>Ga0208788_1001112_pt1 | contig 13148 bp, 11 predicted proteins | sample Wag4_2014_7_11_3_FD_187363 | JGI IMG/M metagenome (GOLD analysis project Ga0208788, IMG submission 187363) | Fresh water mixed with fracking chemicals microbial communities from Ohio, USA - Utica-2 Time Series FC 2014_7_11 (SPAdes) (version 2) ... | reverse complement strand
CATTTGCTTCTGCAGCCGTGCCCAGGCCGAGGTTGAGACAGCGCCTTTGGCCGTCGTTGTCGACAGGCAGCTACAGGCCGCTCGCCCCAATGTCACAACCAACACGCTCATCTCCGCTTTGTTCCCGGGGACCGCCCAAGCGTATTTGGGGCACATCGATCATGCCTTGGCTTTGTGGGGCGCCTATCTGTTGATTTTTGGCGTGAGTCGATCCATCATCCCCGATCAGTGGCTGACAGGAGGCCAAAAAGTCAGTGATATGCTCATCGCCACGTCATTTTTGGGCATGGCCGGGTTCAGCGCGGTGGATGCCTTTGTGCTGACCGAAACCCGCAGACGTGAAATCGATGCGGTGCTCAAACAGCTTCGGGCAGGCGAAACGATCCCATTGGAAGAACTGCGCCCGATCCAGTAAGCGTCAGTGTCACCGGTGCAGGTGGCATGACCTGGCGGGCTTTTCCGCCGCTACTGGCTCTGTTTGGCAATCAGTTCGAATTGGTATGCCGCGCGAATCGCCGCATCCAGCACATAAATCCTGCCAAGCCCGTCCGACGCCAAACCGACAGGCTTTTGAAACAAACCATCGCCTACCTTGCCGATTAACACACCGACCGCGTCATACACATACACATTCTTGGTACCGGCGTCAGCGACAATGACAAACTGGTTGATCGCATCATAAATCACATCCGTCGCATCGCCAAAACGTTCAGTTTTTTCACTGCCTGAGGGCCCCAACGACTGGATCACCTGCCCCCGGGCGTCCACCTGCAGCAACTGCTGTTCCGAAAGCGCCCACGCACCGCCACCCTTGATGGCCGCCACCGCACGGACATTCGAGAGCTGACCGAAAGGCTGTGGCGCTTCACCATCGACATTCAGGCGAGTCACGCCACCAGAATGCGCCACATACAAAGCACCGCTCCCGATATCCACGGTGAGATCACTGGCTTGTTGGACATCGAGGTCTACCACGCGATCTTTTGTCCCGTTTGTTTTGAAACGCCACAGTTTTTGTGCACCATCAAGCACCCAGATGCGCTGTTGTACATCCGAGGCGATCGCCCGAACTGTGTCACCCATCTGATTAAAGCCCAACCACTTGGTGTAGTCACCGTATTTACCCAGAAAACGGCCATTTTGAAGGGCGTACTGCTTCACCATCCCAGTCCGGACCAACGCCGAAGAGTTGGCGTCCAGCACGGACAGGCGCTCAGCATCAACCATCAGCGCCCGCGGGTTCACAAGCCCCCCCGAGCCGCCCGGCCAACCCTCGGCAAACACCTGGCGCCGCTGATACAGAGCCCGCCGAATCCCACTCTCCCCAAGACCGGGCGCCATCATCAAATCCGGCACCTCCGCAGTCTGGGCCTGCTCCACCAAAACGCCATTCGTGCTGATCTGCTTCAAATTGGTCGCGGCGGCCTTGAAGGTATAATTCCCCGCAGGTATCTGGGCCACCTGAAACAACCCGCCGCCATCCGTCAACACCTTGACACCCAATGGCTCAACCAACACGGTCACACCAGGCACCGGACGCTGCGACGCAGCATCAACAACACGCCCGCGCAAAGACCCCCACCCGCTTAACAGCGCAGAAGGCGGCTCCCGTCGCGTATCCTGCGGCACAGGTGCCGAACCGCCTGAACTGGCACCACGCGCCGGCGATACCGCGAGCGTGGCAGAAGCCCCACTCACACGGCCGCACCCACTCAGGGCAACCACCCCAACAATCATCATCCACAAGACACCACGTGCCAGCATGATCCCCCTCACACCGTCACCCCCCAGTGTGCCAATCCTTGGTTGGGCGTCAAACAGACCCCAACGCATCTATCCGATAACTCATCACCAAGCTTGCCTCCATCTATTTAAGGTCCGATTAAAACCTGTAAAAATTCTGACACACAGCACCGGGTAAAGACGGCGCAGCGAGCGCAAAACACAGATCGCAAGCGACGTTATCCCAGTTGTGTCTGTGTTGTTTGCCCTGTGAGATATGGGGCCTGGTTCCATTCATTCGGGCGTGGCGCCAGACGCGGGTCAAGATACCCAAGCGTCCGCGCAAAGTCGCTGTTTGTTGCCGTTGGAGCAGGGTGGAAACGATCACCACCGGTGCGGTTCATACCATCAGATCAACGAGCATGCCACGAATTTCATTGAGCCGGGCCAGAATGTCGAGCGATTTGGCTTGTCCGCCCAACAACAGTTCGGTCAATTCCGCCAGTTTGCGATCGACTTCCTGCACCAGGACAAACGCACGATTGCGGCGATCGCTGCGCTTCTCAACGCGTGTCATATGAGCCACCGCCTCTTTGACGAAGTTGCCCACCAAACGGCGATAACGTTCGATTTCAGCCCGAATGGGATGACGGGCGAGGCGTTTGGACTGCTCCTCGATATCGGCAAGAATCGCAATCATATGACCTTGGGCCAGCTTCAGTTGCGATTCTTGCATATGTTGGGCAAACTTCACGGCACTGGAAGCCACGATAACCGGTTCCTGACCAGGTGGTTTGGTTGGCCCCAATGTGGGGGTCTGTTGGTGATCGACGGGCTTCAGCATGGTCATATTATCGTCGATCCGGTTAGAATTCTGAAGGGCTCGAATGAAGCGGGCACCATTTTTTACAGGAGGCACGCTGGTGTTCTTGAACAAAAAGGCACTTTGGTGGCTTGGTATCGGTTTATTGCTTGGCGCTTGTCGCAGCGGCCTCGGCAATCTGTTCGATCTCAACTGAGCACGTTCGAACGACTGATGCAAAACATCGACAATGGCCTTGATGGACGTCCCTCAGAGCGAAACATCGCAGCGGGCACACAGCCCGAAGCACTTTCAGGCAAGCTGGCAGGGCTACCGGACGGGCCAGGCGTATATTTATTCAAGGATGACCGCAATCAGATCCTTTACGTGGGTAAAGCGGTCGTATTGCGCAACCGGGTGCGTTCTTATTTTCAGGAATCCCGCTACCATTCTCCCAAAATCAGGGCGCTGGTTGCCCGCATTGTGGACCTCGAGTGGATCACAACCCGCACGGAGGTTGAAGCATTAATCCTGGAGAGCAACCTCATCAAGCACCATCGGCCGCATTTCAACGCCTTGTTGAAAGACGGCAAGCATTACCCTTACTTGAAATTGACGGTGCAAGAACCATTTCCGCGTTTGATGGTTGCGCGGCAAAGGATCCAAGATGGCGCGCGCTATTTTGGTCCGTTTCCGGACGGCACGCGCTTGCGTCATACCCTTGCGCTGATTGAGCGTTTGTTTCCGCTGCGGCGCCGTCGAACGCCACAGTTTCGCGATCGCCCCTGTTTGAACCATCATTTGGGGAAGTGTCTCGGCCCGTGTCAAGGTCTTGTTGCGCCCGAACGTTATCGGGAGCTGGTGCTAGGTGTCACGGGTTTTCTGGAAGGTCGTTTCGACCCGTTGATGACCCGGATGCAAGCGGAAATGGTTGAAGCCGCGGAGGCACTCGATTTTGAGCGAGCCGCCCGCTTGCGGGACCAGGTTCGGGCGCTTGATGTGTATCGCCAAAAGCAACAGGTTGTTGGAGAACCCGATGCTGACATGGATGTGATCGGCGCGGCCCAAGACGGCTACAAAGCGGTCATTCAGGTATTCAATGTGCGCGCGGGGAAGTTGATTAACCGCATCAGCTACCAGATGCCGACGGCGGGTGATACGTTGGCGGACCTTCTGGACGGATTTCTCGTCCAATTTTACGCGCAACGGGATGACCTGCCCCAAACGGTATTGATTCCTTACGCGGTGGATGGCCAGGATGCATTGATGGCCTATTTGACACAGCGACGTGGCAAAAAAGTCACCTGTGTGATTCCGCAACGCGGCGATCGGTACGATTTGCTGCAACTGGCCAATCAAAATGCGCAAGAGACGTTGACGCGGGTGCAACAAAGCGACGCCTTGAGCGATCAAGGCATCGCAAGTGAGGGTCCCCAGTTGCTGGCCCAGGCGTTGGGTCTGGTTGAGACGCCTCGACGCATTGAAGCCTTTGATATTTCCCATCTCGGCGGCACGGATATTGTGGCGTCGATGGTCGTCTTCGTTGACGGCAAGCCAGACAAGGCGGCATACCGGCGTTTCGGACTCAAGACGGTACAAAGCAACGATGATTTTGCATCGATGCGAGAGGTCATCACGAGGCGTTTCAAACGATCCGTGTCAGGCGACTGGCCTTGGCCTGACCTGGTGTTGATTGATGGCGGGAAAGGACAACTCAATGCGGCATTGAACGGTTTGCGAGACGCTGACGCAAAACCGGTGCCCATGTTCGGTCTGGCCAAGCGCGAAGAAGAAATTTTCTTGCCACGTGAAGAAAGCGATTCGGCATCCTGGACACCGCTACGGTTGCGCACGGACTCTGCGGCCTTGTATTTTATCCAGCGAATCCGGGATGAAGCACACCGGTTCGCGTTGCGTTTTCAGCGAGAGAAACGTAACAAACGTATGGTGCGTTCTGAGTTGGATGGGATTGAGGGATTGGGCGCGGTTCGCATCAAGCGTTTGCTCGACCAGTTTGGGTCAGTGGCCCGGATGCGTGCGGTGCCGTATGATGAGTTACGCAAGAGGGCCAATCTCCCTGAAACGACCTTTGAGCGCCTGTACGCGTTTTTGCAGGCATTCGGCGATGAGACGTAGCATGAACCGGTGGTTTCCATTTTCAAGGCGTGGGCTTGGCGTCGCGTGTGCGGCGCTGGTTTTGATGTGCCTTTTTCAGGAACCCGTAGCTGCTGTCAATGCGCGCAGCTTGCGTGTTCGTCAACGTGCGTTGCAGAACCAGCAATGGCAGCTGAATCAGCGGCTCAGCCAACAACGCGCGCGGGCTGCTGCGCTGAAGGCCAAAGAGGCGCACGCAGTGCGCGAATTGGGCGCGTTGCAGCAAAAACTGGAACAGACTGCCACCGAACTGCAGGATTCCCAATACCGGTTAAAAAAAGCAGAGCAAAACCTGACATTGACCCAGCAAAAATTACGGATGGCCCGGCGGAGTTTCAAAGGCCAACAAATCACGGCCGGCGGGCGACTGCGCTCGATTTACAAGCACAAGTCGCTTGATCAGTGGGAAGCGTTGCTCACATCGCCTGACATGGGTACGTTTTTGACGCGTTATCATTTTTTTCGGCGCATCAGTGCGAGTGATGCCGCGCTTTTGGAACAGTTGAACCGTCGCCGTGTGGTCATCCACTCGCAGCAACGACAATTCGCGCAACAACGTCAGACGATCGCCCGCGTCACGGAACAAATTGGCACGCAAAAAGTGCAGTTGACGGACTTGTCAGGTGAACAGCAATCGTTGGTGGCACGGATTAAAACCGAGCGGCAGGCCGCGGAACAAGCGGTTGCGCAGTTGGAAGCGGACAGCAATCAGATTGAGGCGATGATTCGACGTTTGATGGCGCAGCGACGCTTGATCGAGCAACGCGAACGTGCGCGAAATCCCCGTTATGTGCGTCCTTCGATGGGCACAGGACGTTTCATGTGGCCTGTGGCAGGCATCATCACGTCGCCGTTTGGCTTTCGGATGCACCCGATACTGAATCGCGTGGTCGGTCATCATGGCATCGACTTCGGTGCCGGTACGGGTACCCCCATCTATGCGGCGGATGATGGTGAGGTGTTGTACGGGGGTTGGTACGGGGGTTATGGCAAAGTGGTCATCATCGATCACGGCAACGATGTCACCACGCTCTACGGCCACACCAGCAGTTTCATCGTGGAGACCGGCAAGCGAGTCCGCAAGGGTCAACTCATCGCCTATGTGGGGTCAACCGGTATGAGCACCGGGCCGCACCTGCATTTTGAAGTACGGAAAAACGGTACACCGATCAATCCGATGGGATTTTTGGGACGCTAAGCGTTCGCTAGACACGTCTCAACAACCCAAACGGTACCCAAACATGCTTGGTATGTAAGCCTTAACCAATGCTTGCACCACGTTTCAAGCGAACGACAAGGCTATCGCGGAAGACTGTTGCTCGCGCAGTGCGGAAAGGCCCGGTCATTTTGGTGGTTTTAACGAGCCGGCGAGGGTTTCGAAATTGGTGCGAAGCGGTATACTGTGGCGTAGGAATCGTGGCCTGAAGCGCGATCCGTGGGAGAATGGACAATGCGTAAAAAAATAAGCAACGCGCTGGTCGTGGGTTTGTTGATGATCGGTTCCTATGGGTTGGGCGTGTGCACCGTTCCACTCAAGGTCGCGGCGGAAACCACGAGTTTTTCGACCTTTTTGCAGGTGTATGACTTGCTCAAGTCCGAGTATGTCAATGCACAGGTCAAAGACAACGAGCTTGTTTATGGGGCAATCAAGGGCATGCTTGGAAGCCTCGATGACCCTTACACGCGATTTATGGACCCCAAGGCGTTTCAGGCGATGCAAGAAGAGCGCAGTGGCAGTTTTGGGGGCATCGGCATCCAGATTGGGATGAAAGACAACAAGTTGACGGTGATTGCGCCTTTGGAGGGGACGCCTGCTTTTCGTGCGGGACTGAAAGCAGGCGATCACATTTTGGAGATTGATGGCAAAGCCACGCGGGACATGGCGGAAGCCGAAGCAGTCTCATTGATACGTGGGGTCAAAGGTACCGCGGTCAAGCTGAAAGTGCGTGGGCCAAAGGCGGCACAAGCCCGTTTGGTTCCTATCATTCGGGACACCATTACGACATCGTCGGTGCGGACGCAGGAACTGGAGAACAATATCGGGTATATCCGTCTGAACAGTTTTATGAGCAACGATGCCGCGACAGAGATGAAGTCGGCGCTGATGCGTTTCAAGAACAAATCAGGGCTTATCGTCGACTTGCGCGGAAATCCCGGGGGGCTGTTGCCCAACGCGATTGACATTGGGTCGATGTTTGTCAAGTCGGGACCGATTGTCCAGACAATTAACCGTGATGGTGTAAAACAAAGCTACAACGCGACGGGACAGCCGATTGTCGATGACAGGTTGCCGGTTGTCCTGCTGATTGATGGGGGAAGTGCCTCCGCGTCAGAAATCGTGGCGGGTGCCTTGCAAGACAACCGGCGAGCGACGTTGATCGGTACCAAAACCTTTGGCAAGGGTTTGGTGCAGACTGTGCATTCCTTGTCGGATGGCTCCGGTGTGGCCATCACGACCCAGAAATATTTGACGTCAGCAGGCCATGACATTCACAAGCGGGGTATCACGCCCGATATCAAGGTTGAGTTGCCGGAAATCAAGCACGACCAGGAAGGGCGTCCGGACGCGGCCTCGTTGCGAGCATTCAAGGATACGCAACTAGAGCAGGCGAAAGCGTTTATTCGTTCCAGAATCGTGAAACGTGGCTGAGTGCCTCCACAGTGGGTTTGGGAACCACGGGAGGTGAACTGTTGGCGAGACGACGGCAAAACCCAATCATGATCGGTTGCACCCTGGTGTGTCTGGGTGTGTTTCCTGAAGCTGGGGCGAATGCACAAACAGTCGATCAAGCGGTCGTCATGGCTGCGTCGACTGGGGTGCGCGGCGCCATTGCGCCATCGTCGTCGTGGATGCCTGTCGGTCACAGTACGCTGTTACAGGCCGGTGATTCGCTGAAAACATCCGAAAACAGTAGGGCTTTTTTGGTGTTTGGCAGCGGTGCCAAGCTGGTTTTGGGGCCGTCCTCCATCCTTCGCTTGCAGGATCTGGGGCAACTTGGCGCACGGATCCTGAGTGGCGCCGTGCGTTTGAGTGCACCGCCGGAGTCACTCACCCGTTTGATTGCGGGACCGTTGCAGATCGACCTGACCGATGCTGAGGCGATTGTTGAGCGTCATAACCAGACCTGGCGCGTGACGTTGTTGGCGGGTCAAGCGACAGTCATCAATACGAGCATCCCGGATGCTGCAAAAGCAACCGTTCTGGCGGGGACTGTGAACACCTGGGATGCGAGGCGTCTGACGACAACCCGTCTGATGGGTGTGCAGTTTGAGGATTTTCAAACATTTTGGACGCTGCCGCAGGAGCCTGAGGCACCAGGTGCGATCGCCCGACACACGCCCCCGTGGCTCGCAGCCGGTTTGTCGGCAGTCTTGCCCGGTACCGGACAACTGTATGCCGGTGCCTTATGGCCGGGGTTGGCGCATCTTGGGCTGAACGGCGCATTGTTGGGGCTTGGTGTTTACGCGCAGTCGATGGGCCAGTCGAATGTGGTGCTCGGCTGTGGCGTGGGAATGCTCGCATTGAATGTTTACAGCGCATGGGATGCATTTGGCGTGGCCTCTGTGCCCCTCGCTCCGTGACGGGCACAAATGTTGGGGATCCAGAAGGGATAGAGCCGATCGTGTGGCGCTTGAAGTTTGCGGTGAGTTTGTTGGCATTGTTGTTCGGGATACTGTTATCGATTCAGTATCGCTCGCAAGTTGAAGTTCGAACCCGAATGCCCAATCGACGCCTCGAGGATCTCGCTGTTCTGTTAAGGAGCACCGAGCGTGCCAATACAGGGCTAACCGAGCAGATCAATGCCTTGCAATCCAGGGTCAATCGCTCGCCAACTCGTGCCGATGAACAGGTTGAAGCACGTTGGGGGGCTCACCATGCGGTGAGTGGTGAAGGCGTCGTGGTACTCATTTTGGAACAGGCCAAGGTAGCCGACCTCGAAGCGTTGTCCTCGGCCGTGGTTCATGCGGAAGATCTGCTTAAGATTATCAACGAATTGCGGACTGGGGGGGCCGAAGCCATCACTTTAAACGGCATACGCATGACTGAACTGACTGAGGTGGTCAATGCGGGTGCCCATATTTTGTTGGGCGGCGCAGCGATCAGCAGTCCCTATCGTCTGGAAGCCATTGGTCCGTTTGACGACATGAAACGATGTCTGACCTTGAGGGGTGGTGTCACCGAGTATTTGCAATTTTACGGAATCACGGTCACGTTGACGCGCGCCAAACAGCTCTCATTGCCTGCTGCGCGGGAACCCAAGCGTCTGCAATACGCGAAGCCGTCCCGCGATGCGGCGTTTGGGGTTCGACCGATGGTTTGACCATCTTGCGATCGCCCCCTACAATGTGCACTATGCGCATATTGGGAGTTGACCCTGGAACAGCCACCGTCGGTTTTGGCTGCCTAGACGTGTTGAACGCGCGTCAATTGGTGGTGGGTCAATATGGCGTCATCAAGACGGCGCCCAATCAACCACTGGCCTCGCGACTGCGCGAGCTGTACGATGACCTGCAGCATCTGGTTGCGAACTTGCAACCGAACGTGATGGCCGTTGAAGAGCTTTTTTTCTTTCGTAACGTCAACACGGCGATGCCGGTTGCTCAAGCGCGTGGCGTGATCATTTTATGCGCGGCCCAAGCGGGCATACCCGTGGCCGGTTATACTCCCATGCAGGTCAAGTTGGCGGTGTCTGGTCATGGTCGCGCGACCAAGCAGGAGGTTCAATGGGCGGTACAAAGCGTGCTGGGTCTGGACAAGTTGCCCCGACCGGATGACGCGGCTGACGCGTTGGCGATTGCCTTGGCACACTGGCAACACCAGGCGCAGTCCGATTGCGAGCCGGGAGGGCGCGAGGGGGCATGATCAGTCGACTCAGTGGTCACCTTGGCGACGTTGAACGAGACGCCATCGTTTTGGATGTCAACGGCATCGGGTTTCAAATTTTCGTGCCGCAACGCTTTTTGGCGAACCTGCCAGCCATCGGCGGCCGGGTCGCGTTGTTTACGCATTTGATTCACCGCGAAGATGCCATGTTGCTGTTTGGATTTGCGCACAGGGAGGAACGTGAATTGTTCCTGTTGCTTAACGGGGTCAGTGGCATTGGCGCCAAAACGGCAATGGGCATTTTATCCGTGCTGGATGTTGGCCAAATTGTGGGCGCAGTTTTGGCCCAAAGTCCCCGCACCTTGGCAGTGGCTCCGGGTGTCGGCAAAAAAACAGCCGAGCGTATCGTGTTGGAGTTACGTGACAAGTTGGCCAAATGGTCGCCTCACGACGCGCAGGTGGATTCGGCTGATGGGTCGTGTGTGATGAATGTCTCGGATGACGACCCTTATGCGGAAGTTGAGTTGGCGCTTGGCGCATTGGGGTATGGATTGCAAGAAATCGCTCAGGCCAAGGCGCGCCTGTCACCCGGTCTTAACGTTGAGACCGCGATTCGTCAATGTTTGATGAGCCTGTCGCAGAACGATTCGCGTTCGTCAGCGCGATTTTCATGAAAATGCCTGGGGTGAGCGATGCAACAGCGGGTGAAATGCGGGGTTGTCGTGCTGGGGTGCGGCGTGGTCGGTGGCGCGGTGGCGCATCGCCTAGCACAAGCGGATGAGCCGCTTTCTGTGCCGGGCGGCGTTGAGTTAACCCTGCTAGGTGTCATGGTTCGTGATTTACGGAAACCACGTGCGATATCGGCGGCATTGTTGAGTGTGGATGGCAGCCGGTTAATCAGTCACCCCGATTGTCATATCGTCGTTGAGGCATTGGGTGGTGTTGAACCTGCGCGCACCTTGATCTTGCAAGCGTTGAACCGAGGCGCTCACGTGGTGACCTCCAACAAGGAAGTCATTGCGAGGCATGGTCCGGAGTTGTTCGCGACGGCGCAAGCGTGTGGTGTGGCCTTGTTGATTGAAGGGACGGTCGGTGGGGGCATTCCGGTCATGATGGTGCTCAAGGCGAGCCTGAGCGCCAACCGGTTAACTGAGGTCACAGGCATTATCAATGGCACCACCAACTATATTTTGAGCGCCATGGCACAAAAAGGGCAGGAGTTTGAAGTGGCCCTGCAGGAAGCTCAGGCTTTGGGCTATGCGGAAGCGAATCCCCAATCGGATGTTGAGGCGTTTGATGCAGCTTACAAGATCGCGATTTTGGCCAATTGCCTGACGCCTCAGCGTATTCCCGTCGAGTCCATCCTCCGCGAGGGGATCACTGGCATTACCTGTGTCGACGTGCGCTACGCGGGCGAACTCGGCTATGTGATCAAGCTGTTGGGCATTGCACGCAAAACACCAGGCGGATTGGATGTGCGGGTTCACCCGGCCATGATACCGTCGCGTCACCCTCTTGCCAGTGTCAACGGCGTTAACAATGCCATTGCGATTCGGGGAGACCTGGTTGGCGAGGTTGTCTTGTTTGGGCCTGGCGCGGGCGCAGGGCCCACCAGTTCCGCGGTGCTGGGCGATGTATTGAATCTCGCCGCGCAACGGGAGACCCCCCATCCGCTGTGGTCGCATTGGGTACCTGATGATGCAGCGTCGCCCGACGTGCGGGTATTGTCCGCGGAAGCGCGTGAAACGGCCTTTTACGTTCGCATTTTGGCTGAGGACCAACCCGGTGTGATTGGTACTGTCGGGGTGATTTGTGGGGCGTGTGACATATCGATTCGGATGTTGGTTCAAAAAAACCAGGCGAACGGGCACGCCGAAATCGTACTGGTTACCCATCGGACGCGTGAAGCCGGGATGCAACAAGCGTTGGAGCGTCTTCGACAACATGAACGCATTCACAGCATCCCGTCGGTAATCCGTGTTGAGGATTTGTAGGCATGACGCTTTCTTACCAACCGGGTGATGCATCCAGCGCGCATTGGCCCGGGTTGTTGCAACGCTACCGCCAATTTCTGCCAATCCGTGAGTCAACGCCCATCGTGACGCTGAATGAAGGCAATACACCGCTTGTCTTGGCGAGTCGTCTGCAGCGTCAGCTCGGTATTGGTGTTCGTTTGTATTTCAAGCTGGAGGGTGCCAATCCAACTGGGTCATTTAAAGATCGCGGAATGACGATGGCGGTCAGCAAGGCGTGCGAAGCGGGGGCTGAAGCGATCATCTGTGCCTCAACCGGCAACACTTCCGCATCGATGGCGGCCTATGCCGCCCGTGCTGGAATCCGTTCGTATATGCTGGTACCACATGGTTACGTGGCGCTCGGTAAACTGGCTCAGGGATTGCACTACGGCGCGCAGGTACTGTCCATTGAGGGTAATTTTGATCAAGCACTTGAACTGGTGCGCGCGCTGAGCGCACGCTATCCGGTCACGCTGGTCAATTCGGTCAATCCTGATCGCATCGAAGGTCAAAAAACGGCGGCATTCGAGGTGGTTGACGCGCTGGGTGACGCGCCGGACATTTTGGCGCTGCCGGTTGGAAACGCGGGCAACATCACCGCGTACTGGAAGGGATTTAAAGAGTACCAAGCGGCGGGAGTGGCAAGCCGTCTACCCCGGTTGCACGGGTACCAGGCAGCGGGTGCCGCGTCGTTGGTCATCGGTTCTCCGGTGGTCAACCCGGAAACGGTTGCCACGGCGATTCGGATTGGTAATCCTGCGAGTGCGGCTGGCGCCAAACAGGCGATCGCAGAATCACAAGGCACGATTGCTGCTGTAAGTGATGACGAGATTCTGGAAGCTTATGATCTTCTTGCGCGTGAAGAAGGCCTGTTTTGTGAGCCAGCCTCTGCGGCGTCCTTCGCGGGCATTCTCAAGCAGGCCCGCGAAGGATGCCTTGCCAACGACTCAACCATCGTGTGCATTTTAACCGGCAACGGCCTAAAAGACCCTGAACGTGCCATTGGGCGTGTGTCTCAGCCTTTGTTGCCGCTTCCTGCGAGTTTAAGTGCCGTCGCACGTTCGCTGGGTTGGTAAGCGCATGACCAAAGACAAAACGCTGTCACAAGCTTGGGCGACAAATCATTGATGCCAAACGATTGTAACAAGGAGTTACCGAATGACTGAAGCGCCGAGCGCCTTGCTCCGTGTCCGGATGGGGGCCCATGACACCCATTATGCGGGTGATTTGGTCGCAGGTGCCACCTTGACAGCCTTGTTCGGGGATGTTGCCACGGAGTTGCTCATACAACTGGATGGTGACGAAGGGCTGTTCGTGGCCTATGACAACATTGAATTCAAGGCGCCTGTGTTTGCTGGTGACTACCTGGAGGTACGCGGTACCATCACACGGATTGGCAATACATCGCGAGCGATGTCCTTTACAGCTCACAAAGTCATTCAGTTGTGCCGCCGTGAGGGGCTCGCGCCGAGTGCCGCGGAGGTACTGGGCGAACCGATTTTGGTCGCAAGGGCCAGTGGCACCTGTGTCACGCCCAAATCCTGTCAAAGGCATTCGGCACCGCAAACGTGACAATGCCGGGAAGGTGCATTGAGGGGTGACCGAATGCTTGGTTTACCGTGAATGGCAG
>Ga0208788_1001111_pt1 | contig 13150 bp, 8 predicted proteins | sample Wag4_2014_7_11_3_FD_187363 | JGI IMG/M metagenome (GOLD analysis project Ga0208788, IMG submission 187363) | Fresh water mixed with fracking chemicals microbial communities from Ohio, USA - Utica-2 Time Series FC 2014_7_11 (SPAdes) (version 2) ... | reverse complement strand
CCGCCCGAGACCCGCATCGTCGAGGTCGACCTCGCCAAGGCCGACGGAAGCGCGGAATCGCTGCGCGTCCTCGAGGGCGACGGCAAGGCGTACGTCGCCGAGGGCAGCGTCTCGCGCGACGGCCGCCTCCTCCTGTTCTGTTCGCTCGAGTCGGGCGACGGCGACCTGTACATCCGCGACCTCAGGACCGGCCGGCGCACTTGCATCGTCGGCGTTCCGGGTTACGACGGCGGCCCCTTCTTCTCGCCCGATGCGAAGCGCATCTGCTACCGCTCCGACCGCAACAAGGACAACCTCCTGCAGGTCTTCGTCGCCGACCTCGTGTTCGGCGCGGACGGCGCGGTCACGGGCATCGCCAACGAGATCCAGCTCACCTCCAACGAGCACGTGAACTGGTGCCCGTTCTTCCGCCCCGACGGCCGGACGCTCGTGTACGGCACCAGCGAGATCGGGCACCGCAACTACGAGGTGTTCGAGATCGTCCTGCCCGAGTCGATGGACAAGGCGCCGGTGCGCCGCCGCGTGACCGAGGCCGAGGGCGCCGACGTGCTCCCGGTGTTCTCGCCCGACGGCAGGTGGCTCCTCTGGACCGGCCAGCGCAACGAGGGCAAGACCAGCCAGCTCTTCGTCGGCAGGTATCGCGACCAGTCCGCCGCGAAGTGACACGGTGCACGATGCTCACGCCGATCTCCGACCGCCGCTACCTGATCCCGTTCCGCTCGCAGCTGCTGCCGGCGATCTTCGCCGACACGCTCGTGATCGGCTCCGGAGTCGCGGGGCTGCGCGCGGCGCTTGCGGCGGCCGAGCACGGCGAGGTCATCGTCGTCGCCAAGGATGACCTCGAGAAGACCAACACCGCGTGGGCGCAGGGCGGGATCGCGGCCGTGCTCGCCGACGACGACACCGCGGCGGAGCACGTGGCCGACACGCTCGCCGCGGGCGCCGGCCTGTGCAGCGTCGACACCGTGCGCACGCTCGTCGACGAGGGGCCGCGCGAGGTCGAGCGCCTCGTCGGGCTCGGCATGCGCTTCGACCGCGAGGCCGGCGGCGAGTTCGCGCTCACCCGCGAGGGAGGCCACGCGCGCCGGCGGATCGTGCACACCGACGGCGACGCCACCGGCCGCGAGCTCTCGCGCGCGCTGCTCGCGGCGTGTCGAGCGCATCCCCGCATTCGGCTCTTCGACCGCTGCTTCGCGCTCGACTTCCTGACCGCGGGGACCGCGCCGCGCGGCGACGACCGCGTGCTCGGCGCGATCACGCACCATCCGAAGTACGGACTGCAGATCATCTGGGCGCGTGCGACCGTGCTCGCGTCGGGCGGCATCGGCCAGCTCTGGCGCGAGACCACCAACTCGCGCATCGCCACCGGCGACGGGGTCGCGATGGCATGGCGCGCGGGCGCCGCGGTGGCGGACCTCGAGTTCGTGCAGTTCCATCCGACGGCGCTCTACGTGGCCGGCGCGGGGCGTTCGCTCATCAGCGAGGCCGTGCGCGGCGAGGGCGCGCACCTCGTCGACAAGGCTGGCCGGCGCTTCATGGAGGGCCGGCATCCGCTCGCCGAGCTCGCGCCGCGCGACGTCGTGAGCCGCGGCATCGTCGAGCATCTCTCGCAGACCCAGGATCCGAATGTCTTCCTCGACGCGCGCGCGCTCGGCAAGCAGGGCTTCGCGCGGAGGTTCCCCGGCCTCGCGGCGCTCCTCGCGGGCTACGGCATCGATCCCGGCACCACGCCGATCCCCGTGATGCCCGCGGCGCACTACACCATCGGCGGCGTGTGGACCGACCTCGACGGCCGCACCAACGTGCCCGGTCTGTTCGCCGCGGGCGAGGCCGCCTGCAACGGCCTGCACGGCGCGAACCGCCTCGCCTCGAACTCGCTGCTCGAGGGCCTCGTGTTCGGGCGCCGCGCGGGCGTCGCCGCCGCGACCGCCGACGGCTCGGCCCGCGGCGACATCCGCGTCGTCAGCGACATCCGCCCGAGCGACAAGGGCGAGCTCGACCTCGTCGATGTCCGCTCGAGCCTCCGCAGCGCGATGTGGCGCAACGTGGGCATCGTGCGCACCGGCAACCGCCTCGCCGACGCGCTCGACATGATCCACTTCTGGTGCCGCTACTCGCTCGACAAGATCTTCGACGACCTCGGTGGCTGGGAGATCCAGAACATGCTGTCCTGCGCCGCGCTGGTGACCGCCGCCGCGCGCGCACGCGAGGAGTCGCGCGGCACCCACACGCGGACCGACTTCCCGGTCGCGCGCGCGAGCGAGGCGCACCACCGACTGCTGCGCGTGGGCGCGCCGGCCGAGCTGGTCCCGGTCGAACCTCCGGCGGCGGAGCGCGCGCGAAAGCCCGCGGTCCGGACGTGAACGCCGCGTGGCGCGGCGCGTGCGTGGGGGCCATGCCCGTGGCGGGGCTGCGCGTCGCCATCTCGGTCGCGGTCCTGGTCGCGTCGTCCTGCGGTCCGCGCATCGAGTACCGCGTGCGGCCCGGATTCGCCACCAAGCAGGAGCTTCCCGACGAGGTCGTCCTCGACGACGGCACGGTGATCCGCTACCTCGAGCTCAACGAGTTCCTCGCGCGCAAGAAGGCCGAGCAGCAGGGCGGCCGCGGCGCCGGCACCGCCACCTCCGCCGAGGCCGCGATGAACTCCGAGTCGAGCCCCGGCTTCGTGCCGTGGGAGGAGCTCGACGACGGCTCGGTGCGCATGAAGGCCGAGCGCAACGACCAGATCGTCGTGCTCACGATGCGCGCCTTCCGCGAGGAGCGCTACGCCGAGCTGTGGGACCAGCTCGTCTCGCCGGGTGTCCGCCGGCGCGCCGCGCAGGACGGCGACGTGCCGCTCGGACCCGACAAGGCGCGCGAGCGCTTCATCGACTGGTGCGTCAAGTGGCGCACCGAGGTGATGACCATGCTCAACCGCATGAGCTTCGCGTTCAGCACCAACGCGGTGATCTTCGACCGGATCGGCCCCGGCCTGGTGCGCATGCGGCTCGCGCCGCAGATCACCGGCGACTTCAAGTTCCGCTCGATCGAGGCGTACTACGAGCGGACGCCCGAGGGCGACCGCGTGTACCTCGGCGGCATCCGCTGAGCGCGGGCGGGACCGCGCGCGCCCGCCGGCATCGCGCAAAAAGCACCGCGCGGCCCGTGAAGGCCGCGCGGCGTGTGTTCTGGTGATGAGGTCCGGCTCAGCTCGTCGCGCCCGCGACCGGCGGGGTCGACGGCTGGGTCGGCGAGCTGTCGTCGCCGCCGCCGCCACCGTCGCCCCCCGAGCGGACGGCCTTGAAGGTGAGGTGATCCTTGCCTTCATTGCGGGTGACCTGGATCTCGTCGCCGGACTTGAACTCGCCCATGAGCAGGTTCTCCGCCAGCGGATCCTCGATGTACTGGCCGAGCGCGCGGCGCAGCGGACGGGCACCGAAGTCGGGGTTGTAGCCCTTCTCGATGAGGAAGTCCTTCGACGCGCCGTCGAGCTCCATCTTCATGCCCTTCTCGGCGAGGCGCTTGCGCACCTTTCCGAGCTCGTACTCGATGATGGTCACGAGGTCGTCCTTCACCAGCGGGCGGAACACCACGACCTCGTCGAGGCGGTTGATGAACTCGGGGCGGAAGAACTTCTCGATCTCGCCCATGAGCGCCTTGCGCATCTTCTCGTAGTCGATGACTTCGGTGCGCTTGCCGAACCCGAACGCCGAGCCGCCCTTGATGACGTCGGCGCCGAGGTTCGAGGTCATGATGAGGATCACGTTCTTGAAGTCGACGTGACGGCCGAAGCTGTCGGTGAGTCGACCCTCTTCCATGATCTGGAGGAGCATGTTGAACACGTCCGGGTGCGCCTTCTCGACCTCGTCGAGGAGGACGACCGCGTACGGACGGCGACGGATGCGCTCGGTGAGCTGGCCACCCTCTTCGTATCCGACGTATCCGGGAGGCGCGCCGACGAGGCGGCTCACGTTGTGCTTCTCCATGTACTCCGACATGTCGAGGTAGATGAGCGCATCGGGGTCGCCGAACATGAACTCGGCGAGCGCCTTCGCGAGCAGGGTCTTACCGACGCCGGACGGACCGACGAAGATGAAGCAGCCCATCGGACGCTTCGGGTCCTTGAGGCCCGAACGCGCCTTGCGGATCGCGCGCGACACGGCCTTGACCGCGTCGTCCTGGCTGACGACCGTCTTGTGGAGCTCGGCCTCGAGCTGGAGCAGGCGCTCCGACTCGGCTTTCTCGAGGCGGGTCAGCGGCACGCCGGTCATCTTGGAGACGACCTCGGCGATGATCTCGTCGTCGACGGTGCCGACGGTCTCGCTCATCCGCTCCTTCCACTCGGCCTGCAGGCGCTCGCGCTCGCGGCGGTGCTTGTCCATCTGGTCGCGGATCTGCGCGGCGCGCTCGTAGTCAGCGTTCTTGACCGCCTCGTCCTTCTCGATCGCCAGGCGCTCGATCTTCTCCTCGATCTCGGCGAGGTTCGGCGGCTTGGCCATCGAGCGCAGGCGCAGGCGGGCGCCCGCCTCGTCGATCACGTCGATCGACTTGTCGGGCTGCACGCGGCCGGGGATGTAGCGGCCCGACAGCTCGATCGCGGTGCGGAGCGCCGCGTCGGTGATCTTGATGCGGTGGTGCGCCTCGTACTTCGGGCGGATGCCCTTGAGGATCTCGAAGGTCTGCTCCGCGTTCGGCGGCTCGACGGAGATCGACTGGAAACGGCGCTCGAGCGCGGCGTCCTTCTCGATGTACTTGCGGTACTCGTCGAAGGTGGTCGCGCCGATGCACTGGATCTCGCCGCGGGCGAGCGCGGGCTTGAGCACGTTCGACGCGTCGATCGCGCCCTCGGCGCCGCCGGCTCCGACGAGCGTGTGCAGCTCGTCGATGAACAGGATGATGTTCTTGGCGCGGCGGACCTCGTTCATGACCGCCTTGATGCGCTCCTCGAACTGACCGCGGTACTTGGTGCCCGCGACCATGGCCGCGAGGTCGAGCACGACGAGGCGCTTCTCGTGCAGCAGGTCGGGGACCTCCTGGTCGACGATGCGCTGCGCGAGACCCTCGACGATGGCGGTCTTGCCGACGCCGGCCTCGCCGAGGAGCACGGGGTTGTTCTTGGTGCGGCGGCAGAGGATCTGCACGACGCGCTCGATCTCGTTGACGCGGCCGATGACCGGGTCGAGCTCACCCGAGCGGGCGAGTTCGGTGAGGTCGCGGCCGAAGCTGTCGAGGGCGGGGGTCTTCGACTTCTGTCCGCGGCGGCTGGCGTCCTGGCCCGACGGGGGAGCGCCCATCTGCGGCGGCTCCTGCGGCTCGGACTGCGGCGGGGCCTCCTCGCTCTCGACGCCCGCACCGAGGAGATTGAGGACCTCCTCGCGGACCTCCTCGAGCTTGAGGCTGAGGTTCATGAGCACCTGGGCGGCGACGCCGTCGTGCTCGCGGAGCAGGCCGAGCAGCAGGTGCTCGGTGCCCACGTAGTTGTGGTTGAGGTTGCGCGCCTCCTCGATCGCGTACTCGATGACCTTCTTGGCGCGCGGGGTCTGCGGGAGCTTGCCCATGGTGACCATCTCGGGGCCGCTCTTGACGAGCTTCTCGACCTCGAGGCGGACCTTGCGGAGGTCGATGTCCAGGTTCTTCAGCACGTTTGCGCCGACACCGGATCCCTCCTTCACAAGTCCGAGCAGAATGTGCTCGGTGCCGATGTACTCGTGGTTGAGCCGCTGGGCTTCCTGGTTGGCCAGGGCCATCACCTTGCGGGCACGGTCGGTGAGTCGTTCGAACATGGGAACTCCTTCCTGATCCTGCGTTCATGAACCGTTGCCGGTTCCTCAGACCCTTCATTCCTCAGGTCCCGCACGCGCAGCCTCGCGGTGCGGTTCGGAATCCTGAACGCCATCGTATCTCTCGCGCATCACCGGAGGCGGGAACTCCGTACCGGTTGGGCGGCGAACAGGGCAAGAAGCATGCCCGCCTCCCAAGTCCTCTTTTCGGCACACGGACCCGCCGGAATACTCGAAACGCACGGTATTCTGCCAAACCACCATGACGATCCGAGCCAATCTCCCCGTGCTCGCTGCCGTTCTGGCGACCTATGCACCGGCCGCAGCGGATATCCAGTCGAGGAATCTCGAACTTCAGCCTCAAGTCCGGCTGGAGCTCGCCGACGGCCGCGAGGTGCGCTGCAAGGTGCTGCGCTGGGACGGATTCGGGCTCGATGGTTCGTGCGGCGCGATCGGCTGGGAGTCGCTGCGGCCTGGCCCGGCGCTGATCGCGCTGAAGGTCCTGGTGTCGGAACGTGACGCGGATGCGTGCGCCGACGCGGCGGCGGTGGTGGTTTCGCTCGATCCCTCGAGCGTCGCCGCGAAGACCGCGATGGACTGGGCCCGCAGGTGCGGTGCGAGCGACGCGCGTCTGGACGCCGCCCGGCGCGAGGCTGGTGCACTCGCGGTCGCCCGGGCGAAGAAGCTCGCCGACGACCGCGCGGCGGCCGTCGCCCGCCTCACGCCCGAGGCCGCGGCCTTTCCGACGAGGCCGTGGCCGATGCTGCACAGCCAGGATGTCGAGTCGGTGAGCGCCGCCGGCATCGAGGCGGCGCGGGCGCTGCTCGCGCGCACCGGCGGGAGCGCGACGCTGCACGAGACGGCCCACATCGCGCTGCTCGCCGAGAGCGGCGACCAGGAGTTCGTGCGCGATGCGGCGTCGCTGGAGCGGCAGTTCCGCGACTGGCGGCTGCGGTTCGAGCAGTGCACGGTGAACATCGCCGAGCAGGGCATGATCCCAGTGGTGGTCGTTTCCGACCGCGACCGTTGGCGGCTCCTGCTGCACGCGGCGTTCGGCGGCGATGCCGCGCAGCATCCGGACGCGGTCACGGTGTACCCGTCCTCGGGCCAGCCGGCCGAGCCGCGGCCGATCGTGCTGGTGCGTCCGGACAGCGACCCGATGCGGCAGCGCTACAACGCGTCCCTCGGCCTGGCGCGTGCGGTGCTGCACCTCGCCGGCTCGCCCGAGCGCGGGCCGGCCTGGCTCAACGAAGGGCTTCCGCGTCTCATGGCCACCACAGCCGTGCCCGCCGCCGGCATGGATGCGGAGCTGCGGAAGCGCGGACTCAAGGCGCTGCGCGGAGGCGCCGGCTTCGGCGCGATCGTGGGCGCGCGATACGGCGATGCCGCGTGGACCGCCGACCCCGAGCTTGCGCGTTCGCTTTCGTACCTCCTCACGTCGTGGCTCGACCGGCAGGCACCCGATGCGCTCCTGCGCTACGCCGAGTCGCCGCGGACGAGCGAAGGCGAGGCCGCGCGGTTCAAGCGGCACTTCGGCATGACGATCGAGGAGGCGTGCGCCCGCGCGTCGGCTTGGTTCGCGACCAACGACTGAGCGGGGCAGTCCCGAGCGGGACAATCCAAGCGTCAGTCCACGGGCTCGGTCCACGGGCTCAGTCCCGCGGGCGACGGCCGCGCGGAACAGGGCAGGGCGCGCCGTGCCTCACTCGACGCGACCGTCGACGATCCGCACGCGCCGCTGCGCGCGCGCCGCGACCGCGGCGTCGTGGGTGACCATCACCATCGTGAGGCCTTCGGCGTGGCGTTCGGCAAGCAGGTCGAGGATCCCGCCGCCGGTGTGGATGTCGAGGTTGCCCGTCGGCTCGTCGGCCAGCAGCACGCGCGGCTTGTTGATGAGCGCGCGCGCGATCGCCACGCGCTGGCGCTCGCCGCCCGAGAGTTCGGCGGGGCGGTGCCCGAGTCGGTGCGAGAGCCCGCAGGTCTCGAGCAGCTCGGCGGCGCGCTTCCGCAGCGCGGCACGATCGGAGATCCAGCGGACCCGCGAGAGCCCGACCAGCGCGGGCAGCATCGCGTTCTCGAGGACCGTGAGCTCCGGCAGCAGGTGGTAGAACTGGAACACGAATCCGACGTCGCGGTTCCGGTAGAGGTTCTCCCGCCGCGCGCCGAAGCGGTTGAGCTCCTCGCCGGCGAAGCGCACCGGACCCGAGTCCGCGTCCGGCCGGTCGAGCCCGCCGAGCAGGTGGAGCAGCGTGCTCTTGCCGCTGCCCGAACTGCCCACGATCGCGACCCACTCTCCCTCATCGACGGTGATCGACGCGCCGCGCAGCACGGGCACGTCGACCCGCCCCAGGCGGTAGGTCTTCTTCACATGTTCGGCTTCGAGCAGCATGGTCATGGGAAGGGGGTCACTCGTAGCGGAGGCTCTTGACCGGGTCGGTGTCGGCCGCGCGTGCGGCCGGGATCGACGCGCCGATCACGCTGAAGACGATGCCGCCGGCCATCGTGGTCCACGCGGTGTGCCAGTCGAGGGAGTCGGGGATGCGGCTGAAGTAGTAGACGCTCGGGTCCCAGACGAGGAAACCCTCGTGCTGGAGCAGCACCGCGGAGACGACCGCCATCGCCGCCGTGCCGAAGCCCCACAGCACCACATGCAGCGCCGAGGCCCGCAGGGTGCCGCGCACCGTGAGCGCGAGCATGCCCGCGGTCGCGACCCACGCGGCGACGCGCAGCCACCCCGGCGCGGCGGTGCCGAGCAGCGTGTGGATGTCGTTGATCCGCGCGATGATCGCCCACGCGAGCAGCACGCCGATCGCGGAGCCGACGATGCCGATGAGCAGGCCGTAGCGCAGGAAGATCCACAGCACGCCCGTGCGCGACGCGCCGACGGCGCGCAGGATGCCGATGTCGCGGGTCTTCTCCTGCACGATCGACCAGAAGATCGCCAGCACGAGTCCCGCGCACACGATGTACACGATCGAGAACAGCGTGCGCATGAGCTCGCGTTCCTTCTCGACGGGGCCGATGAAGTCGGAGAGGCGCTCCTCCCAGGTCTCGATGCTGACGAGGTCGGGGAACGGCGGGTTGACCGGCAGGGTCTTGTCGAGCGAGATGCGCTCGTGGAAGCGGGCGTACGCGCCGCGCACCGCGTCGCGGAGCGTGACGGGATCGACGCCCGGACGCGCGCGCACGACGATGGTGGTCGCGCGGCTCGGGCTCTCGCCGATGACCTTGGGACGGCCGTCCTCGTCGAACTCGGTGCGCGAGACCATCGGCGCGGCGTCGAGGCGCAGCATCTCCTGCGCCACCGGCAGCGACACCAGGATGCGGTTCGCGTCGATCTGGAACAGGCCGCTCTGGAACTCGTTGACGACGGTGAAGTCACGCTTCCGCTCGCCGCCGAGCGAGCCGCCCTCCGACACCGGCACGAGCGTGAGGATCACCTTTCCCGCGTTGGGCATGAAGTAGTCGGCGTCCTGCGGCGCGCCCGGTGCCTGGCTCGTCCGGTACGCGCCGTCGCGGCCGCGGCGATTGAAGGGCGAGATCTCGATGCCGAGCACGAGGCCGGGCCGGCCGTCGGCGGTCGCGAGGCGCATGCCGTCCGCGTCGCGGTGGTAGAAGGGGTTGCGCAGCGGATCGTCGGGCGACATCGCCGCGAGCGCGGCGTCGGCAGGCTTGCTCCAGTACAGCTTGCGGCTGTAGTCCGCGACGCGGTCGAGCGACGCGGGATCGATGCCCCAGACCTCGACCATCTCGATCTGCTTGCCGCCGTCGCCAGTGCCGTACTGCATCTGGAGCAGGCCGAACGTCTCGACGATCGGGCTCGCGGCGGCGGCCTCGGGCAGCGCCTCGATCTCCTTGATGAGCTCCTGGTAGTACGGCATGCCCGTGATCGGGCGGCTGATGACGACGTCGCCCGTCATCGTCTTGCCCGATGCGCGCACCATCTCGAGGAACCCCGACATCACGCTCACGACCACGATCACCAGCGCCACGCACAGCGCCACCGCCGCCACCGCGATGAACGGAATGATGCGCGAAGTGAGGTATCGATTGGCGAGCAGCGGCGCGTACATCGTCTCGACCAAGCGTATCAGCATTCACGCGCCCACGGGACACCGTCGCACTCGCACCGCCCCATCACGCCACACGCCGCGACCTCTCGCGCCATTCACGCCAAAGCGAGCGGCCGCAGCCGCGAGCGCTCAAATCCACGCCGCGAGCGCTCAAACCCACGCCATTCACGCCAAAGCGAGCGGCCGCAGCCGCGAGCGCTCAAACTCGCGGCCGCAGCCGCGAGCGCTCAAACATGCGGCTCGAGCACATACTCCTTGCCGCCCCAGCGGATCGGCACGCGCTTCCTCAGCATCCGTCCGCCGTCGAACAGCCACCACGCCACGGTCGCCGCGGCGAAGGGATGCAGCAGGCTCCCGAGCAGCGGTGCGCGCTGGCGCTGGTGGATGAGCCCGACCGCCGCGAAGATCGCCACGATCGCGCCGCCGCCGAGCGCCGCGAGCGTGAGCGCGTGGTCGTCGCCGCGGAACGCCCCGACGATGCCCAGCGCCGTCGCGGCGACGGCCGAGCACGGGAACACCACCGACAGCAGCAGCAGCTCGAGCGCGGCGAAGCGCAGCCGCGCCGGCTTGCGGCCGCAGGCCTCGATGAAGATGCGCGTCCAGCCCGAACGCATCGACCGCACGGAGTCGTACATCGCGACCTCCATGCGCCGGGTGGCGTCGACCACGCCCAGGCGGTAGCCCCTGGCATGCATGCGCCAGGCGAAGGCGAGGTCCTCGAGCAGGGCGTCCTTCACCGTCTCGTGGCCGCCGAACGCGACGTAGTCCTCGCGGCGGAAGAGCAGGAACTGTCCGTTGGCGAAGGGCCAGCGGCGTTCGTCGCGGTTGGCCTTGTCGATCGGGAAGATGCGGATCAGCACCGTCGAAGCGACCGGCTGCAGCACCCGCTCGAAGCGGTGCTGGAAGGTCAGGCGGCCCAGCGCCGACAGCAGCGCGGTGCCTCTCGCCTGCGCGATGGCGAGCATCGCGTCGAGCAGATCGGGTGCGAACCTGCAGTCGGCGTCGGTGAACAGCAGCCATTCGCCGCGCGCCGCCTCGGCGCCCACGCGGCAGGCGTTGCACTTGCCCGCCCAGTCCGACGGGCATGAGCCGTTCTCGATGATCCGGACGCGCGGATCGCCTTCGGCGGCCGACTCGAGAAGCTCGCGCGTGCGGTCGGTGCAGCGGTCGAGCACGTAGATGAGCTCGAAGTTGCGTCGTGTCTGCGCGAGGAGCCCGCGGACGCTCGCCTCGATCACCCGCGCCTCGTTGTGGGCGGGGATGACGATGGTGAGCAGGCCGGTCGCCGGGGGGAGCCGGTCGCCGTCGCGCACCCGCGGGATGCCCCGCTGCGCCTGCGCGATGCGGACGACGATGACGATCGCCGTGAGGATCGCGAGTGCGCTGATGGTGCCGAGGATGATGCCGAGTGCTTGCACGGGTCGGGCGTGGCGCGGACGGATGGAGGCCGACGGCCTGCGCCGTCGCGTGCGGCATGGTAAGCCGTTTTCAGTACGCTGCGCGACGCATGCGCATCCTGCTCACCAACGACGACGGCATCCACGCACCCGGCATCGCGGCCCTTCACGGCGCGATCCGCGACCTCGGCGAGGTCCTCACCATCGCGCCGGCCGATGTGCAGAGCGCGACCAGCCACGGCATCACGTTCCACACGCCGCTGCTCGTCGAGGAGGTTCAGCCGAACGCCCACATGAAGGGGTACGCCGTCGAGGGCCGTCCCGCCGACTGCGTGAAGCTCGGCCTCCGCCGCATCTGGCCCGACCTGTTCGGCGCAGGGCAGCTGCCCGACCTCGTGATCTCGGGCATGAACTCGGGCGCCAACGTCGGCATCAACGTGATCTACTCGGGAACGGTCGGCGCCGCGGTCGAGAGCGCGTTTCTCGGCGTCCCCGCCATCGCGGTGAGCCTGCACATGGGCGGTGGCGCCGCCCACTGGCGCCGGGCGGCGGAGATCGCGCGCCACGCGATCGACCAGGTGATCCGCCACCGGATCGACCCGCACACCGTGGTCAACATCAACGTCCCGCGCACCCACACCGCCGACGCGCCGATGCCGCGGCTCAAGGTCGTGACCATGAACACCGCAGCCGGCATCGACAACTACGAGCGTCGCGTCTCGCCCGACGGCCGGCCGTACTACTGGCCCAACGGCAACGGCATGGAGTTCTTCCACACCAAGGAAGGCACCGACGTCGAGGCGCTCAACGAGCGCTTCGTGACCGTGACGCCGCTGCAGTACGACCTGACCGACTACCACCGCCTGCACGCCTGGCGCGATCGGCTGGCCTGACGCGCGCGGCGCGAGGCGCATGACGCGACGCGCCCCAGCGCACCGCTCAGTCCTGCAGCATGATGAGCTTGAGGCGGATCGTGACCGTCTGGCCCGGCTTGAGTTCCGCGATCTGCTTGCCGCTCGCGCGCCACTTGAACAGGGCGCTGCGGATCGCCTCGTTCACCGCGGCGTTGCCGCTGCTGCGCGCGATGACCACGTGCTGCGGCACACCGTCACGCCCGATGACGAGCTCGACGATCGGGTTGAAGCGCACGCCGTCGATGAGATTGAGCGTGAGGAAGCGGGGCTTCACCGTCTGCAGCATGATGCCCTTGCGCGCGATGGGCTTGCCGTTCTGCCACGCGTTCGGCGGGACATCGATGATCGAGGTCGGGTCGCTCTCGCGGGTCGAGAGCGCGCCCTGGTCGGCGCGCGCGTCGCCCGGCGCACCCGCCGGCGACGGCGGCGCGGGCGTCGACGCGGTCCCGTCGACGACCTCGGGGCCCTTCACGCCGCCGCCCTGCTTGTTGGTGGCGTCGGTGGAGGTGGGGAGTTCGCTGGCGGCGCCGGGCGTGGGGGTCTCGCTCGTCGAGGTCTCGGTGCTCGGGTCCTTCGGGAGCACCGGTGCGGGAAGCGGCGGCAGCGGGAGCAGCTCGTCCGGATCGGCGTTCTCGCGGGGGGGCAGGTTCGCCGCCTCGCCGCTCTTCGCGGAGTCGAGCCGCTTCTCGGGTTCGATGAGCGAGGGGTCGGGCTTCTCGCTCGGTGTGATCGCGTCGGGCGTCGGCGTGGTCTCCGCCTTCGGCTCCTTCGCTGGATCGACCGAGGACGGCGTGGGCTTCGGATTCGCGGCGTCAGGCGTGACCTTCGGCGGCGTCTCCGCGGCCGGAGGTCGCGTCGGGTCATCGACCGGCACATCGCTTGGGAGGTCGCTCGGGAGATCCGTCGGCGCGTCGACCGGGGGCTTGGTGACCGGATCAGGCCTCGTGCCCAGGGCGACGGAGGTCGCATTTGGGGCGACGGAGGTCGCATTTGGGGCGACGGAGGTC
>Ga0208788_1001110_pt1 | contig 13155 bp, 3 predicted proteins | sample Wag4_2014_7_11_3_FD_187363 | JGI IMG/M metagenome (GOLD analysis project Ga0208788, IMG submission 187363) | Fresh water mixed with fracking chemicals microbial communities from Ohio, USA - Utica-2 Time Series FC 2014_7_11 (SPAdes) (version 2) ... | reverse complement strand
CAAATCCAAAGTCGGCCTAAGTCTTGGCAAGTCTAATTCAGAAGTTTTTAATCCTAACTGATGAATCGACATAATAATTAATTTGTTATAGAATTTGTAATTACTTTTATAGTATTATTGCTAAAGACTGGAGTAAACAGCAGTCTAGCGTTATTGCCGCTAATATCTGCGTTGAATGAGCCTAAAATTTGTTCATTAGCTATTGTCCCATATTCAAAGTAATCACAAGATGTTGCTGCACTTCCAACTGATTGAAGTATCATAACATCAGAGAATTGATAATTGTTTACGACTCTAGATGAAGTGAATGAGAATCCAGTTCCGACATTAACAACATCAAAATTTGTTGCATTTAAAACAGATGTTGCCGTATAGCCAGACCCCGCAGAAGAAATAGTAACAGTAGTTATTGAGCCCCCCACGCCTATTGTTGGCAGGTTTGATGAGAATACTTCATCTCCTACAGTTGAGCTTGTGAAAGTGCCTATTCCAATACCAGTAGAAATACCTACGATACCAGTTGAAACATAAGCAATATAATAAATTTGAGTACTACCAGTTGTGTTAACTCCAGGGCCAGGTAAAATACCTGAAACTCCTAGAGATGCTGATCCAGTGGCGGTAGTTCCTGTTGATAGATTTGGGGCACTAAAAGAAATTGCTGCCGCAACTGCACTAGTATAACCAACACCAAGATTAGTCAAGGTCACGGTACTTACACCAAATCCAACTGTAGCAGCAGTTCCGGTAGGACTAAACGTTGCTATAGGGAGAGAAGCCAAATCTGAAGTAGTGTAGCCAGAACCTGGATTGCTAATAAACACGTTAGTAACAAAGACACTTGTTACTCCGGCTGTTGCTCCAGATCCAAAATTTAATGGTTCTATGTCTATAGTTGGGATCGATCCACTATAACCAATACCCGGATTGGTAACTGTAACTGCACTAATACCCACCCCAGCAATAACAGAAGCAGCTATCGATACTGCGTTTGGACTAGTTACTGTGACTGATGGAATTGATGAATACCCAGTGCCAGGATTTGTTAATGTTATATTAGAAATAGTAAGTCCAAGTCCAGCAATAACAGATGCCCCTGATCCAGTTATTCCATCTGTTGCTGTCACCGCAATAGATGGAGCAGCGTTATAGCCAGATCCAAATCCTACAACATTAACCTGACCAATACCCATACGAGCAGTTCCGATAGCACCTGAAGCACCGTCTGTAGAAACAATACTAATTGTTGGAACTACAGTAACACCAAATCCAGTATTATTAATTGTTACATCAGTAACAACCATTTGAGTTATGGTGACTGCGGCACCTGTACCGCCTCCACCTGTTATAGTCACAGTGGGACGCTGGAAATACCCAGAACCAGGATTAGTTATCTGGAAATTCTGTAGCTTTCCTGTCCCGGCCTCGAAATCAGCAAATTCGGCCTGGGCAGTGTTAAATCCTACATTGGGAGCACTAAAAGTTATTGTCGGCTGTGTATTATAATTACTTCCACCTGAAACAATAGCACCAGTAGTAGTTACTCCCATCCCTACACTTGCAGCAAATCCAGTAACAGTAGGAGAAGCATTTATCTGTATTCGGGAGGAAGAAGTGTACCCAAGTCCAGGACTAGTGATAGTAATAGAACTTATTCCCAATGTTGTTGTCAATGTAGCAGTGTTAACACCAACATTAGGAGACGAAACGGTTAAAATAGGTGGACTAGTATATCCAATTCCCGGAGTTATTGTAAAATGAGTAGAAATTCCAAGACTATTTACAGTTGCAGTTGCACTATTAACTCCCACTTGAGGCATAGAAAAAGTTAAAACTGGGAAATTCCCTGAAGTATAACCCAGGCCAGTATTTTGTACTCGTACATTAGAGACAAATACTGTAGAGATAGAAACTGTTGCAAATCCCAAAGGAAGCCCTAAAGCCGGAACAACTTCTATGGTTGGTAAAGGATTGTAATCAGATCCAGGATTTGTTACTTCTACCCTGGATAATCCAACACCAACAATACCAGTCGCAGAAGTTCCGCTTCCAATAGGATTATCAAAAGAAATAGTTGGTATAGTAGTATGTATTCCAGGAGTGTTAATTACAACGTTAGAAACTAGAAGCGTACTAACTACTGCTGTTGCAGTAGTTCCAATGCCAGTAACTCCGGCTATTGGTGGATTGTTTGTCGGTGCTGCAATTTGAATTGTTGGTACAGAAGTATAACCAGAACCCGAATTTAAAACTTGGATTGATGTTACTTTAGAATTTTCTTTAGGTGTCGCGGGGATTGCCCTATCAAAGACAACTGGAGCATTTACAACAACCCCTGAGGTGCTATTGACTGCGAAAGCTCCATTTGAAATAGAACTAATTCTTAACAATCTTTCTGCCGTAACAGTGATATCGGCTCTTGCTCCAGTACCAATTCCAGAAATAGTATTTAATGCTACATTAGGATAAATACCAGAAACATAATTAGTGCCATTTCTTAATGATGAAACTGATGCCGAGCTATTGTTAACCAATTGTCCAGTAGTAGTTACCTGAACATTATATTTCGCACTCCTATAAAGAGAAGTGTTTAATGAACTTAAGGCTACTTGGCTAGTATTTGTTGTAGTTATTACACCAGAAGTTACAGTTAATGCAGTAGAAACACCAACATTAATTGAATTAGATGCTTTAATATCACCTACAACATCAAGAGTAGTGGTGGGATTTGTTGTTCCTATACCAACTCTGTTAGTTGATTGGGTAATTACAAAAGCATTTGTATTTACACCAACACTACCATTTATTGTTAAATTATAATTTAAGTTTGTAGTTCCTACACCAAGATAATTAAGTGCTGGGTTATATGATAGTCCAGTAGAATCTATCCTTATATAACCATTGTCTTGTGTTTGTTTAGTGAATGTTGGATAGAATAGTTCTGATGTTTGAGTATTTGCAACGCCAATCGAATTAGCCGCACCAGCAGTAATATTAGTCGGCGCTCCCCACGAAGGAAGACCAGACCCACCAGAAACTAGGACTTCATTAGCATTACCACTAGACCCATTGATAAAAATAAAGCTACTGAAACCTACATTAGTTCTTGCTTCTAAACCATACTGTGGGTTAGTTGTCCCTATACCTATTCTTCCTGTACCAGTAATTACAACTGCAGATGTTGCAGGACCAACTTGAACTCTCTGAGTTGGGTTAGTTGTTCCAAAACCTACTCTATCAGTAATGGCATTTACAAATAATGTATTCGTATTTACTTGTAAATTATTTAATACTGTTACTGCACTACCAACAAGATTAGTTATTGTTGCTGAGGTTCCCGTAATACTTGTTGAAATTAGGTTTGGAATATTAGCATTTACTGCGGTCAAGACCCCAGCAAAACTATTCGTTGCTGTTATAAACCCAGTGGTTATGCGGTTAGCAGTTAATAAATTAAAATTGCCATTTTCAACATTGATGCTTGTAAAAGTAGCAGCCCCACTTACATTGACTGTACCACGTACATCTAAAGTTGCTATTGGATTTGTAGTTCCAATTCCAACTGAGCCAGAAAGTATTCTAACAAAAGTAGTATTATCAGCAATTTCAAAGTTACCAACTCTAAGCGAATTTTGAAATAAACCAGAAGAGGCACTTAAAACTCCTACAGTTAAAATTCCACTAATTTTAGCGTTACCAAGAACATCTAATTTTGAAGTTGGTATTAAACTGCCAATGCCAACATTTTGAGTTGTTGGGTTAAAAATAAAGCTAGATGCGCCTTGAAGGAGAGAACTGGAATCCCTATATGCTATAGAGCCAGTTTGACCAGAAGGAACAACTACATCAAAAACTGAAATTTGTACATCTACAGAACTAGAACCAGCTCCTGACCACGAAGCAGGACTAAAAACTGAAACCCCGCTTCCAATAAAGTTAATGTCAGTTATCTGATTAATAGAGCCAATAACAACTCCTTCATCTCTAACTGTAATAGATCCAGGTTGAACAATACCACCAGCAATTAAGTCTGTTTGTTTAGTCCAATAACGGGTGCCACTACCGGAATCATCAGAAACTAAAACATAAACATCCGATATAGCCCCAGTGTAAGGATTTTGGCCTACAGAAGACGGGCCAATAAGGGGGTCTCCTAAATCCGGCTCTGCCTGTTCTAGACCTAAAAATTCATACCTGTCGGATGTTAAACCGCTTTGTGGAGTTTTCTTTACCCGCCCTGAAACTAATTTAGACATATTTTTACTGTTTTGCTGTTTCTAGAATGCTTAATACAATATTTAATTGGTTATTGCCACTGGCTAATATTTTAATAGAATCGTTAGTTTCTAGAGCCAAGCGACCGTCTGGAACAAGATTTATGCTATCATTTGGTGGGACAAATGCTCCATTAGAAAATTTATAATCAACTTGAACATCACCAGGTCTCGCATGTATCGCGGTGATTTGTGATGTTGTGTCTGTAGTTAAATTAGTAACTTGGGCCAAGATGATAATGGCCGAAACACCTACTGGGCAAGTATAAATTGTGCTGGTTGCTATTCCAACATTTGATCTTATTGTTTTAAACGTATTAAGTGCTACAGCGGCCATTTTTATCTCCCTAATGCGATGATGAGTGGGGTTACGTTATTTAAAATACTTTGATTAAAAGATCTACCAGTAACTGTTCCTGTTAATTGGTTAATCACGAAATCATCACCAATTCTAAAGTTTCCGGCCTGATCAGTACTTGTATAAAATACTTCACCACCATTCAACTTAACTACCTCATTCTCTTGGTTTACAACGCCACCTAAAGCTGGCTTTGCTTTATTTATGTCATTACCAGAACCAACCCATTCAAAAGAGTGGGATGAAACAATTTGTAGGCTCAGTCTACTAAAATAAACAGTTGTACCTAGACTTACATTATTGTTAAGATTGGTATTTAATGTTATGGTTGAAATACCGGAATTCGGAAGAGTTGCAGATTCAATTGTATAGTATAATGGATAGAACTCTAAGCTGGCAGTTGCAGTTGTTCCTGGGCCAGATGGAGGATCAATTGTTACGGTAGGGGAATCAGAAATTCTATATTGACTACCAGTGCTGATTATATCAATAGATGAAACTTTTCCTGATCCATCGATGGTGGATACTGCTTCGGCTCTAATCCCGTTTGGTCCGGTTGGCGAATCAATTGTTACTCTAGGTGGTAAAGTATAACCAGAACCGCCATTTGAAATATTAACTCGTCTAACTTCATAATAAAGCTCACCAAAATAGAGAGCCTGGCCATCATAAGGTCTCAGAGATCCTATACCAGAAACTTGAACAATTGGTTGTTCTGCTAGAGTCGTATTTGCAATTCCAGTGTAACGGTAGATTGAACCAGTAGAAACATCACCTACACCATCAGATACAAGACCTAATCTACCAAAAGAACTATTGGAGTTTGTGATATCACATTGGCCACCAGAACCAGTGAATATAGCAATATCATCACAAATAGTAAATATAGAAACTAATTGAGAATATGCTCCGTTTGTAATAGATACTCCTATTCCACCTTGATTATATTGAGTGTAGCTGTCCACACTCATGGTCCCAGTCACACCAATGTCATCCTTATCTCCAGGCTCGGCAGCAAAACCGTCAACTTTCATACCGATAGAATTTGGTATAAAATTAGTACAGTTTCTTACATATGGACCTTGTGTTATCGGGCCAACTCCCCTAGAGAATGGTGGGAATACTCTTCCACCAGAAACATAACTATGTGGAAGGGTTGAAACTCCAACATTTACTACAAATGTTGTCCCGGTCCCAATTACTTGTGTTACTTTGAAATCAAATCCATTTTTACCTGATGGATAAGTAAGGATTGTAGGACCTGATGGACAGGAGAACTGTAAACCTCTTAAGGTAACAAAGTCCCCCTGCCTTACATACGCCCCAGGAGCAGTAATAGTGGTGATTCCGGTCGTGTTATCATAGAAGGCAGTAGAAACTGCAACAGACCGATCTACAACAAGACCACCGCCAGCATAAGTATGTGGCAAGGTGGATGGTCCTACGTAAACATCAAAGGAGCCATCGAGATTAACTTTATCTACAAAGAAATCGTAACCGTATCTCCCTGATGGGAAGCGTTGGGTAGATATTCCCCCACCAGAATTACAACTAAATTTTAAATCCCTAAGTTCAATCTGATCTCCCTCAAGTACACTAAATCCGGGAGCAATTATTGTTGTCTTTCCTGTAACTTGATCATATGTTGCAGAGGTAATTGACCGAATAGAAGAAACACCGACTCCAGAGTTGCCAGGATATGTAGTTTTGATGCCAACAGTAGAAAACGCCTCTGAGCCAACGCCAACAATGTTAGTAACAATACCAACACAAGAGCGTATTGCGGAAGTAACATTAGCACAACCATTAATAGCATTATTAAAACCAGTTAATGGATCGCCCTGGATTGCAAGATCTTTTACCTGATAAGTATCATGCGGGAAACTTCCATATTTTTGAACAGTTCCACCGGATACATAAGTGTGAGGTAAGGTTGATTGACCAACAACAACTTCAAAATTATTGCCGTCTACTCTTCTTAGTACATTAAAAATGTATCCAAAAGTACCTGAAGGATAAGTTACAATTCCAGGGCCGGATGGGCAAGTGAAAGCGAGTCCCACAATTTTAACTGCATCATCTTTAATGAGACCATGATTGGTTGCAGTTATTGTTGTTATTCCGGTTACAGCATTATATGTTGCGTTAGAAACTGAAGTAGTAAGACCGGTCGGATACCCACCCCAAGTTACGTTATTGATAACTGCTCTGGCCACACCAAAAGAATAATCAACCGATGCAACTGTCTGCTGTACTTCTCCAGGATTTTTTAGAATTTGTGGAATTAGATTCCAGTTATCGGTATAATATGCTTTTCCAGCATCAATACAACGTGAATTTCCACCTCTGGTTATATCGTGGATTACACATTTCCAAATATCTTTAATGTCATCTGCACAATCTTTACTTTCTAGAGTGACACCATATCTGATAGCAGGAAGACCAGAGGTATTTCCTGCTCCAATTGCAGATGTAATAATACCAACTAATTGTGAAATGGTTGTACCTACAGCAACACATCCACCAGAAACAACAATAACAGAAGGATCAATAACTTGGGTTACACTACCAATACCAGTTTGATAAGAGATCGGGGGAGTTGCGTTGTTAATAACAGATTTTGCAATACCTACTGCATAGTTTAAAGTATTAATAGTTGCCTGAGAAACCCCAACCCCTGTTATATGAACAAGTGCCCCGGATGAGTTAAAGTAAGATAAAGCAGCCCCAACAGATTTTTTGTTGCTATTTGCCTTTAAATCATAAGAAACAGATCTAAAGATATCTTTTATATCATCCGCACAATCTCCAGATGTACCTGGCCCAGGAACAGTAAAGTTTAATCCAGTAGGGGAAGTTAAAAACCCAACTGCCTCTGCCGCAATATAATTGATGTTTAGATCAATAAGTCTGGCGGCATCTTGCTCTCGATGATTTCCGGCAAACCCACTGAAACCACTTGTTAAGAACCCAACTGTTTCATTTGCAATATAATCTAAGTTTGTTCTGATAAGTCTAGCAGCATCAAAATATCTATCTAGAGAAACACCCTCCAATGGCTGAAGTGCGACTATTGATGCCCCATCAGTCATTGCAGGGCCAATGAAACTTAAGTCAGTAATGTGGCAACCATTATTAACATGGAAAAGATCTAGGTAAGGATATTTTGGAGTTACTACACAGTTTCTAAGTTCAGTGCCTTCAATTGAAACTGTCTTCTTTAAAACAATTGGATTTTCTTCTACGTAAACTCCTGGATATACTTTAATAGTGTCTCCAAAGATAGCAGCAGTAGCGGCAGCCTTAATGGTTCTCTTTGCGTAATTTTCGGCTAAACCAGTGTTATTGTCATCTCCATTTTGATTTACGAAGATAGTTTTTCCTGTTGGGGTGTATGATTCAATAGTTACTCTGGTTTTTCCTGATGGTGGAGTAAAACTTATACCAATACCAGCAGCAATTTGAGTTACAATACCTGAAAGGTTAACGCCATCACCAAAATAACTTAATGCAGTAACATCTCCAGCAACCTGCAAGGTTGTAGAAGGAGTAGTAGTTCCGATACCTAAAGAATTTGTTGAAGGATTATATGATAATCCAGTTGAGTCTACTGAAAGAGTTGTAACACCAGAAATTACTGGGGAGAATACCGGATAAAAAATTTCGTTATCATTAGTATCTTCAACCAAAGTGTTTACAATGTCTTCTACATTTGTCCATTGCGCAGGCAGCGACGGACCCTGAGAAGCTAATATTTGTTTGTTTACGCCTGCAGATACTTGAGCCGGACTAAAGAATTGTACAGTAATATTTTCTGTACCTGAAAGTTTAGTGTGATTGTTATTAATTGTAACACCAGTACTTCCGATAGAAGTAATTACAGTATTTGGTAAAATGAACGAAAAATTTTGTAAGCCATATCCAACAACTAAACTAGATGTATCTACCCCTACAAAATATGGAGTAGCCGAGTTTATTACCGCAGGAGCTGTCTTAATTAAAGTTTGTGCAGTCTGAGCAAATAATCTATTTGTAAAAGAAACATCACCAATAACATCTAAATTTTTATTTGGTGAAGTAGTTCCAATGCCTAATTGTCCAGTTGAGGCAACAAAAGATAAATTATTGGTGTTTATATCAAGTATTGTAGAACCAACCCCAGGAACAAAAGTAGGATAGCTTATGCTGGAAGAACTACTTGATTTTATTGTTGAATTTACAGAAGTAGTCGCCGTTCCACTAAAGAAGGTTGCGGTTACAACACCTGTAAATTTACCATCCCCAACTACATCTAATTTTGAAGTTGGGGTAGCACTACCTATCCCTAAGTTTGATGAGGGTATAAGAACATTTGAGCTAAAAGTGGAAATACCAGTTACGGCTAATTGCTGAATTTCAGCATCCCCACCTACAAAATCGCCACTAAAAGTGGTTGCAGTAACAACTCCAGTAACTTTAGCGTTACCAGCAACGTCCAACTTAGATGTTGGATTAGAAGTGCCAATACCTAAGTTGCCAGTAGATGGAACAAATGCTAACTCTTGTGGAGTTATTTTTAATAATTTTTCACCAGTACCATCAACAAATGCAGGAAAATTTACCGTAGAAGTTGTTGAGGCAGAAACATTAACTTCTGGGTCAGGAGTTTTCCAAAAAGGAGAAAGGTCTGCTCCCCTAGAAACTAAAATTTGCTCCGCTTCACCTGAGGTTAGCCTTCTTCTTATGGTAAATGTTATAACCTGAGAACCAGCTAATTTAGTATGAAGTGGAGAAATAAAGATACTAGAGACGCCTATATTTGTGACTTTTGTAGTATTATTATCAACTAAAAGACCGAATGGACCATCATCTACTGTGTCATTTACTCTAAAAATAGAAGTGTTAACACCACTAATAATATTTCTGGAATTTCCATCTACGATTCCAGTAGAAACTCCAACTTCATTTTCTTCATATGGAAATAGTAATGTTCCTTCAACCGCAAGATCACCACTTACTTCTAGCTTATAGTCTGGTGTGGTGGATCCTATACCGACTTTTTCAGAAGAACCATCAGCAAAAATCAGATCGTCAGCAACCTCTAGGCCATTTTTTACGACAAAATTCTTATTAATTGCCATTTTTCTCCTTAAGGTTCACTTTCCCCTTTTTATTATTTATATTATATAAGATTTGCACTTCTAAGAATATCTTTAATATTCTCAAGCTCTTCTTCCAGATTTTTTATTTTTTGATGTTGTTCTTGAACTACTTTTACTAGTGGAACAACATATCTAGAATAAGAAACAGAAAGTGGCTTAACATCTTCTGGATCGCTATAATCCCAGATAACTAGTTTTTCATCAACTTCAGCAACCTCTTCAGCAATAAAACCAAAATAAGTTGCATATGGATTTTCGTCATCAAATTTTGGTTGATAATAAACTGCTCTTGAATTGAGAACAATGTTTTCACAGCTTTCGTAATCAGCGTCTTCGACGTTCTGTTTAAATCTTATACTAGATGCTTCTACTCCTAATCTACCACTACCACCAGCACTATTACCAGCAATTTTAACAACAGCCCCACCAGAAAATGCATAGTTTAAAATATCAGTCGAAGTAATTCTACCATTAGTAGCTGAAAGTTCTAGGCCATTTTTTCCGGTTATTGTTGACCAGATAGATAGATTTCCACCAGTTGGCCCAGTAAAAGGAATAATTCCAAGTGGATTTAACTCTAAGTTACCTTCAGCATCTAATTCAAAAGCAGAAATATAATTTGGATTTATTTGAACAAGATTGTCTTGACTGTATAATAATCTAAGAGTTCCGTCTGCTTCTCTGGTATTAAATTTCCAAGAATGGTTAGACGCATTTATATTTACTCCAGCATTAAAATTAGTAACCGAATCAAGAAATACACCAGAAGTAAAAGTTGTAACTCCAGAAATATTTTTATTACCGGTAGTCCTAAGGACAGTGCTATCAACTGAAATTCCATTTGAATCAACAGCTAATCCACTACTACCCCCATTTAATTGAACACTTAATGTCCTATTTGTTGTTAATTCACCACCACCAGTCAGTCCAACACCCGCAATTACTGATCTATTTAAATTAGATGCAGTTGTAGCCACAGAAGCAGTTCCAGTTAAATTACCAACTACTCCACCAGAAACAGTAAGTATACCGTTTCCATTTAATGACATTAATTCACTTACTCCACCAAACCACTTATAGGTAAACTGCGGGGTTCCTCTTGGAATAGACCACCATAATTGGTCCGTGCTAACCCCAACAGCATAGTCACTATCATTTGAACTTAAATAGTTGTAATAAACGGTACGAGTCCCAGGACTTCTGGTTGTAAATGTTGGTGCATTTAAACCTAGACCTGTACCAAAATTAATAACTTCTGCGGGGTTTCTTAATACAACTGTGGCAAATCCAGCGGAAGCATCAACATCAATATCAACAGTAATGCCAAACCCATCAGGATCCCCAACAAATTTTATTTTATCAACAATTCCTTCTTGAGTACTAGGGCCAGATTCTGTTCCAGAATAGATGTAAAGCTGAGTTCCGGTTTCACCAACGTATCCCCAGGTTTTCCATTCTTCATTAGTAGTATAAACCCAACCAAGATTAACTCCATTTTGTGGGGTCGCTCTAAAAATAACGTCCCCATAATTTCCAGAAGAAGCCGGAGTAGAATCAGCAATCGTATAGTTTCTAGAAACATTTTGAGAGCCCTTTAATAGTAAAGAGGAAACTTCTATACCTTCGGCTGAATGAGAAGTTAGTTTATTATTAATTACTAGTGGGCTATTGATAACAGAAATAATGTCATCATTCTCCCCTCCGTCTACTCTTAATGAGTTAGAAACAACTAAAGTATCTGTTTCTATTAAGTTGGCCAATTCTTTAGATTCGGCTTCACCAGCAACAGCAGGAGTTGGAACATCATAAAGTTTTTCTTCTCCGGTAGTGGAAGAAACCTTTTTCTTACCGGAATAAAAATCACCATTTTCATCCATCCCAGTATAATATACTGTACCACCAAGAGATTTTAAGGATTGAGAAAGAATTTTTTCTTTATCTTCTATGTCTCGATCTTGATTTTCTGGGAAAGAAGTGGAATAATTTCCCGCACCATAACCAACGTATTCAAATGTCTGACCAGAAGATCTTGCTATAGAATTTCTACGCAGTTCTACTGGTGTAACATTTATTTTTCTTACTATTGAATTTACAAGATGAGTTTCTCTATTTGTCCCTAATTGAGATCTGTAAACTGAAACTAAGTTAGACGTGACTGGTGACTTGATTCTCATCACCTCACTATTTACTTGAATGTAATCACCTTGCCTGAGTCCTATAGTATTAGCATTAGTAATATTAAATGGAGTAGAATCAGATGCTGTTTGGCTCAAGGTTGCCCCAGCCGTAGTAGTAATTCCAGTATAATAATATTGTAATCTATCAAGTCCGGCTGCCGGGGAAATGCCAATATTGATAAGTTTCCCTACTCCAGTTGTCGCAGGGGAACTGGTAGAAATTCCAGTATAAACTTCTAACTGTGTTAATGAGTTAACTTTGGTTACTACTACATCAGAATTATAAATCGCTGAAGTAAACCCAACTAACCTTACCTTGTTATTTTTTAGCGCCCCGTGTGGTTGGGTTGTTGTAACTACAGAAATACCAGTTGTATTGTTATATGTTAGTGTCGAAATGTCTAATATTTTATTATTAACAGTGGCAAAATAATTTTTAGACAGTAAAGTTGTAGATGCTCCAGAAACAGCAGAATTAGATGTAATATTAATTCTCCTAGAACTTGGTATGGAGCTTATGGTAAAAGTATCTTGATATACTAAATTATCACTGGAAGAATATAGTGTGATAGAATTATCTACTGGATTTTGAGCATTAGTTACTGATAAAACAGCCGGAACAAATCCAGTTGTGGTTCCTATCCCAGAAACAACACTCAATAAGTTACCTACAGCATAATTACTTCCACCAGACATTATCTCAGCGGAAGTTACAATGCCACCTACATCAACGGCAATTTTAAAGGAGGCTGATTCTCCGCCAGATGTAGTGGTTACACCTACACCATAATAAGTTCCTGCTAGATAGGAAGAACCTGCACTTACAATAGAAACTGAGGTTATTGCAGAAAGCCCATGATCAACATCAGTGTATAATGTATGAGCAGTTCCTGCAAGGTTTGAAATTACCCCCGTGATTCCAATACCAATAGAAAGGTCAGAAGATAATTTATTAAAAGATTCTCGCGTTACTGAATTCTTTTTATCATTTACTATAACATTTCCTATTAAATTATGCTCGGCAAAGCATTGAGTCTGAATAGGATTTGTATTTGAATTATCTCTTTCTAATTGAGGATATAGATGCTGCAGAGGCTGGGTAAAACTGTAATCAGTAAATGGGGCTATTGTTGGTTTTACTGAGCTATGGACTACTGTTAATTCATACAAACCATCTTGTTTGTTTTGTATATATTTTTTAACTT
>Ga0208788_1001105_pt1 | contig 13172 bp, 13 predicted proteins | sample Wag4_2014_7_11_3_FD_187363 | JGI IMG/M metagenome (GOLD analysis project Ga0208788, IMG submission 187363) | Fresh water mixed with fracking chemicals microbial communities from Ohio, USA - Utica-2 Time Series FC 2014_7_11 (SPAdes) (version 2) ... | reverse complement strand
GCGCATCGCGGAACGATTCGTAGTCATCCGCATTGACGGGGAAAAGCCCCGCGAAGACACGAGGTTGAACCTGCTTGAAGCCCGGCAACTGGGCGTCGCAGGGCTTGGAATCCAGAGTGATGGTATCGCCGACCGGCGCGCCATCGATTTCTTTGATTCCGGCGATGACGAACCCCACCTCGCCCGCCGATAGCTGTGGCGCTGCGAGTGATTTTGGCGTGAAGCGCCCAAGCTTATCGACCTGCCAAATACGACCGGTCGACATCACGCGAATCTTGTCGCCGATCTTGATCGTGCCATTGACGACGCGCACCAACGACACCACGCCGACGTAGTTATCGAACCAAGAGTCGATGATGAGCGCCTGCAAAGGCGCTGCCGGATCACCCTTCGGAGCAGGGATGCGCTCGACGATGGCTTCGAGTAACTCAGGAACGTTCTCGCCCGTCTTGGCCGAGACACGCACCGCATCCTGCGCTTCGATACCGATGATTTCTTCGATCTCGCGAATCACCTTCGGCGGGTCAGCCGACGGTAAGTCGATCTTGTTGATGACCGGCAACACTTCGAGACCCTGCTCGATGGCCGTGTAACAGTTGGCGACGCTCTGCGCCTCCACACCCTGCGACGCATCGACGACGAGCAAAGCGCCATCACAGGCTGCTAGCGAGCGCGACACCTCGTAGGAGAAGTCGACGTGCCCCGGCGTGTCGATGAGATTGAGCTGATAGCGCTGACCGTTTTTGGCGTTGTAGTAGAGCGTGACGCTCTGCGCCTTGATGGTGATGCCGCGCTCACGCTCGAGCGCCATGGAATCGAGCACCTGACTTTGCATCTCGCGCGCATCGAGTCCGCCACAAAGTTGGATCAATCGATCGGCGAGCGTGGACTTGCCGTGATCGACGTGGGCGATGATCGAAAAGTTGCGAATGTTCTGCATCGGTGACCGGTTGGGCCGCGAAGGCGGCGACAAAACACGAAATTATACCGGAGGCACCGTCACCGAACCCGGAAAAGGCGCCGCAGCTCCGTCGCATCGAAAAAAGTCGTCAAAACCGGCTCACCGTCCCATAGCAGCACCGGGATCTTGAGTCCGTAGCGCCGCTGCCACTCAGGGTCGGAATCCACATCGGCGATCTCGATGGGCGGCAGGGCCAGCTCCTCGGCCAGCGCGGCAAGCTCAGCTGCGAACTCTTCGCAAAGACCGCAGCCCTCGCGAGATAGCAGCAGCAAGTGAGCGCGATTCAAATCAGGCTCAGGGTGCCGGTGCCGCCACAGGCGGCGCGGCCGGGGCAGCTGGGCGGCGCGGTTCGGCCGGGACGGCGCTGCGAGCTGCCTTCAGTTGAGAGGCGATCATGCGCGCGGTTCGAAGCGGAACCTCGCCCACGACCACTGCAGGTTTGCCATCGATGACGGTGACGAGCGTCGTAGCAGCGCCCTGCTGAGTGCCACCCACTTGTTGTTGCGCGGCCTCGAGGGTCACGGCAGCCCCAATGAAGACCGACACCGACGCCAAACCATCCGAGAACACCAAATGCGATACCGGTCGGTCCGTCCCTGGCAGGGTCTGCTCAACTTGCTGCGTCAGACGAAACCCTTGCGGCAAACGCGCTGTCGTCCAAACTCGTCGACCCGCCGCGCTCGTCTCGGCGCGGATGAAGCGCGAGTGCACACGGCGGTAGCGCTCCGATCCGGCGGGCAATTGAAAAGTGTCATCCGGAATACTGCGCATCAGCATGAGGTTCGCGAAGGCAATCCGTTCTAGCACTTCGCCCTTCGCATCGTGCAGCTCGGTTTTCAGCGGCATATGGCTACGCGCATCGATCCACACTCGATAGCCATAGCGAAACGGATCGCGCGGCGTGAGCGCGATGTAACGCGCATCACGGCCCATCAAGCGCACCTTCTTCACATCGCTGAATTCATAGAGCTCGGCTTGACGATCATCGATACGCGGCAAGGTCGGCAGCAAACCGCCAGAATGCGGCCGCTCTTCCGTCAGCACCATTTCCTGATCCGGCAACACGTAGGAAACTTCGTTGCCTCGACGCACGAACTCGCGGCCCGAGCCATCGAGCGACATTAACCGCTCACACACCTCGCCTTCTTTGACGCGATGCACGATCCGCATCGATTCAGCGCGACCCCCGCGCGTATGAAAGAACGTGCCGTCATAACTGCGCTCGGAGAGCGCCTTATTCATTTTCTCTAACCAATCGCGCGCTTCGCTCGCAAAGGCGCCAAGGGGCAAGACAGCTGCCGCTAGGGCGGCGAGGCACATCGTGAACGATCGAGGTAAAACGAACGCTGCCATCAAAAGCTCTCGCCTCGCGTGGGTGCATCTTCGATCGCCGCAGCAGGCTCCACTCGTGCCTCTTCGACGATCGGCGCACTCGAAATCAAGTTCGAGAGAGTGCTATGACGCAACATCGGCGCAGCCACGGCGCTGTGGGCAGCGACGAAATTGGCGAGCTGCACCGGCGCCGTCACGTCCGAGGCGATGCCATCACGAATCGGCGGTGTGACATAACTCTCAGGTTCCGATGTCACGACTCCAGGCGTGACGGGCTTCATCGCCAGCACGATCTCATCCTGCTCTGTCGGTGCCGCCGGAATCACGACCTCTTCGACAACCTCAGCTGGCGCCTCCGCCACCACAATTTGATCTTGCGGCTGACGCACCATGAAGATCGCAACCGCGCCGACTGCAGCGGCAACGCCGAAACCGCTAGCCCAACGCAACGTCGAGCTGCGTCGTTTAGCGGACTCATCGATCCCCTGCGCTGTCGCATGGGCAGTCTCGGCCGTCGCAACGCCACGATCCGCTTGAACGGCAGCCGCGATTTGGGGTGCGAGGTGACGACGCGCGAGTGGCTCGCTACGCATGACCGCACCGATCAAAGAATAGTTATCCCAACTACGGCGCAGGTTCTCATCCTTTGCGAGACGCCTGGCGACAAGCTCACACTCGCCCTCCGGCAATTCCCCATCGAACATGGCCGATAGTTGGCTCTCACGCTCGCTATCCGTTTGATCTGCACTCATCCCACTACCTCGCCGCGGCCTAACCCGCCATCGAACACTTCACGCAGTCGGTTATCGATCGCCTCGCGCGCACGGAAAATGCGCGATCGGACCGTCCCAACGGGACACTCCATGGCTTCGGCGATCTCTTCGTAAGACATTCCTTCGAGTTCACGCAGCACGATCGCATTGCGCAAATCTTCGGGCAGGGCCTCGATGGCCGCGTTCACCGTGGAGCGAATCTCCTCGGTCAATGCCATGGCCTCGGGTGTCGCGGTGTCCTTCATGCGAGCCTGCAAGTCGGCGGACTCTTCGCCCTCAGGGCGATCGAGGTCGTACTCGATGGGACTGCGGCCGCGGGCCGCGATGACATTCTTGGCAGTGTTGATGGCGATACGGTAGAGCCAGGTGTAGAAGGCGCTGTCACCGCGGAATCGCGGCAATGCTCGGTACGCCTTGATAAATGCTTCCTGGGCAACATCCTCTGCCTCGGCCGGGTCACGCACGTAACGCATGACGAGTTTCACGACCTTGTGCTGGTAGCGGCGCACCAACGCATCGAAAGCCCCGGCATCGCCCCGTTGGGCGAGCTGGACCAAGCTCAGATCGCTGGCTTCACTGCTCATGTCGGCACTCATGCCAGAGGCATCCGCCACGAGCTGTCGTACCGCCCACGCACACATCGCGTGGAGGTAGACCGAGACTCTTCACAAAAGTTCGCACGGACCGCCTACGAGGGATCTTTTGTCCGCAGTGTAACCGCTCGGCGCCCTCAGACACCCCGAATGACCTGCAGAAGTGCGGCGTAATCCGGATCGGAATGAATCTCACCCGCGATGAGATAGCGCACGAGCTCCGGGTCCTGCCACTGTAAAAGGGACTCGAACAGGGCGAGCTCAGACGCCGTGGCAGCCGCTCCGTGCGCCGCGAGCCAGCGCTCGAGGAGCACATCGAGCTCCTTCATGCCACGCCGACACATCCATCGCAGTCGACCAAGGGCCGCGTTTGTCGTTGAGGCACTCATGACAGCCGACGCGGCAAGCGCGATGTTAGAGATGCTCGCGCTCGACCATCATCCGCTTGATCTCAGCGATGGCCTTAGCCGGGTTGAGATCCTTCGGGCACGCCTCCGTGCAGTTCATGATGGTGTGGCAACGATAGAGCTTGAACGGATCCTGCAGCGCATCGAGGCGCTCACCGGTCGCATCGTCACGGCTATCGATGATCCACCGATACGCCGCCAGCAACGCCGCAGGCCCTAGGTAACGATCACCGTTCCACCAGTAGCTCGGGCAGGAGGTCGAACAACACGCGCAAAGAATGCAGGCCGACGGACGATCGATCTTTTCCTGCTCCTCGGGCGCTTGCAGGCGCTCGCGATCGGGCGGCGCCGGCGTCTTCGACTGCAGCCAGGGCTTGACCGAGGCGTACTGCGCATAGAACTGCGTGAGATCAGGCACGAGATCTTTGACCACCGGCATATGCGGCAGCGGATAGATCTTGACCTCACCCTTCACCTCGTCGCAGCTCTTAGTGCAGGCGAGCGTGTTGATGCCGTCGATATTCATCGCACAACTACCGCAGATACCCTCGCGGCAGGAGCGACGGAACGTGAGACTCGGGTCGATCTCGTTTTTGATCTTGATGAGCGCATCGAGGACCATCGGACCGCAGCTGTCCATGTCCACTTCGAAAGTGTCGATGCGGGGGTTCTCACCACCATCCGGATCGTAGCGGTACACCTTGAAGGTACGCACGTTGGTGGCGCCGGCGGGTGCCTTGTGCACCTTGCCGTCTTTGTTGATACGGGAGTTAGCGGGAAGTCGAAACTCGGCCATGGTCGAAAATCCTCGAACTCAGTAAGTGCGCGCCTTAGGCGGAATGGGCTCGACGTCGCTCGTCAGCGTGTGCAGGTTCACCGGTCGATAGTCGATGGTGGCCTTGCCCTTCTCGTCCACCCAGCAGAGCGTGTGCTTCATCCAATTGGTGTCGTCACGATCCTTGAAGTCTTCGCGAGCGTGCGCGCCTCGGCTCTCTTTACGATTCTCAGCCGACTGGATCGTCGCAACCGCCTGTCCGAGCAAGTTATCAAGCTCGAGCGTCTCGACGAGATCGGTATTCCAAATGAGGCCGCGATCGCTCGTTTTGACATCGGCGAAAGAGTCGACCGTCTTGGCGAGCTTCTCGCAGCCTTCCTGCAGCGAGCTGCCGGTGCGAAACACGGCCGCATCCGACTGCATGACTTTCTGCATCTCAAGACGGATCTGCGCGGTCGAGCGCGAGCCGTCGGCGTTGCGGAACTTATCGAGACGCGAGATCGCGAGGTCACCCGCATCTTTGGGTAGCGGACGATGCGAGGTGCCCGGCTTGACGATGGAGGCCGCATGACGGCCCGCTTCGCGACCGAACACCACGAGATCGAGCAACGAATTTGAGCCCAAACGATTTGCGCCGTGCACCGAGACGCAAGCGGCCTCGCCGACTGCCATCAAGCCGGGAACGACGCAGTTCGGGTCGCCATTTTTCATGGTGACCACTTCGCCGTGATAGTTACAGGGGATACCGCCCATGTTGTAGTGCACCGTCGGCAATACTGGGATCGGCTCTTTGTTCACATCGACGCCCGCGAAAATGCGCGCCGTCTCGGCGATACCCGGCAGACGTTGTTTGATGACATCGGGACCCAGGTGCTCGAGATGCAGATGGATGTGATCGGCATCCTTACCCACGCCACGACCTTCGCGAATCTCGATGGTCATGGATCGAGAAACCACGTCACGCGAAGCCAAATCTTTGGCGTTCGGCGCATAGCGCTCCATGAAGCGCTCGCCGCGCGAGTTGGTGAGATAGCCACCCTCACCGCGCGAGCCTTCCGTAATCAAACAGCCGGCACCATAGATACCCGTCGGATGGAACTGCACGAACTCCATGTCTTGCAACGGCAGACCCGCGCGTAGCGCCATGCCACCGCCATCACCCGTGCAGGTGTGGGCTGAGGTGCAAGAGAAGTACGCGCGGCCGTATCCACCCGTCGCCAAGATCACCAGATGCGCGCGGAATCGATGGATCGTACCCTCGGCGAGATTGAGCGCGACGACGCCGCGGCACTCGCCGTTTTCCATGATCAGATCGATCGCAAAATATTCGATGAAGAACTCGGCCTCGTTCTTGATCGACTGCTGGTAAAGCGTGTGCAGCATCGCATGACCCGTACGGTCGGCCGCTGCGCAAGTGCGCTGCGCGATGCCCTTGCCGTACTGCGTGGTCATACCGCCGAAGGGGCGCTGATAGATACGACCATCTTGCGTGCGCGAGAACGGCACACCGTAGTGCTCGAGTTCGATGACCGCCGCCGGGGCCTCTTTACACATGAACTCGATCGCATCTTGGTCACCGAGCCAGTCGGAACCTTTGATGGTGTCGTAGAAGTGATAGCGCCAGTCGTCTTCACCCATGTTACCGAGAGCGGCCGAAATGCCGCCCTGCGCCGCAACCGTGTGACTACGCGTCGGGAATACTTTGGTGATGCAGGCCGTCGACAGACCCGCCTCCGCAAGACCCAGCGTCGATCGCAAACCGGCGCCACCGGCGCCAACCACGACGACGTCGTAGGTGTGATCAATGAAAGAGTAAGCAGCCATCGAATGTCATCCCGCAGTGAACGTGAACGCGACTCGCAGCACCGCATAGGCGCCAGCGACGACCGCGAGAACGTGAAGGAAATTGGAGGTCACGAGAGCGGCCAACTTGATGCCCTTCTCGTGCACGTAATCTTCGAGCACCACCTGAACGCCGAGCGCCGAGTGCCAAGCCAGCGTGCCGATCAACAAAATCAACCACACCGGATGCCAGCCCGTGGCGATCCAAGCGCGAACGGTTTCTTGCTCGTAGTCAGGCAAACCCGTCACACGCAGGGCAAACCACAGCGTGAGCGGAACGAGCGCAACGGCCGTGACGCGCTGCACCCAAAAGTGCGACACCCCTTGTTTGGCCGACCCGCGACCAATGACACGCCCTAAAGGACTCTGCAGGCTCATGACAGCACCCCCGAAGCGAAGGCGCGTGCCGCAAAGAGCACGAAGAGCACGACCGTCGCGATGATCACGATGCGCGCACTGCGACGCGCCTCGTGACGCTCAAGGCCACGCCCGAGATCCCAGTTGAGGTGACGAAGACCGTTGAAGAGGTGGTAGCAAAACGCGAGCAGCCATCCGACGAGCAACAGCTTCACTGGCGTTGAACCTAGGATCGTTTGCGCAGCTGCATACGACTCCGCGCTGCTCGCCGCAGCGACCAGCCAGTAAATCAACACACCAAACCCAGCGGTCAGGATGACGCCCGTGATGCGGTGCGCGATCGAGGTCGCCATGGTGTAGGCGAATCGGTAGATGTCGAGATGAGGAGAGAGAGGTCTTTGACGCATCGTTGAGAATCCCGCGTGATCAGAAGTCGATGCAACGCCCGTTCTTCTCCCAATCGCCGAACCGGGTCGGTTCAGGACCAGTCGGTCCACCGATCTCGGCGGGCGCCGGTCCCTGTACGACATCGTCGACGGGAGGAGTTTCAGGTTTGGAAACGGGCACGGGAACAGCCGCTGACGCGGGCCGCCCCACCCCCTGAGGATCTTGCTGCATCGTGCGTGAATTGTGCCAGAAACGTTGCGCCAAGACCACAGCGAACGGCCGCTGGCCGGCCCGCCAGAATCGGGCAAAATAATCGCGATGATCCTCACAACTCTTGGTGTTATCGCCGCACGGGGACCGGATACCCGGCGTTTTCTCAACGGTCAGCTGTCGCAGGACCTCGCGACGCTCTCGGACGGGCGCACTGTCCGCGCGGGTTTACACAATCCGCAGGGTCGCGTGCTCGCGGTGCTCTTGATGCTGCCGCAAGGCGCTGAAGATGTCCTGCTCGTCCTACCCCGCGAGCGGATCGCGAGCACCCTCGCGCTGCTGCAACGCTACGTGCTGCGCGCCAAGCTCAAACTCACGGATGAAACGGCGCTCTGGTCGATCGAAGGCGGTTGGCCACCTTTGACGCCCGTGGCTGCGCCCTTTGCAGCGACTCTCGATTGCGAATATGCCAGTGATGGTCGCTGGCTACGGCTAACTCGAGTGGATGCCACGACAGGACCACTGCCAGCGGATGAGAGCGCAGCACTTGGCGCTTGGCAGCTCGCTGATGTGCGCGCTGGATTACCCCTGATCATCGAGGCAACTGCAGGCGAGTTCGTCGCGCAGATGCTGAATCTCGATCTAATCAACGCAATTTCTTTTACCAAGGGCTGTTACACCGGCCAGGAAGTCATCGCGCGTGCGCACTACCGCGGCCGCGTGAAGCGACGACTACAACGCTTCGACTCGAGTATGGTCGCTTCCGGCGAGCTCGCCCCTGCCGCATCGATCACGCTGCAAGATGGGCGCAGCGCCCAAGTGGTTCAAATGGCGACAACCGACTCGGGTGTTACCGAGTTTCTCGCGGTGACAACCTTCGACCTGCCGAGTCTGCCGATCGGCTACGAGCTACCCAAAGAATAAGGCGCTCGTCCTACTCCGGTCGCATCTGCGGGAAGAGCAGCACGTCACGGATAGAGGCCGAGTTGGTGAGGAACATCACGAGGCGATCGATACCGATGCCCAAACCGGCCGTTGGCGGCATACCGTATTCCAGCGCGCGGACGTAATCGGCGTCGTAGAACATCGCCTCTTCGTCACCGGCATCCTTGCGCTCGACTTGCGCGCGAAAACGCTCGGCTTGATCTTCGGCATCGTTGAGCTCGGAAAATCCATTGGCGAGCTCGCGACCGCCCACGAAGAATTCGAATCGATCGGTGAGAAACGGATCCGCATCATTCGCTCGAGAGAGCGGTGAGACTTCAGCTGGATACGCGAACACGAACGTGGGATCGAGCAACGTGTGCTCGCCCGTCTTCTCGAACAACTCGATCTGCAACTTGCCCGCGCCATCCCCCTTCTTCCAGGGAATGCCGCGCTCATCACAGGCAGCGCGCAGATAGCCGATGTCACGCAACTGTGACCGATCGAGACTCGGATTGCATTCGATGATCAGATCTTCGACGCTCACTCGACGGAACGGCACACTCAGATCGTACTGACGCCCCTGTGATTCGAACTGTAACGAGCCCACCACCGCCTCGGCAGCACCGCGCAACAAACGCTCGACGAGATCCATCAGGTCGCGATAATCCGCGTAGGCCTGATACAACTCGAGCATCGTGAATTCGGGGTTGTGCCGCGTCGAGAGACCTTCGTTGCGGAAATTACGATTGATCTCGTAGACACGATCGAAGCCGCCCACGACGAGCCGCTTCAAATACAACTCGGGCGCGATGCGCAGATACATGTCGATATCGAGCGCGTTGTGATGCGTCACGAAGGGACGTGCCGTCGCGCCACCGGGGATCGGTTGCATCATCGGCGTTTCGACTTCCAAAAAGCCGAGCGCATCGAGCATGCTGCGGATAAAGCGAACGAGCTCGGTGCGCTTGCGAAAGACGGCGCGACTCTCCTCGTTCATGATGAGATCGACATAACGCTGCCGATAACGCGACTCCGTATCGGCAAGACCATGCCACTTGTCGGGCAAGGGTCGCAGCGACTTCACGAGCAGACGCACCGACTCGACGCGCACCGACAGCTCGCCCGTCTTGGTTTTGAACAGCACACCCTCAGCCGCGACGATGTCGCCGATATCCCAAGCCTTGAAGGCGTCGTAAGTTTCCGCGAGCGCATCGCGTTGCAAAAAGAGCTGGATCTGTCCCGAAGCATCCTGAATGTGGGCAAAGCTCGCCTTGCCCATGATGCGTCGCAACATCATGCGACCGGCGACCTTCACCCGTATCGACTGCGCTTCGAGTGCTGCGCCTTCACTCTCGTCATAGCCGAGGTGCAGATCAGCCGCCTGCGAATCGGGTCGGAAGTCGTTCGGAAACGCGGGCAGCCCCCGCTCGCGCAGTGCCGTGAGCTTGGCTCGTCGCTCGGCGATCAGCTTGTTCTCATCGACCTGGGGTTCGAGTTGCTCGCTCATGATCGGCATCCTGCCCTGTTACAAACCAGCCTTCAGTGACGCTTCGAGAAAACCGTCGATATCGCCATCGAGTACGGCGGTGGTATTACCGACTTCGACGTCGGTACGCAAATCTTTGATACGCGATTGATCGAGAACGTAGGAGCGGATCTGGTGACCCCAGCTCACATCGGACTTCGATTCTTCGAGCACCTTCGCGGCGGCGTTGCGCTTGTTGACCTCGAGCTCGTAGAGCTTCGCTTTCAACATTTTCATGGCCGTCGCTCGGTTCTTATGCTGACTGCGCTCGCTTTGACAAGCCACGACAATACCCGAGGGCACGTGCTTGATACGTACCGCAGACTCGGTTTTGTTGACGTGCTGGCCGCCCGCGCCGCTTGAGCGATACACGTCGGTTTCAAGATCAGCGGGGTTGATGTCGATGTTGATGTCGTCGTCGATTTCCGGCGAGACGAAGACCGAAGCGAATGAGGTGTGGCGGCGATTACCCGAATCGAAGGGCGATTTACGCACGAGGCGATGTACGCCCGTTTCGGTACGTAGCCAACCATAAGCATGGTCGCCCTTAAATTCGATCGTGGCACTCTTGATGCCCGCGACTTCACCCCCGTTCGAATCGACCACCTCGGCGGTGAAGCCACGAGTCGCCGCCCACTTGAGGTACATGCGCATGAGCATGTTGGCCCAATCCTGCGCCTCGGTACCGCCCGCACCGGCTTGGATGTCGAGATAGGCGTTATGCGAGTCCATCTCGCCGCGGAACATTCGCTTGAGCTCGAGCTTTCTAACCTGCGCCTCAACGGACGGCAGATCTCGCTCGACTTCACGTGCCGTAGCCTCGTCGTCCTCAGCTTCGGCGAGTTCGAGCAACTCGATCGAGTCGGACACCGAACGAGTGGCGGCATCCATGGTGTCGATTTCACCCGCCAGTCGCGATCGTTCGCGACCGAGCTCTTGAGCTTTTTCGGGTTTCTGCCAGACGGCAGGATCTTCGAGTTCGCGTGTAACTTCTTCGAGACGTTCCTTCTTCAGGTCGTACTCAAAGAAACCCCCTTAAGGAACTGACTCGTTCCTGAAGGTCTGCAAGGGAGCGCTTGATGAGGCCAAGTTCGATCATGCGGCTCATTCTAGCAGATGGTCGACCATCAGCTGCAGGCGACGTTCACCACCCCACTCGTTGATATCAAGGCGATAGACGAGGTGCACGCGCTCGGGCAAAACCGGCTTACCGGAAGAATCGAGCCGATCCGGCCGGCCCTGTAGCGCATTGAACGCAATCGCATCGAAACGACGTCCCGAGTCTTCCAACTCGACCCACATCTTGAGGTGGTTCTCGCCGACGATCCGTACGTTTCGCAACCGAAAGGACTGATCGAAGGAAGGTTCCGGAAACGCCTGCCCCCAGGGGCCCGCCTCACGCAATAGCTCGGCGGTCTTGAGCGAGATCTCATCGACGGCCAGCTCACCGTCGGAGTCGATCCGATCGGCAAGTGAGCCACCGGCTTGCCATGCAGTGACCTCACGATCGAACTGCGCGGCGAAGTCATCGAGTTTGTCCTCCTCGAGCGTGAGACCCGCGGCCATCGCATGACCCCCAAATCGCACGATGAGACCCGGGTGGCGCGTCGAGATGGCTTCGAGCACATCGCGCACATGGACACCGGCAACCGATCGGGCCGAGCCGCGTAAAGTGCCATCGCCGGCGCGCGCAAACGCAATCACGGGTCGCCGCACGCGCTCTTTCACACGACCGGCCACCAAACCCACGACGCCCTGATGCCACTCGGCATCGAAGAGACACACGCCGCGACGGTCATAGCCAGGCTCGCCCAGTCGACGGACCGCGGCCATCGCCTGCTCCTGCATGGCGCCCTCGATGTTGCGACGTTCGCGATTGAGCTCATCGAGGCGCTGCGCAATCAGATTGGCCTCCTCCGCTGAATCAGTCAGTAGACAACGAATGCCAATGCTCATGTCATCGAGTCGACCTGCCGCATTGATACGCGGCCCGGCCGCAAAACCCAGATCCGTCGCAATGACGTTCGCGAGGACCTTGCCACCAATCTCGAGCAACGCACGCACGCCCGGCGTGCAGCGACCGCCGCGAATTCGCTGCAAACCCTGCGCGACCAACACTCGATTATTTTGATCGAGTGGCACGATGTCGGCGACCGTGCCCAGCGCCACGAGATCGAGCCAGGTTGCAGGCGATGGCAATGCACTGTTGCCGATGGCGCGATACAACGCTGCCATAACGTAGAACGCCACCCCAACACCGGCCAATGATCGTGAGCCGAACGTCGCTCCCGGCAGATTGGGATTGACGATGACATTGGCGAGCGGCAATTCGGGACCGGCCAGATGGTGATCCGTCACTAGGACATCGATGCCCCGCTCTCGCGCCGCGGACACACCGGTCAAACTCGAAATGCCGTTATCGACGGTGATGATCAGCGCAGGTTCCCGTTCGGCGGCGATCGCGACGATTTCAGGGGTCAACCCGTAGCCGAATTCAAAACGATTCGGCACCAAAAAATCGACTTCGGGAAAGCCCCAGGCTCGCAACGCGCGCACGATCAGCGCCGAGCTCGTCGCACCGTCCGCATCGAAGTCACCGACCACGAGAATGCGGCTGCCACGCTCGCGATGCCGCATCAGCAGTTGAACGGCGGCATCGATGCCCTCGAGCGTACCCACCGGCAATAGTCGATCGAGTCCGATCGACAACTGCGAAGGATCTTCGATGCCGCGTGCCGCATAGGCACGGGCGAGCACAGGCGGAAGATGCGCGAGACGCTGTAAAGCGGCGCTCGGGGGCGACCGACGAACGACGGTGAGCTTCACGCCGCCTCCTTCAAGGCAGTGAGTAGATCCCGACGCGGTCGCCATACTCGCCACCGATCGCTCGGTGACAATGACACAGCCCGATCAGCTGCCATGAGCGTGATCATCGACAGCGCGCCATCGTTGAGTTCATCTGCCAAACGAACAAAGAATTCTGGGCTTAAAACCAGCGACTGATACTCGATGCCGACCAATCGACAGCAAGCTCGCGACCAAGCGTCCTCGCCGTACACACACAAATTTGAATGAGCCGCAGG
>Ga0208788_1001103_pt1 | contig 13175 bp, 12 predicted proteins | sample Wag4_2014_7_11_3_FD_187363 | JGI IMG/M metagenome (GOLD analysis project Ga0208788, IMG submission 187363) | Fresh water mixed with fracking chemicals microbial communities from Ohio, USA - Utica-2 Time Series FC 2014_7_11 (SPAdes) (version 2) ... | reverse complement strand
ATGCGGAGACAACGAAGACCAAGATCGCCGGCAGGAGGCCGCCTACGCTCTCTACGGGGCGCAACGCACCATCACCGAAGCGCGGGAGAGTGAGCACCAGCACGATCACCGCGGGCATGAAGACCGTAAAGGCAATCAAGCCGGTCATCGCTGTCACACCCAAGACTGCAAAGAAGCGCCGGAACGGTTCGAAGAAGTCGCTGATCTGCAGGTTGTTGCGGAGCGCACGCACGCCTGTCCACTGGATGCCAGCTGCCACAGGGATACCGATCACGATGCCCGCAAAGGTCAGCACTAGCACTAGGCCGAGTAGGGAGAGCAGGTAGACGGGGTCCGCGTCCAGGGGCGAGCTGCCGGAGTCGAACTGTTCGGCCATCAAGCTCAGCGGCAAGCTCAACAACTGGAGCACGCCTTGTGCAGCGAGGAAGATCAGCGTCACGAGCAGGAGCAGCGCGTAGTTCGACTTGAACGCTACGAAGCCCACCTCCAACGCATTGCCGATGCTGTAGGCCGGAAAGTCGGGGATGCTCGCAGCCGCGGCGGCGTGGGGTTCGATCAAGATCCGCAACTCGGCGATGTCTGCAAGAGCCATCCACTCCAAGGCGCCGACTTCACAAGCCTTGGACTGCAAGGTCAGGCGCCCTTGCTCGACTAAAGTGCGTACACCAATCAAGTCCAATGGGCCATGCGTCTGCTGGCCCGACGCAGTCACTTCAACGACATACCACTGCTTCATAGGTGCCTAGCATACGCAGGGCGACCCGCAGGTACGCTATTCTGACGGCCCCATGATTCCGGCGCGCACCACACGCACGATCCATGTCCGCGACCTCGCCATCGGCGGCTCGGCCCCGATTGCCGTGCAGAGCATGGCTGCGACCCAAACACGCAACTTGGAAGCGACGGCGCGTCAACTGCAACTGATCCAAGCCGCCGGCGCCGACCTCATTCGCGTGGCCGTCGACTCGAAGGAAGATGTTGCCGCACTGGCCAAGCTGCGCGAAGGCACGACGGCGCGCTTGTCGGTGGACTTGCAAGAGAACTATCGCTTGGCCGAACTGGTGGCGCCGCATGTGGACAAGGTGCGCTACAACCCAGGCCACCTGCACCACCACGAGAAGCACAAGAGCGTCGAACAGAAAGTCGCGTACTTGGTCGAGACGGCTGTCAAGCATACTTGCGCTCTGCGCATTGGCATCAACGCCGGCTCGATCGCGCCAGAGTACGACGCGCGCTTTCCTGAGGACCATGTGTCAGCGATCGTGGCGTGCGCGATTGACCACTGTGCGCTGGTGGATCGCTTGGGCTTCCGCGACTACTTGGTGTCGATCAAGGACTCGGATCCGCGCTTGGTGGTCGAGGCCAACACACGCTTTGCCGCCGAACGCCCCGATGTTCCGATTCACTTGGGTGTCACCGAAGCGGGCATGCCGCCTGAAGGCATCATCAAGACGCGCATCGCCTTTGAGCAACTGCTATCGCGCGGCATTGGCGACACTTTGCGGGTCAGCTTGACGCTGCCCTTTGATGACAAGGGCAAAGAGATCGCGGTCGGTCGCGAGCTGATCAAAGACATCGAAGAAGGCCGCTTCCGCTCGGTGCCGCCCAACTTCTTTGACGGGCTGAACATCATCAGCTGCCCGTCGTGTTCACGGGTGGAGAACGAGAAGTTCATCGAGCTCGCCGAGGATGTGAAGAAGCTCACTGCTTACGCCAAAGAGCACAAGCTGACCATCGCCATCATGGGTTGCCGTGTGAACGGCCCCGGCGAGACCGACGATGCCGATTTGGGCCTGTGGTGTGGCCCCAACTTCGTCAACCTCAAGCGCGGTGAGAGCGAGCTGGGCGCGTACCGCTACGACGAGATCTTGCCGCGCCTGCAAGACGAACTCGACAAGCTCATTGCGGCTCGATCGTAAGGTCGAACCAACCGACGTTCGCGCAGCGCAACCAAGTGCTGCGCACCGCAGCATCGTCGAGCTCGGCTAGGTTCATCTGCAACAGTACGCCACACCGCTCGCGCTTGAGTACATAAGCCCGCGTGTGTGCATGTTCAGAAGCATACTCCTCCAACCACGCGCGCCACTCGCTCAAGTCGGCACGCATCTCTTGCGTGGTCAAGGGCAATTCGTTGCAAGCAAGGTAGTGCACGCGAGTATGCCCAGGCTGCAGAGCATGCAGCCACGCTGTGCGCTGTCCGGCTTGTTGCCGTTGCTCGCACACGATCAAGCCCGGCTGCTCGGCTTCCAGCGTGGTGCAGACGGCGTACGCATGACCACCTTGGTGGTACTCAACGACCTGCACCGCGGTTCCGGCGCGCAGCGTGACCGGCGGCAACTCACGCGTTCCTTCGCGTTGCCAATCGTGGCCGACCAAGACGAGTTCAGGGCCACGGCAAGCACTCAGGCCGCACAAGCAAGCCAGCAACACTGCGCTGGTCGCGCGACGCTTGCGCAGGACAAACGCTAGTCCCATGGCGAGCACAGCTCCCGCTGCATACCACCACCATGTCAAACCTGTGCTCGCAGGGGGCATCGCGGGGGTCTTTGCCTGTGCGGCCCCAGCGACCTCTAGGCGCAGCTCCTGTGCGTCCCATGTGTGGTATGCACCCGCTTCGGGATCAAAGTAAGCAAACGCCGGTGTTTGCAAGGCCACGACGCCAACGCGCGTGGGCTCCAACTCAAACACCCACACGCGGGCTTCGGGACGCGTTTCGATGCGCTGGCCCAACAAGCGCAAGCCACGCAGGTCTTGCGGCGCGTCCAGCCGACGGTCTGTCAAATTTGCCTGACTGGTGACCTCACAACGCAACTCGACAGACTCACCCATTGCCAAGGAGTCACGCGACCAACGCGTGTGCAACTCATGACGCCCAATAGCCCCTTCCCATACCAACGGCCGGCCTGCTTCGGGAGGTGCAAGCACCTGCACCTCGAGCTCATTGCCTTGCCACAACTCATCGCGACGATCCAAAGGCATGCGACCTTGGAACGCATCCTCACGCCATGTGGAAGCCCAAGCCACGCGCACAGTGGGCGCTTCGAGGCGCAAGGACCTCGCGACCTCTCCCGGGCTTTCGGCGCGCCAATACAGGTCGTAGTCCTGGGCCAGCCACTCACGACCATCCAAGCTACGCGGTTGCACGCGATCCATGCGGGCCACAGCCTCGCCCAAGGCAAAGGTCTGCCCGGAGCTGGATGCGAATGCAGGTTCCGTCGCGCGTGCGATAGCTGTCAAGCCGTTTTGACCGCTCAACCAAGGCGCTTGCACTTGCACAGGCAAGCCCAGCTCACGCGCAAACGGCTGCAAAGCGTGCTCACGCAACCATTCTTCGTCCGCCAAGACGCGCAGCGTTGTCCTGAATTCTTGACCGGCCCAAACCGTGGTGCGCTCGCACACATGCTCGATGCGCACCGGCGTCTCGGCAGCCTGGCCCCAAGCGGCGCTGATGCACACAAGCCCCAACATCCACATCACGGACAAGCCCCACGGACGGTGTGTCCGAGGTCTTCCATGGCTGCTTTGGCGAGCTCAAAGTGCTGGGCCGACACCAACAACCAATCCGTGTCATAGGTCGACACCACGAACACCGGCACCAACCGATCGGCCAAGGCACGGCACAAGCTCGCCAGCAGCCCCACGGTGGTCATCGGCACCACCCCGACGATACCCAAGGCGATTTTGTCGCGCTCCTGCTGGCATGCAGGCGGTACGCGGTCCTGAGCGCAGATGACCGAGAGCTCGGCCGAGGTGCGTGAAACGGTGGTCCAGGATCCGCCACACCAAGTGGGGATTTCGGCGCTCGCCGGGAGGCGCACGATGGCCAAACGCTGGGGCAGGGTCTCAAACACGAGCGCGCTCATGGCGGCAGTGTACCGCGCTGATTTTGCACGGAATTGCCGGATTGTGGGGACAGCAGTGCGCGCCCGTGCGTCAGGGCCGGTGGAGGGACTGCGGCGCGGACGATGGGTGCGGGGGAAGCCCAAAGCCGCTGCCGCGCCTCCTATTTAGACCGGCGAGGGAGGGTGTGAGCATGGGGATTACATGGAAGGCCTTGGTGGTAGGCGCAGCCTTAGGGGTGACGGGATGCGCCACAACCACCTCGGTTGGATTGGTGGAGTGCTATGGCTTTGCGCGCGGCACATCGGAGTTCGGGACGCACGGGTTCAGGGTCAAGGGCATGGCCGTCAAACGCCTGGATCCGGATTGCCCGCGGATCAAAAAGGTGCGCTGCGAGCTATGGACAGACAGCAACGGCAACGGGCTGCGCGACGCACAAGAAGCCTTGCTGCATGCCGACGAAGTGAACGCTGACCCGCCCTCGCAGCATGTGGGCCTCGGGAGTTTCAGTGGCAACTTGCCGCCGGCTCGGGGCACGGCGTGGCGGTTGGAGATTGTGGGCGAACAGGGCGAGCTGACCACGATGGGTGGAACTTTCTGAACACGGTGTAGGCAACCAACTATTTAGGAGGACGGGTATGAACGAACGAATCGAAGCGCTGCGTCGGCGCAAAGCACGGCGTGTGATGGGTGCAATGGCATTGGCCGGCGGAGCAATGGCGCTCGGTGTGCTGGGAGCCGCGGGGGCGGCGGCAACACCTACAGGACTCGCCTGGTTATCCGCGGCTCAAGGGCGTGCGTTGGCTCACGACCTGAGTGAATGGAGCGAGTACTACGCCACATGTGCAATTGAATACAGCGTCGAGGCCTTGGGACCGAATTTGGGAGATGCGCGTAAGGTGACCGTGCGTCGGCTATCCCCACAGGATCCGCGTCTCCTTCATCCGACGACTGGACAAAGCCTGCAGACGGACTTGAGGCCCATCGCGGGCGGAAGGCTGGTCGTGAACGGTGTGGCCTTGCCCTTGGTACAGGCAGCAAACGGCGAATGGAGCGTGACGGTGACACCGTCTTTGGTGCGCTGGTTCCTCCCGAACAGTTTTGCGCTGCGTGTGGATGATCCTGCGGGTCTGGCGATCTGCACCGTGGAGATGCAGATGCAGGCCTAGCGTTCCAGGCCTGATGCGCTCGCGGTGGTGTGGGGCTTGGTTAGGCGAGCCAACCCCACCCACCGCGGGCCACTAGGCACAGAGCAAGCACCCACAACGGGGACTGAAGGCGTGGCCACCACCACATGGTGGCGCAGACAAGTACACAGACACCTACGGAGGCCCAATCGTGATCAAAGGTGGGCACCGCCACCTGCAATCCCAGCACAGCAATGGCTGCCACCGAAACAGCTCGGAGGCCTGCGAAGGCTGCTTGCCACTTGGGGTGATGGCGCAACAAGCTCCACGGATGGCTGGCGGCCAAGACCCACAACGCACTGGGCACAAACAACACCCAGACAGACAGCCAATACACCACGGATGCATGGCTAGGGACTGCTTGGAACGCATACCACGGCAGTACCAACACGAGCGGACCTGGAGTGGTCTCGGCAAGCCCGAGCCCATCAACCACGGTGCGCGCGGTAAGCCACCCATGGTGCTGGGCCGAGTCACCGAACCAAGCAACCATCGTGTAGGCCCCACCGAAACCAACGGTGGCTAACTGTGCAATCAGGAGCGTGACTTCCTGCAGGGGGGACCAGACAGCAACCCAACCGTACATGACCACAAGGAGAGGAACGAGCCAGGCAACTGCAACCAAACTCAACGACCGCCACTGCGGTGAGCGATCTGTAGGCGCTGGCGCTGGGACCTCGGAACTCTGGGGCAACCAAACGGAGGCCAAGGCCGCTCCAGCGAATAACGCCACGGGAACTGCCGTGGCTGAGGGGCTAAGCCATAACCAGACAGAAGCAGCACCGGCAATCAGGACCTCGCGCCAAGTGAGCAGGACACGCGGTGCCAAGCGCACAAGCGCGGAGACGACCAAGCACACCACAGCGCAGCGCAAAGCTGCCAGCCACGGGGCGCTGGCGGGCATGGCCCCCCACTGGGCATACAACACAGCCAATCCCCACACGAGCACGGCACCGGGTAGTACGAAAAGACTGCCTGCGATCCATGCTCCGCGGGCGCCAGCGACACGCCACCCGCTCCACACAGCTAGTTGCATGGCTTCGGGGCCTGGCAACACGCTGCACAACGCTAGGCCATCCGCAAAACGGCGGGCGTCGAGCCAACCTTGCTCCTCGACGACCACTCGCGACAACAAAGCCGTCTGAGCAGCCGGACCGCCAAAGCCCAGCAAACCGATGCGTCCGTAGGCACGCACGAGCTGGACCGTAGATGGAACCTGAGGCTGCATCGCGACTGCATTCTGCCTTCCTGAACGGCTAGAGTGAGGGAATGACTGTGATGACGCCGCGCCAACGGTTCCTTGCTGCCTGCAAGCGCCAGCCTGTGGACCGCACACCTGCTTGGGTCATGCGCCAGGCGGGGCGCTACTTGCCGGAGTACCGCGAGGTGCGCAAGGGCTATGACTTCATGGGTATGGTGCGCACGCCAAGCGCAGCAGCCGAGGTCACCCTGCAACCGATCCGGCGCTTTGGCATGGACGCGGCGGTCATCTTCTCGGACATCTTGGTCCCGCACGCTGCCATGGGCGTGGATGTGCGCTTCGAAGAAGGTGAAGGCCCCATCTTGAGCCCGGTGGTGCGCACGCGCGCCGAGGTCGAAGCACTGCAGGACTTCGATGCACGCACGGCGACTGGATTTCTGGGCGAGGCCATCCGCCTGACGCGCCAACAACTGGGGCCGGACCGCGCCATCATCGGCTTTTGTGGTGCACCATGGACGAGCGCCAGCTACCTGATTGAAGGTGGCTCCAGCCGCAACTTTGAGCATGCCAAGCGCATGCTGTACGACGACCCCGCTACCTTCGCGCGTTTGTGCGAGCGCTTGGTCGACAACTTGATCCCCTACCTGCGCATGCAGGTGGAAGCCGGCGCGGACGTGGTGCAGATCTTTGACAGCTGGGGCGGGGCCTTTGACGCGCGCACTTGGCGGGACGTGCTGTTGCCCTCGACGCGGCGCTTGGTGCAAGGTGCCAAGGACCTGGGCGTACCGGTCATTCTGTATGTGAATGGCTGCTCGCAGCTGTTGGAAGTGCTGGTGGAAACCGGCGCCGATGTGCTGGGACTCGACTGGCGCATCGATCCGGCTGAGGCCATTCGCCGCACGCAAGGCAAGGTGGCGCTGCAAGGCAACCTCGATCCCTGTGTGCTCTTCGCCTCGCCGGAAGTGGTCGAGCACGAAGCACGCCGCGTACTGGAGTCGTTCCGTCACGCGCCGGGCTACATCTTCAATCTGGGCAGCGGCATCCTGCCCGGCGTGCCGGTGGCTTCGATGGAGGCTCTGTTCCGGGTAATCCAAACCGACACGGTTCCGATGGGAGCTCGCGCGTGAGCCTCGGCGTTTCGAGCGAGCTGCTGACCAAGTACGCGACGAACGCGCCGCGCTACACGAGCTATCCCACCGCCGTCGATTGGACCAAGGACTTTGCACCCGAGTCCTACCCCAAGCTCTTGGCGCGCGCGGCCGGCCGCGACGAACCGCTGTCGGTGTATGTGCACCTGCCCTACTGCGCGCAACTGTGCTTGTTCTGCGGCTGCAATGTCGTCATCTCGCGCAGTGCCTCGCGCATCGATGCGTACCTCGATCGCCTGGAAAAGGAGTTCGACTTCATCGGGCGCACTGGGATCGGGCGCCGCAAGGTGCGCCAGTACCACTGGGGCGGCGGCACGCCCACCCAGTTGAATCTGGCGCAAATGGAGCGCGTGCAACGCGCGTTCTTGCGCAACTTTCAGCTCGCTCCGGATGCGGAAATCGCCATCGAAGTCGATCCGCGCGTCACCACCACCGAACAAGTGCGCTGGCTTGCCGACCAAGGCTTCAACCGCGTGTCGCTTGGTGTGCAGGACTTTGACCTGAAAGTCCAAGAAGCCATCGCGCGCGTGCAATCCGAAGAGCAAACGCGAGTCGTCATCGATGCTGCCCGCGACGCCGGCATTCGTTCGATCAACATCGACCTGATCTATGGTCTGCCGCACCAAACGGTGGACAGTTTCCGGCGCACCATCGAGCGCGTGATCGACATCCGCCCCGAGCGCGTGGCCTTGTTCCACTATGCGCATGTGCCGTGGATGAAGAAGCACCAAACGGCATTGGAGACCGATGCCACGCCGGACGCGGCCACCAAGCTCGCGATCTTCCAAATGGCGCTCGCAGCCTTTGGCCAAGGCGGCTGGCGCTACATCGGCCTCGACCACTTTGCCCTGCCGCACGACGAGCTGGCCAAAGCCTTGGACGCTGAAAAGCTGCAGCGCAATTTCATGGGCTACACCACGCGCCGTGGTAGCGACATGGTGTCCCTCGGTGTGTCCTCCATCGGCGAGGTTGATGGAGCCTTTGTGCAAAACGCCTCCACCGAGGGCGAGTACCTGGCCAAGATCGATGAGCGCGGCTACGCGACCTATCGCGGGCATAGCTTGTCGGCCGAGGACCGGCTGCGCCGCGACACCATCGTCGGTTTGATGTGCAACGGGGTGCTGCGCAAACGCGAGATCGAAGAGCGCCACGGCATCGTGTTCGACACGCACTTTGCAGCCGAGCTCGACCAGCTGCGGCCGCTGGTCGCCGATGGTTTGGTGCTTTTGGATCCCGATGCGATCCGGATCACGCCTCTAGGCCAGTTGTTCTTGCGCAACGCGGCCCTGCCGTTCGATACCTATTTAGCCGCCCGTCGCGCCGCAGGTGGCGACGGCTCGAAGACCTTCTCGCGGACGCTGTGAGTTAGCTTGGGGTTGGGCCTAGGGAGTTCCTAGGCCGGAAAAACTTTCCGCAGGATTTCACGCGGTTTTTCGGCCCTTTTTTGAGATGGCGCGTTGCACAAGACGACAGATCTTGCAGCGCGAGGGCGGGCAGAGTCCGCGCGCTGGCTCGGCCGCTCCGGACCGAGTCCCCACAGAGCAAAAGTCCCATGAGCGACAAGAAACCGACCGAGAAGACTGACGGCGAGGCAGCCCCGAAGAAGAGCAAAGCAGGCCTGTTTGCAGGCGCAGGCCTCGCAGTTGCCTGTGCCTTGGGCGCCGTAGTGGCCACGATGGCCGTGCCGGAAGCGCCGCAACCGGAGCCGGTGCTGCAGGGTCCGTTCGTTAGCAAGCTTTCGAACAAAGACATCACGGTGAACTTGGCAGGCGAGGGCAGCCGCCGCTACCTCGTGATGGCACTGAACGCCGAGTACTTCGCCTACGACCAAAGCTATGTCGATGCGCGTTTGGGTGCCTCGGGTGCCGAGGACCCGCTCTACACGGCGATGCTCAAGGACGCGTTGCTGAAGCTCGCTGCCACGCGCACCCGTGATCAAGTCACGGACCTCGCTCTGATGGATGCGTTCCTCGAAGATGTGCGCGTCGCCGTCGACCCCATTCTGTTCCCCGTGTGCGTGGGCGACAGCCATGGCCAGTCGATCCCGGATTCGGAGTCGGGACTGAAGGTCGGTGAATCGATCATGCGCTCAAGCCTCACGGGCTTCTTGCACCAACACAGCGTGACCGTGGATGCTGTCAAGAAAACCTTACAGCTAGACAAGGGCGCGGTGGTCAGCTTCCAAGGCCGCGAACGCGATCTACGCCTTGAGAACCATGAAGGCAAGACCGTCTTCGTCGATGTGACCGGTCTCAATCCTGAGTTCGTCGGCGTGCTCCCGATCGGCGTCCCCGGTCAGGTTCGTCGCATCTATCGCGAGCAGTTCCTCGTCCAGTGAGGCAGTAGGCCTAACGCTCGGCCGAAACGGGCGCTACTCTGGATGGCCGGGTCAGACCCTATGAGCCATTCAGCAGCCAGCACGGACCGTCAAGTACACTGGACAGAGGCAGCCCGCTACTACGAGTACACCTCGGCGGCGGACCCGTCGGTGCCGGCGATTCCCTATGTCGCTTTCCCGGCGAAGCTGCACGCCGGAGGACCGTCGCGTGTCATCGCGCTGGATCTCGCACGCCAGCTTGCAACGGATGTGCCTGCCACGGCGCCGAATCTGCTGGCGAACTTTGTGGTGCTGGCCGCGGGTGAACCGCTGACGACGCAAGCACAGGCGAGCTCGCAAATGGCCTTTGTGCTGCGCGGCAAGGGCCGCACGCACTCGTCCTCCGGGACAATGGAGTGGAGCGCGGGCGACCTGTGGACCATGCCGGCCGGGGGCGACTTGGTTCACGAGGCCGACCTCGACGCCGCCTTGTATTGGGTGCACGATGCGCCCCTGTTGGCGTACCTGGGTGCAACACCCTGTCAAGCACGCTTTACACCTACACTGTACCCCGCCGAGCGTTTGCAGGCCGAACTGGCCCGTGTGAACGCCGAAGAAGGCGCTCGCTTGCGCAACCGCAACGGCGTGCTGCTGGGTAATGAAGCCACGCCACTGACCTTGACTCTGACGCCGGTGTTGTGGTCGCTGTACAACTTGTTGCCGCGGCGCTCGTGGCAAAAGCCGCATCGCCACAATTCGGTGGCGCTCGATCTGTGCGTGGCGGCCGAGGAAGGTGTCTACACCCTGATTGGCGAGGTGGTCGACGCCGAGGGCCGCATCGTGAACCCGACGCGCGCCGATTGGAAACCGGGCGCTGTGTTCGTCACGCCGCCCGGCCTGTGGCACAGCCACCACAACGATTCGGACACCGATGCCATCGTGTTGCCGGTGCAAGATGCGGGCCTGCACACCTGGATGCGCACGCTCGACATCCGCTTCACCTAACCGTGGAGAGCACGCGCACAGTCCTAGTCATCGGTGCGGGCTTAGCTGGCCTCGCGTGTGCCCATGCGCTGGTGCGTGCTGGTCTTGATGTTGTGGTCGTCGAGTCCGCCGCGCGCGCCGGAGGTGTGGTGCGCACGCACCGCGGCGAGGAGTACCTGTTCGAAGACGGTCCCAACACCGTGCAGGCCAGCGGAGCCGCCTTCCGTGCTTGTGTGGACGAGTTGGGTTTGTCGCCGCGCCTCATCGCCACGGCCAACACCGGTGGCACGCGCTGGTTGTGGCATCGCGGGCGCTTGGTGGCATTGCCGAGCAAGCCTCTGCAGTTCCTGACCAGCCCGCTGCTGTCGCTGCGTTCCAAGCTCACGATCGCCAGCGAACCGCTGCGGCGCTGGACTCCACCACGCGACGAACCCAGTTTGCGGGACTTTCTCGCCGATCGCATCGGCACAGAAGCGACGCTGCGTTTGGCAGGCGCTTTCGTGCGCGGCGTCTATGGCGCGGAGATCACACAACTCGGTGCGCAGAGCGCCTTCCCGCGCTTGTACGCAGCCACCAACGCGCATGGTTCGCTGCTCAAGGCGGTCAAAGCGCTGCAACAGGCACCAGCAGTGCCCTTGCCGGGTCCAGCTATCCCTCGTGGCGCGTTGGTGTCCTTTCCCAACGGTTTGGAGGAGCTTGTCGAAGGCTTCACGCGCGTTCTCGATATGCGCATGCGCCTGTCGACCACCGTCCTACGCTTGGAGCGCACGCAGCAAAGCTGGAGCGCGGTGCTCGACTCAGGCGAGCACATCTCTGCGGCCCAAGTCGTCGTGTGCACACCCGCACGCGAGGCAGCGCGTCTGTTGGCGACGCAACTTGACAGCGCGCCCAACCAAGGACTTTCCCAGCGCTTGGCGAGTCTCCCGCATGCGTCCTTGACCGTGGCGCATCTGGGCTTTGCACCCACAGGCTCCCCCCACGCGATCCCCGACAGCGCTGCACACGGCTTTGGCTACCTCGTGCCGCCCGAAGCTAGCGCGCAACCACACCCTCCGTTGGCCTTGGGCGCCATCTTCGCCTCCGAGTTGTTTCCCGACCGAGCTCCGCGTGGCGCACGCAGCTTTGCCTGCTTTTTGCCGGCTGCATGGGCCGACCAGCGCAGCGACGACGAGATCGTGCGGGGCGCTACGCTGGACCTGCTCCAATCCTTAGGCTTCGGCACGAGTTCGTCTCAAGAGCTAGACACTTTGCCGCAACCGCGGGTGTCGCGCGTGCGTAGGTGGCACAATGCCATCCCGACCTACGGAGTCGGCCACATGCAGTTGGTCCACGCTGTACGCACACACCTAGAGTTGCACGCCAAAGGGCTGCAGGTCGCCGGTTCGTGGACCGATGGAGTCGCCGTCGACGCCGTTCTAGCCAGTGGCCGCGAGGCCGCACGACGCGCACAGGCGCAGGCATTGGCACAGACATGAGCACCGCGCTGCAACTGCTGCAAGTGGCCCTGCCAACCTTGTACATGTTGGCGGCCGCCTTGCATGGGGCTGCGGTGGCAGGCCATGCAGCCCGCTCGTCGCAGCTGCGTCAATTTGTTTTGACAGCCACTCTGGTCGCGCACGCAGCTTGGTTCGTGTTGCTTGGCTTGCAACAAGGGCAATCACCCATCACCGGCCTGTGGCCCACGGTGTCGGCAGTGGTCTTCTCGGCCGTGGTGTTCTGGATCCTGGTGGCGCGCGAAGAGCGCCATGTAGGCTCCGGTGGCGTGGTCCTCAGCGTGGCAGCCGTGTTCCAACTGTTGGCATCGGGCTTTGGACCGATCGAGCCCGAAGCACGCGCCGCCCAAAGCACTCTGGCACTGGTGCATGTGCTCACGAGCGTGGTCGCCGCCGCAGGCTTGACGGTGTCTGGTCTACATGGCGCGTTGTGGTTGCTCATGTATAGAGAGCTGCGCTTGCACCGCTTTGGTGCGGTGTTTGGCCACCTGCCCGATCTGGAGACCTGTGCGCGCATGATGCGTCGCGCGGCGTTGTTCGGCTTTTTGGGCCTCACGATTGGCCTGAATGTCGGGATCGCACTGGCGCACCAAAAGGGCGACTTGCGCGTCGACTACGGCAACCCCGAAGTGCTGGGCTCGCTGTTAGTGTGGCTGTACTTCGGAGCCATCGCGTTCTCGGCGCGCATCCCCGGCTTTGGTTCCCGCCGCGCCGCCATCGCTGCGTGTGCAGGTTTGGTAGCACTCGCGCTTTCGCTGTTGTTGGTGTTCTCGCCCATCCCCTTCCACCGGAGCCTGTAACGATGCAGCACGGACACACCTTGGTGTTGGTGGGGATTTCGCACCGCGTTGCCAGCGTAGGCGTGCGCGAGCGCTATGTGGTGGCGTCCAGCGATCTGCCAGCAAACTTGACAGCGCTGCGCTCGATCGAAGGCGTGCACGAAGCCTGCATCTTGTCGACCTGCAATCGCACGGAAGCGGTGGTGGCCACCGACAGACCGGAGAG
>Ga0208788_1001101_pt1 | contig 13179 bp, 10 predicted proteins | sample Wag4_2014_7_11_3_FD_187363 | JGI IMG/M metagenome (GOLD analysis project Ga0208788, IMG submission 187363) | Fresh water mixed with fracking chemicals microbial communities from Ohio, USA - Utica-2 Time Series FC 2014_7_11 (SPAdes) (version 2) ... | reverse complement strand
TGTCAAACTGGAGGTTCATCATGGGTACGCCCCACTTGCATCAGCGGCAACCAGCCGTCACCCCCAAAGGCCCGAAACCAGCGCGCTCTTGCGCTTGCTAGCTGCGCACGCATTTCGTTCCAGGCCCGACGAGGACTATCCATGCGCCTGATCAACCGCCACCCGGATCGCAGCAGCCGCCTACTGCTGATCCTGCTGCCCTTCGCCCTGCTGCTGTTCGTCTATTTCAGCGCCTCGACCAGTCGCCTGGCCGAGAACCCCAACGACAAGCTGCTGCCCAGCGCCAGCCAGATGGTCGATGCCATCGACCGCCTGGCATTGACCGAGGACAAACGCAGCGGCCAGTACCTGTTCTGGCAGGACACCGCCTCCAGCCTGCAACGCCTGGGGCTGGGACTTGGCATCGCCGCGCTGCTGGGGCTGGTGCTGGGCATCGCCGCCGGTAGCGTGCCGCTGTTCGGCGCACCGCTGTCGCCGCTGCTCACGGTGCTGTCGATGATTCCGCCGCTGGCCATCCTGCCGATCCTGTTCATCGTCTTCGGCCTGGGTGAGCTGTCCAAGGTGATGCTGATCGTCATCGGCATCACCCCCTGCATCGCTCGTGACATCGAACAGCGTGCCCGCGAGATTCCCGGCGAGCTGCTGATCAAGGCGCAGACCCTGGGCGCCAACTCCTGGACGCTGATCCTGCGCCTGGTGCTGCCGCAACTGATGCCACGCCTGCTGATCTCGCTGCGCCTGATGCTCGGTTCGGCCTGGCTGTTTCTGATCGCCGCCGAGGCCATCGCGTCGACCGACGGCCTCGGTTACCGCATCTTCCTGGTACGTCGCTACATGGCCATGGACGTGATCCTGCCCTACGTCGTATGGATCACCCTGCTGGCCTGGCTGATGGATCTGGGCCTGCGCCAGGTGCTGCGCCTGTGCTTCCCATGGCATGAAGGAGGCAAGGCATGACCCTGTTCAGCCAACATATCGTCCCGCTAAGTGAACCTGCCATGAGCGACTCCAGTACGGCCCCCGCAAGCACAGGGAAAACTGCCTTTATCGAAGCGCGCAACCTGTGGCAGGAATACGGCGACCTGGTGGTGCTCGAACGCCTCAACCTCAAGGTCGACGAGGGTGAGTTCTGCACCCTGGTCGGCGCCTCCGGCTGTGGCAAATCGACCTTTCTGCGCATGCTGCTCGGCCAGGAACGTCCGAGCCGTGGCGAGCTGCTGCTGGGCGGCCAGGCGCTGCCCAACGAGCCCGATCCGAGCCGTGGCGTGGTGTTCCAGCGCTACTCGGTGTTCCCCCATCTGAGCGTGCTGGACAACGTCGCCCTGGGCCTGGAACTGCCGAAGTCGAAGCTACTGGGTCGATTGTTCGGCGCGGCCAAGCGCGAAGCCCGCGAACGCGCTGCGGAAATCCTCACCAAGGTCGGCCTCGGCCATGCCCTGAACAAGTACCCCAGCGCGCTTTCGGGTGGCATGCAGCAACGCCTGGCCATCGCCCAGGCGCTGGTGATGCAACCGCGCATGCTGCTGCTCGACGAGCCGTTCGGCGCCCTCGACCCCGGCATCCGCAAGGACATGCACGCACTGCTGCTGGAGCTGTGGCAGGAAACCCGCCTGACCGTGTTCATGGTCACCCACGACCTGTCCGAAGGCTTCAGCCTCGGCACCCGTCTGCTGGTGTTCGACAAGGTGCGCCACGACCCGCAGGCGCCCAACGCCTACGGCGCGCGCATCACCTACGACATCCCACTGAACGCCGCGCGCCGGGCGCAGGTGCAATTGCCCAGCGAGCTGGCCGAGCGTATTGCTGCACGCAACGAACTGTAGCCCGGATAAAATCCGGGGATCGCCAGCACATTCCCCTCCGGATTGCATCCAGGCTACGGAGCCACAGCGAACCATCTGTAGGAGCCCGCTTGCGGGCGATCCGCTGTAGCTTGTGCCGATCGCCCGCAAGCGGGCTCCTACAAAACCTGTCGCCAATCAGCTCAGCACCTCGAGATAGCGCGACAGCGTTTCACCCTCCGCGGCGAACCAGCGTTGCGCCTCGTCGGTAGTCGGTGTGGCTAGCTCCGCGCGCCAATTCGGCTCCAGCGTATCGATGATGAAGGTGCGTACCACCGCACGGCCATCCGTGCGTTGCAGGTGCTGACAGACGCGCCCCGCGCCAGGCAGCTCGAAGCCCTCCAGCGAAACCATCTGCCCCACCCGTGCCGGCAAGGTGGAAAGCGCCACCTGATAACGACCCTGCCCATCGGCGTAGGCCAGCGAGGTCTCGCAGTCGAACAGCGCGACCAGGGCCTGACCATCACCATGCGCCCGCTCCGCGCGCTCGCGCAGTTGCAACGCTGACTCGTCAGGCTCTGTTCCCCGGCCATGCACCCAACCAAGCTGCTCGCCACAGAGAATCAGGCCACCACCGCGCTGCAGCACCTCGCCGCTTTCGGCGTCGCATTCCTCCAGCAAACGCAGGCCGATCAGCGGCCCACTGCTGGCTTGCAAACGCCAGTCCTCGACATAGGCGCCAGTGGTGCCGAACTCGATCATGCAATTGCCGATGCGCTGCAACTGCGCCGGCTCCGGCCAACGGTTGTGCAGTTGCAGGGACACGCCGCCGTGCCAGCTCAGATAACCGTTCTCCCAGATACTGTCAGCCACCCAACCCTCGTGATTGGCAAGCTGGCGCAACTCGGCGGCTTCGTAGTCCTGCCATGCCCTTACCGGCAACGCGGGCGCATCCGGCAGGCGCAGGTCGACGGTGAAGGTGCGGCTTTGCAGCCAATGCACCTGGGTACGCTCGTCGCTGCGGCCATCGGCGAAGCTGATGGTGCGGCGACGAAAGTGCCCGAGCATCCAGTCCGGCACGCCGCCCTCGGCGCGCTGCGGGTAACGTTCAGCCAATTCCAGCAAGTTCATGCCGTCACCTCCCGGCGGCCTTGACCAAAGCTGGACAAACCCGCTGCACCATCGGGCAATTGCAGCGAACCATCCTCCAGCCGCTCGCGCAGATAGCGGAAGGTCTGCGCGGTCTGGGCGAACAGATGATCGCCACAGTTCACCGGCTCGTACACACGCTCACCGCGCGCCGGCAGGCCGGCAATTGGGGCGATGCGCGTCGGGTAGTCGCAGGCGCAGAACAACGGGAAGGCGAAACGCTCCTCGCTGACCTTGCGCACACGGTGCGAGGTGGCGATGAAATGGCCGTTGCTGAGCACCTCGAGCATGTCGCCGATATTGATCACGAAGGCGTCCTCCACCAGCGGCACGTCGATCCACTGCCCGTCGCCGTTGAGCACTTGCAAGCCTTCGGCGGTAGGCAAGAGGATGGTGAAACACTCGTAGTCGGTGTGCGCGCCAATGCCTGGCCGGTCGGCCACCGGATCGGGATCGAGCGGGTAATGAATCATGCGCAGCTGGCTGGTGGGCTGCCGGGTGATGCCGGCGAAGGTGTCTTCGGCCAGCCCCAGCGCCAGGGCGAAGCCACGAAACAGCGTGTCGCCCAGTGCCAGCGCTGCCCGATAGTAGGCACTCACCTCGCGCTTGAAGTCCGTCGAGTCTGGCCACTGCGTTGGCCCCAGCAGCGGATAGACCTGGGCCGCTTCGGTGTAGTCGTAATTGACGTCGTAGGCCTCTTTCAGGTCCTTGCTGCCACCAACGAACTGCTCCTCGCCCTCCGGCACGTAGCCGCTGTGGTTACTCGACTGGCCGATATAGAAACGCATTTTCTCCTCCAGCGGGCGGGCGAAGAAGCGGCGCGCCTGGTCGATCAAGCCGTCGCGCAGATCACGCGAAATGCCATGCCCGGTGATCTGCAGAAAGCCCACCTCGCGGGCAGCTCGGCCGAGCTCATCGGCGACGCGCTGACGCTGGGTAGGGTCGTCGGCATACAGACCGGAAACGTCGATCAGAGGAATGGACGTGAAATGGGTATGCGCCATGGCAATCTCCCTTGAACAAGTGAGTTACCTGGTCGTCCAGACGAGCAGCGGGTCGGGTCGTCCCGAGGGCGGCAGCAAGGCCGCCCCTGCAACAGGGTCGATAGCGATTTCCATGCCACCGCCCGATGCCGCCAAGGCGCGATGCCACGAGCCAAATTGCCCCCGAACGGTGCAATGAACGCCGCTCAGGCCCCATCAGGCAGCACGCAAACTGCAAGCAGCATCACCCAAGCGCCCAGCCACGGGCCTCGGCGAGCTGGCACGCTATTCGCTAAAGCTTGGACGTGCAGGTTCTAACCGGGTTTTTCCCGGAATCGCGGCACCACAATTTGCGAAATGGATGACTAGGGTTCCGACTTGCCTGGCAAGTGCTGGTCCGAGAGTCATCGACCTCCAGTGAGGTTACACGGCGGGATAAAAGCCCGGGAGAACGCGCCTTTCGAACGATTCGAAACGTGCCGCGACTCCTGCCCGTACTCAACAAGACTGGAGGTTCCAAATGCGCAAGTACCGTCTGCTCTCCTTCGCCGCTGCCGGTCTGGCCGCGGTGCTCAGCTTTAGCGCTCATGCCGAGAAGAAAGACAGCTTCAGCGTCTGCTGGACGCTCTACGCCGGCTGGATGCCCTGGGGCCATGCCAGCACCTCCGGCATCATCGACAAATGGGCGAAGAAATACGGCATCGACATCGATGTCGTGCAGCTCAACGACTATGTCGAATCGATCAACCAGTACAGCGTTGGTCAGTTCGACGGCTGCACCATGACCAACATGGACGCCCTGACCATCCCTGCCGCCGGTGGTGTGGACAGCACCGCGCTGATCGTCGGTGATTACTCCAATGGCAACGACGGCCTGCTGATCAAGGGCGAGGGCAAGACCCTGGCCGACATCAAAGGCATGCAGGTCAACCTGGTGGAGCTGTCGGTCTCCCACTACTTCCTCGCCCGAGCGCTGGAGTCGGCAGGCATGAGCGAGCGTGACGTGACGGTGGTGAACACCTCCGACGCCGACATCATCGCCGCCTATACCACCCCCAGCGTGCAGGCTGCCGCCACCTGGAACCCGATGCTCGCCGAGATCATCGCCCAGCCCGGCAGCACCCAGGTATTCGACTCCTCGAAGATCCCTGGTGAAATCCTCGACATGATGGTGGTCAACACCCAGACCCTGAAGGACAACCCGGACTTCGGCAAAGCCCTGGTCGGCGCCTGGTTCGAGATCCTCGAGCTGATGCAATCCGGCACTCCGGCAGCCACCGAAGCCCTGACCGAAATGGCCAAGGCTTCCGGCACCGACCTGGCCGGCTACCAGTCGCAACTGGCGACCACCAAGCTGTTCTACACGCCGCAGGAAACCCTGGACTTCATCACCAGCCCGGCCCTGCCGGAGACCATGACCAAGGTCGCCAACTTCAGCTTCGAGCACGGCATCCTCGGTGAAGGTGCGCGCAGCGCCGACGCCATCGGCATGACCTTCGCCGGCGACGTGACTACCGGCGACAGCGCCAACATCAAGCTGCGTTTCGACCCGAGCTACGTGCAGATGGCCGTCGACGGCAAGCTCTGAAGCGTACTCCCCACTCCCTCGCAACGATGATCAGGCGCCCCTGCCGGCGCCTGACGACCAGGCTTTGACCCCGAGGTACCCATGACAACTGCCCTCATTCTCCGCCCCACCCTCTATGAGGAAACCGTGCCCGGCGGCGGCCACAACTCCTTCATCCTCAAGCGCGGCCAGGTGCTGCGCATCACCGATATCGAAGGCGGCGCCAACGTCAGCCTGCTGCTGTTCAACGCCGCCGAGAAAAGCGAGCGCCTGAACCTGCCCGACACCCTCAAGTGCCAACACACCGCCAAGCTCACCGCCGGGCACTGCCTGTATTCGGACATGGGTCGCGTGCTGGCCGCCATCACCGCCGATACCTGCGGCTGGCACGACAGCTTCGGCGGCGTGCTGAATGCCGACGAAGTGCTGGAGAAGTACGGCCAGGGCCGCTACCAGGAACTGCGCAACGGCTTCTTCCGCAACGGCATGGACAACCTGCTGGTGGAAATGGGCAAGTGGGATCTGAACCTGCTCGACCTGCTGATGAACATCAACCTGTTCAGCCGCGTGGATGTCGATGCCGAGGGCGCCTTCCACTTCCAGCCCAATAACAGCAAGGCCGGCGACTACATCGAGCTGTACGCACCGATGGACTGCCTCGTAGTGCTCACCGCCCTGCAGCATCCGATGGACCCCAACCCGCAGTACGCGCCCAAGCCGGTGCAACTCCGCTTAAGCAAGGTCGACAGCGACGGCATCACCGTGCTCTGCCGCACCTCGCGTCCGGAGAACGGCCGGGGCTTCCACAACACCGAACGCCAGTACATTTGAATGGGTCCCCGCCTGCGCGGGGATGACGCCGACCTCGTCACTCCCGCGAAGGCGGGAGCCCAGTAAACGCTATCGAGGACAGTCCGATGAGCCTTACTGCCAGCGACCTGACATCCAGCAACCTGCACTCCAAAACCGCCGTATTTCGCCACACCATCCCGGCGGGCGAACCCTATCTGTTCGAGGTCAAGGCCGGGCAGACCCTGCGCCTGCATGACCTGGAAGGCAACCAGGCGATCGACACCCTGTTCTTCGCCGCGAAAAACCCGCGTGAACGCTTCGATCCGCAGCGCACCCTGCGCAAGCAAAACAACGTCTACCTGACCACCGGCACGGTGCTCTACTCCAACCTCGGCAAGCCGCTGCTGACCATCGTCGCCGACACCTGCGGTCGCCACGACACCCTCGGCGGCGCCTGCGCGCAGGAGAGCAACACCGTTCGCTACGCGCTGGACAAGCGCTATATGCACAGCTGCCGCGACAACTTCCTGCGCGCCAGCCTGCACGACGGCCGCCTGAGCAAGCGCGACATCGGCGCCAACATCAACTTCTTTATGAACGTTCCCGTGACACCGGAGGGCGGCCTGACCTTCGAGGACGGCATCTCCGCGCCCGGCAAGTACGTGGAGCTGCGCGCCGAGACCGACGTCATCGTGCTGATCTCCAACTGCCCGCAACTGAACAACCCGTGCAATGGCTGGAACCCAACCCCCGCCGAAGTGCTGGTCTGGAACTGACGTAGGGCGGGTGAAACCCGCCAAGGCCCGGCGGGTTTCACCCGCCCTACAAAATTTGTCCCCAGCACGCGCGGCACGCATCACACGACTGTTTCGACCACGGACGACCGTGGCACATGACGAATGACGGCGGGACGGCCCGCCACGCCCTTCGAGGGTCAATGAAGATGTTCGACAAACTCCTGATCGCCAACCGTGGCGCCATCGCCTGCCGCATCCTACGCACCCTGCGTGAGCTGAACGTCGGTGGCGTGGCCGTGTATTCCGAAGCCGACGCTGCCAGCTTGCACATCCAGCAGGCCGACGAGGCGTTTTCTCTCGGCGACGGCCCGGCCGCGCAGACCTACCTGGTGGTCGACAAGATTCTCGCTGCCGCCAAAAGCAGCGGCGCTAAAGCCATCCACCCCGGCTACGGTTTTCTCTCCGAAAGCGCGGCCTTCGCTGAAGCCTGCGAAGCGGCCGGCATGGCCTTTGTTGGCCCGACGCCCGAGCAACTGCGCGTGTTCGGCCTCAAGCACACCGCCCGCGCCCTGGCCAAACAGCACGGCGTGCCGATGCTCGAAGGTACCGAGCTGCTGGAAAACCTCGATGCCGCGCTGGTCGCAGGCGAACAGGTCGGCTACCCGGTGATGCTGAAAAGCACCGCTGGTGGTGGCGGCATCGGCATGCGCGTCTGCCGCTCGGCAGCCGAACTGAGCGACGCCTTCGAGGCAGTCAAACGCCTCGGCCAGAACAACTTCAGCGACAGCGGCGTCTTTATCGAGAAATACATCCAGCGCGCCCGCCACCTGGAAGTGCAGGTGTTCGGCGACGGCCAGGGCGAAGTGCTCGCCCTCGGCGTGCGCGACTGCTCGGTACAGCGGCGCAACCAGAAGGTGCTGGAAGAAACCCCGGCGCCGAACCTGCCCGCTGGCATGGCGGATGAGCTGTGCGCCGCCGCGATCAAGCTGGCCAAGGCAGTGAATTACCGCAGCGCCGGCACCGTCGAATTCGTCTACGACAGCGAGGCCGAGCGCTTCTACTTCCTCGAAGTGAACACCCGCCTGCAGGTCGAGCACGGCGTCACCGAACAGGTGTGGGGCGTCGACCTGGTGCGCTGGATGATCGAACTGGCGGCCGGCGATCTGCCGCCGCTCAGCGAACTGGCCAAGACGCTCGAGCCGTCCGGCCATGCCATTCAGGCGCGCCTGTACGCCGAAGACCCGGGTCGCGATTTCCAGCCCAGCCCCGGCCTGCTCACCGCCGTAGCCTTCCCGCCAGCCGACGGCAAAGCCCTGCGTATCGACACCTGGGTCGAAGCTGGCTGCGAGATCCCGCCCTACTTCGACCCGATGATCGCCAAGCTGATCACCTGGGCACCAAGCCGAGATGAAGCCTCCAGAGCGCTGGACCAGGCCCTGGCCGACTCCGTGCTGTACGGCGTGGAATGCAACCGCGACTACCTGCGCCAGATCCTCAACGACGCGCCCTTCGCCAGCGGCTCGCCGTGGACACGCTGTCTGGAAAACCTGGTCTACCAGGCCAACACCTTCGAGGTGCTCAGCGCCGGCACGCAGACCAGCGTGCAGGACTTCCCTGGCCGCCTCGGCTATTGGGCCGTCGGCGTGCCGCCGTCCGGGCCGATGGACAGCCGCGCCCTGCGCCTGGGCAACCGCCTGCTCGGCAACGACGAAGGCGCCGCCGCGCTGGAAATCACCATGAGCGGTCCGCTGCTGCGCTTCAACACCGACGCCGTTGTGGCGGTGACCGGCGCGGAAATCCCTGTGACTCTCGACGGCGTGGTTCAGCCGATAAACACCGCACTGCTGATCAAGGCCGGCAGCACCCTGGCCCTCGGCTCCATCGCCGGTGCCGGCGCGCGTAGCTATCTCAGCATTCGTGGCGGTATTCAGGTTCCGGATTACCTCGGCAGCAAGAGCACCTTCACCCTCGGCCAGTTCGGCGGCCACGGCGGCCGCGCCCTGCGCGCCGGTGACGTGCTGCATCTGCTGCCGCTCGCCGATACCAGCAGCGGCACGCAGTTGCCTGTCGAACTCTGCCCGGCCCTGCCGGCCGTGCGCGAACTGCGCGTGATCTACGGCCCCCACGGTGCACCGGAATACTTCACGCCCGGCTATGTCGACAGCTTCCTCGCCACCGACTGGGAAGTGCATTTCAACTCCAGCCGCACCGGCGTACGCCTGATCGGCCCGAAACCGGAATGGGTGCGCGACAGCGGTGGCGAAGCCGGCCTGCACCCCTCGAACATCCACGACAACCCCTACGCCATCGGCGCGGTAGATTTTACCGGCGACATGCCGGTGATCCTCGGCCCGGACGGCCCCAGCCTGGGCGGCTTCGTCTGCCTGGTGACCATCATCGAGGCCGACCTGTGGCAGCTCGGCCAGCTCAAGGCGGGTGACAAGGTGCGCTTCGTGCCGGTGGATATCGCCACCGCGCGGGAGTTGGCGCAAAGCAATGCACGCGAATACGCCGAACTCTGTAGGAGCCCGCTTGCGGGCGATCAGCCACCAACGCGGATCGCTGGCAAGCCAGCTCCTACACAGCTGAACGCCCCCATCATCCTCGACCTTGGCGAAGCCGCAACGAACAGCCCCCGGATTGCATCCGGGCTACAAAGTCCGGTCGTCCTCGACATCGGCCACGCCGACACCCGCCTGGTCGCACGCCTGTCCGGCGACACTCACCTGCTGCTGGAAATCGGCCAGCCTGAACTCGACCTGGTACTGCGCTTCCGTGGCCATGCATTGATGCAGGCGCTAGAGGCCAAGCAACTCGACGGTGTGATCGACCTCACCCCCGGCATCCGCTCGCTGCAAGTGCACTACCAACCGGAAACCCTGGCCCTGCAAGCGCTGCTCGATATCGTCGCTGGCGAGTGGGACGCAGTCTGCGCCGCACGCGACTTGAAAGTGCCGTCGCGTATCGTCCACCTGCCGCTGTCCTGGGACGACCCGGCCTGCCAACTGGCCATCGATAAGTACATGACCACCGTGCGCAAGGACGCCCCCTGGTGCCCGAGCAACCTGGAGTTCATTCGCCGCATCAATGACCTGCCGAACCTCGACGAGGTGTACCGCACGGTGTTCGACGCCAGCTACCTGGTGATGGGACTGGGCGACGTCTACCTCGGTGCGCCGGTGGCCACGCCGCTCGACCCACGCCATCGCCTGGTCACCACCAAGTACAACCCGGCGCGCACCTGGACGGCAGAGAACTCCGTCGGCATCGGCGGCGCCTACATGTGCGTGTACGGCATGGAAGGCCCCGGCGGCTACCAGTTCGTCGGTCGCACCCTGCAGATGTGGAATCGCTACCGCGCGGTCGAGGCCTTCGACGGCAAGCCCTGGTTGCTGCGTTTCTTCGACCAGATTCGCTTCTACCCGGTCAGTGCCGACGAGCTACTGCGCATCCGCCGCGACTTCCCTCTCGGTCGCTACCCGCTGCGGATCGAACACAGCGAACTGGCCCTGGCCGACTACCAGCAGTTTCTCGATGCCGAGGCGGAGGGCATCGCCGCCTTCCGCCAGCAGCAGCGCGCCGCCTTCGATGCCGAGCGCCAGCGCTGGATCGACAGCGGCCAGGCGCATTTCGAAGTCGAGGAAGTGGCTGCCGAACTCGACGATGACGCCCCGCTGGCAGCCGGCCAACACGGCATCGAAAGCCATATCGCCGGCAACCTCTGGCAGGTGCAGGTGGAAGCCGGCGCGCAGGTGCAGACCGGTGATGTGCTGGTGATCCTCGAGTCGATGAAGATGGAAATCCCGCTCACCGCACCGATGGCCGGCACCGTGCGCGAAGTACGCGTGCAACCGGGCTCGCCCGTGCGCGCCGGGCAGCGTGTGGTGGTACTGGAGGAGGCCTGAAAAGCTCGCCGCTGAAGCGCCTCCCACAGGGCCTTACCAGCCCTTGTAGGAGGCGTCCCAGCCACGACCGCGTAGGAGCGGCTTCAGCCGCGATCCACACAAACGCCGACTCCCCGTGGGAGGGGCTTTAGCCGCGACCGCCTCATGACCCACCGCAATACCGGCAACCCCAATCGCGGATCAATCCGCTCCTACAGTCCATATACGAATGCAATCCGGGAAAACCAGCCACCCGGTTAAATGTCGATACACCCAACCTGTGGGAGCGGCGCCCCGCCGCGAACCTGCCTGACGCGGGCGCGCAAAGCTTCGTCCCGGGGCTCCTACGCAAGGCTGCCTTGCTCGCCTTGCCGGATTGGCATACCCCCAACTTTCATCCGCCCCACATACAGCACCGATCATGATCACAACTGGCGCTATCCACTTCCGGCAAGCTAGCATCACGCCATTAGCCCGCTCCCGGATTCACCCATGTCCCTGCGCCCCAAACGGCACACGCAAGCCTCGTTGGTCTTACTGCTCCTGTTCCTGCTTGGCAGCGGCTTTCTCACCACCTCGCTGCTGAGCTACTACGCCTCGCGCGACTCGATCCGCGACAGCATCATCAACACCGAACTGCTGCTGACCTCCGACACCGTCTATTCGGAAATCCAGAAGAACCTGGTGCGCCCCATCCTTATCTCCTCGATGATGGCCCGCGACACCTTCCTGCGTGACTGGGTGCTGGCCGGCGAACAGGACACCGGGCAGATGACCCGCTACCTGCGTGAAGTGCAGGAGCACTACGGCGCCTTCACCAGCTTCTTCGTCTCCGACAAGACCAGCACCTACTACCAGGCCAGGGGCGTGCTCAAGCAGGTCAAGCCGGAAGAGCCGCGCGATGTCTGGTACTACCGCGTACGCGGCCTCAAGGAACCCTACGAGATCAACGTCGACGTCGACCTGGCCAACGCCGACCGCCTGACCATCTTCATCAACTACAAGGTGCTCGACTACGACGGCAGCTTCATCGGCGCCACTGGCGTCGGTCTGGCCGTCGATGCCGTGGTCAAGCTGATCGACGAATACCAGGCGCGCTACGAACGCAGCGTCTATTTCGTCGACACCAGCGGGCGCATCACCCTCACTGGCGCCCAAGGCGGACCAATGGGCGCCCAGGTCGGTGATTCACTGGCCGACGTGCCCGGCCTCGACGGCCTGATGGAAAAACTGCCCACGCCGCAAAGCGGTCAGTTCGAATACCAGGAACGGGGCCGCGAGCACTTCCTCAACGTGCGCTACATCCCCGAGCTGGAGTGGTATCTGTTCGTCGACAAGCAGGACAAGGCCCTGGCCGGCATCCGCCAGGGGCTCTACATCAACCTGCTGCTGTGCCTGCTGGTCACCGCCATCGTGCTGACCCTGGTGAGCCTGGCGATTCGGCGCTATCAGCAGCGCATCGCCGCCCTGGCCACCACCGACAGCCTCACCGACCTGCCCAACCGCCGTGGCTTCGACATCCTCGCCGAACAGGCGCTGCAGGAGGCGCAACGCGACAGCAGCCCGCTGTGCGCCGTGCTGCTGGATCTGGACAACTTCAAGCTGATCAACGACCAGCACGGTCATCTGGCCGGCGACCAGGTGCTGCACGACTTCGCCCAGCAACTGCGTGGCACGCTACGCCAGTCCGACATTCTCTGCCGCTGGGGTGGCGATGAATTCATCCTGCTGCTGAAGAACACTGACCGCCAGGCTGCCCACGACCTGGCCGAGAAACTGCGCCAGCACTGCGCCGAACAGCGCCATGAAGTCGAAGGCCAGAGCCTGCAAGTCACCGTCAGCCTTGGCCTCAGCCAGTGGCATGCCGGCGAGAGCCTGCACACCCTGCTCGGTCGCACCGACCGCGCGCTGTACCGTGCCAAGCAAGCTGGGCGCGACCGCGTCTGCCTCGATCTCTGATGGATACTCAACACTGCCCGCTATGCGGCAAGAGCAACCAGTGCAGCGTCGCCGCCGGGCGTGACGAACCCTGCTGGTGCTTCGACGCGCAGATCGACCCGGCTGCGCTGCAGCGCCTGACGCCCGAGCAACGCAACCAGGCCTGCCTGTGCCCGGCCTGCGCGGGAGCGCTGAAAGCCACTGAGCCCCGCGAGGGCGATTGAGCCATGCGCCTGGATCGCTTCCTCAGCAACTTCCCCCGCTTCAGCCGCCAGGACAGCCGCCTGCTGATCAGCGCCGGCCGCCTGCGTGTGGACGGTGCGGTGGTTCACGACCCGCGCCATGAGG
>Ga0208788_1001096_pt1 | contig 13220 bp, 14 predicted proteins | sample Wag4_2014_7_11_3_FD_187363 | JGI IMG/M metagenome (GOLD analysis project Ga0208788, IMG submission 187363) | Fresh water mixed with fracking chemicals microbial communities from Ohio, USA - Utica-2 Time Series FC 2014_7_11 (SPAdes) (version 2) ... | reverse complement strand
CGATGTTGCCAGTCCAAGCAGAACCTTATTTCAGATCACATTTATTAAGACCAAAGAATGCTTCCCTTGAGTTTGCTCCAGGATTTTCAATCCTGTTAGCTACACAAGGAAATGGGCAAATAAACACAGAAAAACAAGGAAATTTCGCAATAGATAAAGGCGATGCTTTCATTATTCCTTTTGAATCTGGCTCTTGGTCGCTAACAGGAAATATAGAAGTTTTGTTATCTAGGCCACCTGCACCCGATGCACCTATGTCTTCGCTGTAATTAAAATACATCTTTGCTAAGTTATATTAAATGACTTCAATTCACGCACCATTAAAACTAAATAATTTGTCTATCTATTCAGGTATTTCCATATTTGCCGTGATGGGTGGTTTTACATCGTCATATGGTGTGATGGTTCCTTATTTCAGAGATAAATTCTCACTCAATCTTGCTGAAAGTGGATTCATTTTCTTTGCACATGGTGTTACTGCTCTTATTGGTGTTGTTATTGGCACAATTACTGTTTCTAAATTTAAAGCTGCATATGTTGGCGGTTTAGGTGCACCGCTAATGGGAGTAGGCGCAATTCTTATTGGGGTTGCTCCAAGTTGGAATATTACTTTGCTAGGTGTAACAGTTGTTGGAGTTGGATTCGGTGCCTGTGATGCAACCATTAGTCAATTTTTATCTAGAGGTGGAAGCGAAAAGGCAGTTAGATTAGTAAATATTTTAAATGCTGGTTTTGCAATTGGTGCAGTTATTGGACCTATTTTAATTGCAGGTGCAGTACCAGATTTGTTTGGTCAATTGTTATTTGCTTGGGCAGCAGTATTTTTCGTTGTTGGATATATGTTTATCTCCAATACTTCAGGTTATTTAAAACGAGATCACTCCACAGCAAAACCTGATGGACATAAGTTTGTTTTTTCAATGCTGCTTTTAGGAATTGCATTTTATGTTGGAGTTGAAGTTGGTGCATCAGGTTGGATTCCTACATACATGATTGATCAGAATTATTCTGCTCAAATGGGCGCAACAGCATTGGCTCTATTTTTTCTAGCTTTAGCAGCAGGAAGAATTCTTATTTTGCCTTTAGCTAATAAATATTCTCCAACTCAAATAGTTTTAGCTTCAGGAATTTTGATTATTTTAAGCCTATTTTTTATCGGTTTTACCCCTTATGCGTTACTTGGATTTACCATCATGGGTTTTGTCTGTGGACCAGTTTTTCCAACAGCAATGGTGTGGGCGGTACGAATTAATCCAGGAGATCCAAGGACTGCCGGTTTTATGATGTTTGCAGCAATTGCTGGAGCAAGTATTTCCCCTTCTTTAATGGGAATAGTTATGCAAAAAACTGGAACAGATATTTTGGCTTGGTTATTAATGGTGCCAGCATTATTAAGTTTGGCTGTTTATGGATTAGCTGCCAAGCAAAACATTTCTGAACACATCGAACATCACTAAATTTGAATTGACGCAATAGCGTCGTTAAATTCCTTAATCTTTTCTTTGATTCTATTTTCTGACATATTTAAGTGCTCCAAAATTGTGAAGCGATCTGGTCTGGTTGTTGGAGCAGACTTAACAATTTCAGTGAATTCTTCATCATTAAAACCAAGATTGTGATGAGAAATTGGTAGTCCATGTTGGGAAAGTGCATATGCTAATTCTGTAAATCTTTCCTCGTCATTACGTAAGAACGTGGCAAAAAGAGCTCCTACGCCAACTTGTTCACCATGGGGTTGAGTTCTATCTGGAAATAACAAATCAATCGAATGAGAAATTTCGTGACATGCTCCACTACAAGGTCTACTTGTTCCAGCAATTCCCATAGCAATTCCTGACAAAACTAAAGCTTCAGAAAGTGCTACTAGAAAATCATCACTACCAATTGAATCTGCTCGACCTAAAAGAGCTTCAGCACTAATGCGCGCCATGGAGGCAGCTAAGCCATCCATCTTTTCACCATTTTCTTTTACTGCTAATTCCCAATCTTTAACAGCAGAAAGATTACTTAACACATCTCCAATGCCTGCTTTTATGAAACGATCTGGTGCCATCTTGATTGCATCTAAATCAATTACTACTGCAAGGGGTGCATTAACACCAAAAGATCCACGTCCACCGTTATTTTCTAAAATACTTACAGGTGAAGCAACACCATCATGGGCCAAATTTGTGGCAACAGAAATCATAGGGACTTCTAATAAAGTTGCAGCATATTTACACAAATCAATAACTCTGCCACCACCTACTCCAACAATGGCATCATATTTTTTTGGCTTTAAGTTCTCGGCTAAAGCTTTGGCATCATCTAAAGAATTTCCTGGAGAAATATAAAAATCAGCATTAGGTGCTGCTTTTTTTAATCTTGCTTCAAACTTCTTTTTGCCACCTTCAGTCATAACTACTGCGATATGACCCTTACTGGAAACTCTTTGATCAGCCAGCACTGTTGCCAAATCATCAAGGGCACCTTTTCGAATATCAATGTAAAGGGGAGTTTCAATTGTTCTTTTTAGTAGTGACATGCAATTGACCTCGCTTTAGCTAGATCGTCATGATTGTCCACTTCAACCCAAGAAACTTCACCAATTGGTTGCAGGTTAATAACTCCACCACGGTCAACATATTCTTGATAACCATCTTCATAGTAAAGATCTGGATTTAGCTTCCAAGTAGTTTCCAAAGCAGATGTTAGTTTTTCTGCAGCTTCTGGTTCCACAAGAGTTAAACCAATGTATTCACCAAACGCAGATTGTGGATCCATTAATTTTGTAATCTTGGCAAGATTTCCCGCACAATCAATTGTTAGTTTCATTTCTTCTTCAGCAAGTTTTTTAACTGTGTCAACTGCTAAAAGAATTGCAGGCCCTCTATTTGCAAGAAGCGTTTCTTGTACACCTACTGGATGAACTGTGTCACCATTTGCTAACAAAAATCCTTGCGAAAATAAATCTCGAGCACACCAAAGAGAATAAGCATTATTCCACTCTTCTGCTTTGTCGTTAAAAATTAGTTCTAAATTAACACCATGTCTTGATTCCAAATCTTTTTTTCTTTCCTCAACTGCTTCTGACTTGTAGCCAACAAGTACTGCTACATCTTTTAATCCAACTTTTGAAAAGTTACTTAGCGTTAAATCTAGAATTGTGGTTTCATCATCAACCGGAACCAGAGCTTTGGGCAATGTGTCGGTATAGGGGCGTAGTCGACGCCCAGCACCTGCGGCTAAAACCATGCCCAGCATGTTTGCCCCATTCGATATCAAGAAGTTACTTTTCTTGTGCCTTTAGTCTTTCACGCTCATCTTCGCACTATATATATTGAGTAGGCTCATAATCACCATGGCAATTATTCCTAGACGCTTTGATTCCAACCCTTGGTATTTACGCATTCGTCGTATGGGTGGAGCGGCCTATCACGCCTGGATTGCAAATGATCCTAAGGCAATTTCAGAATTTAAGGATATTAAGAACAATTCCCAAAATTATGAAGTTTTAGCTTATTTTGGGGATGATGTTTCTCGTTCCTATCAAATTGCACAATGGCTACCAGTTTATGAAGAATTAAACAAAACTCACAAAGTACATATTATTTGTCGACAATTTCCCACAACTAAACATTTAAGAAAACTGACTTCGCTGCCAGTTAATTCTGTATATGACTTTTTTACTTTAACTGATTTAATTGAATCAAATAATTACAAAGTTGTTTTATACGTTAATAACTCATTTACAAATTTTCAAGCAATGGCTGCGAAAAAAGCTTTTCATGTGCATTTGAATCATGGTGAGTCAGACAAGATGAGTATGACTTCCAGACAAATGTATGCCTACGACGTGGTTGCAGTTGCAGGACAAGCTGCTAAAGATCGACTAAGAAATGCACTTATTGTTAGTGATGAAAATAAAGAAGTAGTTATAGGTCGACCACAATTAGATTTATTACAAAAACCATTGGAAGTAAATGCTGGAGGAAAAGTCTTGGTCTATGCCCCAACTTGGGAGGGTGACCAGGAAGCAAACAATTATTCTTCCGTTGATGTTTATGGGGAACAAATAGTTTCAGCAATGCTCAAAGTTGCAAATGCAACTGTTTTGTATAAGCCTCATCCAAAAGTTACAACTTCACCAAAACCAAAAATAGCAAATGCACATAAAAAGATTATGGGCTTACTGGATTCTGCGAACGCAAAAGATCCAAGTGCAAAACATAAGTTAGTTACTGGAGATCCAATGCCAGTATTACAAGTTGCGGATCTTTTAGTTTCAGATGTTTCAGCTGTAACTATTGATTATTTGTACTTAAAACCTCAAGGTGCCATGTTGATGTGTGATAGAAGAAGTAACGTAAATGAATTTGCTCAAGTAGCCCCTGTTTCAAAAGCTGTAACAGTAATTACTAAAGACAACATAAATAGCATTGATAAATTAATTTCTGATCACGTATCAGGACAAGTTGATAGAACTTCCTATGATTCAATGAGAAATTATTACTTTGGAGATACAAAACCAGGTTCTAGCATCAATAGATTTATTGCAATGGTTGACGACTTAATTAAACGTCGTGACAAAAAAGTTCTTGAATTACCCACGTCTAAATAATTAATCCCGGCCGCTTTAGCTCAGTTGGTAGAGCGTTGCTCTCGTAAAGCAGAGGTCTCGGGTTCAATTCCCGAAAGCGGCTCTCTGCAAAAATAGTTTTAACTTGCTTTTTCTAATCGACTTACATTTAAGCGAGAAAGTAATTTATATATCTGTGTTTATTTATGAATCTTGAACAAATAGAAGTATTCTGAATACATGGTTCAGTTTGCTGTGGATTTAATTGATCAATTAGGGCTCATTGGTGCAGCCGCTCTCATTGCTATAGAAGTTGTAATATTACCAATTCCATCTGAATTAATTTTATTATTAACTGGCTTTAACGTTTCTTTAGACAGATTTATTTATATAGCAGCAATTTTGGCAACGACTGCAGGTTCATTAATTGGTGCTCTATTTCTATATTGGATGGGATATGCATTTAGTGAAGAAAGATTAGAATTTTTAGTAACTAAATATGGAAAATATGTTGGGATCAAATTAACAGATTTACAAAAAACGGCAAAATGGTTTGAAAGACATGGAGCTCAACTCGTATTCTTTGGGCGCCTAATTCCCTTAATAAGAAGTTTAGTAAGTGTTCCCGCAGGTTTAACAGAAATGAAGTTATCTAAATTTATTTTGTTTACTACTTTAGGTAGTGCGACTTGGAATACCATTTGGATAACTTTAGGTTTTTTCCTGGGAGCAAGATGGCAAGAAGCTGAGAAATACACAAAGTATCTTGATTTGGTAGTTTATGCAGGTGTAGCGGTGGTTGCGGTTCTATTTCTATATAAAACAATTACAAGTTTGATTAAATTGCGTAAAAATCACCAGATTTAGAACTACCCAGAGCTATCGAGAATTTTTCTGTCTACGAGTAAAATAAAATGATTATCAGATAATTTTAAAAATCGGGATATAGGATCATGAAAATATTTTTAGTAACTGCAGGTAGCCGTGGAGATTTTGAACCCTTTTATGCCTTTGCCCAAAGAGCAACAGAGTTAGGGCACGAAGTTTATCTATCGGTAACAGAAGAATTTCAATCCCGATTAACGAATGCAGATTTTAATGTTTTAAAACTCCCAGGATCTATTCAATATTTTGTAGAGAAGAATGGTGTATCAATTATTAAAAATTCATTAGACTTTTTGCCAAACGTAAGACCCTTTATTGTTAAAATTCTTAACACAGCTGCTGAGCAAATTTTAGAAATAAAACCTGATGTTGTTTTGTATCATCCAACTGTATTAACCGCACCAATTGCAGCAAGATCAGTAGGAGCGCTATCTGGATTAGTTGAAATTATTCCAATTTTGACACCTACTAGCGAGTTTGCATCCGCAGGGCTTTGGACTTCAAATTTAGGTTTTCTAAACAAATTAACTTATAAAGGGGTAGTTCTTGCAGAAAAGCTCTTTTTCTTGGAAACATTTAAATGGGCACGCAAGCTAAAAGTAAAAAACAAGAAGCATGATTTTTCACTTTCATTAACTAGTCCAGCATTATTAAGTAGACCTAAAGATTGGCCCTCAAATACCCACTTAGTTGGACCATGGTTTAAAAAAGATGATGAAAACTTAAGCCCAATTGTTGCTGACTTTGCGCAGAAGAAACCAACAGTTTATGCAGGCTTTGGCTCAATGAAAAAAGGTAATCCTGAAAAGATCGCTACTGAAATCATAAAAGGTTGCAAAGCGTTAAATATGCAAGTAATCATCTCTGCTGGATGGGGAGGACTATCTGTCGGACCACAATTTAAAGATGATCCCGAAGTTCTATTCCTAGAGACAGTTTCTCATTCAAATCTTTTTCCTCTTGTAAAAGTTATTTTGCATCACGGAGGAATAGGAACTACTCACGCTGCTTTACGAGCCGGAACACCTTCTGTGATTGCTCCATTTATTGTTGATCAACCTTGGTGGGCACATAAGCTAAATAAACAAAAATTAGGACCAAAATCTCTTCCACTTAGAAAACTAAAAAGCAAAAATGTTTCGAAAAGAATAAGCGAAGCATTAACTTATAAACAAAATGTAGTAGATGTTTCCAATCAGATGAAAGACGATAGTGGAATTGAAGAAACATTAAAAATATTAGAGGGTTATCTTGCTAACAAATCTTAGTTTAAAGAAAACAGTTTTAACAGTAGCTACATTAAATCTAATTTATTTTGCTTATGAATTCTCTATAGCTAGGCAAATCAACTCTGTTTCTCTTTTTGCCGACAGTGTAGATTTTCTAGAAGATGCGTCGGTAAATATTTTGATATTTTTAGCTTTTGGTTGGAGTATCAAAACTAGAGTTAAATTAGGATACCTATTTTCTGGTTTACTACTAATTCCTGGAATTGCTGTGTTAAGTGTTGCTTGGGAAAAATTTCAAAATCCCGTATCTCCTGAGTCATTGACCTTAGGTTTAACAGGATTTGGTGCATTAATTGTTAATGGGTTCTGTGCTTACCTTTTAGTTAGATTTAAAAAGAGTAAAGAAAGTCTTACAAAAGCTGCGTACTTATCTGCCAGAAATGATGCCCTTGCAAATGTGGCCATTATTTTTGCCAGCGTGATAAGTCTGTTTTGGGCTTCGGGCTGGCCGGATTTGATCGTGGGTATTGGAATCTTGCTACTCAACTTGGACTCAGCAACAGAAGTTCTTGAGGCTTCTAGAAGAGAAAGAGCCCTAACCTAAAGTCAAAATTTGTTGGTAGATTAATTCCATGGCTGGTAAATGGACTAACTGGGTTGGTAATCAATCATTTAAGTATGCCAGTTTTGCTCAACCTTCAAGTGAAAAAGAAGTTGTCAAAGCCGTTAAAAAAGCTTTAGAAAAAAAACAAAATATAAGAGTAATGGCTACAGGCCACTCTTTTACTCCAATTGTTGAAACAGATGGTTTATTACTTGATTTAGAAAAAATTAGTGGAATCAAAGCAGTAGATCCTTATAAGCAAAGAGCATTTGTTGGTTCTGGAACTCCAATTAGTGCACTAGGAGATCCACTGTGGGAAAAAGGTTTGGCATTAAGAAATCAAGGAGATATTGACTCTCAAAGAATTGCTGGAGCAATTTCAACAGGAACTCATGGTTCAGGAACTGAATTTGGAAGCTTCTCCTCAATTTTAAGATCTTGCCGAATTGTTACTGGAACTGGTGAAGTAGTTGAGATCAACGAAAAAACACCAGACTTACTACACGCCGCTCAAGTATCTGTGGGCATGTTAGGTGTGATGGTTGGTATGGAATTGCAAGTTACAAAGAAATATAAATTACGTGAACATATTGATCATGAGCCATTTTCTGATGTGATGAGAAACTTTCATGAACGAGTTAAAAAGAATAGAAATTTTTCTTTCTTCTGGTTTCCTAGCGAAGAATCTGCTGCACTTTATAACATCGAACTTCCCCCTGGTGAAAAAGCAACTGACACTTGCCATGTAAAAGTATTTAACGAAGCAAGAGAATCAGAACAAGTATCTGATGTTCCAAAAAGAAGAGTAGATCGTTCTTATCGAATTTATCCAATGTTTTATTCGCCTAATTTTCATGAACTCGAATATTTTATTCCGCTAGAAAGAGCAGTAGATTGCATCAATGAAATGCGTGAATATATGTTAAAGAATTTACCTTTGAGTATTTTCCCATTAGAAATTAGATCATGTGGATCAGAAGATGGATTCTTATCTTCAAACTACAAACGAGAAACTTTAGTTGTTTCAGTTTCAGGAATGCCTGGTGTTGATTACTGGCCATACTTAAGAGAAGTTGATCGAATTCTTGGTCGATATGATGCACGTGTTCATTGGGGCAAACTGCACTTCTTAACTAAACAGCAATTACATGATCGTTATCCTAAAGCTGAGAAATTCATAAAAATAAGAAAACAATTTGATCCTAAAGGTGTTTTCTTGAATGATCACTTAAGTCCACTTTTCGCTCAATAAAGATTGTTGATTTTAAAAATGAAAAAATATGAATCAATGCTGCTTGGCGCCCTAGGTGCAACTTTAGGAATAGTCCTGCTGCAGGTTTTGTCTGAAACTTCTAACATTGCATTATTAGTTGCACCCTTTGGTGCAACATTTGTATTGGTTTTCGCACTTCCGGAAAGCCCTTTAGTTAAACCCAGAAACATTATTGGTGGATATTTAATCGCTACGGTTATAGGTTTAGTTTTGTATCAATTTCTTGGAAATACTCCAGTTTCATTAGGATTAGCTTTTGGTATTTCTTTTGTTTTGATGCAATTAACAAAAACACTTCATCCACCTGCTGGATCTATTCCATTATTGATTATGTTTTCAGAACCTGATTGGAGTTTTTTAATAACCCCAGTTTTGGTGGGAGTTATCTTAATTCTTGTTTACGAAAAGTTTTACTCTTTGGTTTTAAAGAAATTTAAATCTTAGAAGTTGTTTTCTTTTTTCTCGTTAAAATCTCGTGAACTAATACGCCACCAATTAGTCCCCAAAATGGTGCACCAAGATTAAATGCTGAAATTCCAGAAACTGTAATTAATAAAGTAACAAGTCCTGCTTCTCTGTAATCAGGATTTTCTAGAGCTTCATTTGTGCAAGAACCAATTACTGGAATTAGTGCTAACCCTGCAAGGACAGCTAATAACACTGGTGGCAAAGTTCCAAAGAATCCCATCACTGTTGAACCAAATAATCCTAAAATGATGTAGAAAATTCCGCAAGCTACTCCTGCAAAGTATCTTGTTTTTGGATTTGGATCAGCATCTTTTTGAGTTGCAATTGCTGCGGTCATTGCTGAAATATTTACTCCACTGTTGCCAAATGGAGCAGTTAATAATGAAATAACTCCACCCACTGTTACTACGTTATTAATTGGTGGTTCATAACCTGAGTTATACAAAACAGCGGTTCCCGTGGCATTTTGTGTTGTCATTACCAGCAGAAATATGGGTAAAGCCAAAGTAAGCATTGAACCTAATGTGAATTCAGGATTTACCCAAAGAGGAGCGGTGATTGAAACTTTAATATTTGGATTAACTAATTCTTTTTCAAGTAAACCAATAATTAATCCCACCGCTAAAGCAGGAACAACAGGGGCTCTCCATTTATATCTTTTGCCAATAAAAAACATCAAGATCATGCCTAAACCAAGCAGAGCATCACTTTTTAGAGAGGAGAAAACTTCGACACCAAATCTAAATAAAACTCCACCAAGCATGGCCATAACAACTGGTCTTGGAACTAATGCCATTAGTTTGCCAAATAAACCAGTTACTCCAACAACGATTAAAGCAATGGAAGCCACAACATAAGCACCCAAAACTTCAGGATAAGAATGATCTGTCAGACCAGTTACTAATAAAGCAGTAGTAGCGGCAGCCCATGCACCAATTACTGGCATGCCATGTCGAAGAGTTAAAACTAATCCAAATAAACCTGAGCCAATAAATACTGTCAGTAACCATGATGCAAGTTGTTGATCCGTGAAATTTCCAGCATCTGCTGCTTGAAACAAAATTGCGATAGGTCCAGTTGTTGAAATCAAAACAATTAGAAAACCAGAAAGCAGTGCTCCCCATGTAAATGATTTAGGAAGATTCTTAATGTTTTGTGAGATTGCTTGAAAGATTGGTAGATCGGTTGTGCCACGTTCTAGTTGGGTTGACATGGGGATAACTTTAGTCTTTGTTTCTTGGAACTATTAACTAAACAGGCCTGAATGCTCCCACTATTTACCTACATCAAGATTTAGGCTGAAGTTATGGCTGATACAAACGTTGCAGGGTTTATTGATGATCTCAATAATCTGCCCAATTTAGTTACCTCAATTTCTCAAGCCAAAGTTTGGGCAAAAGACTCAATTGAGAAGAATCAATTTATTTATTTTGTAGGTATGGGGTCTAGTTATTACGCAGCTCAAGATGTTGCTCGCCAACTAAGAAATAACGGTTATTTAGCCGTAGCAGAAATTGCCAGTGCGATTACTCCCAAATCATTTCCTGAGAATTCCTTAGTAGTTGCCATATCTGCCTCTGGAAATAGCGTGGAAGTTATCAAGTTTTTGGAAAACCTTCCAGCAAATGTTCATTCAGTTGGTTTAACTAGAGAAGCCGATAGCAAAATTACTAAATTAGTAAAAGAAGTTTTACTCCTACCAATTAAAGTTGAAACAGGTGGAGTTAGTACCTGGTCATATAGAGCAACCCTTATTGCATTATTTCAATTACTAGAAAAAATAGGAATTGCACCAAGTGTGAAAGAAACTTGTTTGAGTGCTCAAAAACAATTACAAAAATTATTAGATTCCAAAAATCAGTGGCTTGAATCCTTCATGAACTTAACCACAAGCAATAGTGGAATTTGGTTAATGTCACCTGCGGAAAGAAGTGGTAGTGCTTTACAAGGGGCTCTCATGTTTCGAGAAGGTCCAAGAGTTCAAGCTGATGGTTGCGAGACAGGAGACTGGTCACACGTTGATGTTTACTTAACAAAATCACTTGATTACAAAGCTTTGATGTTTACTGGAAGTGTTTGGGATCAACAGGCAATTGAATGGCTCGTTAATCGAAATTCATCTTTTGGTTCAATTGGATCTTATTCAAAAGGAAACATTGCCTCTATCAATATTGAAGATGGCGACACCTTATTTAAACTTCTTACCGAACTTTTAATTCCAGAATTAATGTCTGCAAATCTTTGGAATAAACAATAATGCTTAAAGCAGCATTTGCAATAATAAATATTTCGCTAGTAGCTATTTACATCATTGGATCTGGATTGTGGGTAAATTCTGGAGATGGTTTTTACAGATCTTTAAAGAGACCATTTTGGCAACCACCTGATTTTGTGATTGGCATTGCTTGGCCATATAACTTTCTTGTGCTGATTATCGCAGGAGTAATAATTGCAAATAATGCCAGTAACTTATTTCGAATAAGTTACACAATTGCCTTTTCTTTTAGTGTGATAACAGCTTTGTTATGGGCGCATAGTTTCTATGTTCAACACAATTTGATGCTTGCTGCAATTTCACTCGTAGTAACTTCACTATTAACAGTTCCGATGGTGGCAATAGCTTTTCAAACTGATTGGAAAATTGGCTTGGCATTGATTCCCTATCAATTGTGGCTAATCACGGCGACCTCTTTATCGATTGGTTACAAGGTCCTCAACTAGCAATACGCCTTCGCCAAATCGTTGCCAAATTGTGCCCTAAATGTGGTTGACCCAGGCTTCTTCCTCATGAGAACCTCGAGGTGGCGGTTAAATCCTGCCAGGAGTATTTTTAGCAAAGCCGGGCAGTTTTAAAAGGAGACTAAATGTTTAAGAACATTCAAGGACCAGAATTGATGATCATTTTGTTCATCATTCTTTTGTTATTTGGTGCAAAGCGTATGCCAGATATGGCACGTTCTCTAGGTCGATCAGTTCGTATTTTGAAAGCTGAAACCAAAAACGACACTACAAAGACTGAAGAACCAACAAAAAATCCTGAGGCGTAAATCCGCTTAAATTTTATTTAGGTGGAGGTGTAATTAGTTTTGCCTGCAACAAAAGTGCAGCGATTTAAAGAAATGTCGCTGATAGAACATTTACGCGAACTTAGAAATCGTTTATTTAAGGCATCCCTTGCCATTGTTATTGGCACAGTTGTTGCTTGGAGTTTTTACCCCCAAATATTTGAGGTTCTTAGTCAACCCGTAAATGAAATTGTTGAGAAAGCCCAAGAAAACGGACGCGATGTTCGATTAGTTTTGGGTGGCGTTGCAGATGCATTTGTATTGCAAATAAAAGTTTCGGTTGTGACATCAATGTTGGTAACTTCACCAATTTGGATCTATCAATTGTGGAGATTTATTACCCCAGGTTTGTATAGAAAAGAAAAATTAAGAGCTTATCTATTTGTAAGTGTTGCAGTTCCTCTCTTTGTTAGTGGAGCAGTACTTGCATATATTTTCCTACCCATTGGTTTGAATATTCTTTTCGGTTTCACACCTCTTGGTGTTGGAAACTATGTTCCAGTTGATAGATATTTAAGTTTCTTTCTTCGAATGGTATTAGTTTTTGGAATAAGTTTTCTTGCCCCATTATTTATTGTGATGCTAAATATTTTTGATGTCCTAGAAGCAAAAGCTATAACTTCCAGATGGAGAGTTGTAGTTCTTTCAGTCTTTGCTTTTGCAGCAGTTGCCACTCCAACTGGAGATCCAGTAAACATGACACTGCTAGCCGCACCAGTGTTGTTACTCATATCTATTGCCACGTTCATTGCTTGGCTAAACGACAAGAGACGGGCCCGAAAAAGAAAAGATGATCCAGTATTAGGTTTATCTGATGATGAAGCATCCCCTGAACCAAAACCATCAACTGATTTGTAATTGAAGGAGTAATAATGCCAACAATCGTTTCCATGGGCGTACACATTTTGGATGTATTGGGCAGACACGTTTCTGAAATTCCACCAGGACAAAACATTGCCCTAATTGATGAAATCAGAATTACTGCTGCTGGAACTGCTGCAGGAACTTCAGTTGATATGGCAAAACTTGGTTGCAAAGTAATTGCAGTAGGAGCAGCTGGTGATGATGAAATGGGCAACGTTTTATTAGGCATCATGAATCGCTACGGCATAGATACCAGTCACATGAAAAGAAAAAA
>Ga0208788_1001095_pt1 | contig 13221 bp, 14 predicted proteins | sample Wag4_2014_7_11_3_FD_187363 | JGI IMG/M metagenome (GOLD analysis project Ga0208788, IMG submission 187363) | Fresh water mixed with fracking chemicals microbial communities from Ohio, USA - Utica-2 Time Series FC 2014_7_11 (SPAdes) (version 2) ... | reverse complement strand
GCATGTGAGAGTTTGGACTAAATAAGCGCCAATTGCACTACGCCCGTAGAAACTTTGAATTAGTGCTAGAGGACCCGGGTTCGATTCCCGGCACCTCCACTTTATTTATTTTTTGAAATCTTTCTAAGTACTCGATAAATTGCAAATAAACCACAGATAGCACCAAAACTTCCCATAATTCTGGCACCAATTGAATCAACATTTACTATCAGCATCACACCAATAATTATTGCGATTACTGCAATTAAAAATGCAAAAAGCTTAATTACAGCAAGTGGTAATAATCTTTGTGGTAAAAAAGTTAGAGCTACTGAAAGTGGCCCACCGATAACCGTTAGCGAGATGATTAAAGCAGCAAGCAAGGCTAACGATTCCATAAGCTAACTTTTTATCCAGAGCCTTCAGTATTTCCAGCCTCTGCTGCGGTGACATCATTAATTTGATACTTCTTAATTGCTCGCTTAACCGCTCGCTTACTAATCATTTCGCTCTCAACTAATTGAGCAAGAGCAGCAATGGCAATTGATTCAGCATCTACTTTAAAGTGGCGACGAAGCGCTCCTCTAGTATCTGAAAGTCCAAAACCATCTGTGCCAAGTGAGTAGAACGGCTGCTTAACCCATGGTGAGATTTGATCTTGAACTGATCTCATAAAATCACTTACCGCAATTACTGGACCTTTTTCTCGCTTTAACTTCTTGGTTATATAAGCTGTTTGTTTTTGATCTGGGTTTAAAAGATTATTTCTATCAACTGCTAGACCATCACGGCGAAGCTCATTCCATGAGGTAACTGAGTAGATAGTAGCTGCCACTTTAAAATCATCATTAAGTAGTTTTTGCGCTTTCAATGCCCAATTAACTGAAACACCTGATGCAAGGATTGCAACCTTGCGTCTACGGCGCTTAATTGGTTTTTTCAAAAGGTAAATACCCTTAAGCACACCATCTACATCTAGATTTTCAGGCTCTGCTGGTTGTTGGTACGGCTCGTTATAAACAGTTAGGTAGTAGTAAACATTCTCACTATTTTCACCATACATCCGCCTCAAACCATCTTTAACAATATGGCCTAACTCGTAACCAAATGCTGGATCATAAGAAATAACTGCTGGATTAGTAGATGCCAACAGCAGTGAGTGGCCATCTTCATGTTGCAGACCCTCACCATTTAATGTAGTTCTGCCTGCAGTTGCACCTAATACAAAGCCTCTAACCAATTGATCACTTGCTGCCCAGAAAGAGTCGCCAGTTCGCTGGAAACCAAACATGGAGTAGAAAATATAGATTGGAATCATTGGTTCATCATGAGTGGCATAGGAGGAGCCAACTGCGGTAAATGAAGCAACAGATCCCGCTTCATTTATACCTTCATGCAAAATTACACCCTCTTTAGATTCCTTATAAGAGAGCATTAACTCTCGATCAACTGAGGTGTAGCTCTGACCATGTGGTGAGTAAATTTTTAAAGTTGGAAATAATGAATCCATGCCAAATGTTCTGGCCTCATCAGGAATAATTGGCACAAATCTCTTGCCCATACCCGGATCTTTAATTAAATCCTTAAGCAATCTAACAAATGCCATTGTGGTTGCAACCTCTTGCGCACCAGAGCCACGTTTAACTGACTCATAACTTTCATCCTTAGGTTGTGGCAATGGCTTGGAAACAGAACGTCTAGAAGGTAAAAAGCCACCCAGCTCACTCCGGCGTTGCATCATGTACTGATACTCAGGTGAATTTATTCCTGGATGACAATAAGGCGGCAACTTGGCATCTAACTCTTCATCTTTAATTGGAATAAATAATCTATCCCTAAAGTTTTTCAGATCATCTAATGTCATCTTCTTCATTTGATGTGTTGAGTTTCTAGCTTCAAAGTGTGAGCCTAAAGTCCAACCCTTAATTGTTTTAGCCAAAATTACTGTTGGCCGGCCATTATGTTCACTAGCTGCTTTATAGGCGGCGTATAGTTTTTGATAATCATGGCCACCGCGTTTTAGATTCCAAATATCATCATCACTCCAAGATGAAACCATTGCAGCAGTTCTTGGATCTCTACCAAAGAAATTCTCTCTGACAAATGCGCCATTTTCAGATTTAAAGGTTTGGAAATCTCCATCTGGAGTCTTATTCATCAAATCAACTAGTGCACCCTCACGATCTGCAGCCAAAAGTGGATCCCACTCTCTGCCCCAAACCACCTTAATTACATTCCAACCAGCTCCACCAAATATTGACTCTAGCTCTTGAATAATTTTGCCATTACCGCGTACTGGTCCATCTAATCTTTGTAGATTGCAATTGACTACAAAGGTTAAGTTATCTAAACCTTCTCTCGCAGCTAATGAAATTGCACTTAGAGTTTCTGGTTCATCAATCTCACCATCTCCTAAAAATGCCCAAACATTTTGATCACTAGTATCTTTAAAGCCACGGGCATCTAGGTAGCGATTAAATCTTGCTTGATAAATTGCATTAATTGGACCAATACCCATAGAAACAGTTGGAAACTCCCAAAAGTTTGGCATAAGTCGTGGGTGCGGATACGAAGATAATCCACCACCATCATGAGAGAGCTCTTGTCGGAAACCATCTAATTGTTTTTCAGTTAAGCGACCTTCCATAAATGCTCGGGCATACATTCCAGGGGAGGCATGGCCTTGGAAAAAAATTTGATCGCCACCTCCTGCATGTTCTTTACCACGGAAGAAATGATTAAAGCCAACCTCATATAAAGATGCACTGGATGCGTAGGTTGAAATATGTCCGCCAACACCAACACCAGGTCGTTGCGCACGGTGCACCATAACTGCGGCATTCCATCTGATGTAGGCACGGATTCTGCGTTCTAAATACTCATCTCCTGGAAAACTTGGCTCTAATGCCGGTGGAATTGTGTTTATGTAATCTGTAGTTCTAAGTCCTGAAACTCCAACATTTTTTTCATTCGCTCTTTGTAGTAATGAGAGCATTAAATATCTAGCTCTTACTGGTCCAGCATTTTTTAAAACAGCATCAAAGGATTGCTGCCACTCCGCGCTCTCACTTGGATCAGTATCAACTAATTGGTCCACTAAATGGTCTGGGGCCTTAAAGTTTTCACTCACGGGCTTATTCTCTATGCAAAGGGGCCCTTTGGTCATATTTACCGCTGCCAGCGGGCGTGATCTGGCTTAAATCCTCAAAAATGCATCTTTGGGAGTTGCACCATCTGCCAAAGTTGGGTGGACTACTCCTAATGAACTCAGCCCAGTCCCCTGTGGCCACCGTTGAACGGCTTGGCATAAATAAAGACCAATTAATACTTGAGGTTGGCTTTAATGATTCTGACTGCGATAAATTATTAAGGCAAGCAATTGTTGCTAAATCTGGAACTGAATTTTTAGATGCCACCGCCCAAGAGGTGGTTGATGCTGTGATTTTGTGGTGGCGAGAAGATGATGGTGATCTAGTAGATGAATTAGTTGATGCCCTAACCTATTTAACTGAGGATGGTTCAATTTGGTTGTTAACACCAAAGGTTGGAAGAGCTGGATATGTTGAGGCAAGTGATATTCAAGATGCTGCTCCAACTGCCGGTATGTCAGTAACCACATCTTTTCCAGCAGGTGCTGATTGGACTGCAACTAGATTAGTTGCCCGTCATGCTGGAAGTAATAAAAAGAAATCTAAGTAGTTTAAGGATAAGGGAGAGAAATTAAATGGCGCTCGCAATCGGAGATACTGCACCAAATTTTGAATTAATTAATCAACATGGTGAGAAAATATCTTTAGCCTCATATAAAGGTAAGAAGAATGTAGTAGTTATTTTCTATCCATTTGCATTTTCAGGTATCTGTACTGGAGAGCTTTGTGCACTCCGTGATGACCTATCTGCCTTTCAAAACGATAATGTTGAGCTAATTGCTATCTCATGTGATCCAATGTATGCCAACAAAGTTTTTGCTGAGCAAGAGGGTTATAAGTTTCAAGTTTTATCTGATTTTTGGCCTCATGGTGAAGTTGCAAAGGCATATGGCACATTTGAGGAAAATAGAGGATGTGCAAAGCGTGGCACATTCATAATTGGTAAAGATGGAAATATTAAGTGGATGGTAGTAAATGGCTTAGGAGATGCTAGAAACTTAATTGAGTACAAAACAGCCTTATCAGCCTTATAAATTGAGTTAATTGGGAGTAATACTGATCTACTAGTAATATTCTCAATCTCACCGGGTGGTTAGCTCAGTGGTAGAGCGCCTCGTTTACACCGAGGATGTCGGGGGTTCGAAACCCTCACCGCCCACAGATCACAACTATTCTTTTGATACCTTAATTACGTCACCAAAAGTTCCTGATTCAAGGATAGTGAATGTAATTCCGTTTGAAGTCGTCGTATCACCTTTTCTTAATGAAGCATCAGCCATAAAAAATGGGTAATTTGAATTTATTACTCGATTTGTTGGGAGTGAGAGTTTCATTCCCATTCCATGAGTATTCTTAGTCAAATCTATTTCGTACACTAAAACTCCCTGATTTTGAGTTGGGACCTTATAGTGCAATCCGGCAGCTCTAATTGACTCGGCAACAATAACTTTTGTAGATGAAATTGGAACAACGATGGCTTTACTCTCTTGCGTTCTAACAGATGAAGGCGCAATCCAGTGAGTACTTGAAGGTGTACTAGAGGTGCATTGAATTTGTGAATCTTGAATAAAGCCTAAAAGCCATTTTTCCCAAATTGAAAGATCGCCTCCCCATGGAGTCATCATGGTCCACCAGCCCATGCCATATTCGGAATTAATATTCCAAAGCGCATCGCCATAGTGATCATCCAATCCATAACCGGCGTGATAAGCCTCATGAATCCACCAAAAAGGATGAGTTAAACCTGAGTATTGAGATCCTCTTGGATTACTTGGAACACCACCAAATTGGCTAAGACCAACCGGTACAACACCTTCTGCCGTTTGAAAACTTCCAAGTGCGGCTTGTTGCATGATTGAAGCATCAGTTCCAGCAGGTGCGACAATAATGCCCATATTCACACCAGTAAAATCAATTTTCTCATCAACTGCTGTAATTACATCCCTATTAAACCTTACGTGCCCCGGCGTATCCCAATTAACTGGATGAGTCAGTTTGTATTCGGAAACTTTTCCAGAAAATTTTATGTACTCATTTGGAATTCTATACTGAACATTTGAACCAAAATCTGATGAATAATCTACCCACTCTTTTATGAAGCGTAAGAATTTTTCATAATCAGCACTTGGAGTATTTTTAGGCACAGCCGTATCTTCGGCAAATATAGGTATTAATTGAATTACTGAATTTGGGCCAGGATGTTTGCGGGATGTTGCCCAGTTATCAGTGCGATGCATCAAAGTGCCACGAGATGATCCCAGTAGTTTGCATGGCTGGATCAAGTTGAATTCAGATGATTTTTGATGATTCGATAATGGTCGGGAATTACCTAAATTATATTTTGCTAACCTCACCTGCCCAGCACAATTTTGTAGACTCATCGTAAAAGCCTGCATAGCCAGCCACTCAGCTGGGGCATATGGGTCAATCTCACAAGCTCCTCGAGTAAAATTGTCAAAGTATCCATCATCAGTTGAGTAAGTCTTTTTAACGTCAATTACATTCTTTGCTGGTGATTTACCTGAAAATTTCCATACTAATTTCTTTCCGGACCTCACACAGGTAAAAGTATTACCGGAATCAATTAACTTAACCCCAGCTTTTGTGCATTTAGATCCGACCTTTACTAACGCACTAGATGGATACATACCAGATGATAAAAAGACTGCAAGGATTGTAATAAAAGCACAAGACTTTTTATTCATACTCAAATTATATGCATTTTCACGATAATATAAAGGTATGTTTCTAATCTACCCAATCAAAATTGGAATCCGTGCTAAATAAGTTAAAGAGAATTTTGATAACTACATCTAGGTTAACTAGACTCAATGATGTTTCAAAAGGTGAGCGCAGGGTAAAAAGTAAGACGCTGCAGTTTTACTCAGCAAATAGAAATATAGGAAATTACCTTCCAGTTCTAGCCATTCACCAAATGCTAGGTGAAGAGTTGGATGTTTGGAATATCCATAAAACTCCTGTTGATTGGGATTTTGTTCACAAAAATTACTCTCAAGTCATTATTGGCGGTGCTGGATTACTACACTCAGTATTTGAAAAATTCTGGATCGATGTAGAAAAAAACTGCAATCTGCCAATAATTATCTGGGGGATAGGTGTTTGCCTGCCGGATAATGATTCAGTCAAAGGTGTACCTAAGCAGGTAGTGCAATCAGTTTTTGCTAAAGCTAAGTTTACCAATGTTAGAGATGAGCTAACTAGAGATTTTTATGAGTTAGATCCAAATATCTCAATTACCGCTTGTCCAACCCTGGTATACATATCCAATAGTTTTAAGGTCGGGGCGAAATCTAAAAGTGGTAACCAAGTATTACATAGCTCCCATGTGGATTTAGAGCCAGTTTCATCAACGCCGCGGATTAAAAAGATAATTGAAGATGCCGATTTTTCCTATAAATTTACTGCAAATATTGAAACAGAAAAGCTACCGCTGAAGAAAGTATTAAATATGTATCAAGATTGTGATTATGTAGTCACTACCCGATTACATGGCGCGATTATTGCCTATGCTTTTAAGCGGCCATATATTGCGATCTCCTTTGACCCAAAGATTGCAGCCTTTAATAAATTATATGGTGGTGGTGTTTGCATAACTGAGGTTGATCAACTGGCCGCTGCTTTAAGCAGTGATCAATTCAAGGCAAAAAGTGAGTATGAGAAAGAGTTAGAGCGAGTAAAACAATTTGGCCAAATTGTTAAAAAATATATCAAGCACTAAGCATCAACTACATAGCAGCCATGTATAAGAGCTGTAATTGATAGACTATTTAATCTATTTACCCTAAGGTATGAGAATGTCGACACCGGCCAAGATCGCAGATTATGGAATCACTGAGGAGTTTGGCTATTTACCAGCCTATGATCCAGCACAATCACTTTCTGCCGGCAATGAAGAGTGGGATCAATTTGGTAAGGATCTGCCTAAATTATTAATGGGTACCAATTTTCGCAAGCGAGTACAAGCACTACCTAAATTTAATATTGATAAGTTAAATGGCGAAGCTGAGATTCAGCGAGCAATGTTAGTTTTAAGTTATATCGGTCAGTCATATCAATGGAGTGATAACCAGGCTGCCACAGTTATGCCTCAGGTACTGGCCAAACCTTGGTATGAGGTTGGCAAGTTAGTCGGCCGGCCACCAATTCTTTCCTACCAAAGTTATGCATCAGATAATTGGCGAAGATTTGATCAGACAGCTCCGATTGAGTGTGGAAATATTGGATTGCTGCAATGTTTCTTAGGTGGACAAGATGAAGAGTGGTTTATTTTAATTCATATTGATATAGAGAAAAAAGCTGGTAAAGCTTTGAAAGCTATAGAAGAAGCACAAGAAGCAGTTGTGGCCCAGGATGCGGAAAAAGTTGAGGCGGCATTAATTAAAATGAGAGCAGCACTTTCTGCCATGTATGAGGTATTAGGCCGGATGCCAGAAAGATGTGATCCATATATTTACTTCCATAGAGTTAGGCCTTACATATTTGGCTGGCGAAATAATCCATCGCTACCAGATGGTGTGGTCTATGAGGGAGTAGATGAGTACAAAGGTGTGGGACAAAAGTTTCGGGGTGAGACAGGAGCGCAGAGTGCGATCATTCCGGCAATGGATGGTGTTCTAGGAATAGAGCATGAAAAAGATGAGCTGCGCGAGTATTTAATGGAGATGCGCACATATATGCCACCACAGCATGTGGCATTTATTCAAGCAGTTGAGGCTGGTCCATCGGTGCGTAACTTTGTAACTACGATTAAGAAGAGCTCATTAACCCAAGTATTTAATGATTGTATTGAGTTGGTCGCAAACTTTAGAGCGATGCATTTGCAGTATGCCGGAACCTATATCCATGCCCAAGCCCAAGCCACCCCAGGAAATCCCTCAGCAGTCGGTACCGGCGGCACACCATTTATGATCTACCTGCGCAAACACCGAGATGAGACTAAGAAACAAACTGTTTAACCACCAGAAAGTAAGTATTTAACTTAGCCTTAAGTATCTATTTCAATTACAATTAGTTAAGATTGCAATGTAGTCAAGGGTAAAACAACTAAAAAGTTAGTAAACAATATACAGGTTGGAGGATGCGCTCTATGCAGGCCTCATCCGCGCAACAATCACACATTTTAGAGCTGCAATTTATTGATTCCGAGATTATGCAGGCAAATACAAAATTAAAATCACTACCTGAGATTGAGCAATTACTACATATTGATAAACGAATTACCTCAGCTAATGAGGAGTTGGCCCAAGTTAAGGCCGAAGCTGATCAAATCGCACTTGAGCTTCGCCGGGGTGAGGTTGATGTTGAAACAGTAACTGATCGAATTAAAAAAGATGAGGCCAGATTATCCTCTGGTAATGCCACCCCAAAGGAGTTAGAACAATTACAACATGAGATTGAGAGTTTAAAAAAGCGCCAAGTAGCACTAGAAGAGATTGAGCTTGAGATTATGGTTAGGGCAGAGGCAAGTAGTGCCAGAGTAAATACCTTAACTACAGATCTAAGCTCACTTGAAACCTTAAAAAGTGAGATAAACCAAAGATTAGCAACTGCAACTACTGATATTAATCTCCTTATTTTAAGTAAAACCACGGCCAGAAATGAGGTAGTAGCAAAGATAGAAAAACCATTACTTGATTTATATGAAAAAATTCGTGCTTCAAATGGTGGTATTGGTGCTGCTAGCTTGGTAGCAGATAAGTGCAATGGTTGTAATCTGACCATAAATGCAGTTGAGATGAACCGAATAAAGGCGCTAGCAGCTGATGAGTTACTAAGGTGTGAAGAGTGCCGTCGAATTTTGGTAAGAATCTAATGGCAAGACATTTTGTAGTAACTGCAGATGGTGGCTCAAGGGGAAATCCAGGAAAAGCTGCATATGGCGCAGTGATTTATGAAAATGACAAGTTGGTGAAGGAGATTGGTCAATTTATTGGACAAGCTTCAAATAATGTTGCTGAGTATGAAGGATTAATTGCTGGACTAAAGGCGGTAAATGAAATAGATCCAGCTGCAACTATTTTGGTCAAAATGGATTCTAAGTTAGTAGTTGAGCAGATGAGTGGTAGATGGAAGGTGAAGCATCCAAATATGCAAAAGTTAGCCAAGCAAGCCTTTGCAGCTCATGATCCAAAACTTGTCTCTTATCAATGGATCCCACGCGAGGAAAACTCACATGCTGATTCCATTCTCAATGATGTATTAGATAGCCAGATATAAGCATTTCCTAGATAAAAATAACTTAGGTATAATTTATCCCGAAGAGTCGTCTGGATCATCGCGTTATGAAAATACCGAGGAAAGTCCGGACTCCAAAGAGTAAGGTGATGGTTAACGACCATCCAGGGAAACCTGCGGGATTAGTGCCACAGAAAATAAACCGCCGTTAGCAATAACGGTAAGGATGAAACGGTGGTGTAAGAGACCACCAGCATTTACGGCAACGTATATGGCTAGGTAAACCCCACCTGGAGCAAGACCAGATTGTTGGCATTTGAGAGCTACTCGCTCGAGCCAACGGGTAGGTTGCTTGAATCTGTAAGTAATTACAGATCTAGATGGATGATGATCAGTTCGCAAGAACTACAGGATCCGGCTTATAGGGCGACTCTTCTTTAAAAATGCTCCTCTTTACTTCATCACATTAGGTTATTCTTAAAGCATGACCGACTACACAAATACCCAAATCAAAGACCCAGCCATCAAGAAAATGCTGGATGATTATTTCGAGGTAATGCACAAGCAAGATATGAATTTGTTTGACATCGTATTTCATAAGGATTGTGCTCTGTATTCTGCACAAACTGGTGAGATTTCACTACGACCATATGCTGTCTACAGAGATGTGGTTGCTAACCGCAAATCACCTTTTGACACAGGAAACACTCGTCGAGACAAAGTTTTAATGTTTGACCAAATTTCTCCAACTTTGGCTGTTGTTCGAGTCCAGCTGGAAATGTTCGGCGGAGTTATGCAGGATTACCTAAACATCGTATTTATCGATGGTCGGTGGATGATTTTGGCAAAGATGTGGGAAAGAGTTGGCGACACAGTCGATTAGTTCCGGCTTATAGGGCGACTCTTCTTATGATAAGTAAGATAAGTGGCATAATTTTGTAGCTTTCGAGAATCGAGTTATGTATGAAGTTATTAAGTTTTTTCATACTGATATTAATCGGGGGACTGGCCATGGTTTTTGGTGAGTTTGATGATTCACCAGGATTACAAGGGCTAGGGATGATTTTATTAATCTCAGTGGGCTACTTTTATTTTCGAGCTCGTAGGAATAAATGACACACAAAATTTTTGATATGCCAGTTGCTGAAGTCTATTCTCACTACTTGAATAAAGTTAAGCGCAAAGGTCGTACAGAGGCTGAACTTGTCAAAGTTATTTGCTGGCTAACTAAGTTTGATTCCAAGACCTTAAAAAGTCATTTAATGAAAGAGTCTACATTTAGGGAGTTTTTTAAGGCGGCAAAGCTTAATTCTAAAGCAAAACTTATTACTGGATCTATCTGTGGAGTTAAAATTTCTGAAATAGAAGATCCGTTAATGAAAAAAATAAGGTATATGGACAAGTTAGTAGATGAGCTAGCTAAGGGCCGTCCCATGGAGAAGATTCTTAGATTAGATTTGTGAAGATATAATAATTTTGTTCCTTTTGATTACTTTATTGCTGCAATTGATGCCTTAATAATTGGTAGCGCCTCATCAAGATTTTGTAAGAAAGATGCACCTACCTGTATCCAAACTCCGTTAATTAGTAAGTTAATCCGCCAAACATGCATCTCATCGGCAGAAGTTCCATCTTGTAAAATATAAGCAGCACTCTCTTGAATACCTGGAAGATCAATCGGGGTTTCACCTGCATCAATCCAAGCCTGCTTGCGTTCTTCCCAAACATTGCTGGAATTTGATGCCCAAAGAATAGTTCCACCTACTTCAGCCACCTGAATTCCATAAGTGCAGGCTATTCCTTGATTGGTAAGGGCAGCATCAAGATCAGTACCTGGGAAAGGTTGCCAATCAGTTGGAACAAATTTGGATCCAGGAACTTGCGCATCAAATTCACTGATTACCTCAGAGATATCACAACTTTCCGGTACTTTGCCAGCAAAAGTTTCTACGCTATCTGTTGAGACGATATTGTCATCAGCGCTGCAACCAGTTATCACTAGTATGGTTAAAAACAGAGCAATACGAAGCTTCATGATTCGAGAGAATAGCAGAATAATAAAAATTGCAACTAAGAAATCTGGGATACAGAACTACTTTTCATTAAGTTATTGTTTTTGAACCTTTTGCCTACTGACCATGATTGTAGATCCAGTGATTGATATAACGACTGCAAGGAGAACTCCGGTGTATTGGGTAAGGGTTATTGCATTCTGCGAATATGCAACACTCCCTAAAACGAATGAAAACTCTCCAATTTGACTAACTCCAACACCAAGGTGAAAAGGTGTTGCATTCATTTTGCCAATTTTGGCAATTAAAATAGTAGGTATGGTTTTGATTAAAATCATCATAACTAGTATTAAAAGTGCAAAAGGCCATGCATCAGATAGTTGTGATGGCTGAATTAAGGTTCCTACAACAACAAAAAATAGAACTGCAAAAAGATCCCGGAAGGGGAGTATCGCCTTTCTTACCTCATCGGTGTCTCGACTTTGATTAATTGTTAGTCCAGCTATAAAACCAGCTAGTGCCATCGGGATATCAAATACAACTGTACCTACAGCAGCTAAAACTAAGCCAAATGAGACAGAGTAAATTAAGAACAGATCTCGTTCCCATCGCACAGCCCTAAGTACTTTAGGTAGTATTTTGGATGCAATTACTGCAATAGCTGCAAAACCAATCAACCCACCAATTGCCAACACTAAAGATTTTTCACTTGTTCCAAAAATAGTCAGTATTAATGCCGCTAAGGCCACTCCGACAAGATCTTGGACTAATGACCAACCCAAGAGTGCCTCTTCAGTCATACTGTTAGTAGCCCGCCTTGGACTGCGAGTGATGTTAACAATTACCACACTAGATGACATTGCAATACATAGGGCAAGTATTAATGATCCAAAAAATGAAATACCTAGCCAGAGGAAAATTGGTGTGCCAAGTAATACACCAAGAACTACCTGTGTCGGCACACCCCAAAGGAGAGTTTTTTGTTCTCTACTAATTCGTTTTAGGTCTAACTCGATGCCAACCTCAAATAAGAGTAAAACAACACCTATGTCAGCTAGTAGTGCAAGTTGATTATTTTCTGCCACAAAACCTGGGGTAAATGGCGATACCAATAACCCTGTAATTAAGTAGCCAATTACTGATGGCAAACCAACTTTTCTCGCTACAAATCCCATAGTTGCAGCCGCCGTTAAAACTACCCCAACATTAAGCACCAAAGGTGCGGTTTCAACTACTGATGCCATTTGCAGATCATACTGGTTAATTAGGTTGAAAGATTTATCAATAAATTAATTCAGTCAGAAGTGAACGCTATAAAAAACTTCAGTAGACCCCAGGAAAGCTGTAGGTATGAAGGCTAAGAAGTATTTAGCTTGCCTTTAGTGCAAGCCAGCACCCTCTGTTTCAACCAGAGATTCTTTACCAACATTGATAAAGAAAAACAGCACTATTGCGCCAACAAATAAAAGGCCTGCACTGACCGTAAATGCAACTGTAAAGCCATGTGTCATTGCATATGGCATAACCTTCTCACCAAGTTGGGTATTTGCCGCAGCAAAAGAGGTAGTCGCTGTTGCTGCCACTGTATTTAATAGTGCAGTTCCAAGGGATCCACCAACTTGTTGGCTGGTATTAACCATTGCACTTGCAACACCTGTATCTTGATTTGAAACAGCATGAAGTGCTGTGGATGTTAGTGGAATAAACACCAATGCCATTCCACTAGACATAATTAATAATGACGGTAGGACATGGGTTATGTATGAGGTTTCAGGTGTTATCTGAGTCAACATCAGTAGACCAACGCTAGCTGCTAATAAGCCTGGCACCATTAAAGGTTTAGGCCCAAACTTTGGTAGCAATGTTGAGGCAATTCCAGCAAAGAC
>Ga0208788_1001093_pt1 | contig 13232 bp, 15 predicted proteins | sample Wag4_2014_7_11_3_FD_187363 | JGI IMG/M metagenome (GOLD analysis project Ga0208788, IMG submission 187363) | Fresh water mixed with fracking chemicals microbial communities from Ohio, USA - Utica-2 Time Series FC 2014_7_11 (SPAdes) (version 2) ... | reverse complement strand
ATGAAACTGGGTATACGCCCCATGTCGCGATAAGAAGGAGACGCAAGCGACCAACGGTTGCTGCAACGCCTTCTGGCTGGCGATCAAGTGACTTACCAAGCTCTACGAACAAGACATAGAGGATGTATAGGAATGGAAGTGTTGAAAGAACACCGTAAAGGATCTGTGTGTTCTGGTCGTTTGAGATTTCACCTGGGTAACCAAGTGCGATCATCGCAGCTGATGCTGGAACCAAACGCATGATGAGTGACTTTGAAACTTCCTTTGCAAGTGCAAGCACTGCAATTACTTCAACAAGAAGTAGTGGAACAGTTAGTAGCCAGTCAACATAACGGTATGCCTCGTTGAATGCACCCTGGTCTCCAGAAACCTTAACAACCATTCCTTCAGATGACTCTGAGAATGAGTTAAAGATTCTCCAGTAGTGGTAGCCAGCAATGAATGTAACCATTGATGACATAACGAGAGCATTGCGGTACTTAGGCAGTACGCGAGCCTGTGAAACAAGGGTATAAATTGTGCAAGCAAGCATTGAAACAAGTCCGAACGAGAATACGTTGTAGACCGTGTTCCACTGATTTGCGGTTAGGGTTAACATGTAAATAAGCCTCCGTGGGGTGCTTAATACTTCAAGAACCATTCGGCTCTAGAAGCCAGTGCTAAATCGATGAAGTCCTCGAGGAACCACATCCACTCACTCTGGTGGTAATAGTCTGAACCTACTGCGAGCGATTTGCATCAATACTCGGCGGTATTTTTCAGGTTTTTTCTAGAAATTTCGGAAAATCACGCTCAATTTGGACCTGCACTGGGGCAATCACCCGAACAACTACTCCCCAGCCCCCTCACAGTTAGGCTTGCCAGATGCGCCGCGAGCTACAAGACCTCCACTCACATCCGGGATTTACCGCCCTGGCTACCTCGCGCTTTATTTCGAATGTGGGAAATGGCATCTCGCCAGTCGCGCTGGCCTTCGGGGTCTTGGCCCTGCCTGGTGCCACGGCAAAAGATCTAAGCATTGTCATGGCCGCCCGCATGTTTCCAATGATCGCCTTGATGTTATTTGGCGGAGTAGTTGGAGATCGATTTAAACGTAACCGAATTGTAGGTGGGGCCGATGTTATTGGAAGCGCCTTCGCAGCAATTAGCGCCGTCTCTTTAATTGTAAATAGCTCAAGTGTTCTGCTTTTGGCGTTAATGGGCGCGCTCTTCGGAATTTTAAATGCGCTCTGGTGGCCAGCAATGTCAGGAGTACTTCCAGAGGTTTTACCAAAAGAGAAGTTGCAGCACGGCAACGCAGTAATCGCGCTAACTACAAATATTGGCTATGTGGCGGGTGCACTTTTAGGTGGAATTTTAGTAACGGCATTTGGTTCTGGTTGGGCGCTCTTGGTAGATGCCATCTCTTTCTTCATCGCTGGGATTATTGTCTGGAATCTCGATCTTCCAACGATCGTGCGTGAAAACACCAACACCGTATTCCAAGATCTCAAATCAGGCTGGCGTGAATTCATTTCCCGCTCATGGGTAGTTACTGTTGTAGTTGCTTTTGCCATCATTAATGTGGCGTATGAGTCTCTACTCCAAATATTAGGGCCACTGAATTTCTCCAAGTTCGATAATGGGCCACAGTTCTGGTCATTTAACCTTGCCGCCCTAACTACAGGCATGCTGATCGGGAGCGTGATTTCCCTTAAAGTTCACTTCGGCCGGCCGTTGCTCTTTGCGATGTTAATTATCTCTGCAACTGCAATTTGGGATTTCTCTCTCGCGCTGAGCACTCCCCTTTGGATCTCGCTGATTTGCGCATTTCTTGCCGGAATCGCAATCGATATCTTTATGGTTGTTTGGAATACTTCACTGCAATCTCACATCCCAGAAGAGTCTTACTCGCGCGTGGTGGCTTATGACGCATTTGGCTCCTTTGGTTTATCACCCCTAGGAATCGCAGCTGCTGGACCACTCGCGGAACTATTTGGAGTAAGCACAATGCTCTACATAACTGGAGCGTTAACTTTGACTGCAGCACTTGCCGCGCTCTCCGTTAAATCAGTGCGTGACCTAAAACTCGTCCGCAAAGCGTAGAGTTAATGCATGGGTAAAGAAGCCAGCGAGCGCGAGAAGTTAGCGGCGGTAGCTCCACCGAAGTTACGTGGCTGGTTCCACTTAGCTGCGACCCCTGTAGTAATTATTGCGTCACTAGTTTTATTTATCTTAAGTAAGAACTCACTTAAATTTGCCGTTGCGCTGTATTCGATAACCGCAATCATGCTCTTTAGCGTTTCGGCTATCTATCATCGCGTTCCTTGGTCACCGGCCAAGAAAAAGATTTGGCGCCGTTGGGATCATGCCAACATCAACTTATTAATCGCCGGTTCTTACACCCCCTTTGCGGTAACGCTCCTTGAAGGAAACGATCGAACAATCCTGCTCAGCGTTGTCTGGGTCGGTGCGTTATTGGGAGTTGCACTGCGCATCTTCTGGGTTGGTGCGCCACGTTGGTTATATGTTGCTAACTATCTACTTCTGGGCTGGGTTGCAGTTATCTATACGCCGCAGCTCTATAAAGAAGGTGGCCTCTGGGTTCTGCTTCCGATAATCATTGGCGGATTGCTCTATTCAATTGGCGCGATCTTCTATGCGCTAAAGCGTCCGGGCAGAGCAGCAAAGTACTTTGGTTTCCATGAGCTTTTCCATATATTCGTGCTCGCCGCTTGGGTCTCGCAGTACCTCGCCGTCTCCTTCGCTATCTACCGCGACTGAATCACCCCACTTTTAAACTTTCCACCCTTTGCCCTAATCTAGGCACATGGCTGAGAAGAACTCGTTCCTTAATTGGGTTGGATTTAAAGAGAGCGAAAGCGCTGCTCCAAGTTCGGTAGATCGCATCCGCGAACTCGAATCACAACTCAACGACCTGCGCTCACGTCGCGATATCACTTCCTTAAGTAAGGAAGAGTTTGAAATCCTCGCAACCGAAACTGCGATGTCGATGATCAAGTCAGCCCAAGCTCGCGAATCAAAAGCCTATGCATCTTCAGAGCGCGTGATTCTTGAAGCAACTCGTCAGGCAAAAGATGCCATCGAGGGCGCTGAAACTAAAGCGCGCACAATTTTATCTGGCGCTGAAGCTCGCGGCCGTAAGTACATCACTGCCGCAGAAGCAGAAGCTGCAGAACGCCTTTCTTCAGTCGAACGTGAAGCGCAATCAATCTTTGATGAAAAACGTCGCGAAGCAGCAGCGCTAGCCCAAGCAGCGCGCCGTGAAGGTGAGCGCATCATCGTTGCAGCAACTGGTGAAGTCGCTGAATATCGCCAATGGTTAAGTGGAGTTATCGCTGAAGCAGAGCGCCTTTACAAAATTCAGACTCAATCCTTAGATGCTGCCGAGCAAGCGATAGCGCAGAGCCGCTCTCGCCTAGATTCAGCATTTGAAAGACTCGCCAATCTTCATAAGAGCGTAAATGAAAACTTAAATGCAGATAATTCGGTGATTGATACTGGTCCAAAGAAGGTAATCAGTCAGCGAACCAAGCCAGCACTTGCTGCACCGGCTAAGAAATCTGCACCTAAAAAGAGCGCTGCTAAGAAAAAACCTGCCAAGCGTCGGTAATTAATATGGCTACCAAACGCGGTATCCAGTACATCCCTGCAATTGATGGTCTGCGCGCTATCGCAGTAATTGCGGTAATGCTCTATCACCTTGGGATCGAATGGATACCTGGTGGATTTCTTGGAGTAGATCTCTTCTTTGTTATCTCAGGTTATGTAATTACTCGCTTACTTCTTGATTCAATTCAGCAACGTGGTGGTTTAGATCTGCGCGATTTTTATATGGCACGAATTCGCCGATTGCTTCCACCACTTCTATTTATGTTGATTGTGACCTCAGTTGTCGTTGGATTATGGGCGCCAGATACAACAAAGAAATTCTTAACCGATGCCCCGTTCTCGATCTTCGGCGGCATGAACTGGTGGCTCGTCTTTAACGAGCAGGATTACTTTGAAAGTAGCGGACGTCCACCACTTCTTCAACACACGTGGTCGCTGGCAGTTGAGGCCCAGTTCTACTTAATCTGGCCGTTAATTCTGCTCTTGGTACTTCGCTTCTTTGGTAAGAAATTGATTTCCGTTGCGGCGCTGGTAATTGCTATGACTTCCGGAATCGTCTTGATGTTGGTCTCTTTCCAAGTAGATGCTTCGAATACCTCAAAGGTAAGCCATATCTACTTTGGTACCGATACCCACAGCATCGGCCTCTTCTTAGGTGCAGCACTTGCTGTTAGTTGGATCCCCCAGAATTTCCGTCCTGAAGTTAGCCGCAGAGCGCAAGATTTTATCGACGGTATCGGTGTCTTTGGTTTTGTTGGAATCTTGGCCACTTTCTTACTTATTGATGAATCAAATCCCGCTCTTTACCGAATCGCTTTTCCATTAGCCGGAATCTTTGGCACCGCAATTCTGATTTCGATTGTGCATCCGGCTTCTCGCTTTGCACCCCTCTTGCGTAATCGTGTTCTCCTTTGGATTGGAGAGCGCTCATATGCAATCTACTTATGGCATTGGGTAATCTTCCAAATCTCGCGCCCACAAGTTGATCTAGATGGAGAAGATTGGGCGCTCTTTACCTTGCGCATCTTGGTTGTGCTCGCCTTGGCTGATATTTCTTTACGTCTAGTAGAACTACCAATCAGAAGTGGCGCAGTTGCCTTTTGGTTTAAGGGAATGAAGTACCGCACTCCATATGTGCGCAGAAGGCAGAAAATTGGTGTCTGGTTGATCTCATCTTTGATCTTGCTTCTCTCTGCAACGGTTTCTGTTAACGCCCTTGTAGAAATTGACAATAAGAATAAAGATTTAGCGCAGTTACTTAAGGATGCCAATAAACCGATTACAACTGTTGTAGATAGTTCTGAGCCTGGCTTATGGGTAACTGGAGATTCAGTAATTCTCGGAATCAGATCCGAGATTGAAGATAGGTACCCGATTGCACTTATCAATGCGCGGGTTGGTCGCCAAGCACCCGAGCTACTTGATGTGATGAAAGTTGATGGTCCAAAGGTTTTAAACTCAACGGTTGTATTCAATCTTGGTAACAACAATGCTCTGACTCGCGAACAAGTTGTCGAGATCTTTGAAGCCGTTAAATCTGCACCTAAGGCAATCGTGGTTAACACAGCAGTTCCACGGCCTTGGAAAGAGTCAAATAACACGTTGATCAGCGAAGTTGCAGCGAGTTATTCCAATATCTCGATAATTCCGTGGGATCAAATATCTCAAGGCCGCACCGAGTACTTTGCTCCCGATGGCGTGCATCTCGTGCCAGCCGGTGTTCGTGCCTACGTCGCCGCGATTGAAACTAAACTTTAGTAAGAGAATAAAAAATAACCCCCACCAGATCGGTGAGGGTTATTTTCTTCTGGTAATTAATTGATAGGAATTATTCGAACTGACCGGCGAATCCAAATGCCTTGGCAGTTGCGATCTGACCATCTGAGTACATTGATGAAACTCGGAATGATGTTGAACCATCAGTTGAACCCTTTGTGAATTCAATTGAGAGTTGATCTGCTGGAAGCACACCTGATTCTCTCCATTCGCCCATTCCTGAACGAACTTCAAACTTGTAGCCAGTTAAACCAGCAGTTGCTGCTGGAGCCTTCCAAGTAATAACCATTACTGATTTAGATGAATCTTTCCAGTTTCCGATAAAGCGACCTGGCGCTTCAACTGCAGAAACCGCTTCACCTGTTGCAGCTGACTCAGTTGCTTCTGGTGTTGCCTCTTCAGACATCTCTGGCGCAGCTGATTCAGTTGCAGTAGCTGATGCTGATGCAACTGGTGCAACTGGTGCAACGACATCGCCATCTGATGCTGGACGTGAAATAACAACGATTGCAAGAAGTGCGATACCGATCATCGCCGCAATTAGAACGCGTGGTGAAGTTGATTGCTTTGGCGCTGCACTTGGCTTAGCCACTGGTGCTGGCTTTGCAACTGGTGTTGTAGAAACATTTACCGCTGATGGTCGCTTTACGCCACCAACTGGGACTGGAGGAATAACTAAACTATTTACAGAAGATGGTTTCTTCGCAGCAGACTTCTTTACTGCGCTCTTCTTACGTGCGGGGGCCTTCTTCGCTGCCTTCTTTACAACCTTTTTGGCAGCGGCCTTCTTCTTAGCAGGCGCTTTCTTCGCGGCCTTCTTAACAACTTTTTTCGCTGCAGCCTTCTTCTTGGCAGGAGCCTTCTTGGCAACTTTCTTTACAACTTTTTTCGCTGCGGCCTTCTTCTTAGCCGGTGCTTTCTTCTTTACTGCCACGATGTGACTCCTTTGAAAATTGGAAACGATCAGGGTTTGAACTAACTCGTATAGGCCAAGTTTAGCCTAGGGAGTTGAGCAAATTGATGACATGAGGTGCGATAGCGCGGAGTGATTTTCCGCGATGGCTTATCGCATCCTTCTCCTCCGCGCTCATTTGCGCGCTAGATATTGAGTAACCATCGGGGCGGAAAATTGGATCGTAGCCAAATCCCTGATCCCCAATCGGCTCACGCAGAATCCAACCTTCGAATTTTGCTTCTTCAACATGGGTACGGCCATCGGGCAAGGCCAGCGCTGCCACGCAAGTGAAGTGCGCGCTGCGTTTCTCATCTGGAACATCGACGAGTGAGGCCAAAACTTTTGCTGTGTTTGCTTTGTCATCTCCATGTGTTCCCGCCCAGCGCGCCGAGAAAATTCCAGGATCGCCATTTAAATAATCAACACAAAGACCACTGTCATCTGCGATTGCGGGAATCCCGGATGCTTCACACATTTCGCGCGCTTTAAGCAAAGCATTCTCTTCAAAGGTTGATCCGGTTTCATCAACATCGTGAAGGTTGGAAAATTGATCAAGGCCAACTAATTCAATCTGCCCTGCAGCAATATCTTCCAAGATGCGACGAAACTCTTCGATCTTGCCTTTATTGCGCGTAGCCAGAAGTAATTTATGGGGAGTTTGGTTAGAACTCACTTGAATAAAATCACTTGGCTAAGGCAGCTTTCTGTAATTCACCGAGTTCTACACAGCCAGCGACTGCGAGATCAAGAAGTGAATCAAGTAAGTTGCGATCAAATGGCACACCTTCAGCAGTTCCTTGAACTTCAATGAATCGGCCATCTCCACTGCAGACCACGTTCATATCGGTATCTGCGCGAACATCTTCTTCGTAGCAAAGATCGAGCATTGGAACTCCATCGATGATTCCGACAGAGACCGCAGCAACAGAATCGCTCAAAGGTTTTGAATCTGCTTTGATATGGCCTTGTGACTTCGCCCAAGAAATTGCATCGGCAAGTGCAACGTAAGCACCTGTAATTGCAGCGGTACGTGTTCCACCATCTGCTTGTAGAACATCGCAGTCGATAACAATTGTATTTTCGCCAAGTTCCTTCATATCAACAATGGCACGAAGTGAACGACCGACAAGGCGCGAAATTTCTTGAGTACGTCCGCCGAGCTTGCCCTTAACGCTTTCACGATCAGAACGGGTATGAGTTGCACGTGGCAACATCGCATATTCCGAAGTTACCCAACCCTTTCCAGAATCCTTTAACCAACGTGGAACGCCTGGAGTGAATGAGGCAACGCAGAGAACGCGAGTCTTTCCAAATTCAACCAGCACAGAACCTTCGGCGTGATCTAACCACTTGCGAGTAATTTTAATTTCGCGAAGTTGGTCATTACTTCTTCCGTCGTTGCGTGCCATGTACTTCCATTCTATTTATTTGGATTTATTTGAGATGATCTATGTGTTGAACAGAACCCACTTCAGGTCCTAAGAATCGACGAGCTAGAACTTCAAAGGCAGCCGAATCCCCCGTTGCCAAGAAACGATGCGTTGCCGGTGTCGAAGATGGTGCGCGAAGCAATGAGTTTTCAACGAGAGTTCTATAGAGATCTTTCGCGGTCTCTTCGGCGCTAGATACAAGTGAAACGTTATTGCCCATTACATAAGAGATAACGCCGGTTAATAGCGGGTAGTGGGTACAACCCAAAACCAAGGTATCGACATCTGCATCCATTACCGGCTTTAAGTAATCGCGTGCGACCTTGGTAATTGCTTCGCCCGATGTTTCACCACGTTCTACAAACTCCACAAATAGCGGGCAGGCAATTGAAGTTATCTCCAACTGTGGAGCGGCTGCGAACGCATCTAGGTAAGCCTTTGAATCAATAGTTGCACGTGTACCAATTACACCGATGCGACCAGTTCGACTTGCCGCAACTGCACGACGTACCGCAGGTTGAATAACTTCAATAACTGGAATGGAGTAACGCTCGCGCGCATCGCGCAGCATCGCAGCGCTTGCGGTGTTGCAGGCAATTACCAAAGCCTTTACGCCTTGCTCAACTAAGTAATCAAGAGTTTCTAGTGCAAAGGTACGAACTTCAGCTAGCGGTCTTGGACCGTATGGACCGCGCGCGGTGTCGCCGACATAGAGCGTGGATTCATTTGGAAGTTGGTCGAGAATTGCACGTGCGACGGTTAAACCGCCGACTCCTGAATCGAATATTCCGATTGGTGCATCGCTCACAGGCCAAGACTACCGCCTCACACCTTAAGCCCAGAGCGTGCCGTCAAGCCCTTCGGTTGCTTCTTCAATCTCTGAACCATAAATACCAGTTGAAAGATATTTCCAGCCCGCATCACAGACGATAAATGCAATATCTGCATCGCGCCCTGCGGTAAGTGCCTCATTAGCCATTGCGATCGCCGCATGCAAAATTGCACCTGTTGAAATACCGGCAAAAATTCCTTCGACTTCCAATAGCTCGCGCACGCGACGAACTGAATCTTCTGCGCCTACTGAAAAACGACGAGACAGCACAGATGCGTCATATAACTCTGGAACAAAGCCTTCATCGATATTTCTTAGTCCGTAAACAACTTCTCCGTAACGTGGTTCTGCAGCGATGATTTGAACATCGGGGTTCTGCTCACGTAGATAGCGACCTGCGCCCATTAATGTTCCAGTTGTTCCAAGTCCTGCTATAAAGTGCGTAATCGTTGGTAGATCTTTAAATATTTCCGGGCCGGTGCCTTCGTAATGTGCTTTGGTATTTGCTGGGTTTCCATATTGATAGAGAAAAACCCATTCTGGATTTTGCGCTGCTAACTCTTTGGCAACGCGCACTGCCTCGTTAGAACCTCCAGCAGCAGGAGAAGAAATTATCTTTGCTCCCCACATCTCTAGGAGTTGGCGACGCTCTGGACTTGTGTTCTCTGGCATTACGCAAATTAATTTATAACCACGAACCTTTGCCGCCATCGCAAGTGAGATACCGGTATTGCCGCTAGTTGGTTCCAAAATTGTTGCGCCAGGTTTTAACCGGCCGCTCTTTTCAGCTTCGTCAATCATGGAAATCGCTGTTCGATCTTTAATCGATCCCGTTGGATTGCGATCTTCCATCTTCGCCCAAAGTCGAACATTTGGCGCAGGAGAAAGTCGAGGTAGACCGATTAGCGGAGTATTTCCTACCGATGCCTCAAGTGATTCGTAACGCGACAATTTAACCGCCAGCGACAGCAGGAAGGATTGTTACTGAATCACCATCTTTAACTGGCGCTTCTAAACTTCCGAGAAAGCGCACATCTTCATCATTTACATAAATATTAATAAAACGGCGCAGCGCACCATCTTCAAGGAGGCGATCGCCAATTCCTGGGTATTGCGCATCGAGATCTGAGATAACTGCGCTAAGGGTTGTTCCAGTTGCAGTTACCGCTTTTTGATCTTTGGTAAATGGACGGAGGATTGTCGGGATACGTACATCGATGCTCATGTACTTATTATGGCCAAGAATTGCCTTATTCGGTAATTGAAACTTCTTCCTCAGTCACAACTCCATCAATAATTCGAAAAGAACGGAATTCAATTGCAGGTGCAATCTCTTTGCGACTAGAGACCAACACGTAATGCGCCCCTGGCTCACCGGCATATGCAATATCCGTGCGGGATGGAAAGGCTTCGGTCTCTGTGTGAGAGTGATAGATAACAACTATTTCCTCATCGTTATCGTCAACTTCACGATAGAGCGCCAATAAATCTTTGGGATCAAATTCATAGAAAGTTGGAGAGTGGGCCGCATTAATCATTGGCTTTAGCCGTTCTGGCGAGCCCTTGCCAATCGGACCAAGAATTACGCCGCAGCATTCATCTGGATATTCAGCGCGAGATTGCTCAATAATTGCATCGACGAAAGCTCTTGAAATAGTTAGTGACATAAGAGTCGTATCCTAACTCTCATCCATAAGCGCTGCTAACAAACCTTCTTGCAACCATCCGAGCCATCCATAAACAATATAGACGCCACGAAGTGGATCATCAGGTGCTAAAAGTTCTAACTCATCGCTAGTGCGTTCTTGAACATTTAAGCGAACACCGAGAGCTAAACGCATATCGTTAACTGCGCCAAGCCAAGCATTGGCGCTATCGTGATCGAGATCCACCGTTCCATCTTTAGCGCTCTTTAAATACATTCGCATCGCCATGGCATGGGCCTGCTTCTTATTGCGAAGCGTTGATTCGGTATATCTACGAAACTCTGCCGAATCCACTTGATCTTGATATGCATTCGGCAAGAGGCGATGCAGAACTTCATCTTCAGGTGGCGCATCGTGCGATGTTATTCCGACCATCGCAGCAAGTGGATCTTCATGTCCATGGTCAACGCGTTCGGCAAGTAGTTCAATAATTTGTTCGGCTAAATTGATTAAAATCTCGCGTTCATTCTCAGCAAATTCAGCGACGTAAGAATTACTGCCGTGGCGTTTGAATCCCTCTGATGTCATAGCGCCTGGTCTCCGCGTTGCAGCGTTGCCCAGAGCCCATATTCATGAAGGCGAGCCACATCGTGCTCCATCTCTTCACGACTTCCTGTTGAGACAATCGCTTTGCCTTCAGTGTGCACTTTCATCATTAACTCATGGGCTTTCTCTTTAGAAAAACCAAAGAGCTCCATCAAAACGTAAGTTACATAGGTCATGAGATTTACTGGGTCATCCCAAACGATGGTGACCCAAGGAGTATCGCCAGAGAAGATTGCGCGAATCTGCTCTTCGATTTGAGTATCAGTCTTAACCATCACCGGATAATGATAGAGAACTCTGGAGCAGCTACCTGACGCCAAAGTTGATCGCCTTCGACAATTATTTGATAACGCGCTACCTGTCGCGGCTCTTTCTCTATGGCAAAGGCAAAGACGCCTTGTTCGTTAGTGGTTGCGACCGCAACCTTCTTCCATGCGCCCGCGCTAAATTTCATTAGCGAGACTTGAGCGCCAGCACTTCGTGGGCGAACTACCCCATCGACTGCAAATGAAGAATTTGCTTTTACGGTACCTGGCGCCGAAATAGAGATTGTGCGATCAATCAATATTGAGATCTCATTACTCAAAGATTCAGCGCGCTCCCATGTGCCATCAGTTGCAATACGAATAGAGGTTGCCTTGCCTAAGAGAATTGGTGTTGTAAATCTTCCATCTACGCCAGTGATTGCGGTTCCAAGTTCGCGCCAGGTGGCATCGTTTGCGCTCTTGCCTTCAATCCGAAGTGGCAGGTTGGCAGCTGGTGACTTATCTTCCAGGTTCAATTGCGCTGATATCGAAACTGAATTTCCATAAAGCGCCGCAGTCTTATCTGCCGTCAAGGCGCTAACCACCTTTACTGGCGAGATGCCAAGTGCGGTTTGGCGAATTGCTTCCATGGCCAGTGGTTCTTCCATTCCCAAAGTCCAAGCGGTAACGCCACCTAATTTATATTTAGCAACTAATTCGCTTCTTAATTTGTAACTCTGTGCATTCTGATACCAAGCGGTGCGCGTTGCAGTACAAATTGTGGAGCGCCCGTCTGCAGTGGTTCCTTCATATGACTTTGTATAAGTAAATGTTGCTTCGCCAAATTTTGCATCAAATACTGGTGTTACTTGGTAATTCGCAGCAAGTGCTGCAGCATCACGCATAACAAAAGTTGCAGCCTTTGCGCCAACTTTGATCGCATTTGCAAAAGGTGCAGGACACACGCCTTCGACCTTGGTTACCCAGTCACGGCCGTAACCTGCAAGACCGAGATAAACCTTTGACGCCGGCATGATTGAAGCGGCATAGGCAACTGTTTTCTCTGTCCAAGCAAGCGGACCGATTGGACCAACTTTAGAAACTGAATAGTCATAGGTCATGATTCTTAAACGATCAATAAATGGAGCGATCTGCGGCCAGGCATAGACCGTGTAACCCTTCTGTTTTTCAGCAGGGTTAAAGTTGTATGGGGTTGAGACTGAAAGCAATTTATTATCTGCTCGCAATAGCGCTGAGAGTTCCTTAACTAAAGCCACCCAAGAAGGCGCGGTCTTTGCCCAAGTGGAATTTCCATCAACAAATGCAAAGCCTTCAAAATCCAAATCGATACCATCGAAGTTATTGACCATCACATAATTATGTAGAGCCTTGGCAATTTGAGTTCTGCTAGTTGGATTGGCAAGTAAATTAGATAGAACTAATTTCTCTGTACCATCGGTAATTGTTGGAATGATCAGAAAACCAGCGGCGCGCATTGCCGCCAGCGGATTTGCAATAGGAATGCTTGGATTTCCACTGACATATAAATCACTGACATACGCTTCTTTTGTTTTACCGTTAAATTTTAAGGTGTACCAAAATGGCATTACCTCTTTAATTAGATCGGCGTTGTTTAGCGCAGCCGGTAGCGATGTCTTCATTGAGTAGTAAGGAATCCACCCCGTTAAGATTTTGCGAGGTTGATTAGCGCTATGTGCCTGCGGTGAAAATACAACGCTTAGAGCGAATACAACGGCTAATAATTTACTTGTCAGGTGATTTGCGCGGGAGGCCGTCATAGATTTCTTTACAGACTGGACAGACTGGATACTTTTCGGGATCGCGTGATGGGATCCATTTCTTGCCGCAGAGCGCTCGTACCGCTTTACCGGTAACCGCGGATTCGACGATCTTTTCCTTCTTTACATAGTGCGCAAAACGATCGTGGCCCCCATCATCTTCTTGGAGATCGGGGCGGGTAAGTAGATCTGTATCTCCCTCGCTTTCAGGAGAGTTCTTACGGAAAATACCCATGTCCGAAAGGATAGTGGCAGCAGGTAGAATTTGAAGATGAAGGACTTGCTGCGCACGGCTGATTTATCGCGAGCCGATGTTGATTTGCTGCTAAAC
>Ga0208788_1001092_pt1 | contig 13233 bp, 8 predicted proteins | sample Wag4_2014_7_11_3_FD_187363 | JGI IMG/M metagenome (GOLD analysis project Ga0208788, IMG submission 187363) | Fresh water mixed with fracking chemicals microbial communities from Ohio, USA - Utica-2 Time Series FC 2014_7_11 (SPAdes) (version 2) ... | reverse complement strand
ACTCTCGACCGAAGAGATCGGCACGCTCCGCCGCTGGGTCGAGGAGGGAGCCGCGTGGGGGACGCACTGGTCGTTCGCGGCGCGCGTTGAGCCATCCGTGCCGGAGCAGGGCGGGGGCAAGGTCGAGGGCAACGGCAAGAACGACGGCAAGCACCACGGCGAGAACCACGGCAACGGCTGGGCCCGCATGCCGCTCGACCACTTCGTCACCGCGCAGCACGCGCGCGCCGGCGTGACGCCCGCACCCGAGGCCGACCGCGCCGCGCTCCTGCGTCGCGTCGCGCTCGATCTCACCGGCGTGCCCGCGGACGACGCAGTGCGCGCGGCCTTCCTCGCCGATGCATCGCCCGACGCGGCAACCGACGCGTACGAGCGCCTCGTCGACGCGCTCCTCGCGAGTCCCGCCTACGGCGAGCGCTTCGCCCGCATCTGGCTCGACCTCGGCCGCTACGCCGACACGCAGGGCTACGAGAAGGACAACCACCGCGACATCTGGGCCTGGCGCGACTGGCTGATCGCCGCGCTCAACGCCGACATGCCGTACGACCAGTTCGCGGTGCGGCTGCTCGCGGGCGACATGCTGCCCGACGCGACCGACGACGATCGCCTGGCGACCGCGTTCCACCGCAATACGCTCACCAACACCGAGGGCGGCACCGACAACGAGGAGTTCCGCATGGCCGCCGTGTTCGACCGCGTGTCGACCACCTGGCAGTCGTTCATGGGCGTGACCTTCCAGTGCGTGCAGTGCCACGGCCATCCGTACGAGCCGATCACGCAGCGCGAGTACTACGAGTTCCTCGCGTACCTGAACCAGACGGCCGACGCCGACCTCGACGACGATTCGCCGCGGCTCGCCATCGACCGCGCGGGCGTCAAGACGAGCGCGCCCGTGCTCGTCGAGCTCGCCGCCGACAAGCGCCGCGCCACGCGCCGGCTCGACCGCGGCGCGCTCTCGGCGCCGGCCGAGGAGGTCGCCCCCGGCGTGCCCGCCGCGCTCGGCGCGGTGCAGGGCGATGCCGAACCACGTGACCGCCTGGAGATGGCGCGCTGGCTCGCGAGCGCCGACAACCCGCTCTTCGCGCGCGTCGCCGCGAACCGCGCGTGGGAGACCCTCTTCGGCCGCGGCATCGTCGAGACCAGCGAGGACTTCGGCGTGATGGGCTCGGGCGCGAGCGACCGCGCGCTGCTCGACCATCTCGCGGGTGTGCTCGTCGCGAACGGCTTCTCGATGAAGGCGCTCCTGAAGGAGATCGTGATGAGCGCGACCTACCGCCAGTCGGTGGTCGCGTCGGCCGCGGCGCTTGCGCGCGATCCCGACAACCGGCTCCTCACGCGCTCGCCGCGCGTGCGCCTCGAGGCCGAGCAGGTGCGCGACCAGGCGCTCGCGGTGAGCGGCCTCCTGTCGCGCAAGATCGGCGGACCGTCGGTGTTCCCGCCGCAGCCCGAAGGCGTGTGGCAGGTCGTCTACTCGGGCGCCGCATGGAACACGCCCGTCGGCGAGGACCGCTACCGCCGCGGCATCTACACCTACCTGCGGCGCACGAGCCCGTATCCGTCGTTCATCGCCTTCGACTCGACCAGCCGCGAGACCTGCACGGTGCGGCGCATCCGCACCAACACGCCGCTCGCGGCGCTGGTCACGCTCAACGATCCCGTCTACCTCGAGTGCGCGCAGCACCTCGCGATGGCTGCGGCGCGTGCGCACGAGCGCGACGCCGACGCCGTGCGCGCGATGCTCGACCGCGCGCTCGGCCGCGAGGCGCGCGAGGACGAAGTCGCGCGGCTCGTCGCCCTCGTCGCCAGCGAGCGCGCCCGCTACGAAGGCCGCGACGACCTCGCCCGCCACCTCGCGGGAGCGGCCGCCGAGAACTCCACGAACCTCGCGCGCGACGCAGCGCTCGTCGCCGCGGCCAACGCCATCCTGAACCTCGACGACTTCCTCACGAAGTCGTGACGCTGCCGAAGGAAGACCACCGATGCATCCACTCGATCCCCGCATCGCCCTCGCAGCGCAGACGCGACGAACTTTCCTCGGCTCGCTCGCCGGCGGCGCCGCCGCGTTCTCGCTCGGCGGCATCGCGCTCGGCGAGATGCTCGCGAACGACGCATCTCCGGCGACATCCGCCGACCCGCTCGCCCCGCGCGCCCCGCACTTCTCGCCGCGCGCGAAGCATGTCATCTACATCCACCTCGCGGGCTCGCCGAGCCAGCTCGAGCTCCTCGACTACAAGCCGAAGCTCGCCGAGTTCCACGGCACGCCGTGCCCCGACGAGTACCTGAAGGGCGAGAAGTTCGCCTTCATCAAGGGCCACCCCACGCTGCTGGCGCCGCAGCACAAGTTCTCGCGCGCGGGCCGCGCGGGCCTCTGGACGAGCGACCTCCTCCCGCATTTCCGCACCATCGAGGACGAGGTCTGCGTCATCAACTCGATGACCACCGACCAGTTCAACCACGCGCCCGCGCAGCTCCTGCTGCACACGGGCGAGTCGCGCTTCGGCGCCGCGAGCTTCGGCGCGTGGGTCGGCTACGGCCTCGGCTGCGAGACGCGCGACCTGCCGTCCTACGTGGTCCTCGTCTCGGGCGACAAGACGCCCGACGCGGGAAAGAGCGTGTGGGGCAGCGGCTTCCTGCCGAGCGTCTACCAGGGCGTCCAGTGCCGCGCGTCGGGCGACCCCGTCCTCTATGTGAAGGACCCCGAGGGCATGCTGCGCGAGACGCGCCGCGCCACCATCGACGCGATCGCCGACCTCGGCCGCGCGGGCTTCGCGCGCCACGGCGACCGCGAGACCGAGGCGCGCATCGCGCAGTATGAGCTTGCGTACCGCATGCAGACCGCGGTGCCCGAGGCGATGGACCTCACGCGCGAGAGCGCGCAGACGCTCGAGGAATACGGCGCCGCGCCCGGCACGCCGAGCCTCGCGAACTCCTGCCTGCTCGCGCGCCGCCTCGTCGAGCGCGGCGTGCGCTTCGTCCAGCTCTACGACTGGGGCTGGGACGGCCACGGCACCAATCCGAGCGACGATCTCCTCACGCAGCTCCCGAAGAAGTGCCGCGAGATGGACCAGCCCGTCGCCGCGCTCGTGCGCGACCTGCGCCGCCGCGGCCTCCTCGACGAGACGCTCGTCATCTGGGGCGGCGAGTTCGGCCGCACGCCCGTCGCCGAGTTCCGCGACGGAAACAAGAACTTCCTCGGCCGCGACCACCATCCGCACGCGTTCACGATGTGGATGGCCGGCGGCGGCGTGAAGGGCGGCACGGCGTACGGCGCGACCGACGAGCTCGGCTACCGCATCGCGCGCGACCCCGTGCGCGTGAAGGACTTCCAGGCGACGGTGCTGCATCTCCTCGGCCTCGACCACCTGAGGCTCGGATACATGCACGCGGGGCTGAACCACCGGCTCACGGGCGTGCAGGGGGATGCGAGGGTGGTGCAGGGGTTGCTGGCGTAGCGCGTCTGTCTGTCCATCGGCGAGTTGGGGGCCGTCGCCCGCCGGGCAGAGGCGCCGCGAGTTCTCTCCTCCACGATATTCGGCTGGCTGTTCTCGATTCGCTCACATCGGTCGACCTCCTCCGTTATCTCCTTGCCGCACCTTGGTGCCGCCGTTGCTGCTCTGCGGTCTTCGGTCGAAAGGCGCTGTCGGAAAGCGAGATCCCTGTATGGCCCACGCCCCGAGTCTCAGCCGAGCACTTCACGTTGGTTCGCTGGTGGCGATCAGTGTCGTGATGATGCTCACGAATCAAGCGCGCGCCTGTCCCCAAGCCGCCAATGGCGGCGCGTTGGCACCGAGCCCGCTTCAGTTCCGCCGTCTGGTCGAGCCGCAGGCAACGCCAGCAGATTGGGATCGTGTTGCGCGCGCGCTCGGGTTGCACGACGCGCTCGATGCCAAGAGCGGTGTGGTCGCGGACCCGCGCCCAGCGGGCGGCGCTGATGGCCGTCGCTTTCTGCCTGTGGTGGAGGAAGTCGTCGCCGCATACGAGCGCGAGTTCGCAGGCATTCTCGATGGTTTCGCCGCGGTCGCGGCGCGCGATGGCCTCGCGGAGGCAATGCGAACGGTCGCGATGACGGAGGGCGGTGGAGAGCAGGGCATGGATCGTGCGCACGCGCTCGAGATCATCGCAAGATCAGCCCGCTACGCCGAAAGCTCGGCCTGGCCTGCGGCCGACCGCGCGATCGAGCATGGATTCGCGCAGTTGGTCGCGCTGGTGCCTGAGGGGCGACGTCAGGATCCCTCGTGGTCGGCGCGGGAGAGCGAGGCGCGGCGTCGACTTCTCCGCGATGTTCGGCTGCGCTCCATTGGCACCGTTGCGGGCCGTGCCGGCATTCTCCGCGGTGTCTCGCTGGAGGAGATTGTCGCCGATGCCCCACCGGAGGTCGCGATATGGACACGGAGCACCGATTCGGGCACATCAGCGGAGGAAGATGAGCGATCGCAGAGGGTTCCGACCAGAGATGACGTTCGGAAACAGGTTGGGAGCATCGTCGGGGAATGGGAAGCCGAGGTTGACTCCTTGGTCGAGCAGGCGTACCGCCAGCATCGAAAGCGCCTCGTCCGCAGAGCCTCGTCCGATGCGCCTCCGCCTCCGGGCGCTGGTGTCCCTGCGCCTGACCTGGCCACCACCACTGCATTCCAGTCCATCCGCCGCAGCTTGGATCGTGGGGTCGATCGGATCGCGGAGATCCTCGAGAAGTCTAGCGGTGCGGAGGCGCGCGGGGCGTGGGAGGACCATGCATGGGCGAGCCTCGATCCGACTGGCTTCACTGCCGAGTCTCCCGTGAAGGTGTGGCGATGGATCGCTCGACGGGCGAAGGAAGCCGAACTCGAGCAGGCGATCGTGGACCGGTGTGCAGCACGCTACCGCGAGTATCTCGTCGCACGCACTCCGCTCAGGATTCGAATGCGGGAGGCACTTCTCGATGTGCGCGCGAAGTTCGTCCGCCTTCCCGCGGAAGGTTCCGAGGAGGCCACGGTTCTGGACGCGATCCTCACGCAACGTCGAGCGCTCGCCGACGCATGCGTCGCTGCGATGAGCGAATCACTTCCCGACGATCAACGAGCATTGCTGAAACGGTACCTGGAGCATCTTCGGGCGCAGGAACCTCCGGATGACCGGCTTGGTGCGGTGTAGTGAAGCCGAGCGGACGCTGCATCCTGCATGTGGGGCGACCGCCTGGCATGGGTCGACAGCTCCGGCGGTGACTACGGATGTGGGCTCGAGATGGTCGGCATCTGCACGGCTCAGGGCTGTGCGGGCGGTGTCCCGACAGGCAACACGTGCTCGCGCAGTCGCTGCGCCACATTCTGACGGTGCCTGCGGAAGGGCCGATCCAGCGTACGCGCGCCCGATGCTGGTGGAAACTGCGCGCTGCTCGAGTGGGAGGGATTCTTCACGATGTCCGCGATCACGCCGATGCTACTGGCCCTGCTCGCCGAACTCGCATGCTCGGCTTCGCCTTCGGATAGGGGCGTCGAGGCGACATGGAAGTACCGCATCACCTTCCCGCCGCCGTCCCTTGCTCCCGGCGTCCCTCCCACGCTCGAGGGCATGCTGGCCGTCGTGGCCCGTGGGGACGCGGCTTGGCTCAGGGCTGAGGACGTTGGCACATCGCACGCACTCGCGACGCCGCCGATGGAACTTGTGTGGATGTCGATCGATGCGCCGGTCTTTCTCCGAACCGGTATCGGGTCCAGTGCCATCGTCAGGTTGCAAGACCATGGGCCCGTCGATGGACGAATCGTGGATGCGGGATTGCTCGCGGGTGTTCCAAGTTTGGTGCCCCCGTTGGACATTCTGCGTATCGCGGAGCTCGAGGCACTCGAGTCGACTGGCGGCGCTGTGTCCGGAGCGACGGACGTGCGAACGCTCAGGGTGCCCGAGGCGCTCGCGGGATCTCGCATCGCGCCCCTCTCGATCGAGTTTGGTTCGTCGAGCGGGCACCGCGACGCGGTGCGTGCGCTCAGAATGCGCCGAATCGGGTTCGAAGCACCGGCAGATGGGTTGCCCGCAGCGGGCGGTGGCGAGGTCGAGGCGCTTCGATTCCTCGCATTTGGCGATCGCTCGATCATCGCTCAAGCAGAACGTCGAAACTATGCATGGTGGCCTGGCCGTCCGTCCCCGGATGTCATCCGGACGGAATACACGCTGGACGCGCATGCCGCCGCACCCGCGGATGTCGATGAACTCGTCGATATCCGCAGTTGGTGTGTCGCCGGCGTGACGGTCGTGGACGATCGCGAGGCGAGCATGGGCGTCATCGGCGAGTCTGTCGTGACGGTCCGCGGAGCGCAGTATTCGCTTGAAGCGCCACTGTCCGCCGAGTGGGTCTCGGGAGGCGACCTGCTCACAAGGCACTGTCGCGCTGAGTCAGTGACGCCTTGGGGATCGGTTGGCCCCAGTGGTGTTTCGCCGAGCGTAAGCGATACGGCCCAATCCTCCCCGCAGGGAACACTGATGACGGATGCCTTCCCTCGCGGGCTGTGGATTCTGATGTTGGGCATCATGTGCATGGCGGTGATCTGGATTGCATGGCGCATGGCCGTGCATCGGTTGCGTGCGGACCTGCGGCGGCTGGCCGTCGCCATGGCGGTGCTGCTCGCGGTCGGAGCGACGGTCTGGGTCTGGCGCGCGGCCGACTTGACACCGCGCGCGAGCGTTGTCGACCTTGGCACGGCAGCAGTCGGAGATGTCGAGGTGCAGGTGATTGGAGCGGCTTCTATCCGCCACCCCGACGGGCGTGCATTGGGAAAGGAGGTGCGAGTCACGGGACTGGTTCCGAGCTGCGGGTGCCTGCGTACGGGTAGCCTCGACGGGCTGTCGGCGCGCGACGGAACCGTGTTGGTCCCGCTGCGATTGTCCATCGCCTCGCTCGGTCCTCAAGAGGTACATCTGGACGTCGCATTTTCAGATGGTGCAACCCAGAGGATGCTTGTGCGCGCGACGGGAATCAGACCAGAGGATGGCGCGATACTGGTGTCGGCGGCGCCTCGGGCAATGGTCCTTCGCGGACCGAGCGTTCATCGGCTACGCGCCATCGTGCAGATGCCTCCCGGGTTCGATCCGCGCGGAACGATGCCGGAGTGGATACTGCCGGCAGGGCTTCGCATGACCGAGGGTTCGTGCACCGTCGTTCGCGCGATGCGGGCTTCGCAGGCCGATCTGGCCATTCTCGAGGCTTCGGTCCGGTGTGGTGAAATGGCCGAAGTGTCGGAGGGTGTTCAGGCCGAGCTCCGCGTCGGCTCGACGGTCTTGGCTGCGATTCCCATGTTCGTCGCACGATGAACCGCCGCGGCGATGAGGGGTTCGCAGATGTCCAAGCCATCCGGAGCTCGGCCATCTGGGGCTCAGCTGGTCGGGGTGATCGGACGCAAGCGTGTCCGGATTGCCGTCATGCGTTGTCGTAGCGTGGACGGTTTGACCCCCAACTCCTCTCCGATGGCCGCCCAAGTATCGCCTCGGGCGCGTCGAAGCACGATCGCGCGCTCATCGTCGCTGAGTCCACTGAGCATGCGGTCGACGGCATCGAGCACCGTTCGGTCGTCTGACGCTTCGTTCGACGATGAGAGTTCGTGCTCCGCTGCGTGCGGCAGTTCGACGGTATCCGCGGCGCGAGTGAGTCGAACGGCGTCCAGTGTGCGCCGCCTGCGCGCTTGGAGCCTGATAGCGTCGATGAGGACCGATCGCACGACAGTGAATGCGAGGCGTAGTGCATGCGTGCGCTCTGCAACGGCGCTCGTGCGTTGCATGGCCTCGATGAGTCGGACCATCGATGTCGACGCGAGGTCGCTGGTCATGAGATCGCAGCCGCGGCGCGGACCGCGAAGGCGCCGAATCCGCATCGTCAGGATGGGCCTGAGCTCGATCAGGAGCGCGCTCCACTGCGCGGCTTCGCGGGAGTCGCGTGCAAGGGGCGATGATAGGTGGTTTGAAGTCGGCCCTGCCATCTGTGTTCCACCGTTGCAAGTCGACTCGCAGCCTACACCGTGACCGCCTCGCTTGCGAGCAGCAGTCCGCCGAACACGACGATTGTCACCGCTGCGCCGACGACGACACGCCATTGTCGCGTCGCCGCGATCTCGCTGGCGACCGCGTCGGCCAGTGCGGAGGCATCCAGGTCGCGCCCCACCGCACGCGTCGCGCTCCGCGCGAGAGCGCCCGCCACATCCAGCCGAAGCCATGCATCGATTCGGCCCGCACTGGGGATGTGTCCAAGCGCCGCTGCAACGATGCACATCGCGAGTTGCTGTGTATCCCGCTGCGCGGAGGCGGATTCGTCCAGCACTCCGTCGCCGAAATCGATGAGCCGGAGCTTGCCGTCATCGCCGAGCAGCAGGTTCGCCAGGCTGATGTCGCCGTGGACGATTCCGCGGCGGTGCATGGATTCGAGGTCTCGGGCGATGTCGAGAAACTCGTTTGCGAGCGCATCGGGATCGAGGTCGCATTCTGCAGCGAGCAGTGCGGCGAGCGGTGTGCCGTGGACCCGCTCGAACGCGATGAATCCGACTGCGTCTGCGCCGCCATTGGCCAAAGTGTCGTTGATGGTGCCGCATTCGAGCACGCGCGCCGTGCAGCGGCAGGCCGCGCGCGTCGTTCGTCGCGCCTCGGACTCCCACGGCGTCGGTTCACGCGCGTGAGCGAGACTCGGCGTGCCAGACCGCATGGCACTCGGCGCTCTCCGCATGAACTTGACCACCGCGTCCTTCTCCTCGCCTGCGCGCCGGTCGACTGCGAGTGCGACGACGCCTTCGCTTCCGTGGCTCAGTTGGTCGACGAGCTGAAACCGTCCGCGGCCGTCGGCAAGCTGCGAACCGACTTCGGTCGGAAGCTGGACGCCATCCAGTGTGGGGGCCGAGAGGTCCATCGCGAGGGTCGCGCGGCGAAGATGCGGCGTCCACCTCGGATAGCGCTGCACAAGCCGAGCGACCAGCCGGTCGCGATCGGACCGCACGATCTCCAGCACCTGTGCGGCGACTTCGGCTGCAGCTCGCGGTGTCCGAACAGGGTCGACCACGCGTGCATAGCGCCGAATGGTGGGCATCAGCAGGTGCTCGCGCACGCAACGCTCCGCGTCGGCGGCAACCAGCGCCGCGAGGGTCGCGTCATCGGCCGTATCGGCCAGGAAGGGATCCGGTCCGCGACGATCAGGCCGCACGGATCGCTCTCCGGATCATGCGGTGGAGCCTTGCGAAGGCGAGCAACCAGATCAGAACGCTCAGTGCGACCGCGACGAGCGGAAGTCGGTCGCGGAACGCGTCGACACTCAGGGCAAGGGCGATCAGTGCGCCTGACCAGAGTCCGAGCGGCACCCATGCGTGGCGCGCGATGCTCGCGCGCCGCCCGTCATGCACCATGGTTCCCGCGCGATACACCGAGCATGCCGACAGCGTCGTGAGGAGCGCGACGAGCAGGTACACGATCGAGGCGGTGATGCTGACCGAGGGCGCCGCACCCGAGCTCGTGATGCGAAACGGGACCGCAAGACGAAGGAGGGCAGGGAGGAGGAGCACCCCGACCGCGACCGATGGGGCGGGAAGCGCCCGCTCGAGCCAGCGCCACCATGCGCCGAGTGAGGTACGCTCGATCGCTCTTGGCCCAAAGGCACCCCAGACGGGAATGCTCCGCGCGAGCAGGTCGATCCAGATGGCGATCGCCACTGCTGAAGCAAATGCAGCGGCGCGCAGTGTTCCGAGCACGATTCCGAGCACAGCCTCGAGATTCCGCCCGAAGAGGCCAAGTTCGGACTGGCCGAACGTGGATTGGCTCAGTCGCACGATGAGCAGCGGCACGAAGACGAGCGCCACCCAGGTCGCCGCCACAAACGCGCCAGCAAGCCACGCCCGCCGGCAGCGTGCGTCGATCCGCACCCAGGTGGGGCGGTTTGATTCCATGAAGCCGCCACGCTCGCTTGCGGAGGGATCGTTCTCATCGGAGGGCGGGGTGCGGTCACGGTCGATCAAGTACGGAGTTCTCTCTCACGCGGTCTGGCCACCGCCCCCCGAACGTGGCGCATGTTGACAACTACAGGTCGAGCTCGTCAATCGCGCAGCCCGCGATCAGGATCGCATGTCGGGCGGCGGCGGCGATCGAGCACAGGGAGGGCGATGGAGATTGTGCGCAGGCGCAGAGCGCGTAGCAATACTCAAGGTCTGCCCGAGCTACGCAGCACAGGTAGGCGCGCGCCGGGGTCGAGCAATCCGTGGGGATCGGGTTGTTGGCATCGCACTGCGCCTGGCAGTTGGCGGCTACGGACGAGGGCCCGGGCTCGAGTCGCGACTGCAGGGCTTCGTCCTGCGCCGCGAGCCGAAACATCTGCCATGCGGCGTCGGATTCCAGCGCTTCGAACCCAGTGTGCGTCAGACTCGGCGCTCCATCGCCTCCGCTCGCAATGATCGCAGCAATCACGCCGGCGTCCCGTAGGACGACCATCGAGCCATCGCGCTCGACGCGGATCTCGAGTGCGGCGCCGCTGCAAGCATGGCGCGCCATCAGTACTTGGGTGTCGCCGGTCTCTGTTACCAGGATCGAGCCCGCGCGGGCAGGGTTGCCGACGACCTGACAGAACCAGTACACGCAAGTCCCGGAAACGCACGACCCGGAGGTCTCTCCGCCACCCGAACTCGTGCTCGCCTCGGCAGTGATTTCGTAGCCCTTGACCCCAAGGGCCCTCGCATGCGTCCCAGCCTCCAGAGTGAGTGGCGCTTGTGGTGCGCCCGCTGCCACTCGTGCCGAACCTGCGTAGAGTGCGATCGCAGCCAGGCAAGCCAGGGCGAAGGGGTTCGCGTGAATCAAGAGGCGCAGGCTTAGGCTCTTCCGAGCCTGCGTGTGCGTCGCGTTTGGTCTCGAGAATCTCATTCCCCCCAACATCGTTGCTGCGGATCGCGTGTGAGCGATTCCGAGCGGATTCTCAAAGGAAGTTCCTCCTCGTTCGCAACGCCAGCATCGGCCCAAGGCGTCTCAAGTGCTCTTGCGGTTGAAGCTCAAAGACCGGAGCGGCGTGCCGTCGAAGGCGCTGATCGGTCGTCCGTGGAGTGCTGGATCCGTGCAAAGTTCGCGACTCTCTCGAAGATTCGCTCACATGCGCCGCGGCGGAGCGTCATAGAGGAGCGGCGGACGCGAGAGCACGCGATCGTTGGCGCATGCCGTCTCCCGGGTTCGGGCGTGCAGCGCAGTCCTCAGCCGGAATACGCCCCGCATGGGCAAGGAGCAGCGAAGTGCGAAGTCGACCAAGACGTGGCGGTGCAGGACTTGTCAGAGCATCCATTGCGGCGGTCCTGGTGCTTGTCGTGGTCAATCGGCTGTGTCTGAGCGCTCAGGTGGCAACTGGCTGCTGGGAGACTGTTCCTGCGAGCGCGTGCGCTCTCTGCAACCAGCCGCTGTGTGTGCCGTGCGGCTTGAAGCGCTGTTGCCACAGAGTCATTACGAACGAGAGTGGCGCCTCCGTGACGGATGTGGTACCGGTGACTTCGGGTGGTCGCGTCCAGTACGCGGGCCCCGTGGTCTATGCGCTCTGCGATCTGCGGCTTCGTGTTTGCGTGGGGGCCCAGTGCGTCGATACGGGCGTGGTCTACGCAGTGTATTGCGGTACGCGGGCCGCGGAGGGAGACGCGTGCCCGTGACGCCGCTCGCCTGCCCCGCGATCATCCTCGTGGCATCGTTGACTCTACGCTCGGGCGAACTCGCGTTGCCGCCGGATGCCTGTTCATTGTCGGCGCCGTCCAACGACCGCGTCTGGGTGCCGCCCGGCGGCGTGGGTGGTCATGTCGTGGAGCTGCTCATCGAAGCGATGGGACCGAGCGATCCCGAGGAGCGGTTTCACATCGATCCCGCAGTGCACCCGGATGGCGCGCCGGTTGCATTCGCGAATCTCCTGCAGTTTCGCGATGCGCTCGACCGGAGGGAATTGGTCGTGGCATTGGACGCGCTGCCCGTGGCGGCGGCTGAGCGCGTTGCACTGCTTGAGGCGGCGGCGCGCGAGTTTCCTGAGTTCGTGGAGCGCTGCAACGCCATCCGGAAATCGCATGGTGCAGGCTACATGACCGCATGCGCCTCGCTGGCCGCGCGAATGACCGATGTGACGGCCAGCGCGGCGACGGGGCGTGAGCGCGCGAAGGAACTCACGCGCGTCGAGCGAATCCGAAGCGTCATTGCACAGGAACTGGAGCGGGCGGAGCTCGATCTTCTCGACCGCATCGTGGATGGCGCATCTGACGCGCTGCACAGCCAGGTGCTGACTGTGGATGCCGCCGCGAGTGATGCCGTGGAGACGCGAAGGCGCGTTGCCGCGATGGTGGAGGGGATTTCACTCCGGGCGCAGTGTCGTTGGAGTCGCGAGGGAATCCCCACGGTGCGCGGTGCTGAGATCGACCTACGCCGCGAACTCGAGGGCCTGGCGATGCCGATCCAGGAGCGCGCGGCGATCGAGCCACACCTTGTCGAGCTCGAGCGCGCGCTCGCGCCGAGGCAGCGGGAGCGGTGTCGCACCTACTGGGCGGCGCTTCCGCGGGTGAATCGCTGGCTCGCGGATGCGGGCGGCGGCGAACGCAGTCTCGTCGAGGCCGAGTCCGCCGCACAGCGGGCGTTCGGAGTCCAGGTCGGGATCGCACGCGAGATGCGGCGCTCGATCGAGCAATGCGTGGATGCCATTGCTTCGGAGAGTGGATCCATCTGCACGCCTGATCATGCGAGGGGGATTCGCGCGCGCTTCCGCCTCGCCGTGTTCCCGGAGTTCTATCCAGATGAAATGGCCGAGGAGGTCGATCGCGCGTATGTGAGGCGATTGGAGCGCCTCGATCCCTCGAGCGATGCCGCAAGGTCCGCGGCGCAGGAACGCACCTCATGGAGAATCGCCTACGAAGCGACTTGCCGTGCGATCGAGCGCGAGTTTCTCGCGTGGACGGATCGCGAGGCGGCACTGAAGCCCGGACACGACATTGAGGAGCGTGCGGCATTGGTCGATTCGCTGCTCAGGCGCCGGGCCATGTTTGTGCAGATGCCGGTCGACTAAAGTGCGGTTGCGGAACTCCGCAGGTGTGCAGTCGGTCACTGCGACAGCGCGCCTTCGCCATCGGCCGGATACATGCCCTTCTGGCAGTCACGGATAGCGCGCGGCCGTCCTTGACGTCGAGCGCGGCGTGCGCTTCGTCCAGCTCTACGACTGGGGCTGGGACGGCCACGGCACCAATCCGAGCGACGATCTTCTCACGCAGCTCCCGAAGAAGTGCCGCGAGATGGACC
>Ga0208788_1001089_pt1 | contig 13250 bp, 12 predicted proteins | sample Wag4_2014_7_11_3_FD_187363 | JGI IMG/M metagenome (GOLD analysis project Ga0208788, IMG submission 187363) | Fresh water mixed with fracking chemicals microbial communities from Ohio, USA - Utica-2 Time Series FC 2014_7_11 (SPAdes) (version 2) ... | reverse complement strand
ACCTGCTGCAAGATTATTTCAACGCCCTCAATGATCGGGATATCCGCGCCTGTCTGGCACTGGTCAGCGACGAGCTGATCCTGCAGCCCAATCAGGGTTTCACCGAGCATGGGCGCGACGCCTTCGCGGCTTTTCTGGAGCGGCAGCTGCATTGCTATCGCGAGATGATCGAGTCGCTGGTGATCCTGGTCGAGCCACAGGGGCGACATGCGGCCTGCGAGTACCGCGTTATCGGCGAGTATCTGGCTACCAATGATGGCCTGCCGGAGGCCTGCGGGCAGCGTTACGAGATGCGCGTCGGCGCCTTCTTCGAGATCCAGCACGGGCTGATCACGCGCATCAGCCTGCATTTCAACCTGCCGGACTGGCTGGCACAGGTCGACGATTAGAGCCGGCCCAGCGCATCTCGCCGGAAACTGCAGGACGCACTTTTGTCCAGGCAAAAAAAGACCCGGCAAGAGCCGGGTCAATAACCGTGATTAGCCTGATGAGGAGATAATCTGAAGAGTCCGACTGAATGGTCTCTTTAGCTTATCGGCTGATCTCGCGACCAGTTGAGTTAATAATAACAATTCTCATTATATAGTCAACGCCTTTTGAGAATTTTTCTCAGAACGCTTTTGCCGAGCTCATAAATGCAAACCCGGCGCAGGGCCGGGGTTCGCTGATGTGGGATGGAGACTCAGGATTCCCCAGGTAAGCGCAACTGAGTGACTTCCTTGTTCAGCAGGTCGATGCGTCGGGCCATGCTTTCGATCAGACTGTGAGCGATGCGCGGGTTGCTTTGCATCAGGCTGAGGAACTGTTCCTTGGGTATCACCATCACCGTACAGGGTTCGCTGGCGATCACCGTGGCGCTGCGTTTCTCGCGGGTGAACACCGCCATGGCGCCAAAGATTTCATCTTTCTGCACGTCGCCGACCTTTTGCCCGTCGACGTGGGCTTCGGCATGGCCTTCGATGATGATGAACACGTGGTCGGCTTCATCGCCCTGGTGAATCAGCTCCTCGCCAGCGGCGAAATGCTGGAAGCCGGTGGCCGGGCGGATCTCCGGCTGTTTCAGGCGGGCCAGTGCATCAGACAGCAGGGCCGTATGACCGATCAGGTAGTGGATGAACTGTTCCTGGCGTTGCTCGTCGGCATAGATATGCTGGAACACCTCGGTGCGCGAGTAGGGCACAAGGCTGATGGGCTCTTCACTGCTGTAGCGGCAGGTGGGCAAGTCGATCCCCTGGCGCAGGCCGACCAGGTCACCTTCCTGCAGATAGAACAGCGGGCGCTCATCGACCAGGGCGTGCAGCAGGCCATTCTCGATAATGAACAGCTGGTTGCCCGGCAAGACCTTGGCCAGGTCATCGACACGCTCAAGCCGCAGCGGCTCCCCGGCAGGTTGCAGCCCCTCCAGCAGGCGAGTGGGGATGCTCTGCAGGCGATTGATCAACTGATCGGCATAAGCCGGTTGCTCCCCGAGTAAATACATAACCGTAATTCCTTGAACTGGCTGGGCTGGCTGGGCACACGAAGATCCTTGAAACAATATGCTGCGCGGCCCGGCGAGTAAATCACCTTGCGCAGGTGTTGTGAGCTAGCTCTTGTTGTGATTCTGGGCAGCATCGAGCTGACCATTCAATTCGGCCTTGTGTGCCGGCGGCAATTCATTCCAGTGCACATCGAGCAACGCCCCCTCGATGGCATACAGCAGCACCTTGGAGGCGCGAAAACCACGGGCCTTGACTGCCCGGTAGGCGCTGACGGCACCATGCCGGCGCAGATCGCTGGCGCTGTGGATGCCTACGGCGTGCAGCCACTGCGCCGAGGTCTTGCCCAGGTTCTTCAAGTGTTGCAGTTCGTCGTTCATCGGGCCTCCATGCGTGCGGGGGAAAGGTTCACGTTGGCGTGCCTGCCGGAAAGTGTAGCGGCCAATGGCCTGAGTGCTTCGCGTCGTCGCTCGAAGTGCGCTACTTGGTGCGATAGCGCAGGCGAGTGCCGAAGTTGACCGACATGAGAATCTCGTCGGCGGTCAGTTCGGCTGGAAAGTAGGCGCCAGAAATCTGCGCGTGGGCCAGGCTGGCCCCTTCGATCTGGGCATTGCGGAAGTCCAGGCCGCGCAGGTCTGCCCCGCGAAAATACGCGTCGTTGAAATTGACGGCGTCGGTGTCCATGTTGCGCAGGTCTAGCCCGCGAAAGTCGCCACCGGACAGATCGACCTCCACGCCTTTTGGCTTCTGCGCATTGAAGCCTTTCACATCGTCGTTGTGCAGCAGGTGGTAGAGCGGATGATCAAGCTGGCGTGGCTGACTCATGGCGGATACCGGTGATGGTCTCACCGGGAGTATAGAAGGCCTGCCGGGGTTTGCCCGGCAGGTGCTGGTCAGCGGTAGGCCGTGGCTCAGATTCCAGGCAGGCGCTGGCGAATGCGCTCGACCAGGCTGTCCAGGCTTGCGCTGTCATGTGTATCGACACGCTTGCTGTGGCTCTGCTCCTCATCGTCGAGCGGCTCGCGGCTGGTTTGTTGGGCCTGAATCACTTCCAGCGTCGCATCGGACGGGTCCTGGCCCTCGCTGCGGCGCTGCTCCAGCCAGCTGGCGATCACGGCTTGCGGCGCTTGGCAGTCGAGAATCAGGAAGGGCACGCCGGTTTCTTCGGCGACTTCGCTGGCGGCCTGGCGTTGCGCTGCCTTGAGATAGGTTGCGTCGATCACCACGGGGAAGCCTGCCAGTAGTGTCTGATGCGCCAGCTGATGCAGGCGCTGGTAGGTCGCCTGGCTGGCGTCAGTGCTGTAGATGCCGGCGGTCAGTTGATCCTTGGCTTCGGCGCTCTGCTCGCCGAACAGGCGCTTGCGCTCGATGTCGGAGCGCAGGCGGATGGTGCCCAGTGCTTCGACCAGGCGCATGGCCACGTGGCTCTTGCCGACTGCCGAGACGCCATGGGTGATGGCCAGGAAGGGCGATGGAATGGCGCTATAGCTTTCCGCCAGTGCGGCATAAGCGCGGTACTGGCGCAGGATCACCGCCCGTTGTACCGAACTCTCTTCTTGTCCCAGGCGAAACAGCGCGACCTTGCCGCGCACCATGGCGCGGTAGGCCTTGTAGAAGTTCAGCAGTTGCAGGGCTGCATAATCGCCAGTGCGCTCCAGCCAGCCGCTGATAAAGCGGCGTGCCAGGCACTTGAGGCCGCGGTCTTCGAGGTCCATGGCCAGGAAGGCGATATCGGCGGTGACGTCGGTAAAGCGGAAGGGTTCGTTGAACTCGATGCAGTCGAACAGCACCACTCGACCGTCGATCTGGGCGGCGTTGCCCAGGTGAATATCACCGTGGCATTCGCGGATGAAACCCTGTGCCTTGCGTTCGCTCAGCATTGGTTGCAGGCGTTCGTAGCTGGACTGGGCCCAGGCCTCGAGGGCATCGAGTTGCTGCAGGTCTGCCTGCTCGCTGAGCATCGGGCGAATTTGGTCGAAATTCTGCTGCACCGGAACCATTACCGCTTCTGCGCTACCCAGCGGATGTTCCTGCGGCACCTTCGGTGCGTTCAGATGAAAGGTGGCGATCTGCTCGGCCAGGGCGTCGATATGGGCGTCGTTCAGTTCGCCACGTGCCTGGATGGCGCTGAGCAGTTGCTCCTGCGGGAACTGGCGCATTTTCAGCGCGTATTCGATGGCGGGCGTGCTGCCGTCGAGACTGGGCGCGTCTTCACTACCGCCGATCGGCAACACGTCAAGATACAGATCTTGGGCCAGGCGCTGGTTGAGGCGCAGCTCTTCTTCGCAGAAATGACGGCGTGCATCGAGCTCGGTGAAGTCGAGAAACCCGAAATTAACCGGTTTTTTGATCTTGTAGGCGTAGGGGCCAGTGAGCAAAACCCAGGAAATGTGGGTCTCAATGACCTGAAACCCATCCACAGGATGCGGATACAGGGCCGGGTTCTGCAATGCGGCAATCAGGGCTTGGCTCACGTTCGATCCTTGTTCTAGACGCTGTTCGAGCTGGGCATTATGGCCGCTGTGAGCTGCTCTGCAAACCATCCAGGCGGCCTGCTGGCCCCTATGTAAAGTGCGTATAATCCCGCCATGACTCGAAAACGCTCCCCCCGCTCAAACAAAAAATCCCGCTCGTCCGGTATGCGTCCCTGGTTTGCCTGGGGCCTCAAGCTCGGTCTGGTTGGTCTGGTGATCCTTGCCGGCTTTGCCGTTTATCTCGATGCCGTGGTGCAGGAAAAGTTTTCCGGCAAGCGCTGGACGGTGCCCGCGAAGGTCTACGCCAGGCCGCTCGAACTTTTCGTCGGGCAGAAGCTGGCCAAGGACGATTTCCTGCGTGAGCTCGATGCGCTGGGCTACCGCCGCGAGAGCACGGTCAACGGGCCGGGCGCAGTGTCGGTGGCCGGTAACAACATCGAACTGCACAGTCGCGGCTTTCAGTTCTATGAAGGTGCCGAACCGTCACAGAAGGTGCGCGTGCGCTTCTCTGGCGATTACGTCGCCGGTCTGACCCAGGCCAATGGCGGCAACCTGGCGGTAGCCCGACTCGAGCCGATGCTGATTGGCGGGCTTTACCCGGCGCATCAGGAAGATCGCATCCTGATCAAGCTGGATCAGGTGCCGGCCTATCTGATCGATGCGCTGGTGGCGGTCGAGGATCGCGACTACTTCGATCACTTCGGCGTGTCACCCAAGGGTATCGCCCGTGCACTGTGGATCAACGCAACGTCCGGGCGCCTGGTGCAGGGCGGCAGTACCCTGACTCAGCAGTTGGTGAAGAACTTCTATCTGACCAACGAGCGCACCCTGGTGCGTAAAGCCACCGAAGCGATGATGGCGGTGCTGCTCGAGTTGCACTACGACAAGCGCGAGATTCTCGAGGCCTATATGAACGAGGTGTTCCTCGGTCAGGACGGTCAACGCGCGGTGCATGGCTTCGGTCTGGCCAGCCAGTATTTTTTCAGTCAGCCGGTTTCCGAGCTGAAGCTGGAGCAGGTCGCGCTGCTGGTGGGCATGGTCAAAGGCCCCACCTACTTCAACCCGCGGCGCAATCCCGAGCGTGCGCTGGCGCGTCGCAACCTGGTGCTCGATCTGCTTGCCGAACAAGGCTCGATCACCCCCGAGGAAGCCGCAGCAGCCAAACAGAAACCGCTCGGCGTGAGCTCGCGCGGCAGCATGGCTGACAGCTCGTTCCCGGCTTTCATCGATCTGGTCAAGCGTCAGCTGCGTGAAGATTATCGTGAGCAGGATCTGACCGAAGAAGGCCTGCGCATCTTCACCAGCTTCGATCCGATCCTGCAGCTCAAGGCCGAAGAGGCGCTGGCCGAGACGCTCAAGCGCCTGGCCGGGCGCAAGGGCGTGGATGAAGTGCAGGCCGGTATGGTGGTGACCAACCCTGAAACCGGGGAAATCCAGGCATTGATTGGCAGCCGTCAGCCGCGGTTTGCCGGTTTCAATCGGGCGCTGGATGCCGTGCGGCCGATTGGTTCGCTGATCAAACCGGCTATTTATCTGTCTGCGTTGGAACGTCCGAGTCAGTACACCCTGACCAGTTGGCTGGAGGACGAAGCGTTTTCCATCAAGGGCCAGGATGGCCAGGTCTGGACGCCGCAGAATTACGACCGCAAGGCTCATGGTACCATCTACCTGTATCAGGGGCTGGCGCAGTCCTACAATCTGTCCACGGCCAAGCTCGGCCTGGAGATCGGCGTGCCCAACGTGCTCAAGACGCTCGAGCGATTGGGCGTCGAGCGTAAGTGGCCGGCTTATCCGTCGATGCTGCTCGGTGCTGGGGCACTGACGCCGATGGAAGTGGCGGGCATGTACCAGACCCTGGCCAACGGTGGCTTCAATACGCCGTTGCGCGGCATTCGCAGCGTGCTGACTGCCGATGGCGAGCCGCTCGGTCGTTATCCATTCCAGATCCAGCAGCGCTTCGATCCAGGCGCCATCTATCTGGTGCAAAACGCCATGCAGCGGACCATGCGTGAAGGTACTGGGCGCTCGGTTTACAACCAACTGCCCAGCTCGCTGAATCTGGCGGGCAAGACCGGGACCAGTAACGACTCGCGTGACAGCTGGTTCGCGGGCTTCAGTCAGGATCTGCTGGCGGTGGTGTGGCTGGGGCGCGACGATAACGGCCCGACCCCGCTGACCGGCGCGACCGGGGCGTTGCAGGTCTGGACCAGCTTCATGCGCAAGGCGGACCCACTGCCACTGGACATGCCGATGCCGGACAACGTCACCCTGGCCTGGGTGGATCGTCAGACTGGTCTGGGTTCGGCTTCGGGCTGCCCGAATGCGGTACAGATGCCTTATATTCGCGGCAGCGAACCTGCCCCGGGCTCCGCGTGCGGTATCCAGGCGCCGGTTGAGTCCGTGATGGACTGGGTCAAGGGTTGGTTGGAATGACGGCCGGGTGGCGCATCCCGGTGTTACCTGAAGAGGATTGGATGTGAACAAGAAGTGGCTTGCCACGATGCTGGCAACGGCAGCTCTCAGTGGTTGCAGTACCGTACCGCAGGGCTCGATTCCGGTGATCGACGCCGGCGCTCCGCTGTCGTCGGGCGGTTCTGGCGCTGTGTCCAGCGCGAGCCCTGCAGCGGCACCACAGCGTATCGAGGAAGACTCCGGGGTGGTGGTGATGGTGCCGCAGGGTGCGGTCTCTACCCCTTTGCAGACCGATGTGCAGCCGATTACTTCGAGTGGCGGCCTGACGTTCGATCCGCCCGTCAGCAGCCAGCCTGCCGTACCCAGTCAGGGTAGCTTCGGTGCGTCTGCACCGAGCATGCCCAGCGGTATCCCCAGTGGCGGCGGCCTGGCTGCCGATGAGCAACTGGACGGTCCGGTGCTGGCTCTGCTGACCACTGCCCAGCAGCTGCAGGGCGGTGGCGATCTCAATGGTGCGGCCTCCAGCCTCGAACGCGCCCAGCGCATCGCCCCGCGTGAGCCGCAGGTGCTCTACCGTCTTGCCGAGGTACGTATGGCCCAGGGCGATGCAGCGCAGGCCGAGCAACTGGCCCGTCGTGGTCTGACTCAAGCCAGTGGTCGTCCGGCGCTGCAGGCCAGCCTGTGGGATCTGATTGCCCGCGCCCGCGAGCGCCAGGGTGATCCTGCTGGTGCTGCCCAGGCCCGTGAACGCGCACGAGTCAATCTCTGATGGATGCTCGTGCAAGCGCACTGGCCGAACACCTGCTGCTGATCGAGTGTGAGTTACGTGCACAGGGTTGGTGGCAGGAGGAGGCGCCGAGCGCCGAGGCCCTGGCCAGCCCGGAGCCGTTCTGTGTCGATACGCTGGCGTTCGAGCAATGGCTGCAGTGGATTTTTCTACCGCGTATGAAGGTTCTGCTGGAAACCGGCGTAGCACTGCCCTCGGTATCGGGAATTCAGGCGATGGCAGAGATGGTCTATCAGCAGCAGCCGAGCGTTGCGCGTCGGCTGGTCGAGCTGCTGGGCGAATTTGATCGCCTGCTTACGCGCACGCCCTGAGGGTATGCGCGTAGTCCATTACTTGCAGTTTTCTGCGATGGACTTCTTCAGTTCGGTGATGCGTTCCTGGCGCTCGTTCTCGTCGATGCGGCGAACCTCGCCACCATCCTCGATGCGCAGGCGAGGATTGTTCTCAAGCTGAGCCAGGTTGGTGCGAGCTGTCTCGCAGTACTCCTTGCGCTCGGCCTCCTGCTTCGCCACATCTTCCTTGACCTTCTTGTCGATGGCTGCCTGTTCGGGATCGGGCTGCTCTTCGATGCTCGGCGCCGGCTCGCTGACGGCCTGGCGGGGAGGTGGTGCTGCGGTATTGATGGTCGTGGCCTGTTGGCCCTGCGGAGGTTGCGCGCCGAAGTGGGTCACGCCCTTGTCATCTACCCACTTGTACACCTGGCTGGCCATGGCGGATGTGCTCAAAGCGAGCATCAAGGTGCCAGTAAGAATCATGTGGCGCATGCTGTTTCCTTTATCGAGAGCGGCGGTGCTGATGGTTACTATAACCAAAAGCCGGCTATCTTCATCCTGCGATGCGTCACAGCAGCAGGTTGAATAATAGGTTAGCCATCTCTTGACTTGCCTTCGCCGAACCCGAACAATCCATCCTTCCCCCGTAGTGGCGTCCGCCGCAAGCGTCCTCCAGCTCGGGGAAAAGAGGCGCTACCCGCGCCGAACCGTGACACCCGCAACGCGTTACCTCGCGCTGGGAGGGTCGGCCCCGCAAGACCATGGGCTGCTCCGTTACTCGTCAAGCTGATGTTCCGAATCCACGATCACCGTCGTGCGTGTCCGCTGACAGTAAGACCTACCTTAGGGCTACCCGTTGACGGGTGGCATACTGGCGTTCAAGAGGTGAACAACGTGGAGCTTTTATCCGGCGCTGAAATGGTCGTCCGCTTCCTGCGTGACGAAGGCGTTAAGCATATCTATGGGTACCCTGGTGGTGCTCTCCTGCATATTTACGATGCCCTGTTCAAAGAACCGGAAGTGACCCACATCCTGGTTCGTCACGAACAGGCAGCGACCCATATGGCTGACGGCTATGCCCGCGCCACCGGCAAGGCCGGTGTGGTGCTGGTGACCTCTGGCCCTGGCGCGACCAATGCCATCACCGGTATTGCGACTGCCTACATGGATTCCATTCCGATGGTGGTGATCTCCGGCCAGGTGCCGAGCGCCATGGTCGGCACCGATGCCTTCCAGGAAACCGACATGGTCGGTATTTCCCGCCCGATCGTGAAGCACAGCTTCATCATCAAGCACCCGTCGGAAATCCCCGAGGTGCTGAAGAAGGCCTTCTATCTCGCCGAATCCGGTCGTCCCGGCCCGGTCGTGGTGGACATTCCCAAGGACATGGGCGATCCGACCCAGAAGTTCGAATACGTCTACCCGAAGAAGGTCAAGCTGCGCTCCTACAGCCCGGCGGTACGTGGCCATTCCGGGCAGATCCGCAAGGCTGCCGAGATGCTCCTGGCCGCCAAGCGTCCGGTCATGTATTCCGGCGGCGGCGTGATCATGGGCGGTGCTTCCGCGCCGCTGACCGAGCTGGCGCAGATGCTCAACCTGCCGGTGACCAACACCCTGATGGGCCTGGGCGGCTATCCGGGTACCGACCGCCAGTTCATCGGCATGCTCGGTATGCACGGCAGCTATACCGCCAACCTGGCCATGCACCATGCCGACGTGATCCTGGCGGTCGGTGCGCGCTTCGATGACCGTGTGATCAACGGCGCGGCCAAGTTCTGCCCGAACGCCAAGATCATCCATATCGACATCGACCCGGCTTCGATCTCCAAGACCATCAAGGCCGATATCCCGATCGTTGGCCCGGTGGACAGCGTGCTGACCGAGATGGTCGCCATCCTCAAGGAAATCGGTGAAGCCCCGAGCAAGGACACCGTCGCTAGCTGGTGGAAGCAGATCGACGAGTGGCGTGGTAACGGTCGCCTGTTCCCCTACAACGAGGGCGACGGTTCGATCATCAAGCCGCAGACCGTGATCGAAACCCTGTGCGACGTGACCAACGGCGACGCCTACATCACCTCCGATGTCGGTCAGCACCAGATGTTCGCGGCGCAGTACTACCGCTTCAACAAGCCCAACCGCTGGATCAACTCCGGTGGCCTGGGCACCATGGGCTTCGGTTTCCCGGCCGCGATGGGCATCAAGCTGAACTTCCCGGATGCCGACGTGGCGTGTGTCACCGGTGAGGGCAGCATCCAGATGAACATTCAGGAGCTGTCGACCTGCCTGCAGTACGACCTGCCGGTGAAGATCGTCAACCTGAACAACGGTGCTCTCGGCATGGTCCGCCAGTGGCAGGATATGCAGTACAACAGCCGTTATTCGCACTCCTACATGGAGTCGCTGCCGGACTTCGTCAAACTGGCCGAGGCCTATGGCCACGTCGGCATGCGCATCACCCAGCTGAAGGACCTCAAGCCCAAGCTGGAGGAAGCCTTCGCCCTGAAGAATCGCCTGGTGTTCCTCGATATCGCGGTGGATTCCAGCGAGCACGTCTATCCGATGCAGATCAGAGACGGCGCGATGCGTGACATGTGGCTGAGCAAGACGGAGCGGACCTAAGATGCGACATATCATCTCCCTGCTGCTGGAAAACGAGCCGGGCGCACTGTCCCGCGTGGTCGGTCTGTTCTCCCAGCGTAACTACAACATCGAAAGCCTCACCGTTGCGCCAACCGAGGATCCGACGCTGTCGCGCCTGACCCTCACCACCGTTGGCCATGACGAGGTGATCGAGCAGATCACCAAGAACCTCAACAAACTGGTCGAGGTGGTCAAGCTGGTCAATCTGTCGGAAAGCGCCCACATCGAGCGCGAGCTGATGCTGGTGAAGATCAAGGCCACCGGCGCCCAGCGCGCCGAGGTCAAGCGCACCACCGACATCTTCCGCGGCCAGATCGTGGACGTGACCAGCAGCGTCTACACCGTGCAGCTGACCGGTACCAGCGACAAGCTCGACAGCTTCATCCAGGCCATCGGCACCGCGTCGATCCTGGAAACCGTGCGCAGCGGTGTCACCGGCATCGCTCGCGGCGACAAGGTGCTGAGCATCTGATCGCCGTGGTGATGCAGGGCCCCGCCTGGTGCGGGGCTTTTTATTGCCTGAGATTCAGCGCTGGCGATTCCAGAAAGCGGCGATCAGCGGGTCCTTGAGGCGTTTTTCCAGTGCGAACAGGCCAATGTCATAAGCGGTGAGCGGTGGCTGGATATCGTAGATTCGGATGCGGGCGGTCAGCGGGCTGTTGTCCAGCACGATCTGCGGCACCACCCCGATGCCGAAGCCCAGACTGACCATGCTGACGATCGCTTCGTTGCCGCTGACCTGGGCATAGATGCGCGGTTTGATATTATGGCTTTTTAGCCAGCGGTCGGTGCGCGTGCGGGCCAGGCCTTCCTCCGAAAGAATCATCGGCACGTCTTTCCAATTCTCTGCCGTTGGATTCTTTAGTTGTTCCTCGTTCAGCAGTTGGGGCGCTTGGGGGCCGATAAAGCGTAAGTCAGAGCGGGTGATTGACTGAAACTTGACCCCGGCCGGCAGACTGTCGGGCAGGGCGCCGATGGCCAGGTCTTCCAGCCCTTGTTGCACGCGCTCCACTGCTTTCGCCGGATCGCCGGTATGCAGTTTCATTTCGATGCGCGGGTAGTCCTGACGAAAGCTGCTGAGGATGTCGTAGAGGAAGCTGTAGCTCGCGGTGACCGAGCAGTACAGCGACAGCTCGCCATGCAGATTCAACTGGTCCTGCATGAAGGCCTGGCGAATCGCCTGCCAACCATTGATGACCTCGCTCGCGTACTCGCGAAACTGTTGGCCCTCACGGGTCAGGCGCACCGAGCGGTTGTCGCGCACGAACAGCGCGGCCCCCACTTCGTCCTCCAGTTGCTTGATGCTGCGGCTGAGCGCCGAAGGGCTGACATGCTGCTCGCGGCTGGTGCGGCCGAAGTGCAGATTGTCTGCGAGAGAGAGAAACAGTCGGAGGGAATGGCTGTCCATTGCGTTTCATATATCGGCATGTTGTGTTGCAAATATATCATTTTACGCAATGGTACGGATCACTTAAGGTGTCTTCGTCGCGGTGCCTTGCACCTCATCCCTTTCGATTCAAAAGAGCCAAGAACATGAAAGTTTATTACGACAAAGATTGCGACCTCTCCATCATCCAGAGCAAGAAAGTCGCCATCATCGGTTATGGCTCCCAGGGCCATGCCCAGGCCTGCAACCTGAAGGACTCCGGCGTCGATGTCACCATCGGTCTGCGTAAAGGCTCCGCGACCGTTGCCAAGGCCGAAGCTCATGGCCTGAAAGTGACCGACGTCGCCAGCGCCGTTGCCGCTGCCGATCTGGTCATGATCCTGACCCCGGACGAGTTCCAGGGCCAGCTGTACAAGAACGAGATCGAGCCGAACATCAAGAAGGGCGCGACCCTGGCCTTCTCCCACGGTTTCTCCATCCACTACAACCAGGTCGTTCCGCGTGCCGACCTGGACGTGATCATGATCGCGCCGAAGGCCCCGGGCCACACCGTGCGTACCGAGTTCGTCAAGGGCGGCGGCATTCCTGACCTGATCGCCGTTTACCAGGACGCTTCCGGCAATGCCAAGAACGTCGCCCTGTCCTACGCCTCGGGCGTTGGTGGCGGCCGTACCGGCATCATCGAAACCACCTTCAAGGACGAGACCGAAACCGACCTGTTCGGTGAGCAGGCCGTTCTCTGCGGCGGTACCGTCGAGCTGGTCAAGGCCGGTTTCGAAACCCTGGTCGAAGCCGGCTACGCGCCGGAAATGGCCTACTTCGAGTGCCTGCACGAACTGAAGCTGATCGTTGACCTTATGTACGAAGGCGGCATCGCCAACATGAACTACTCGATCTCCAACAACGCCGAATACGGTGAGTACGTGACCGGTCCGGAAGTGATCAACGCCGAGTCCCGCCAGGCCATGCGCAATGCTCTGAAGCGCATCCAGGATGGCGAATACGCCAAGATGTTCATCAGCGAGGGCGCCACTGGCTACCCGTCGATGACCGCCAAGCGTCGCAACAACGCCGCTCACGGTATCGAAGTCATCGGTGAGCAGCTGCGTGCGATGATGCCGTGGATCGCTGCCAACAAGATCGTCGACAAGACCAAGAACTAAGGTCTGCGATGTGCGAAAGAACGCGGCTTTATGCCGCGTTTTTTCATTCTGGGGCGAGGCTTCTGGTATAAAGCCAGCTCACCGCGAGGCGAACTGAGTTCACTCGTTCCGGTCGAAATTCGTCAAACCCGTTGCAAGGTGCTGTTCATGAGTGAAGGTCCCGAGGATCAAAAGCCGGCTGGCGATAACCTGGAAAGCCTGCTGCCGATCGACGAGCACATAGAGGAAGGCCGCGACGCGGAAGGGCGCAAGGTGCGCCACCGTGGTATCTACCTGCTACCCAACCTGTTCACCACGGCCAACCTGTTCGCCGGTTTCTATTCCATCATCAACGCGATGAACGGCAACTTCTATGTCGCCGCCGCCGCCGTGTTCGTGGCCATGGTGCTTGATGGTCTGGACGGCCGCGTCGCACGCCTGACCAACACTCAGAGCGCCTTCGGCGCCGAGTACGACTCGCTGTCCGACATGGTCGCCTTCGGTGTAGCGCCGGCCCTCCTTGCATTCGAGTGGGCGCTGGGCAGCATGGGTAAAGTAGGCTGGATGGTCGCCTTCATCTATGTTGCCGGGGCGGCGTTGCGTCTGGCCCGGTTCAATACGCAGATCGGTAGTGTCGATAAGCGCTATTTCATCGGTC
>Ga0208788_1001088_pt1 | contig 13250 bp, 11 predicted proteins | sample Wag4_2014_7_11_3_FD_187363 | JGI IMG/M metagenome (GOLD analysis project Ga0208788, IMG submission 187363) | Fresh water mixed with fracking chemicals microbial communities from Ohio, USA - Utica-2 Time Series FC 2014_7_11 (SPAdes) (version 2) ... | reverse complement strand
TCTCAGTCGGTAGGTTTTGCGCGATCATTTTGGCAGCCGTTTGCAGGGCAGCGGTCTGGGATTGACCGTCGTTTAGCGCGCGCTGGAAGGTGAGATCCGCCGAACGCAACACCCTTAACGCGTCAGCGTGCGGAATCTGCTGCTTGTCGAGCAATCCCTTCGCCTTGAATGTCAATTGCGCCGGCGCCATCGGTTTAATTGAACGCCCAGCTGCGCGCAACGCGACAGTGTCCACACCAAGGGCGACTTTGGCAGGCCCCATTCCGCCACCACCTGACACCAGTTGCGAAACGCTTGTTCTTGCAGCGTTGCCAACCGCCGACCGAACCGCATTGGACCCTGCGACACCTGCAACCATCTTCGTTACTCCTTTGTTTTGCCTAATGGTCTTTGGCTGTTACAGCCCACAAGCAGCTTATGGGTCGACCGGGTGACAAACCGGTTTCAAAAAAGCATTGAATTGGTTAATTCGGTGTTAAATTGTGAAGGTGGGAACGGAGCAGCAAGCTCATCGAGCGGGGTTAAGGCTGGGCTCGCCCTCATTCCCGTATTTTTCGACGTGGTCACACCGCGGTTTTCCCGCCTTCCCCGTCGGATGACACGCAAGCGCTGTGACGTTAGCCTGATTCATTTGGGAACATAGATGCCAAGGACATAGTTGTTGCCAGGTGGGAAATGGTGGGGACCGCCGTAACTCATTTCGCCACCGTTATAAAAGCGGCCGTTGCCTGCGGCAACTGCGATGTCACCGGCGACAGGGTGCGCCGTACCTGGCGTTCCCGCACGCACGACGACGATCGCGCCCGGCGGGGCTTGGTATGGGTTAGAAATCGGTAGTTTGACCAAACCGAGCTTGTCGAGGTTGTGATTGGCATAATAGGCAAACTGTTTGGCATAGCGCCCGTGGGAATGCGCGGGAACTTCGCGATACGGCATGCTGCCATAACCCACCGAGGAGATAAAACGCCACACGTGGTTGTAACAGCGGCCATCGGGACGGCGTCCTGCCGATGAATTGCGCGCGGCGTTCAGCATCTGTTGCATTTGGGAGCGGGCGCGATCGCTCAGCGTCTCAATCAGGTTCTTGGGTTTGGCCGGCTCTGCCGGACGCTCACGACACGCGTTATCCTCATTGAGGTTCAGCGCCATCTCGTACGCCGCACGCGGAGCACTTCCCGGTTCATGCCAAACCTTGGGATCAATAGACGGATTCAACGCCACCGGGTCTCGCCAGTAAACCCCATCGACCTTGAATACCCTTAAATGCGCTTTTGCCGGCACCTCAAACGCCGCCCGACTATCAAAGGTGACTGACAGCTGGCTTGATGACAAGCCAGACACTTCCCCCGCCGCTTGTTGGACAAAGCGATCACCACCCAAGATCGCAGGCGCCGACGGGACAGTCTGAGCACCTTTTTCCGATTTACCCGCCGGAGACACCTCACCAGGCGTAACGCCCCGCTGAGCGCCTACCCCAATTTCTCGACCCGGAACAACCCCGGGCTTCGCTTTGGTAACACCATCCAGCACACGCTCCAACGATGACACGACCATTCTCCTTCACGTTCATCTCACGCTGGGAACCATCACAAACAACCAGCAAACAATATCCCCGTTAACGCCACGCTGTTAAGGTGGATATCGGCAGATTGCGTCCATAGTCGGTTAACTATTGACTAAGAAAACCTTTGGTTTTGAATAAATTTCAAAACCAATCGTGGCGTAGCGAGCACAATATGCGTGTCAAAAGAATTGCTTGTAGATACCAAAAAAGAAGGGGGGAATTTCAAACTGTCGTTCAGCAAGTGCATGGCGAAGGTAATCAGCCAGGCGACTTGCTCGTGGTGGGTGCCTGGCATCCGGTATTGTTAAAAAGGTGCGATCATGACTGAATTTGCACGGGATGTGGCGAAGAAACACGTGAATGCGTTTGTCGCCGGCGGGGCACTGGTTGCGCTGACACCGATTCCCGGCAGTACGACGGTGGCTTTGACTGCGTTTGAGGGCAAGCTTGCGACCGACCTGGCAGGGATATACGGATTACGTTTGACGGGTGTGGTGGGTTCGGTCATCCTGAAAGCGCTTCTGCTTGGTGCGGGCGGGGGCGTCTTGTTAAAGGGTGTGGCGGAATCCCTGACTTTTGTTCCCGTCTTCGGTTGGTTTGCAAAGCCTGGTGTTGCGGGTGCAACGGTCGCGATGATGGGCGATGCGATGATTCGTTTGTTAGAGGCGAGGTTTCCGGATCAACGCGCGTACCAAACGCCAAGTTGGCTTGGCATGTTGACCGCCTTTGGCGGCAGTGTCGCCTTAGGCGAACTTCAAACCTACTATCGTGGACTCTCGTCAGTCAGGCATCATCCAGGCGGTATCACAACCGCGTTGGCCAATGCCAACCAGATTGTCGTCAAGCTACCCTGATGACTGTCGTGCTGACAAAGCGCGCACTTAAAGGCGTTATTCAAGCCACCAGCCATCCAGTGACGCATTGGTTTTTGTTCAGAACCTGTGAAGCCGATTCAAAAGCAGCAGGCATTCACGTGCTGCCATTCAACAATTGCGAAAACTTGATGACCCATCAACGCTTTTCCGTATAGCACTTGCACCCCTTGGAAGCGCCGGTTCGTGTACGTCCCATCGGGTGCTTGGTGCTCGTTTTTGGGTGTTTTGGCCATCAGAATCGTGTGATGAACGATGAGTCAAAATTGACAATCGCACACGATAGCGCTGCGGGTGGCGCGTCGTCTCTGGTCGGGCTCAGTGAGCGTGAGGCGGAGGCGCGCCGATTACGGTATGGCAAGAATGAGCTGCGTGCCAAGCCGTTGCCGGGCTTTTGCGCACTTTTTTTGAGACAGTTCATGAATCCATTCATGGGTATCCTGATTGCGGCGGGTGGTTTGACCTGGTTTCTGGGGGCGTTGGATCAGGCCATCATTCTCGAAATGGTGGTTATCGTGAATGCCTTGATTGGCACCTTTATGGAGCATCGTGCGGCGCGAACGCTGGCACAATTGGGTGGTTGCCTGTCATTTCAGGCGCGCATCAGGCGGCAGGGTGAAACGCGACTGCTGCGTGCCACAGAGGTGGTACCCGATGATCTGGTCGAACTGGAGACAGGCGATCGCATTCCGGCCGATGGTTGGCTGGTTACGGGCGACTTGCTTGTCGATGAATCACTGTTGACAGGTGAGTCAGTGGGTATCAGCAAATCCTGTCATGGGGCCAACGACGAGCCATCTGAAAAAATGCGCACATTGTATGCCGGGAGTACGGTGCAGGCGGGATGTGGTGTCATGCGCGTGCAGTCGATCGGGTATTCCACAGCCTTGGGTCGAATCGGTACGTTGCTTGAAACGCAGCCAACGGCCACGTCGCCGATTCAGCGCCAGATGGCGCATTTGGGTCAAGCGTTGACGGTTGTGATCACAGCGATCGCAATCGTGCTGTTCGCGTTGGGGCTGATGCAGGGGCGTGAAACCTGGCCACTGCTGCAAACGGTCGTGATTTTGGCTGTCGCTGCAATTCCTGAAGGCTTGCCGGCCGTCGCCACGGTAGCACTGGCCACTGGTGCACTGCGAATGGCTGAAGCCGGTTTGTGGGTGCGACAACTTTCGGTCGTTGGTGCTTTGGGGCAAGTGACAACCGTGTGTCTGGACAAAACTGGCACCTTGACATGCAATGAGATGACCGCATGTGAGTGGTGGACGCCATCTGGTCGTTATCGCGTGAGCGGCGTTGGTTTGCAAACAGTGGGGCGTTTCTTCAGGCTTGGTGATCCTGGCCCTGCGCTGGTGGTGGCGCAAACACCAGATTTGCGTCGCGTGTTGGAGGTGGGTGCCTGGTGCAATCTTGCGCAGGTGCAAGGCGAAGGCAGCAAGCTTGAACCGCGAGGCGATGCGGTGGATGTCGCATTGCTGGTTGCAGCGATCAAGGCTGGCATCGGTCTTGTCCAGGACGTGCCAGATTCTCACACCATGGCGGTCCCTCAGGCAGGCAAGCCTTGGATGATGATAAAACAGGGCGAGGTGTGTCTGATCAAGGGGCGCGTGTCTTCTGTCCTTGAGCGCTGCACATTGTGTTGGATGCCGGGTGGTGCGCGTGCGTTGCGACCGGGCGAAGCTGCATCATGGTTGGATGCCAATCGTCTGATGGCGCAAAAGGGGCTACGCGTGTTGGGGCTTGGAGAAGAAGCGCCAGACGGACAATGGATTTGGTTGGGGCTTGTGGGACTTGCCGACCCTTTGCGAGAGGATGCGATCGCGAGCACCCTGGCCTTGCACCGCTTGGGGCTTAAACTGGTGATGTTGACCGGGGATCAGGATGTGACCGCGCAGGCGATCGCACGGCAATTGCAAGAGCGAGCATCCGAGACCGATGCAGAAACGATGCGGTGGGCAATCCACAGCCAGGTTGACCCCCAAGACAAATGGCATATCATTCGACAACACCAAGCGGCTCACGAAGTCGTCCTGATGATTGGCGACGGCGTCAATGATGCCCCTGCACTTAAAGAGGCTGATGTCGGCATTGCAATCTGGGGCGGCCACACCGTCGCTGCCGAAGCAGCCTTGGCCGTACTCACGCGTTCGTCGCTCCTGACCATTGCCGATGCAGTGACAATTGGGCGCACCACCTTTGCGCAGGTAGAATGCGCCATTGATTATCTGCTCAGTTGCTCGTTCACCACCCTCATGGTCGTTGCCACGGCATCTGTCTTGAACCTGCCGCTACCGTTGAATCCAATGCAAATTCTATACCTCAACGTGCTTACCCACGGAATTCTGGCACTGGGACTTGTCTTTGAACGCGGATCCAGCCTACGGCCCAAACCCGTTGAAACCCGGCTCACCTGGCTCTCAAGGCGCCGTGGCACCATCTTGTGGATACACTGTGGCACCATGGCCATCATCACCTTAGGCGCACAATATGTCGATGCACTGCTTTTTGGCTGGGATCACGCCCAAACCTTTGCCTTCGTGACCCTGGCGTCGGTGTTGACGTGCCACCTGATGGTCGACCGCTCAGAGACACCTTGGGAGGGGTGGCGCACAGCGTTAGAGCCCGGTCTGCTGGTCTGCCTCACAACAGCCGCCTGTCTACAAGCTGCCGCTTTGGGTGTGCCCCGCTTGGCTCATTACCTGGCGCTACACCCCTTGCACTGGCAAGAGGGTATCCTCATTATGAGCGCCAGTGTGCTTGCCACAAGCGTTGGCGAATTGACCAAACGGCAACGCCAAACCGCGCGATGCACCGCGTTTTAAGCGATAAACAAGGCCCTTGAGACGCCCTGAACGGATTGGGTTGGGACCTTTTTGGCTGGTTCGACCGCTATGATCAAAAACAAGCCATCTGCGTAAGTGACCAAAACACCGCCACGCTTCTTGGGAATTGTTCACGCGGCCTGACGCAAACGGGGCCTCACACCGAAGTGTAGAGAGCATCAGAGACCGTCGGACGAACCACGCGATCATGGACAAACCCCAAAAGCAAGCCAACCCCTATTCCAACTACCGTTCCGATGAGTGGAACCGTCATCGAGCCAACCATCGCCCCTACACCCGCTGATACCATGCCAGTCGCCGTATAGCCGATCATATCCGCCGCCAGATTGGTACCCAATCGCTTCATATCGGCCTGGTCGCGGTACTTGTAGTCCATCCAGGCGTTCAGCAGGCTCGCAGGAACAGACCAGACGAATGAACTCTTCAGCGCGCCAAGTGCCGTACCAACACCGGTACCGGCGGCCTCGAAGCCCCGAAGGCGCGGTGCCATCGAGACATCCGCACTCGCAGTGAGTGGTGTTGCAAGCTTTTTGGCGAGTGTGCCCGTGTTCACGAATGGTGTTGAGACAATCAATTTAAGGTCATCAATCGCCTGCGGCCATTGAAATGTCACAAGATTCACGGCAAAGCTCGCGGTACCGCGCGCCAGGTCCCACGTGAGGCGCAGCAACGGTTCTGCCATCTGGCCGTAATTTGGATCACGCAACATGGCACGTGCCGCCCCCAAAGCCGCTTCACTGCCAGCAGGGATAACCTTGGCGGCGGTCGAAAACAGGCCAGCTGCCCCATTTTGCACGATCGGACCTGAGTTTGCCGAAACGCGGGTATCAACCATGCCAGGCCGGGGGGCCATCGGTTGCGCGACGTAAGGCAATGCCGGCTGCTGGGTTTGCAGCGGTACCCCACCATACCAGTTTGGATTGATCGAAACGGGGCTCATCGTCATTGCCGTCCACGCTTCCTTTCAGCATCGGGCTGCCACAGTGCCTATATCGAAACCTTCACGAATTCACTTGTCTGCCCTGAACTAAGGAAGGGTTAAAATACGTTCAAGTTTTAGCTTGGACGCTTTCGAGGTTTGAGCGCGCGATCGGCGAGAATGTTGATGGTCAAAACGGTCAAAAAGATCGCGAAGCCTGCCGGTAATCCAAGCCAAGGCGAATGAAACAGGTAATGGCGTCCTTCGCTGACCAGACTGCCCCAAGTGGGCGTGGGAGGGGCAATACCCAAACCAAGGAACCCCAAAGCCGCTTCCAGCAGCAAGATGTCGGCTGATTTCAGCGTCGCCATGGTAATGGCCAGTGCGCGCACATTGGGCCATACATGGTGTGTGAGTAGCAGCCACTGGGGGACTCCGATGGCGCGACTCGCTTCGATGAATTCCTGCTCGCGAAGACTGAGGACGGCACTGCGGATCACGCGGGTGAGACTTGTCCAGCCCACCAGCGTCAAAGTGATGATGACGGAGAGCATGCCGGATGGCATCACCGCTGCCAAAGCGATCGCAAGCAGCAAAGTGGGGAACGCCATCACCACTTCCGTAAGTCGCATAACACACGCATCAACTTTACCCCCGAAAAATCCTGCGACCATCCCAAGACTGATGCCTAACGCGGCGGTTCCGAGTGTTGCCACCGTGGTGATGGCAAGCGATGCACGGCCGCCGTAGAGTAAGCGGCTAAGCACATCTCGCCCCAAGTCGTCAGTACCCAGAGGGTGCTTCACGCTGGGAGGGAGTGGTGCGCCTGCCGAACCAAGCCCGCTTGGGTCTTGAAAAATGGGATCGTGAGGCGCAAGCCAAGGTGCAAGGGCGCTGGATGCGACAAGCAGAAACAGAGTCACACAGGCGATCGCTGTCACGCCAAACGACAATCGGACGGAAGAAAACAAGGACATGGCGTTCTTTCTGCTCAAATGTGATTAAACCGATTATTTTAGCAGAAGCGGCGTGGCGATGAACGCGGCGCTTCGCTAACGTTAACAAGCGTCTTGTCACCAACAATGGGTAACGCCATCTTGCGCGGTACGGTCCGAAAGGCACGTTCGCCACCCTCGGCCGGCGAGTCTGACAAGAAGCGGTGGCCAACGGGGCTCATTCAGGGAGGCTTCCTTGAGCGCCTGCATCTGTGTTTGACGGCATGTGCACGGGCGTTGCCGCAGTCGTGGCATGATGCCGTGTTAGAATCGATGACTGCGATGCAACGAGACGTTCAAGGTGGGTGAAATGTGGCAGCTTGATTGGGTGCGACGACTTGTGTTTTGTGGCACGGCTGTTCTGATTGGCGCAATTGGAACACCACTTGCGGAAGCGGTGCAACGCGTGGACGCGCCAGCGGCGACAGATGAACCTTTGTTGACGGCTGCAACCTTCACATCGGGTGGTGGAGCCTCGGAGGGTGTTGCGGATTTAATCAAGTTGCTGGATGCGTATACACACTGTTTGTCCAATCAAGGGCACCAGGCGCAAGTTGCGTGGCTTGCCATCGCCCGTTCGTTGGAACGGCTGGCAGCGCGCCACCCAGGCAGTACCACGGCGCGACGGGCAAGTTTGGTTGCAGCGGATGCCGTGGCGCGTGCGGGGCGGACAGCGGAAGCGATCGCGCGATTCGAGCAATTGAAGGATCAGCATCCAAAGATGGCGGACTGGGTGCGCTGGCGGCTTGCGGTGCTTGATCCCGAGCAGGCGCAACCCCATCTGACTGAATTGATCGCACGCTACCCGGACAGCCCGTTGTTGCCGGAAGCGCGCCTGCAACTCGCTTTTAGCCTGCGCGAACCGGACGCTCAGCTTGCCGCCCTGCGCGCCATCGCGCGACAGGAAGGGACGCATCCCGCCAAAGAACGGGCTTTGGCCGCTTTGATCCGTCACCCGAAGGCAGACTCACGCCAGTGGCTTTTGCAATATTGGCAACAGTTTCCGCAAGGGCCTGAGATTCGTGATGTCGCCAAGCGCCTGTCGGCCCACGACAAGTTGAATCCGACCCTTCGTCTGGAACTTGGCCATCATTTTTACGACAACAATGATTACTTGGCTGCCAAAAATCTGTACGCGAGTGTGGCGACACCTTGGGCGCGTTATCGCCTGGCTCGGACGTATTGGGGCTTGGATGACCTCAATCGCGCTGTGGCGATACTGACTCCCTTGATCCAAACCGAACCCAAACTGCGTGCACGGGTGTATTTGACACTGGGGCAAATCGAGGCACAACGCGGTCGTCGTTCGGAGGCACTCACAGCGTATGCGCAAACGGCCAAACTGGGCGGCGAGTGGGCGCCGACGGCGCTTTGGAAAAGCATTCGCCTGTTACGGGCGCTTGGTGACCCAAAACGGGTGAAAGACCTGGAGCGGGCCTTGCTGTCACGGTATCCGCTCAGTGAAGAAGCGGGTTCACTCTTGTGGAGTCGGGTCCACGAACGCTGGAAACGCGGGGATTACCGCGGGGTTGCCGCAGATGCGGCACGTTTCGGAGATACCCGCTCCGGGCACGCGACGGCGCTTGCTGCACAGTATTGGTCTGGTCGGGCCTATGAGCGCCTTGGGCGCATCGCGGAGGCACGCGGTGTTTATGGGCGGGTGCTGACGGCCGCGCCCAGTTCTTACTACGGTTGGCGCTCCCGATTTCGGATGACGGCCTTGGAGCGACGCGCGCGGGATCCCTGGTTCAGGAGTCAGCCCGGAGCAACCGCTAACCAGTTGGCGGTGCGGTGGTCCGATTTGCTTGCGCCTGACGAACGCAAGGGTGCGAATTCAAAATCCGGGGTGGCCTTGCCACGTAGCTTGGCGGGGTGGCCTGCGCCGCTTCGTGAACAGTTGTTTCTGAGGCAGTTTGATGCGTTGGCAGTTCAGGCGCGACCCAAGCAGGATGCCGAGGTGATGGCATGGCTGAGTTATTTTTCACAGCGTTACCGTCAGGCGATCGCACTCGCGCCGGCTAATAGCCCGCTGCGTTATCCACTCGGTTTCGAACCGATGATCCGGGACGCGGCACGACAACACCAGGTAGACCCTTTGTTGCTTGCGGCCTTGGTACGGGAGGAAAGCCGTTATGACCCCGTGGTGCGCTCCTGGGTTGGCGCAACGGGCCTCGCCCAGCTCATGCCAAGCACCGCTCAGTGGGTCGCGGGCCAAATCCGCGCCGTTGATGCGGACAAGCTGACCGATCCGGCAACCAACCTGCGTCTGGGAAGCTGGTATTTGGCCTACACTCACCGCATCTTTGACGGAGACTCCCTGTTGGCCGTAGCCGCCTACAATGGTGGGCCTGGCGCGGTAAGCAAATGGCGCAAACAATTTGGTGGTGAGCCCGATGAGTTTGTGGAAAACATTCCGTATGACGAAACCCGTGAGTACGTGCGCAAGGTGTTTTCCAGCTACTGGAATTACCAACGGCTGTATCGACCATCCTGAACCAAACGGCGCGTCAACCTGACGCAAATGAGCGTTTAAACGTGCTCAGAACGTCGTTGCGCCAACTCGACGTGGTTTTTTGGAGATGGTCCAGATGTGTCCGACGAACACGCTGGGATATCCCGACGCGTTAACGCCTCGTGGATGGGTGTTACGCGTGGGATGACAGTTGAATCAATCTGTTAGTGTGGTTGTGCTGTACAAAAACACACTGATTGATGGTTGGATCCAGGCTGGCAGCGGAAAATCCGCATATGATTTCTGGATGTTTTCCATCGGCCACGCAATTTTGAACATCAACCGATGCGTCACTGAATTACGATCAGGAGGATTGCCAACATGGTACGTCGATTTGGGCGTTTGCTTCCAGTCTGCCTTTGGATGATTGTGATCGGGGTCATGTCGCATCAGCAAGATTCTGGTAACCATTCCTCAGGTGTGCTGCATTTTGCGTTAGCCCTGTTGGGGCTTTCGTTGAATCCCGAATCAATTGCGCAGGTTCACTGGTTGTTGCGAAAATGCGCTCATGTCAGTGAGTATGCCATTTTGGCGTTCTTGATCGGTCGCGCGAGTGTGGCACCGCCGCCACGGTTGTTTGCCCAAGCGTTTATCGTGAGCGTGCTGTTTGCCGCATCCGATGAGTGGCACCAAAACTTCGTGCCACAGCGTGTAGGTTCGTTGCAGGATGTGCTGATTGATTCCTTGGGTGCGTCGCTTGGGTTGGTTGCGTTGGCCATTTGGCGCCATGTGCGGCAACCCACGTGTTGATCGGCAACCCGTCAAGGTGGTGGCAGTGGCTTTTTGAATGGCGCTGTTCAGGATGCAGTACGCGTCAATCAGCCAGAATCTGTCAGGCTTGCCTCTCAACGATGGTTCAACCCCACGTAATCAAGGCACGTGGGATGAAAGTCGTGGCGGGTGGCCATTTCACGGGTGCACTCAGAAACGGCTTGTTCGCGTTCAAATACAGGGGACGGTGTGATTTGGTACCCACATTGGTTGGAATCATGCTCGCTGCCTGTACGGATTCAGTGATGTCGCAACGCGTCGTGGTGCCGGTTCCCCTGCATCCAAAACGCCTCCGTCAAAGGGGTTTTAATCAAGCAGCCCTGTTGGCCCGTGGGGTTGCGACAAGGCTTGGACGGCCTTACCTGGATTGTTTGCGACGCACCAAGGATACGCGACCACAGTGGCGTCTCAGTCGGCACGAGCGACTGTTGAATCTTGATTCGGCGCTGAGCGTTTGCGAGGATCTCAAAGGTGTTGATGTTTTGCTGGTGGATGATATCCTGACCACTGGTGCGACGGCTGAAGCATGTTGGTTGGCCATGCAGGCAGCTGGTGCGCGATCCATCCTTGTCCTCGTCTTGGCGAGTCGACCCGTGACAGGGAAACAACTTGACAGTCACGCCTAGATTTAGATCCTGACGTTTGTGTGGCAAACTCGCAAACATCAGAACAACACCTGCCAACATTCGATGCCAGCTAAAATTTGGTCATCAATCAATGTGCTTCCGAATCGCCGTGAAGAAAGAAACGCTCAGGATTGCGGCGCCTCAGTGTGAGCCTGGTAAACAATACGCGCTTGCCAGTATTCTGCTCGACCCAACAGCAGTGCCTGCGTCAGGTGATCCTGATTTTGGCTGATGGCCACACGCTCTTCGAGGGAAAATGGCGCACCTTGAATCAGGTTATGGATACGATGCTGGAGCGTAATGAGAATCCATTCCAGCTGTACCTGATTAATGCCGCACGCACTAAATCGATCAAAAAATGTGTGATCCAATGTGGGATGGGTGAGGGTCCCAAGGTCTTGCGTTTCGTTTGGCACACCATCCGCGAGCGTGGTCAGACGTTGTCTCAAGGCGTCGAGCGAGCGTGTGGCAAGCTCGCGCAGAACATCCTGCGCCTGAGGCACCCACGGTGCCACCTGCGCAGCAAGTAGCCAATCAGTGATGGCCACAGCGAAGTGACCCGTCAAATAGCGATCCCATTCAGCGGCAGATAGCGTCTGCGTCGCACGTTTGCGGCGTCTCAGTGTCGGTTCCGGCGCACTTTCCTGCCGCGATGACTGAATTTCCGGTGGGGCATCTGCGCGACAAATGGTCCGACTCACCCGGTCTCGTCCCTCATGCTTGCAACGATATAGCCCACTATCGGCCACGTCAATCAGTGCTCGTGGCTCCATCACGCTGGAGGGGTCACAGGCAAGGCCCACACTGACAGTGACGGTCAAAGGTGTGTCATTGCGCCCCCAAAAAGGATGATTCTTGATATTGCGGCGAATGCGTTCGGCGACTTCGAGTGCCGCGTCCGGGGGCGTTTCAGGCAAAATGATGGCAAACTCTTCACCCCCATAGCGGGCCACCAGATCGGTTTCCCGCGTACTTTTCTTCAAAACCTGCGCAACACCCTGCAATACTTGGTCACCCAACAAGTGGCCGTGGGTGTCGTTAAACGTCTTGAAGTGATCAACATCCAGCAAAATCAAACCGGTTGGATGATCGTGACGACGGCCGCGCGTCAGTTCCGCATGCAACTGCTCTTCGAAATAACGACGATTGAATACCCCCGTCAAACCGTCTGTGACCGCCAATTGCTGCGTCGCGCGATACAATTGCGCATTCTTGATGGCCACCGCCGCTTGGGCAGCTAGAATAATCAACAGCCGCTCTTCATCACGGTTGAAAGCATCCGCATCGCGGTGCAACAAAACAAGGACACCCAAAAAATCATGCTCAGATAAGATCGGAACCGCGAGCAAAGAGCGAAAGCCCGCCAGTTCACCCACATCCAAAGCATCCGCGCTGAGATCACCGATCATCACACGACAACGCTCAGTTGCCACCTTGCCAATCAAACCATGGTGCAAAGACAGCTTCAGTTCGCGCTGCACCGACGCGCCAAGAGGGCTGGAATGCCGAACCAATTGTTGTGTTTGGGGGTCGAGCAACAAAATCAACGATTCGTGGCTTTCAATAACCCTGGGCAACTCCTGACCGATTGTGTCCAATGTCTGCTGCAAATCGATTTGGGAAGAAATACGGGATGCCACATCTTGAAGGATCGCCAATTGCTGGTTGTAAGCCGCGAGCTCCTGCTGGGATTTTTGAACCTTCACGTACAGGTGAACGCCATAAGCGATCGCCGACATCGGAATCAAAACAACCAAAGCACCCCATAAACCTTGAATGTTGTGCATATAAGCCATCAGCAAGGCCATCGGAGCCATCGCCAGTGTCACGATGGTCTCGACCCGGTCTTCACGCCACAAGGCCCGCCAAGATGCCCGTTTACCCTCAAGACTCAGGAACAGATCCTTGATCGTGACGTGCGTCAACAGGTAAGCACAAGCAGCCAGCGCAACGTAGGGATTGTCATCCGGCCCCGGATATCCGTAAATGAACACGTGATTGTAGGTCAGCGTGACATTGGCGACAAACAAGGCGATCGAACACTGCGCGAAGCGCTGGGCCACGGCCGGAGACCGTTGGGAAGTGCGCAACAGTGCGACCAGTGTGACACTTGATAAAACCAACTGACCGGCCGCGGGCCCCAAAATG
>Ga0208788_1001087_pt1 | contig 13255 bp, 10 predicted proteins | sample Wag4_2014_7_11_3_FD_187363 | JGI IMG/M metagenome (GOLD analysis project Ga0208788, IMG submission 187363) | Fresh water mixed with fracking chemicals microbial communities from Ohio, USA - Utica-2 Time Series FC 2014_7_11 (SPAdes) (version 2) ... | reverse complement strand
ACAACTTTGATAATTGCGAGATAGTTTTGCGGAGCAACCACGTTTATTTCCCCCTGTTTCAACTCTTAACCTCAACTTGAGGCTAAAAGTTGTTGCGTGTGTTAAGCGAAGAGAATTTAGACGTCAACTGGGACTTCACCAAGCACGCGACTCGGCGTGTTGCTCATATATAAGTAGTGCAGTAAAAACAGACACAGAGTCAATAGAGTTGGCTTAACAAACTAGAAAAGCAATAAAAGGGGTTTTGAACTTCCATGCATTTAGTTGTGCCTAAAGAGACAAGATCTGGCGAAAAAAGAGTAGCTGCTGCTCCTGCCACTATTGCCAAATTAATCAAACTTGGATTTGAAGTAACAGTAGAAAGTGATGCAGGTTTAACTGCCCTTTTCACAAATGAAAATTATCAAGAAGCAGGCGCAAAAGTTACTACAGATATTTCCAATGCCATTAAAAGTGCTGATGTAGTTGCATCAGTTGGAACACTTCCTGCAAATCTCTCATCCTCACTAAAACCTGGTGCAGTTTGTTTATCTTTTGCTCAAGCCAAAAGAGATAAAGAAAATATCGCAGCAATTGCTAAAGCCAAAGCTACATTATTGTCTTTTGATTTCGTACCAAGAATTTCACGTGCTCAAAGTGCCGATGCTTTAACTTCTCAAGCAACTGTTTCTGGTTATCACACCATGGTTACTGCAGCTTCACTGTTACCAAAAATGTTTCCTTTGGTAATGACAGCTTCTGGAACTATTAGACCTTCTAAAGTATTAGTTATTGGAGCAGGCGTTGCCGGTTTACAAGTTATGGCAACAGCAAAGAAACTAGGAGCGATAGTTTCTGGCTACGACGTAAGAACTGCCAGCAAAGATGAAGTTAAATCTGTTGGTGCCACATTTATTGAACTAGATCTTCCAGTTGTGGAAGGAAGTGGCGGTTATGCCAAAGAAATGGATCAAGAACGCACAAAATTACAACAAGAACTATTAACTCCTTACATAACTGCAACAGATGTATTAGTAACCACTGCAGCAGTTCCTGGAAGACCAGCGCCAAGACTTGTTACTTCAGCAATGCTTAAAGGAATGAAATACGGATCTGTAATTGCAGATATGGCAGCTGAAAATGGTGGCAACGTTGAAGGTTCAGTTGCTGGACAAATTGTTGATGTAAACGGAGTTAAAATTTGGGGCGGACAAAACATTGCTTCTGCCATGGCACCTGATGCTTCTTTTCTTTTCGCAGGAAACGTATTCTCTCTACTTTCTTTCATCGTTAAAGAAGGCGCAATCGTTATCGATAAAGAAGATGAAGTTGTTAAAGGAAGTGCCTTAGTAATCAATGGTGAAATAACTAATGAATTCGTTAAAACCGAATTAGGACAGGGGTAATTAGATGAGTATCGAAATTGCCTTACTAACAATATTTATTTTGAGTATTTTTGTGGGCTTTGAAGTTGTTTCTAAAGTTTCCACAATTTTGCACACTCCCCTAATGTCTGGAGCAAATGCAATTCACGGTGTGATTTTGGTAGGCGCAATTATTGTTACCGGTCATGCAGATAACAATTTGGAATTAATACTTGGTTTAGTTGCGATAGTGCTAGCAACCATCAACATGGTTGGTGGATTTGTGGTAACAGATCGAATGCTTGAGTTGTTTAAATCAAAGAAATCAACAAAAGCTGGTGATAAGAAATGATTCCAGCCTGGTCACAATTAGCTAACTTAGGTGCCGCCCTTGCATTTATTTTGGCATTGAAAGCTTTGTCTTCACCAAAAACTGCACGACTAGGTAATCGCATTGGAGCAATAGGAGCAATTGCTGCAGTTGCAATTGTCTTCTTTTCTGAAAGTAACCTAAAACATTTACCACTAATTTTGATCGCTGTTGCCTTTGGAACAATAGTTGGCTTTGTTGCAGCGAAAAAAGTTCAAATGACACAGATGCCACAAATGGTTGCCTTATTTAACGGTGTTGGTGGCGGAGCTGCGATGGCAGTTTCCTCAATTGAATTCTTAAAAGCCGGAGCCACAGATGGTTTTGTTGCATTGTTTGCAACGGTCTTCACCGTGGTTATTGGTTCTATTTCATTCACAGGTTCCATTGTTACGTTTTTGAAACTGCAAGAATTAATGACTTCTCGCCCGGTTGTTTTACCTTTAGGTCGTTTCATAACTATTGGCACAGCATTGGCCACACTTGTTATGTCAGTTTATTTAATGATCTTCCCTGAAATTTGGGCGTTATGGACTTTGGTTGCTTTGTCACTGATCATGGGAATTCTGTTTGTACTTCCTGTTGGAGGTGCAGATGTTCCAATCGTGATCAGTTTGTTGAATGCTTTCACTGGTTTATCTGTTGCTGCAAGTGGTTATGTATTAGACAACGTTTTGTTATTGGTTGCAGGAACTCTGGTAGGAGCATCAGGAACTTTGCTAACTCAATTGATGGCAAAGGCAATGGGTCGACCTCTTACTTCAACTTTGTTTGGCGCATTCACCGCAAAGGCTTCTACAGCTACAGCGTCTGCAGTTGATCGTCCTGTTAAAAGTGCTGGGCCAACAGATATTGCCATCATGCTCACCTATGCCACAAAAGTAATTATCGTTCCAGGTTATGGATTAGCAGTTGCCCAAGCCCAACAAACTTTAAGAGAACTTGTTGATTTACTTATTTCAAAAGGTGTCGAAGTTGAATATGCAATTCATCCAGTTGCTGGACGAATGCCAGGACATATGAACGTATTACTTGCTGAAGCAGATGTTCCTTACGAACAACTAAAAGAAATGGATGAGATTAACTCAGAGTTTGCTAATGCCAGTGTTGCTGTAGTAGTTGGTGCAAACGACGTTGTAAATCCAGCTGCTAGAACTGATAAGTCTTCTCCAATTTTTGGAATGCCAATTCTTAATGCTGATCAAGCAGAACAAGTTGTCTTCATGAAACGTTCTATGCGACCTGGATTTGCTGGAGTAGAAAATGAATTGCTTTTCAACGACAAAACTACATTGTTATTTGGTGATGCTAAAGATTCTCTTTCCAAGGTAGTTGCTGCTGTTAAGTCGATGTAGATGAAAGATCTCTACAGAATTAGAAGTTAGAAAATATGGCTGATGACAAGTTAGTTGCCGTTAAAGTTGCTGATATTGGAAATCAATTACCAAATCATGTCTCCCCTAGCCAATTATCAAGCTTTGATAGATGCTCACTTGCATATTGGTTTTCCTCTGTTGCCGGTTGGCGAGAACCAGCAGGTTTGCCCCAAATTATTGGCACATTAGTTCACGATGTTTTAGAAAATTTCTTAAAGATAAAAGCAGAAAACAGAACTAAAGAAGCCGCTTGGAACATGCTGCGTGACACTGGTGAAGTAGTAATAAACAACAACAAGTCTTGGTTAACCGAAGAAGATTTAGTAACACTTAAAGATAAGAGTGCTGAGTCTCTCAAAGGTTATTTTGATCTTGAAGATCCAACTCAATTAGAAATTGATTTAGAAGACCTAGAAAGACCAGTAACTGCCATTTTTGAATCAGTAAAACTCTATGGTCGCCTTGATCGAATGACTAGAGATGGCGTTGTCAGAATTACTGATTACAAAACATCCAAAAGACCTGCACCTCAATACTTAACCGATTCTCTTCGTCAAGTAATGCTTTATGCCGCAGGTTTAAAGGAAAATGGTTTAGAAGTTGGAGAAGTAGAACTCATTTACTTACCAGGTAGAGATCGTGTTAGAAGACCGACTTACAAATCAGCACTTGATAGAGCTGTTCAACATTTAGTGACCACCAGAAGAAAAATGGATTCTTCTCTAACGAAACAAACCTGGATGGCAAATCCAGGAAATCCTTGCAAGTCTTGTGCCTTTGTTAAGGCTTGTCCTGCTAAAACTGCAAAAGCTCCAATTCCTGGAACAAAAGAATCAGAAGACTTATTACAAACACTAAATCTTGAAAAAAGAGTTAGATCAAAATCAAGTAGTGCAGCATCTGGAATGGAAATGTTGCCCTTTGGTGAAGAAGCGCAATGACAACTCAAATTCCGCAAGAATGGAAACCAGGATTTCCTGTAACTAACGCAGGTTTCTTAAGAATTTCTGCTTCTCAAGTAGGTGCTGAAGAAAACAGAGCTTGTAATGATTTTATTTCACTTAAATCTCGTCCAGCAGCAAAAATCGGTGAAGGCTACATGCAACTTCGCTATCCCCCATTTGAATCTTTTCCTCTTGGAATTGTGCGCGATGCATTACTTGCAACAATTAACAACGACAAAGTAATTCATGAATTTGAAGACTTAGATGATATTGCAGAAAATGCAATCTCTGAAGCAATTAGTAAAACTCGAGGCAAGGTTGAGAAGTCTCACAAGCTATGGGCCATTGATGCTCTTATTGGTTACCTAACTGCCTGGGAAAAAGCAAGAAAGGAAGATATAGCAAACAACATAGATTTCACAGACTTAGAAGTTATTCAAGCATTTGATGAAACAGAAAACTCTCATACTGAATGGTTTGCTTGGGGAATCTATTTAACTTCTAATGATGGAAAAATTCGAGAATTTAGAGCTTTAAAGTTTTCTAAATCAGGATTAACTCCATTAAATCCTGTGAGAGCTGGTGTGATTGCACGAATTCTTGCTGATGGAGTTCCTCACAGTGAACCAAGTTGGAGTTCTCCCCGAGATCCAATTTATAAAGTATTAAAACCTGCTGAACATGTCAGAATCAGAGAAATTGGATGTCTTGATTCAAGTCAAGCAATTGTCTTAGAAGCAAGTGTTGCTGAAGCAAGAAAACTGTTTCAGGAAAAATCTTTACCAATTGTTATTGAAAGAGTTCAAGGTGGAACGCAAAAACCTGGACCAAGTTGTCGAGGATGTCGAGCCAACACAATGTGTGAGTCATTGCCTAACCGCCCAGGACTATTAGGTATCACAGCGTTTGCTCCTTGGCCCAAGGCATATTCACCATCTAAATTTCACACTTATAGAAGATGTCCTCGTCAATATTTCTTACAAGATGAACTTGGTTTAAGAACTAAACCCGAAAGTCAAAATTCAGCACAACAAAGAGGATTACTAGTTCACGCCTGGCTGGAACAAGCCCACAAGAGATCTCTTGAATGTTCTAAAGAAGATTTACCGACTAATTCAAGTCTTGGAGTAATTGCTACTGAACTTGGTTGGAATCAAGATGAAGCAAATGTTGCCTTGCCATTTCTGTCCCAACACCAATTGACTTGCCCAATAAATAAATCATCCAAAGTAGCAACCGAAATTGCTGTTGAAGCACTAGATACTGATGCTGATATTTCAATAAGCACCAGACCAGATCTAATTTACAAGAATGGTGATGATTTGGTATGGCGAGAAATGAAAACAGTTTCGAGCATTAAAGATTTAGACAATGACATTTACTTCAATATCTATCCTCAATTAACTTTGGCCATCAGACTCATGGTCGAAAATGCCATCCCAAAAAATGTCATGGAAAAACTTGGTGAATACAAAAATAAACGAGTTGAATTAGAACTAATTTCACCCGATGAGTGCAAAACCATAACTTGGGATTGTGATGATGAAAAAGTCAAACTTTCTGCTTGGTCACAATTAGCTGAACAAGTTGATAATTGGGCCAGTGACACACTCTTTGCTCCATCAGCTAATCCGCCTTGTAATTGGTGCAAAGTAAGTAAATGGTGTGAATTTGCAAATGCAGAGCTAGTTAAAGCCGATATTGGTGGACTACAAGTTGATTTAAAGACCGGGGAAATAATTGAAAACGCATCAATTCCCTTGATTAGTAATGATGATCGTGTTGCAAAGGCGTTAGGACTAGCGGCTTCCTTGGCTGAAGTTAGTGAAAATGATGAAGATATTCCTTTCTAAACCAACCCCGAAGGTAAAAAATACCTTGTTTAGTGATTGGATTTAATTATGACAAGTCAAGTTATGCAAGTTCCAGACTCAGTTGCTAATCCAAATAGTGATGCAACCGCCAAACTTCTTTCTAAAGTACCAACTGGTCTATTAATTGGAGATAAATTTGTTGATGGTTCAAATGAACCATTTAATGTTACAGATCCTGCCAACGGTGAAGTGCTGACAAAAGTTGCTAATGCTGGAGTTGCAGACTTACAAAAAGCTTTAGACATTGCAGTTGTTGCTCAAGAAAAATGGGCTAAAACTGCTCCCAGAGTTCGTGGTGAAGTATTAAGAAAAACTTATGAATTAATGATCGCCCAAGCTGATGACTTAGCAATGTTGATGTCATTAGAAAACGGAAAGACTTTGGTTGATGCAAAAGCCGAAGTTACCTATGCTGCAGAATTTTTTAGATGGTTCTCTGAAGAAGCAGTAAGAATCGATGGATCAATCAGAAACGCACCAAGTGGTGCTAACCGAATTTTAACTTACAAACAACCAATAGGAATCGCATTCTTAATCACTCCTTGGAATTTCCCAGCAGCTATGTACACCAGAAAAGTTGGTGCAGCTCTTGCTGCAGGTTGTGCTGCCATATTGAAACCAGCATCAGAGACTCCGCTAACTGCATTGGCAATCAGCAAAATCATGTTAGAAGCAGGCGCTCTTCCTGGAACTGTTTCAGTTTTGCAAACAAATCAACCAGGTCCATTAACTGATGCAGCTCTGGCAGATGAAAGAGTTGGCAAATTATCTTTCACCGGTTCCACTGGAATTGGCAAAATGCTTTTGAAAAAAGCAGCCGAAAGAGTTTTGAATTGTTCTATGGAACTAGGCGGTAATGCTCCGTTCATTGTGCTTGATGATGCAGATATTGATGCAGCAATTGATGGCGCGATGATTGCCAAAATGCGTAATGGTGGTCAAGCATGCACCGCGGCAAATAGATTCTTTGTGCAAGAAAAAGTACACGATGAATTCGTAACCAAACTGGCCCAACGAATGGGTGCATTAAAAGTAGGTCATGGAACTTCTACTGACACAAGTCTTGCTCCGCTCGTAAACAGAAAAGCTGTTGGTTCAGTTGGAGAATTAGTAACTGATGCAATTAGTAAAGGCGCTACCCAAATAGTTGGCGGAACACCTTCTCCTGGTCCTGGTTGTTATTTTCCAGCTACAGTTTTGGGAAATGTTTCAGCTGATGCCAAGATAATTTCTGAAGAAGTATTTGGTCCAGTTGCGGCAGTTGTAAAAGTAAAAGATGAAGCAGAAGCCTTAAAGATTTCAAACAAATCAGAATATGGTTTGGCCGGTTACATTTACACCAAAGATCTTGCTCGAGGTTTAAGGGTAAGTGAAGCCTTACAAGTTGGAATGATTGGTCTTAATCGTGGTTTAGTTTCAGATCCTTCAGCACCATTTGGTGGTGTTAAACAATCTGGATTAGGCCGTGAAGGTGGCTATGAAGGAATTGATGAATATCTAGAGATTAAGTACGTAGCAACAAACGACTTTTAAGGTTTAACTACCGGCACTTCTGGTGTTGAAACATCATAAGTAGATCCAGCCATTCTTCGTAATACTTTCAAAACAGCACTTTTTTCTTCCGCCTGATCAACATTGCCCCATAAGACTTTGCGTCCATTTGTCATCATGAGCCACATTGAATTTGGATTATCAGCATTAGTCGAAACTATTTCTGCTTTCAACCAATCTGGAAAACTTTGCCAAACTAAAATACTTGATGCTCTTGATTGATCATCTGGTCCACTTACTAAAGGAAAATTCGCATCACCTGGTGCTGGAAGATATGGAAATCCTGTTACATCAACTAGAAATCTTCCTTCTGGAATATCTGTTATGGCAAGAGGAGTTCTTTCACTAATTTCAATCACTAATGTTGAGGGCCAGCCTCTTCTAACTTCTGCACGACCAATTTGAGAAATTGTTTTCAATCTTTCAACGACAGTTGTTGTAGGAACCCTTAGAAGTTGCGTATTTAATGAGACTTGAGCAGTATCCGAGATCAATTGCACAGGAACCTCATTGGCTCCCCTGATTTCAATGTTTTTAACAATCAGAAGGTTTGAATACCAACCAATGTAAAGAATTGTGGAAGTTATCGCGGCAATTACAACTACTGCGAAAATAATTCTTCGACGAATGTGACTTTTTATCACGATTTCTGACGAGCTTCTAAAAGAGTTAAAACTTCAGGAGCTAACAATCCAATGTCTCCTGCACCCAGAGTCATGATGATGTCATTTGGTTTGGCTCTATTTACAAGTTGTTGAGCTACTTTTGACCATGAAGGTTCGAACACAACTTGATCTTGCGGCAGTGGCACAAGAGAGGCCATAGTTTGCCCACTTGCTCCAGGAATTGCTTCTTCTCCTGGTGCAAAAACTTCTAAGACCACAACCTGATCAGCTAAACCAAGTGCTTCGCCAAATTCTTTATTAAACAAAGCGGTGCGGTAATAGTGATGTGCTTGGAAAGCAACCACAATTTTTCCACTTTCAACAACATCTCGGGCAGCTTTAAGTGTCGCAGCAATTTCAGTTGGATGATGTGCGTAATCGTCATAAACGCGTATTCCATCTGCACTACCTCTAAATTCGAATCTTCTTCTAGTACCTGTGAATTTAGAAATTCCATTTTTTAGATTATTAAAATCTTTACCTAAACCAAGACCAACACAAAGGGCGGCTGCTGAATTTAAAGCATTGTGTAATCCTAAGACTTTAAGTTCAATTCTGCCTAAGTTTTTTCCTTCAAAATTAACATCAAAAGAAGGTCCAGGAAGTCCTAATTTTAGATTTGTAATTTTTAGATCACTATCAGAGTTCGTGCCATAAGAAATGACTTTTACACCGTTGTCTTTAGCTTTTAAGATTAAGTTTCTGCCACCTTCATCATCGGCACAAATAACTGCAAATCCGTTTCTTTCTTTTGTTAGTTCACAAAACTCAACAAAGGCAGCTTCAATCTTGTCAAAAGTTTTCCAGTGATCTAAGTGGTCTGGTTCCACATTTGTGACGACTGCAACTTTTGGTGATAAAAACAGAAATGAGCCATCAGATTCATCTGCTTCAACAACAAAGTTTTTGCCTTCTCCTAAGTGTGCATTTGATCCGGTTTCAGAAAGTTCACTTCCAATAGCAAAAGAAGGATCTTCACCACAAGCTTGTAAAGCCACAGTCACCATCGAAGTTGTGGTGGTTTTTCCGTGAGTTCCAGAAACTGCGATAGTTTCAAATTGTCTTGTGAGCACTCCCAAAGCATCTGCTCTTCTTAAAACTTTTAAATTCTTATCTCGAGCCGCTTTTAATTCAGGATTATTCTCTTTGATAGCAGTTGAATGAATTACTGTTTGGCAATCTTTTAGATTTTCTGGGGAATGGCCTACAAAAACATTTACACCAATTTTGCGTAGAGCTTCTAGTCTTCTTGATTCTTTCGCATCAGTTCCACTAACTTCAACTCCTTGAGCAGAAAGTAATCTGGCAATACCAGACATACCCGCGCCACCTAAACCAAGAATGTGAACTTTTCCTAAATCGGAAATCTCTTTATTCAATGTCATTTGCAGACTCTATTTATGTGCACTTGCTAAGGCTAACGCGCTTTGCGCAACTTTCTTGTCAGCATCGCGCAAACCATGACGGCTTGCAACCTGTGACATTTCATGCAACTTCGCTGGATTTGCCAGAAGTTCTTTGATTTGGCGAACTAATACTTCGGGTGAAACTTCAGCATCTGAAATTACAACTCCTCCCCCATCTTTAACTAGTTCTGCCACGTTTTGACTTTGTTCACCATTACCACTGGCAAAGGGAATATAAATTGCTGGCATCGCTAAAACTGTTTGTTCTGCAATTGTCATTGCCCCTGCTCGGGAGATAACTAAATCTGCAGCTGCGTAAGCCATTTCCATTTTTTCAATATAGGAAACAGGGTGATAAAAACTAAACTTTTTGGTACTTTCATCAATCGTATTTTTGTTTCCAATTGCATGAAGAATTTGAATATTATTTCCTGCTAATTCTTCCAGGGAACCAACGATTGCTTTATTAATAGAAGAAGCACCTTGAGATCCACCAAAAACTAACAAAGTTTGTTTGTTTGGATCTAAGCCAAAACTAACTCGGGCATTATTTCGAGCAGATTCTTTGTTTAGGTTAGAAATTTCAGTTCTTAAAGGCATTCCAATAGTCTTTGCTCCTTTAATGGAGTTAGGAAACATTTGAAAGACTTTTTTAGCAAATTTGCTACCTACGCGGTTGGCTAAACCTGCTTTCTTATTGCCTTCATGAATTATTACTGGGATATTCAATTTCTTGGCTGCAAGATACATAGGAAGTGATACATAGGCACCAAAACCAACAACACAATCAACTTTTCTATCAACTAATAATTGTTGAGCAATTCTCTTTGCCGCCAACAATCTAAATGGCAAAGAAAATGTTGCAAAACTTATATTTCTAGGCAAAGGAGTAGCTGGAATTAAAGCTAGCTCTATTCCTCTTTGAGGAACTATGTCTCTTTCTAGTCCTTTTGAAGTTCCCACAATAAAAACGTTTGCATTATTATCTATTTCTTTGATCGCTTTGGCACAAGCTATTGCAGGTTCGATATGACCGGCTGTTCCCCCTGCAGCTAATGCAATAACGCTCATTTAACAGCTCTTAATGATTTCTTCTTCAATTCTGCTTTAACATTTGGTTCTGCCCGCAACACAGCCATCAGCACTCCAATTGCACTCATTGTGAATACTAACGATGAACCTCCATACGAGACCAGTGGCAAAGGAACACCAGTTACAGGAAGTAATCCCAATACTGCACCTACGTTGATAATTGATTGCACCACTATCCAAGCCATTACCGATGTGGCTATTAGTTTTGTGAAAAGATCATTGGTTTTTCTAGCTAAAGTAAGAGCAACGTAAGCAATTGTTCCAATTAATACCAACACAATTAATGTTCCGACTAAACCTAATTCTTCGCCAACAACCGCAAAAATAAAATCTGTGTGTGCAGCAGGTAACCAACCCCATTTTTCTTTACTGGCACCTAACCCAATTCCAGTCCATCCACCTGAAGCCAGTGCATATTTACCATGAGTTACTTGCCAACCTGCATCTTGATTTTCAGCTGATGGATTAATCCAAGATAAGAATCTTTGAATTCGATAACTTTCTTGAATTGAAAGAATGAAAATTCCCAATAGTCCTGCCATGGCAGACCAAGTAAACAATTTGACCGGTGCACCAACTGCGTAAAAAAGTGACAACAAAATAGGACCAAGAATCAATGCAGTTCCTAAGTCACCCTCAAAAATAACTAACACTGCAATGATTGCACCCACTGGAAATACTGGAACAAGAAGATTTTGCCAAGTTGTAATCTTTGATCTAATTTGCTTACTTAAAATAACTGATCCCCAAACAATAAGGGTTAGTTTTGCAATTTCACTGGGTTGCAATCTAAATGGTCCCCATAAACTAATCCAGTTTCTTTGACCTGCCACAGATATTCCGATGCTTGGAATTAGTACCAAAACTAATAGAACAATTGATATCCATAAGGCTACTTTTGCCCATCTAAAAAAGAATATTTTTGGTAATCGTGAAATTGCCATCATGGTAACTATTCCAATACTTGCAAACATTAATTGACGAAGAAAAATAATGTATTGATTATTGAATTGTTTATAGGAAACTGTTGTTGAGGCAGAAAGGATCATGACCATACCTATAAACAACAAACCAAAGGTTGCTATCAATAAGGCGTAATAGAGCTTGGCTGAAATTTCTGCTTCAGGTTTTAAGTTATTTGCTTTAACTTGATTTTGGGTAACCATTACTTTTTCCCTTGAGTTTTTATCACTGCATCGGCAAATGCGTTGCCACGAGCTTTGTAATCCTTAAACATGTCCCATGAGGCGCAACCTGGTGCTAACAAGACAGTGTCCCCTGGTTTTGCAAATTCACTTGCTGCCACAACAACTTCGGTCATTGCTTGCTCATCTGTTGTTTCAATTACTTTAAAAGGAATATTAGGAGCAACAGTTCTTAAGGTATTGGCAATCAATTCTTTATCAGCTCCTAGCAACACAGCAGCTCTAATGTTCTTAGAATTTTGTTTAATAAGATCTGCAAAGTCTTGTCCTTTTGCCTGTCCCCCAGCAATCCACACCACGTTGTCGTAAGCCATTAAAGACATTTGTGCGGCGTGACAATTGGTTGCTTTGGAATCATCAATGTAGGTAATTCCATTAAATTCACCAACTGTGGCAATTCGATGAGGTGCTGGAACAAAACTTCTTAAACCGTCTCTCACATGTGTTGCATCAACACCATATGAACGAGCTAAAGCAGCCGCAGCTAAAGCATTGGCAACATTGTGTGGTGCATTTGGCTGAATATCATCAACAGAACATAGTTCTTGAGCATGTGTTTGACGCTCTTCCACAAATGCTCTGTCTACGAGAAAATCTTCAACTACTCCAAGCATTGATAAACCTGGGATTCCTAAAGTAAATCCAACTGCTCGAGCACCTTCGACTACATCTGCGTCTTGAACCATTTTTTCTGTTGTTGCATCTTGCACGTTATAAATGGCAGCTTTTTGCACATGGGTATAAACCTTGGCTTTGGTATGGGAGTAATTCTCATAACTTCCAAAAAAATCAATATGGTCTTGGGCAAGGTTTAATACCACTGCAGAATGCGGAGACATTGATTTAACAAAGGGTAATTGTGGAGCACCCACCTCAATAGCAAAAACATCGGCAGGAATTGGATCCATAACAGCACTCACTAATGAATCTCCAATATTTCCCACAGCTGGTGCTCTTAAACCTGCAGCAGTCAATATTGATGAGAGCATCATTGAAGTTGTAGTTTTGCCATTTGTTCCTGTGACACATAACCATGGGGCAGGAAAATCAAGGGGTCTTAATCTCCAAGCTAATTCAAATTCGCCCCAGATTTCAATATTCTTTTTTTGTGCTTCATTAATAATTGCAGCATTTGGACGAACTCCTGGAGAAACTACAAGAAGATTTGTATTTGCTGGAATTTCGCCTTTGTAATCCAAATAAATTTGTGCACCTAATATTTCAAGAACTGTGCCATGTTCTTTTTGTCTTTCGCCATTACCGTTATCAATAACAGTTACTGTGGCACCAACTTCAATAAGAGCATCTGCTGCAGCAAAACCTGCAACACCTAAACCAACAACACAAGCATTGATTTTGGTCCAGTCACTTTGTCTGTTGTGTCTTGACCAATCGATCATGCCCTTACCCAACTTGCGTAAAACAAAGC
>Ga0208788_1001082_pt1 | contig 13340 bp, 10 predicted proteins | sample Wag4_2014_7_11_3_FD_187363 | JGI IMG/M metagenome (GOLD analysis project Ga0208788, IMG submission 187363) | Fresh water mixed with fracking chemicals microbial communities from Ohio, USA - Utica-2 Time Series FC 2014_7_11 (SPAdes) (version 2) ... | reverse complement strand
GGCCTCATCACCGAGAACGTGACCATCACCGACGATCTCGGCAACCTCCTGACCCAGGGCCTCGAGACGAACGCCGGCAACAAGGAAGACCGGGCCATCTCCCGCGTCCTCAACATGCAGATGTCCCTCCAGCGCCAGAAGGAGCAGGAGATCGAGCAGAAGCTCACGACTCTCCTCGACCGCGTCGTCGGTCAGGGCAAGTCCGTCGTGCGCGTATCCGTCGAGCTCGACTTCAACAAGCGCCTGGTCCGGAACGTGCTGAAGGCACCTGTGACCAACAACGGCGAGACCGTTCCCGAGAACCGCTCCGAGGTCACCGAGACCACCTCCGGCGACGAGGGTGGCGTGCCTGGCACGGCCGGCAACGTCCCGCTTTATCCGGCCGTACCCGCTGCCCCGGGTGGCGGGGGGGTCACCAAGCGCAACCTGCGCGAGCAACCGGCCTTCAACGAGGAAACGCAGGTCGTCCAGCCCTCGAGTGGCAACGTCAAACGTCTCTCGATCGCCGTGCTGGTGCCAGATACGCTCAAGCCCGAGAGTGCCGATCGCATCCGCCTCATCGTCGCCGCGGCGGCCGGCGCGGATGCCGCCCGTCGTGACCAGGTCACGGTGGAGCGCGTCCACTTCGATACCACGGTCGCCGACCAGCTCCGCGACCAGCTCGATCGCGAGAAGACCGAGGCCAAGAAGGCAGCCAAGGGCAAGGCGTTGCCTCTGGGTATCGTCTACGGCATCATCGCGGCCGTGTTCGCCCTGTTCCTCATCATCGCTGCCATCCGTCGCGGTCGCCGCGATGCGAATCCGCTCGACACGCTATCCGCGTCCCTCGGGGGCGAGGCCGAAGCTCTCCCCGGCTTCGATCCGCAGGCCCTCGCGGGACTGGGTCAGGGGCTTCCGGGGCTCGAGATGGGACAAGGTGGTTTCACGGCGCCCGGCTATGGCAACCTCGGAGCGTTCGATCCATCGATGGTCGGAGGGGCTCCAGGTTATGCCGGCGATCCTGGCATGGACCAGGCGCAGGCACAGTCGGGGGGCGGTGGGACCTTCGACTTCATGTACTCGGCCAGCCCCGACCAGGTCGCAGCGGCCTTCGAGGGCGAGCGTCCTGCCACCATCGCTGGCGTGCTCGCGGCCATCGACCCTGGCTTCGCGGAGCAGATCCTCCAGTATCTCGATGCCGGCGTCCAGGAAGAGGTCTTCAACCGTATCCAGCAGGGTGCGAACATGCCCAGCATGACGGCTCGCATGGCTGCTCAGAACCTGCGCCGCAAGCTCGGCGTGGGCGTCGGATGACGCCGGGAGGCTGACCCTTGGTCGGAGCGGCAGCCCCTCGCGGAGGACTTCCCTTACGCGACCTGATCATCGCTGCGGTGATGATCCTGATCCTCGCGATCCTGTTCCTCCCGCTGCCGACGTGGATGCTCGACTTCCTGATCGTCATCAACATCGTCATGGCGATCCTGATCGTGTTCGTCGCCCTCTACATCGTCCGCCCGCTCGAATTCGCCTCGTTTCCCTCGTTGCTCCTGCTCACGGCCCTGTACCGCCTGGCCCTGTCCGTTGCCACTTCTCGGTCCATCCTCCTGAATGGCGAGGCCGGCCATGTCATCGAGACCATGGCCGAGTTCGTCATGGGCGGCAACTACATCGTCGGCATCATCATCTTCATCATCCTCATCATCGTGAACTTCATCGTCATCACCGAGGGCGCCAAGCGCATCGCCGAGGTGGCGGCACGCTTCACCCTCGACGCCATGCCCGGTAAGCAGATGTCGATCGATGCGGATCTCGCTTCCGGGCTCATCGATGGGGCGCAGGCCAAGAAGCGCCGCGAGGAGATCGTCCAGGAAGCCAACTTCTTCGGTTCGATGGACGGTGCCAACAAGTTCGTGAAGGGCGATGTCATCGCCTCGATCATCCTCATCGTCGTCAACATCGTGGGCGGGATCCTCATCGGGATCCTCATGAAGAAGATCGACGTCATGACGGCGCTGTCCAAGTACGCCATCCTCACGGTCGGTGATGGCCTCGTGGGGCTCATCCCCGGTATCCTCATCTCCATCTCGGCGGGTCTCGTCTCCTCACGAGCCGCCTCGGACCAGAATCTCGCGGCCGACCTCAAGAACCAGGTCTTCACCAATCCCAAGTCCCTGGGCATCGCCGGGGCCGTCTCGTTCCTCGTGGCGTTCGTCCCCGGCTTCCCCAAGCAGTTCTTCATCCCGATCGGTCTGTTGCTCGGCGGTGCGGCCTTCGTCCACCTCCGGCGTCAGATGATGCCCCAGCTGCCGTCCTCCGACCTCGGAGGGGGTGGGCTTCCGCTCGACGACGTCATCGATGACTACCAGCCCGACGCCGACGAGGACTACAAGAACCCCGACAATGTCATGAAGATGATGGGCGTGCCGCCGCTCACGCTCGAACTGGGGCTCGACCTCGTGCCGCTCGTCGATCCAGGACTCGGTGGCGAACTGATGGACCGCGTCATCCCGATGCGCGTGAACATCGCTCTCGACATGGGCTTCGTCATGCCCCCGATCGTCTTCAAGGACAACCTGAACCTCGAGCCCAATTCGTACCAGATCCTCGTCAAGGGCAACACCGTCGCCTCGGGTGAACTGCTCGTCGGCTACATGCTCGCGATCCGCCAGGCCACGACCGACAACAGCCAGGAGCTGGTCGGGTTCGCCACCCAGGACCCTGCGTTCGGCAAGCCTGCCGTGTGGGTCGCGGGGGCCGAGGCCCAGCGGGCCGCCCAGCTCGGCTACCTCATCCAGGATCCGACCAACGTGCTCACGGCTCATCTCGAGCACACCGTGCGGACCCATGCCAACGAGCTGCTCTACCGCGAGGACCTGCAGCGCCTGCTCGATCTCGTGCGCCAGAAGGCTGCCGTCACCGTCAAGGATCTCATCCCCGAGGTCCTCGCCCTCAGCGAGGTCCATCGGGTCCTCCAGAGCCTCCTTCGCGAGGGCGTCAGCATCCGAGACCTCACGACCATCCTCGAGCGCCTCACGGACTTCGGCAAGATGACCAAGGACGTCTTCCTGCTCACCGAGCTGATCCGCCAGCAACTGTCGCGCCAGATCTGTGCCTCCGTCGCGGGCGAAGAGCGCACGATCGACGTCATCACGCTCGATCCCGGGGTCGAGAACACCGTCCAGAGCTCCATCACCAGCAGTCCCACCGGCCCCCAGGCGGCCGTCAATCCGCAGATCATGCAACTCATCCTGGCCCGCCTTGCCTCCGTCCACCAGGAGGCGACGGGACGCGGATCCAACCCCGTCCTGCTCACCAACCCCGTCATCCGTCCGCACGTCAAGAACCTCGTGGAACGCAACTTCCCGACCCTGGCCGTACTGTCGTACGCCGAGGTGCACGCGAGCTTCAAGGTCCAGTCCGTCGGTCAGGTCTCCATCGCGGTCGGCGTCAGCTGAGCCCCCGTGGGGCCATGCCCCACCGGTAGGCGGGTGTTAACGTATCTTGGGCGCAATGTTATCCCGGCCATAAGAATTAACGGCCTCTTGACGCCAGATGAATGGACAGAAGCCCATTTTCGAGGAGTACCCGCATGTCCCGTCTGTTCGTCTCGCTCTCGCTCATCGCTCTCTTCGCTGCCTGCCAGCGCCTGCCCCTCAAGACGATGGTCGATCCCGTGCATCAGGTCACGGCCGAGGTCCGGACCCAGACGTGGCCGGAATTCGTCCGCGCTCGCAGTGCCGATCTCGTGGCCTGGGCCTGGAAGCCCGCTTACGGTCAGAAGGTCACGGCGCGCGAGCAAGATGCGATAGCCGTCGGTCTCGATCTCATCAGCTCGCCCTGAACCGGCCGAGGTTGACGCCCCACCTCACCAGCGGACCTGCGACAGGTCGCGCACCCGGGGACAGCGCGGCAGGGCCGCCAGGATCTGCTGGCCGTAGCCTTTCGTGAAGAGGCGGTTGTCGAGTATCGCCACCAGGCCACGGTCTTCCCGGGTCCGGATCAGCCGCCCGAACCCCTGCTTCAACCGGATGATCGCTTCCGGAAGCGTGTATTCCCGGAACCAGTCCCGCCCCTGCAACTTCAACCGCTCGACATGCGCCTGCACGATCGGGTCGTCCGGCACCGAGAACGGGAGTCGGTCGATGATCACGCAGCTGAGCGCCTCGCCCGGGATGTCCACGCCCTCCCAGAACGAACTCGTCGCGAAGAGCACCGCGTTCGGGGTCTCTCGGAACCACGAGATGAGAGCACCCCGTGAGGCTTCTCCCTGGCGCTTGGCCGGAAAGGGCAGCGTCGGCGCTATCTGGGCATGGGCCGTATTCATCGCCCGGTAGGAGGTGAAGAGCACGAAGGCGCGACCCTGCGAGGCCTCGAGGATCTCGCGGATCGCCGTCCGGGCGTGCACGGTGAAATCCGGATCGTTCGGTTCCGGCAGGTACCGTGGCACGTAGAGCGTGGCCTGAGTCTCGTAGTCGAACGGGCTGGCCAGTTCGAGCTCCTGGGCCTTGGCCAGCCCGATCTTGCGCCGATAATATTCGAAGTCGCCCCGGACCGCGAGCGTCGCCGAGGTGTGGATGCTCGACCGCTCGGTCCACAGCATCTGGTGCAGGGCCGGCGCGACGTCGATGGGCGCACTCCGGAACTCGAACGCTGCTCTACCGCGATCCTGCTCGATCCAGTTGACACGGTCGTTCACCGTGGCGTCGGCCTCCTGGCCAAAGAATTCCCAGCGGGCGATGAGGTTGTCGAGCTGGACCATCAGGCGCGCCCGGTGCAGCGGGGCCTTGCGGGCGATCTCGGGATCGTCGATACCGGCACCGAGGGCCGGGTCGCGCTCCATCCAGAGCTTGAGCAGGCGCAGCTGCTCGAGGATCCCCTCGACGATCTCGATGAAGGTGGCATCCGGGTACAGCCGGGCCTGCGGGCGATCGATCTGCATCACCCAGTCGAGCAGCCGGTGTTCCAGGTCGATGAGCGAAAAGGCCACCTCGTCGGGAATCATGCCGATCCGTCGTCGGATCTTCTGCAGCAGCTTGGTGTTGCTGTAGCGACCGATGCTCGCCGTCAGCGACCGGGTTGCGGCCAGCGGGACGTGGTGAGCCTCGTCGAACACCACGGCCCGATGCGAGGGCAAGATGCCCCCGCCGCTCGCGAGATCCGCGAAGTAGAGGGCATGATTCGCGACGACGAGGTCTGCCGAAGCCGTCCGCTGTCGGGCCAGCTTCTGGGGCGATTGCTCGTAGAACTCGCAGCGGGATCCCAGGCAATCATCCGCGTCCGAGTGGACCTCGTCCCACAGACGGTCGGAGGGGACCCAGGGCATGGTCGCGAGGTCACCGTCCCAGTGGGGCAGGTAGGCCTTGAGCCGGTCGAGTTCCTCGCGGAGCGGGTCGAGCGGGCCCACCCGGCGATCGGCCTCCCAGAACTTCTGCTTGCAGAGGTAATTGTGCCGCCCCTTGGCCAGCGCGACGTGCCACTCGCGCCCCGAGGCCTCTTGCACGAAGGGGATGTCTTTCTGGAGGAGCTGCTCCTGGAGCGCGATCGTGCCCGTCGAGACCACGAACGGTCCCTCGCCTCCCTCGAGGAGGGGGATCAGATAGCCGAAGCTCTTGCCGCTGCCCGTCCCCGCCTCGATGACCGCATGCGCGCCCCCTTCAAGGGCCGCATGGATGGTCTCGGCCATCCGCACCTGGCCCGGACGGGGCTCGTAGGTGGGATGGCGCGAGACGAAGTCCTCGAAGCGCTTCGAGAAAGGCTCGGCAGACTCGGTCATCGGCCGCCGTCGTTGCCGGGCTCATCGGCGGCGCCTTCCCGGGGCTCCGGGCGCGGTGCAGGGGCGGCACCGAGGGTGACGCTGAATTCCTTGCGCTGGCCTTCGCGACTGACGAGCAGCCGCACGACTTCCTTCACGCGGCGCCGGGCCACGGCCTGGATCAGCTGCGAGGGCGTCTGCACGGGCTTCCCGTCGAGTTGCAGGATGACGTCCCCGTCCAGAACCCCGGCCTTGCCGGCCGGACTGTCTTCCGAAACCTCGCGGACCAGGACGCCCGGGTCCGTCTTGACGAACAGCTGCCGTGCCCGCTCCGGGGTGAGTTGCTCGATCATGACCCCGAGCCAGGGGCGTTCCACGCGTCCGGTCGTCCGGAGTTGCTGCGTGACGGACTGGACGGTCTCGACGGGGATCGCGAACCCGATCCCCTGGGCCCGGGCGGCGATCGCCGTGTTGACCCCGATGACTTCCCCCTCGAGGTTGAGAAGCGGGCCCCCCGAGTTCCCCGGGTTGATCGGCGCATCGGTCTGGATGAAGGCCACCCGTTCGTTGATCGCCACGTCCCGGTTGAGGGCGCTGACGATTCCGGCCGTGACCGTGGTCGAGAGCCCCAGAGGACTGCCGATGGCCACGACCCATTCCCCGACGCGGACACGTCCCGCCTCGGCGAGCCGGAGGGTCGGCAGTCCCGAGGCCTTGATCTTGAGGAGGGCCAGATCCGAGGAGGGATCCTGGCCGACCACCTTCGCCTCGAAGCTCCGGCCATCCTGCAACGTCACCTTGATCCCCGAGGATCCGGTGATGACGTGGTGGTTCGTGACGACCAGCCCGCTGGCGTCGAGCACGAAGCCGGAGCCCACACCGCGCTGCTCGCTCGGGCGTCGGGGCTGGGTGTTGCCGGGAATGCCGAAGAACTCGAAGAACGGATCGAACTCGGTCATCGCACCTTGACGACGCGTCACGGTGTCGATGTTGACCACGGCCGGGGCGGCCTTCTCGGCCAGGTCCGCGATGGAGTCGGGACCGAAGCTGCGGGCCGCAGGGGAGGGGGACGGGATGGCCAGGCTGGCCAGGACGGTCAGCGTGCTGGCCAGAACGATGGCGGGAACGCGGTTCATGCGATGCCTCCGGGTGATGACCTGCATCCGCGTATTATAGCCCTCACGACGATCCCGGAGCCAGGACACGCGCACGTGATTCTGGTATGATCGTCTCCCGGATCTCCGGCTGGCGCGCGTGGGTCCCACGCGACGTGGCCCCGTGAACCCCGTCAGGCCCGGAAGGGAGCAGCGGTAAGCGGATGGCGCGGGCGCCGTGGCCAAGCCTGCGCGCGTCGGTCGGGGGTCCGGTTTTCTTTTTCCAAGGGTCGTCCAGGCAACCTTTCCTCCTGACCGGGTGATTCCCTTCATGTCCTCACGCGACCTCTATCAGTTGCTCGGTGTCGAGCCCGGCGCAAGCGACGACACCCTCAAGAAGGCGTACCGCAAGCTCGCTCGCGAAACGCACCCGGACCGTGTCCAGGGGGCCGAAAAAGAAGCGGCCGAAGCACGATTCAAGGAAATCACGGCCGCCTACGAGACCCTGAGCGATCCACGCAGCCGTGCCGAGTACGATGCGATGCGTCAGACCCGTTCGGCACGCGGGGGGGCCGGCGGTGCCACGTCGCCGGGGGGATGGCCGTTCTCTCGCCCCACGCGCTGGAGCCCCTTCGGTCAGGACGGCTCCTTCGGGGGCTTCGGGGGCTTCGCGGGTGGCATCTTCGAGGATATTCTCGAGGGGACCTTCGGCTCCACTCCGCGACAGGCACCCGGCGCCGACACCGGAGCCCGCGGCCGCGCCACCGCGACCCCCGACGAGGTGCCCCTCCTGCAACTCACCCTCGAAGAGGTTCATGCCGGCACGAGTCGCGAGGTGACTCATCCCCGGACCGGAAAGCGAATCCGGGTCAAGATTCCGGCCGGCATCGCGGACGGGGCCACCGTCCGGGCAGGGGACCTGCTGGTCCGCGTCGAGGTGCTCGAGCATGCGCTCTTCGAGCGCTCCGAGGCCGATCTGCGCATCGACCTGCCCATCAGCTTCCTCGAGGCGATCGAAGGTGCCGAGATCGAGGTTCCCACGCTCTCGGGGGCGGTGAAGCTCAAGGTGCCGCCGCGAACCCAGACCGGTCGGACGTTCCGGCTGAGGGGCAAGGGACTCCCGCGTCCCGGAGAGGAAGGCTCCGGGGACCTGTACATGCGAGCCGTGATCGTCCTGCCCCAAGACTACGACGACACCGCCCTGGCGCTCTGGAAGCGCCTCGATACCCTGCATCACTACGATCCGCGGATCTCTCTGCGGCGGGGACCCTGACATGCCGTCGTCCGTCGCGACCTTTCTCGGCACCACCCACCTCTTCGCCGACCTGGAGGCCGGCGAACTCGAGGCCGTGGCCGCCATCTGCCGCAAGCGTCCCGTGCCCAAGGGCTCGATCCTGTTCTACGAAGAGGATCCCGGGAATGCCTGCTATGTCCTCATCCGGGGCAAGATCAAGATCGTCGTCAACTCGGGGGATGGCCGCGAGCACATCCTCGGAATCCTCGGGCCCCAGGACCTGCTCGGGGAGATGTCCCTGATCGACGGGAAGCCGCGCAGCGCGAGCGCCGTGGCCGTCGAGGACAGCGAGGTCTTGACCCTGCCTCGGGAAGATTTCGGCAACCTGCTCCGGGAGGTGCCGGACATCGTGCACAAGCTGCTGGTGGTGCTCACCCGCCGGCTGCGGGCCACGGATGCCCACGTGGAGAGCCTGGCTTTCCTGTCTGCCCCGGGTCGCGTGGCCCGGCTGATGCTGCACCTGGCCGACGAGTCGGGCGAACGGACCCCCGAGGGGAAGCCGCGCTTCACGACGCGGATGACCCGGCAGGAGATGGCCAACATCACGGGGACCAGCCGGGAAACCTTCACGCGCATCATGACCGAGTACCAGGAGCGTCAGCTCCTCACGGTCGACCGCCAGCATTTCGTCATCGAGAACTCCGTCAAGTTGCGGGCGCTGATCGTCTGAGGAGCGTCCGGAGTTCGACCGGGATCAGTCGTCGCCGGTGAGCAGCACCGTGCGCATCCGCAGCGCCATGCCGTGCTGTTCGGCGATGGCCAGCATGCGGTTGCCTTGCTGGATCCTGACCTGTGTGCCTTCCGGTCGCGGCTGGCGCGCCTCGAGGGCCTTGCCATGACCGACGGCGCGGAACTCGTCTTCCGTGGCCTCGTGGAGGTCGAGATGTCCGAGGGCCTCGTTCCAGCTCAGCCAGAGGGGTTCGTCTTCGAGCCGCACGCTGGCCTCTAGCCCGATCCCGGAAGAGCGAGTCCGCAGCAGGAACGTCAGCGAGGCGGGAACGCCGAGTGCTTCGCCCAGATCCTCGGCCAGGGTCCGGATGTAGGTTCCGGGCGAGCATGCGACGCGCAGGAGGGCGAGGGGTTGCGAGCCTGGCGTGAACCGTTGCAACTCGAGGTCATGGATCGTGACGGTCCGGACCGGGCGATCGACGATCTCGATTCCTTCCCGGGCCAGTTCGTGCAGGCGCTTGCCGCCCACGTGTACGGCCGAGACCATGGGGACACGCTGCTGGATCTCCCCCAGAAAGCGGGGCAGCACGGCTTCGAGCATCTCGCGAGACACCGAGACGTCACGGGACTCGCGCACCATTCCCTCGGCATCCCCCGTCGAGGTCGAGCGGCCGAAAACGATCTCGGCCACGTATTCCTTGTCTGCGGCCAGGTACGGAATGAGCCGGGTCGCCCGCCCCACGGCCATGGGCAGCACACCACACGCGGGAGGATCGAGGGTACCGGCGTGCCCGATCCGGCGCGTGCCCAGCTTCCGACGGAGGAAGGCGACCACGTCATGGCTGGTCATGCCCGGGGGCTTCAGGATCGACAGGAAACCGTCAGGCACGGAGGGGTTCAAGAGCCGAGAGAGCTTCCAGCGCGGCCGCAACGAGTCCTCCAGCCGCCTGGTCGAGGTTGCCCGTCAGGGTGCAGCCTGCAGCCCGACGATGTCCCCCGCCCTGGAAACGTGCCGCGAGTGCCGCCACGTCGACGAACTGCTTCGAACGCAGGCTGGCCTTGAGGGTGCCACGGGCAGTCTCGCGCACCATGATGGAGACCTCGACGCCCTCGATCGTCCGCAGCGTCTCGACGAGTCCCTCGGTATGCTCTTCGCGCGCGCCGACTCCTGCGAGCATGTCCTGCGAGATGGTGGTCCAGGCCACGCGTCCGCACGGGCTCAGCTGCATGCCCTGCATGGCCAGCCCCCGGATGCGCACCTCTGCCAGTTCCACACGCTCGTAGAGCATGCGGTAGACGTGGCCGGGCTGCACGCCCGCCCGAAGGAGCTCGGCCGCCATCTCGTGCGAGCCGACATGGGTGGCCTCGTAGGCGAAGCGACCGGTGTCCGTCACGAGGGCCACGTACATCCCGTGTGCCGCCTCGGAATCGACGGGTACCTCGAAGTGGCGAAACAATCGGTACACGACCTCGCCCGTCGCCGCCGCATCCGTCAGGACCACGTTGACGTCCCCGAAGAGCGGGTTGGAGATGTGGTGATCGACGTCGACCAGCGGATGCATCGCACCGAGCTGGGCGCTCAGGGGGCCGAACCGGCCGAGATCGGCCGCATCGAGCGTCACGACCCCGGCTTCACGTTGCCAGTCCTCGGGAATCGTCTGGACGACCTCGTCGGCGCCCGGCAGGAAGGCCAGGGAACGTGGTACGGGATCGGGACAGACGTGCAGGACCTCGTGTCCGAGATACCTGAGAAGGATCTTCATGGCGATCGCCGAGCCGAGGGTGTCGCCATCCGGATTCATGTGGGAAGCGACGACCCAGCGACGGGGGCTCTCGGAGCGCAGGATCTCGAGCCCCGTCACATGAAGGTCGCTCATGCATCCTCGCCCGCAGCAGGAGATTCAGGTTCTTCGCGCTCCTGCTTCAGCTGAGAGAGCAGCGCATGGATGTGCGCGCCATGGGAGAGTGAGGGGTCCTGGACGATCTGCAGGGTCGGAGCGGTCCGCAGCTGAAGCGTGCGGGCCACCTCACCTCGGATGAACTTGATCGCGGACTGCAGACCTTCCAGGGTCTGCGTCACGTCGTCCTGCTCGCCATAGAGCGAGACGAAAACTTTGGCGTGACGCAGATCCCGGGAAACCTCGACGTCCGTGACGGAGACGAGGGCCGTGATCCGGCTATCCTTGAGGCGTCTGACGGTCTCGGAAACCACCTCTTTGATGGCCTCTCCGACACGACCCGCGCGGGCCTGGCTCATGCTCGTCTCCCCATCCGGGCCGTCGTCAGGCCTTGGCCTGCAGCTGGTACAGTTCGATCATGTCACCCACCTCGAGCGTGTTGTAGTCGTCGAACGACATGCCGCACTCGTAACCCGTGGCCACTTCCTTGACGTCGTCCTTGAACCGCTTGAGCCCCGAGAGCTTGCCCTTGTAGACTTCCTTGCCGCCGCGGACGATCTTGGCGATCGCGTTGCGGATGGCCTTGCCCTCGCGGACCTGACAGCCGGCGATCATCTCGGTCTTGCCGATCTTGAAGGTCTGCAGGATCTCGGCGCGGCCAAGGAAGACTTCCTCGAATTCCGGCTCGAGCATGCCCTTCAGGGCCGCTTCCATGTCCTCGAGGATCTTGTAGATGATGTTGTACTCGCGAATGTCCACGCCATCGGCGCTGGCGCGGCTGCGGGCACGATCGTCGGCCTTCACGTTGAAGGCGATGACGATGGCGTCCGAGGCAGCAGCCAGCATGACGTCGGCTTCCGAGACATCACCCGTACCCGAGTGAATGATCCGGATCTGGATGTCGCCATCCTTGGCCGTGATCTTGGAAAGCGAACTTTCGAGTGCCTCGGCGGACCCCTTCACGTCGGACTTCAGGATGACCTTGAGATCCTTGATCTTGCCTTCCTGGATCCGGCTGTAGACGTCCGTGAGCGAGATGTGGCGCTGCGTCTGGAGACGCTGAGTCCGCTCATAGTCCGCTCGTTGCGCCGCGATGCTCTTGGCGGTCTTCTCGTCGTCGACCACGGCGAACAGGTCACCGGCGGTCGGAACGGCCGGCATGCCGAGCACCTCGACGGGCATCGCAGGGCCGGCTTCCTTGACCCGACGGCCGTGGTCGTTGATGAGCGCACGGACCTTGCCGGCGATCGACCCGACCACGAAGTTGTCGCCGACGCGGAGGGTACCGCTCTGGACGAGTACCGTGGCGACCGGCCCCATGCCCTTGTCGAGCTGGGCCTCGATGATGAGTCCCTTGGCCTGACGCTTGGGGTTGGCCTTGAGTTCGAGCACCTCGGACACGAGCAGGATCATCTCGAGGAGGTTGTCGAGACCGAGCTTTTGCTTGGCTGAGACCGGACACATGACCGTCTGGCCACCCCACTCTTCGGGCACCAGGCCGAATTCGGTGAGCTGCTGCTTCACCTGGTCGGGATTCGCACCCGGTTTGTCGATCTTGTTGATGGCGACCATGATCTGGACGCCGGCTTCCTTGGCGTGGCTGATGGCCTCGATCGTCTGGGGCTTCACGCCGTCGTCGGCCGCCACCACGAGGATGGCCACGTCCGTTGCCTTCGCACCGCGGGCACGCATCGCCGTGAAGGCCTCGTGGCCCGGTGTGTCGAGGAAGGTGATCCACTGGTCGTTGATCTTGACCTGATAAGCACCGATATGCTGCGTGATACCGCCGGCCTCACCCGCCGTGACGTTGGTCTTGCGGATGGCGTCGAGCAGCGAGGTCTTCCCGTGGTCGACGTGACCCATGATGGTCACGACCGGCGGGCGTGACCGCAGGTCCGCAGGATTCTCGGTCTCGGTCTCGACGGCGACTTCCTCGTCGTTGGGGTTCACGAGCTCGACGGTGTATTCGAGTTCCGTCGCGATCATCTCGGCCGTCTCGAGCTCCAGCGACTGGTTGATGGTCGCCATGATGCCCTTCATGAAGAGCCGCTTGATGATCTCGGTCTCGCGTACACCCATCTTGTCGGCCAGATCCTTGACCGTGATCGAGCCGGCGAGCTTGATGTGCTTGGTGGCCAGAGCCTCGTTCACGGGTTCCTCGTCCTCGCGACGCCGCGGCCGTCCGCGCTTACCGCGCTTTCCGCCATCCAGCAGGAGCTTCTGGGTGTTCTCCCGCTCCTTGTCTTTCCAGGCTTCACGACGGCCGTTCCCGCCGTGGCCGGGACGCGGTCCTGCCGAGCCAGGCTGGGCGGGAGCTGCACCCGGGGCGCCACCCTGGGGGGCTGGCGGCCGGCCGGGGCCGCCCACGCCGGGACGCGCCGGCATCGGAGCACGGGGGCGTGCAGGTGCGCCGGGCGCCGGCGGGCGCGCCATGCCTGGGCCCGGACCTGCGACGGGAGCCGAAGGAGGCGCAGCGGGGGCCGATGGCGTGGCCGGTACCGAACTCTGCGGGGGCCGTGGCGCGCGGTACTGCGGCACGGGGCCACGTTCGTAGGACGCCGGTGCCAGAGGAGGGGCAATCGATGGCCGGGCTGGACCCTGGTGCGACTGTGCCTGCCGCGGAGGATGGGAAGGCGCTGGCCGGTGCTGCGGGG
>Ga0208788_1001079_pt1 | contig 13342 bp, 13 predicted proteins | sample Wag4_2014_7_11_3_FD_187363 | JGI IMG/M metagenome (GOLD analysis project Ga0208788, IMG submission 187363) | Fresh water mixed with fracking chemicals microbial communities from Ohio, USA - Utica-2 Time Series FC 2014_7_11 (SPAdes) (version 2) ... | reverse complement strand
GGTGAGGCGTGCTCGCCAAGTAATTGTTTATCGCGTGCAAGCCACCAAATGATAAACATCAAGATCGGTGCGGTCAGACCATTTAATAGCGCAGCAACTACCAACGAGCGCATTGGGTTGATTCCAGCAAAATTCAATGCCACAGCAATTGCCATGGACACCGCGATCACAGCGTAAAACTGTTTCGCTTGACTTGGCCTACGCTCCAAACTCTCATTCCAGCCCATTGCCTCACTCACGGCATATGCTGTGGATCCAGCCAGAACGGGGACAGCCAACAGGCCGGTGCCAAAAATTCCCAGCGCAAATATTAGCCCGGCGGCGTCTCCAGCGATTGGAGCCAATGCCATAGCTGCTTGTTCAGGAGAGGTGATCTCGGTTATTCCCTCTGCATTCAAAGTTGCCGCTGTTGTGGTCATAATTGCAAACATGACAAAGACTCCAGAAAACATTCCGACTAATACGTCGCCACGCATAGCTTTAATGTGACTTTGCGAAGTGTCAGGTGCCTGTCCAGATTCTTCAATCTCTTCAGCGGCCTGCCAAAAGAATAGATACGGCGAAATTGTGGTTCCAGCAATGGCAATAATGGCTGCAATTTCGAATCGATTCCATCCAATATCTATGTGCGTCAATCCAACTAAAGCCTCGCGCCAATCAACGTTGGCAACCACCAAAACTGCGACGTAACTCAACAGCGAAAGACAAAGCCACCTTAAAACCCGGGCGTATTGGTGATATGGAATCAGGATCTCGGCCGCCCCCACAACCACGGCAATGACTGCTACCGCCGCGAGCTGTGAAATTGGTGAAAACATTGTTACGACCGCAGCCATAGAACTCAAGTCAGCTGCAATGTTGACGGTGTTTGCTAGCGCAACTAAAAATACTGTCAAAAACAAAACCCAATTAGGCATTCGACGTTTGATTACTCGAGCTAACCCTTGCCCAGTCACTAAGGCGATTCGAGCACACGTTTCTTGAATGGCAAATGCAAATGGCAGCAAGACAGGCGCCGCCCAAAGAAATCGATAACCGAACTGCGCGCCGACTTGGGAGTAAGTGCCAATTCCGGATGGATCGTCATCAGCGGCGCCAGTAACAATTCCGGGGCCGATGCGGGAGAAATAGCCAAAGCCCCGGATCTTTAATCGTCGAGGGTGATGAAGATTGACACGAGATTCCTGTTTGGTTTCCTCAGTCACGACTTCACTCTATCTACCGATACCGGGGGCTAGATCTGAGCAAATTATTCGTTGATTTGTCCAGTTTTTTATCGCTGGAGCGGGGGGGAGTTCCAATAAATTGTCAGGGGGAAGCGGTAGCGTGAAGCGACTGTTATTGATTTGCAACACGCGCGGTTTTCCTAGTCCTACCTTGGTTGGATTCGAGCGACTCCCGATAGGATGCAAATCAGCAACAACTCAAATTTCGTATTTGAGTCAATTTTTTTGATTGGAGAACGGTGTTAGAGCTAGTGCTGACGGACGAGGCAGTTTCACCACGGGTTGAGTTACTTGATGGTCCGCGAGTTCGGTTAACCATGAGCGCTAGTGAAAGCCTGGCTCACAGCTTAGAGTTTTGCCGAAATGACTTAACGCAGGCAGTTGAATCTGCGCTAAGCAGGCTTCATCAAGACGAAACAGCACCAGCTCGAGTATTTGTTCGGGATGCCTCCGGCTCGCAAGTTATTACGACAATCGATCCTTGCGCGACTTATGGATCAGAGGCGGTCGTTAGGTCCTAAGATTTCTAGCGCTTTGAGAATGTCGGCTGGGGATGCCTTCAGTACGCGGCACAGATCTGGCAACAGGGCAACACTTGGACGAGTCTCAAGTGAAAAGTAGCGATACAGATTTCCGCGGTTGATTTGAATCTCTTGGGCCACTTCTTCTAAGGAGTTGAAACCAAGCTTCTCCATGCGAGCGCGCAACCATTCCAAGCCAGTCTTGTTTGCGGCTGTTTTTTGCGCTGCGTTTACCATTAGTTTCATCCACTCATCTCAAAAGTTGCTGTATTTGATCATTACTCGGAACATCGTACTTGCTAGCACTAAGTATTTCTTTCATCTCAGGGCACAAATCTTTCGCGATTTTGTTAGCAAATTGTTTGCGCGAAAGTTACTGGCGAGTAACAAGACTATTTGGACATTGTTCATTCCAAACAATGGTGATCTTTGCCTTACTCAGCAGGGGATTCCAGATCGGCTAGAACTTCAATTCGTTGGGATTCAGAAAGCGGTTTGTCTGCCTGGGGAAGGCGCGAAGCTGCGTAAAACCAAACATAAATTGTTGAAACAAGTAGCCCGAGCGAAACGCCAAACAGCGCTGACTGCGGACTAAGTTTCTCAACCAGGTATCCGCCAAGTGCCGTTCCAACTGCCAACATAGATCCTTCGACTGCCCATAACCAGGCTTGAGCTGAGGTGGCGGTACCTTGCGGACGTACAGCCTCTAAAACTTCCCAATGAAAAACTTGTGCGAAACCCATTCCTAAGCCCAATAGGGCTAGCACAATCGCCATAGACCAGCCAGGAGTTGTGAATACCAAAGGTATTGCGGCCACTGAGGCTCCAAGACTGGCCCACTTAAAACCCTGCAACGGAGTCGTCGCTGATTTTCGACTACCAATTAGTAAGCCTCCAAAGATGCCTGCCCCGGCAAGAGTTGCTAGCAGTGGTGCCGAAAGCCCGGGCGTACCTTGCAGAGTTGAAAATGCTGGAATAGAAATTTCAAGCAGACCCCAAGCCAAACCAAAAATCAATCCTTCGACTGCAAGTATTTGAAATTGTTTATTGCGCAACAACAACATTGAATTGCCTTGTTGTGGCTCTGGCTGCCAGTTTCTAGATGCCGGCATTTGAATTATCGCGATGCCACCGATTGCCATCAGGGCAGCTGTAGCCCAAAGCGCAGCACTTCCACTAATTGGAATTGCAATCGCAGTAGCCAATACTGGCCCAGCGACAATCGTCGAACTAGCCATGGTGGTATCAAGTGCATAAGCAGTTCGTAAGTTATCTGGTCCAACCAATACTCGCCACAATGGCCGCGTTGAAAGATTAACTGGTGGAGAAGCTAGCCCAATCAATCCAGAGATCACGACGATTGCAGTTGGCGTAGAAACGGTAGTCAAGATGAAAACCAGTGCTACCCAAGAAGGCACAAAAATACTTAGCGGTTTAGTTTGCCCCCATTTATCGATTAAGTTGCCACGAAAGCCCGCTGTTAAGGAAGAGGCAATGGTTTCGACACCCGTAGCAATTCCAGCCAGTGTGATCGATCCAGTTTTATCTTGAACAAAGAAGAAAGTTGCCAGCGCAATCATCCCGTAAGCAAGTCGGCCCGGGAGGGCACTTATGACTAGGCGCTTAACACCAGGAATCTTGAGCAGATCTAAGTAGGTGCGCACAGGAAAATCCTACTGCGCAAATCGCTTAACGCTTTAAGCGATAAAACGCCCATTGAGTGACGAAAGTTCCTTTTCAATAGGTGAGTGTGGGAGAGTTGAGACATACAAAAAATTGTCCGCAGTGAGTGGATGCCGTTTCGTTAGTTCTAGGAGCACCATGTCAGTCGCAAGTTCATCGAATGCCCAAACTGAATTAGATCCAAACCGCTGGCGGGCGCTGATGGTTATCGCCATCGCACAGCTAATGGTTGTGCTTGACGCTTCGATTGTTAACATCGCGCTGCCATCAATTCAAACTGACCTTGGTATCACTGATGCAAATCGCCAATGGGTAGTAACTGCTTACACCCTGGCTTTTGGTGGACTGCTGTTACTTGGCGGCAGAATTTCGGATTTCTGGGGTCGCAAACGTGCTTTCATGACAGGACTTTTGGGTTTTGCTGGGGCATCTGCAATCGGTGGAATCGCACAAAATCAGGAAATGTTATTTGCTGCCCGTGCCCTACAGGGAGTTTTCGCTGCGCTATTAGCTCCAGCAGCCCTATCCCTGATTAGCACAACATTTAGTGACTCGAAAGAACGAGCTAAGGCGTTTGGTGTTTATGGTGGCCTATCAGCTGGTGGCGCAGCAATTGGTCTGATTCTCGGTGGACTATTAACTCAGTACGCCTCATGGCACTGGTGCCTTTTGGTCAACGTCCCAATTGCAATTGCAGCCTACCTACTTGCAATTCCAAATGTTAAGGAAAGCAAAGCAACTGGGGATACTCGTTATGACATTCCAGGTGCCATCACTTCGACCCTCGGTCTAGTGTCTTTGGTTTATGGCATCACTCAAGCTGGCGAACTAGGTTGGTCAGACCCTACGACTCTTACCTGGTTTGGCGCAGCTGTCGTATTGCTAGTTGCCTTCTTCGTTATCGAAAGCAGGACTAGCCACCCATTGTTACCAATGAAGATTCTTTTGGATAGAAATCGCGGCGCTAGCTACCTAACTTCATTTATCGTTGGCGCAGGATTGTTTGGCATGTTCTTGTTCTTGGCTTACTTCTTCCAAGGAATCTTGCAGTACTCACCAGTCAAGGCAGGCTTGTTGTTCCTGCCGTTCTCAGTTGGTGTTGGCATCAGTGCTGGTATCGCTTCGCAGGCATTGCCAAAGTTTGGCCCTCGTTATGTTTCGTTCATTGGACTAATAATGGCTACCGCTGGCATGTTGCTACTTACTCAACTTGAGCCTGCCAGTTCATATGTCAGCGACATATTGCCAGCTCTCATGGTTTTGAGTTTAGGTATGGGACTTGTATTCGTTCCAATCTCTGCAACTGCGCTATTCGGTGTGGGAAATCACGATGCTGGTGTGGCTTCAGCGGTACTAAACACGGCCCAGCAAATTGGTGGCGCCTTAGGAACTGCATTCCTTAACACAATCGCCGTAACAGCTACGGCTAACTTCTTTATTGACAACATGATTGATCCGGCAGATCCTGCAAACGGTGGAGCAGTGGCCACTGGCTTAACTGAAGGTTTCACCACAGCGTTTACTTGGAGTGCAGGATTTATGATCTTAGGAGCCGTAATTTGGGTGCTAATGATCAATGCAAACAAAGACACTTTGGGCGCCGATGACGTGCCCGTTCATGTCGGATAGGCAGTAACCATGAGTGAGATCTCCAGAGCAACATTAAGCGATTTAGCGCAGTTGCATGGGCTGGTTGAGAAGTATCGGGCGTTCTACAAACAGCCCGAGAATGAAAAAACTCTCAGCTACCTAGAAGAGCGGATTAATAATGAAGAAGCAATTGCGTTCATCGCTCGACTAGATGGCGTCGCTGTTGGTTTCACTCTGCTGTATCCGACTTTTTCTACCGTCTCACTTTCGAATATTTGGCTACTTAATGACCTTTATGTCGAAGAATCAGCACGTGGCAATGGGATAGCAAGTGAGCTTATGGATGTTGCTGAGTCAGCTGCCAAACAAGCAGGTGCGACTCGAGTCTTCTTACGTACTGCAAATGACAACTTACCGGCCCAGGCACTTTACGAAGGACGCAATTGGGTTAAGGACGAAGTTTTCCGCAGATACGATCTTGTGTTCTAGGAATTTCTCCCGCGAGATCGATTTCCCCAAACTCTTGAAGACTAAGATTGCGGCATGACAAATCAGATGCCAACGCGTAAATTGCGTGACCTTGAAGTGAGCGCGATTGGACTTGGCTGCATGCCGATGTCTTGGGGATACAACGTTGCCGATGCCGACCGCAATGAAATTCGGGCAACAATACATCGCGCCCTCGAACTTGGCATCAGATTGTTTGATACCGCAGATGTTTATGGCCCGTGGACAAACGAAGAAATCCTAGGCGAGTATTTGATTAAAGATGGCTTACGCGATCAGGCCATCATCGCATCCAAGTGCGGCCTTACTCCCGTGAACATGACTTCGTATGGCAAAAACGGCAAGCCGGATTATGTTCGCCAAGCTTGTGAAGATTCGTTACGCCGACTTGGTACCGATTACTTGGATCTTTACCAACTGCACCGAGTCGATCCAGAAGTTCCGATTGAAGAAACTTGGGGAGCTTTAGCCGAATTGGTTGAGGCCGGCAAGGTACGTTACATCGGATTATCTGAGACAACAGTTGAAGAAACTGCAAAGTGCCATGCCATCCATCCAGTGACTAGCGTTCAGAGTGAGTTTTCGATTTGGACAGATGAACATGTAAAGAATGGCGTAATTAAGTACTGCGCCGATAACAACATTGGATTCTTACCATTTTCGCCGCTGGGTCGTGGCTTTCTAACTGGAACAGTAACTGCTGACACTATTGCCGATGGTGACTTCCGTAGTGCGAACCCTCGGTTTACTGCCCAAGCAATTGCCGACAATCAAAAAATTGTTGACGGCATTGCCACGATTGCTGGACGCCATAATGCAACGCCGGCGCAAATCGCATTAGCTTGGATTTTGGCCCAAGGATCAAACATGGTTCCAATTCCAGGAACTAAGCGCCGCAAGTGGTTAGAAGAGAATGCTGCGGCCGTAAACATTGTGTTAACGACCCAGGATTTAGCTGACATTGCTGAGCTACCGCGACCAACTGAATCTCGTTACTGATTCCTAGTCACGTAGCGAAAGAACTAGAGAAGTGGGTAAGACCCGTCTTCATCATGTACTTCGGTGCCAACTAGAGCCGGTGTGAACACACAAATAATTCGTACCTTAGTGTGAGTTCGCATTTGGTGACGGTCGTGCTTATCGAGCGTGTAAGTCATGCCGGGGCGCACTTCAAATACCTCGCCAGTCTCCAAGTTTTCTAGTTCACCTGTGCCATCAATTATGTAATTGGCCTCGATGTGGTTCTTGTATTGCAGCGTGGTGGTAGTCCCAGCCTCTAATTCGGTGTCATGAAAAGAAAATCCAACGCCGTCTTCGCGCGTCAGCATTCGAAGGCTGGTTCCAGTTGAAACTTTGCGGTGACGTGGTCCGCCTACTAAATCTTCCTTGTAGGTAACAATCATGTGGACTCCTTAGGTGAGATTATCTTGCCCTGTAATGATTTCAACTTATCGGTTTGGATTAATCCGCTGGGACAAATCCAAGAACTTCGCCAAAGAATTTGAGTTCTTCGATTGCACATGTCGAGATTGTCTGACTTTTTCGAAATCCGTGGCTCTCACCTTCGAATTCAAAATATTTGTGCTTGATGCCATTCTTAATACAGGCATCTCTCACGACTTGTGATTGAGATGGTGTGACGATTGAGTCCTCCGCACCTTGGAATATGAGCAATGGCGTCCTCAATTTCTCAAAATGTGCCTTGGGAGAACGCTCCAAGTACAAGTGTCTGTCCATAGGAAATTTACCCACAAGATCTTCGAAATACGCTTTTCGAAACTCTGGCGCCTCCTGCCATAGCATCTGCAGATCGGAAATACCGTAATAGACAGCGCCGGCAGAAATCAAGTCAGTGTGCACCACGCAGTTAAGGGCGGTAAATCCACCTGCGCTTCCACCTCGAATGACAATGTGATCGACAGCCGCTATGCCAGTTGAAATCAAACCATTAACAACGGCGAGGATATCTTCGGTATCCACTACGCCCCACTGACCTTTCAAAGTTTCGCGATAAGCCCTGCCGTACCCAGTTGAACCACCGTAATCAACATCAACAACTGTGAAGCCTCGGGAAGTAAAGAAGGCGCGCTTGATCGAGGCCACGCCTGTCGTGTTTCCAGTCGGCCCGCCGTGGACAGTAATCATGACCGGCGGTAACTCAGAGCTTTCGTAGTTCGGATTTGTTGCTGGTGACATGAAGGCATGAACATTGCGGCCATTCTGGCTCGGAAAACTCAAGGCTTGCGGAACCGGCAGAAATGCTTGGTCAATTGGCACATTCACTTGAGCGATAACTTCTGGGTTAGTTGTGCTGGTAGCAGTTAGTTCGACTAGAGCGGAGAGGATTTTGGGGCCGCCGCCGATTGCAACAATTCGATCCTGATAGACGCTTAGATGCGCAAAATTAGTTAAGTTGCATTCCAGATCTCGCCAGATTCCAGTATTTGGATCAATCACGGCAATTTTTTCTTGCGCTGGGTTGCCATGGATTCCAACTAGTTCTCCGGAATCCAAGATTCGGAGTAGGTGAGTGCCAACAATCCACATCGGATGCGCCCACTCCGCAGACTCAGAAACTAATTGGCGCGTCGAGCCTTTGGTATCTGACTCCCAAACATTCCAGAATCCAGAAGCATCGCTAACAAAATAGAGTTTGCCTGAATTCGACCAAACCGGGCTATTCACTGCTTCGCTCTCGTTACCAGCCAGGATCTTGGTGTTAACGAGGTTTCCTTGCGGATCAATGTCGGCCAACCGTAGCTGCGTTCCATCCCATGGCATTTGCGGATGTTCCCAAGAAATCCAAGCGAGTTGTTGCTCATCAGGCGACAGCGCAAGATGTGCATAACAATGTGAGGCTGAATCCAAAACTCTTATTTGCTTTGCATTGTTGATTGCAATCAAGTCTCTATTTGCGTGTGCGCCTTCGATAACTTCTCGGACACACCAGATCTCCGAACCACGAATTAGAAAATCGCTATAGCGAGCTAGAGTTCCTGACGGACTTTCGGGCGTAATAGGTTCGGGGCTGCCTTCAACTGGCTTCCAGTAAATTCGTTGATCAGTTTTTTCCGCAAACAACAGACCAGGCTGACCATTCCATAAACAAACCAACCAACTTAAGCCTCCCATTTCATACACTCGGGTAGTGGCACTCCATGGCGCAGGCAAGATTTCGCCGTTCTGGCGGCTAACTATGACGTTGCGACCATTTTCAGCTGGGCGGGATTCTTCCCAAAAAAGATCGCCGTGAAATGTCTGAGTGAAGCCCAGAGATATTTCTTCCTGGGACAGCATCTCTGGGGTAATTGGAGATTTCCAAGTTCCTGGCTGCGCGATGGTCATGACTTGACTCTAATCAATTGGGAAATGCAAAGGGCACCCGACGTGGTTAATGTCGAGTGCCCTTTTGCTAATTGTTTATAGGTCGTAATACAACTCAAACTCAGCTGGATGTGGACGCAAGCGAACGTAATCAATTTCTGCAGTTCGCTTGTACTCAATCCAAGTTTCAATTAGATCCTTGGTAAATACGCCACCTTCTAGCAAGTAGTCATGATCTGCTTCCAATGCCTCAAGCACTTCAGGTAGTGAGGATGGAACCTGAGGTATGTCTGCAGCTTCCTCTGGTGGCAATTCGTACAGATCTTTATCGACTGGTGCATGTGGCTCAATTTTGTTCTTTATGCCATCTAGTCCTGCCATCAACATTGCAGCAAATGCCAAGTATGGGTTACTCGATGGATCTGGGCAACGGAATTCAATTCGCTTAGCCTTTGGATTGCTTCCAGTTACTGGAATGCGAAGGCAAGCAGAACGGTTGCGTTGTGAGTAAACCAAGTTAACTGGGGCTTCATAACCTGGAACCAAACGATGGTAGGAGTTAACGGTTGGGTTTGTGAAAGCTAGTAGGGAAGGCGCATGCTTCAGAATGCCACCGATGTACCAGCGCGCAAGGTCTGACAAGCCACCGTAACCACGCTCGTCATAGAACAGTGGGGATCCATTTGTCCACAACGACTGGTGTACGTGCATGCCTGACCCGTTGTCACCGAAAAGTGGTTTCGGCATGAAAGTTGCAGTCTTGCCACCTTCCCAAGCAGTGTTACGAATTACATACTTAAACAACATGACTTCGTCAGCTGCCTTTAGCAATGTGTTGAAGCGGTAGTTGATTTCCATCTGACCTGCAGTTCCAACTTCGTGATGTGAGCGCTCTACGAGTAATCCAACTTCAGCTAATCGCACAACCATCTGGTCGCGCAGATCAGCCATTTGATCGGTTGGGGAAACTGGGAAGTAGCCACCTTTAATTGGTGTCTTGTAACCACGGTTATCGCTGCCATCTGCGTTGAATTCATTGCCAGCATTCCAGGCACCTTCGATGGAATCTACGTGGTACATGGATTCGTTAGTGCTGGTCTTGAAGCGGGCAGAATCGAATACGAAGAACTCAGCCTCGGGAGCAAAGAATGCAGTATCGGCGATGCCAGTCGATGTTAAGTACGCTTCAGCTTTTGCAGCAACGTTACGAGGGTCGCGAGCATATGGCTCGTCGGAAAACGGATCATGAACCGAGAAGTTCATAACTAAAGTCTTTTCTTTGCGGAATGGATCCACAAAAGCAGTTGTTACATCTGCCAAAAGCTTTAGATCGGATTCATGAATTGACTGGAAGCCGCGAATTGAAGAGCCATCAAACATTTGGCCGCCGGCGAAAAAGTTAGCATCTACAGATTCAACTGGCACATTAAAGTGCTGCATTACTCCAGGAAGGTCACAGAAACGAACGTCAAGAAATCGTATGTTGTTGTCCTTGATGTATTTGATTGCATCGTCAGCAGTTTTGAATCCAAGATTGGACATTTATCCTCCAAGTAGTTTTGCGCAGTTTTCAGAGCTTTCTCTGGTCTGAAATTTACAATAACGGCGGACGATTTCAACGCCGTGTCCCAAGTGTTTCGTGTTTGTTACAGCAAACCCCATTCTTAGCCCCAAGCCAAGGTTTATCGAGATTCTGTGGGTACTGCCCGTGGCGAGCAGTACCTCCTCATTGGATTTAGAGTTAGGGCGTGGACAGAAAAGACATTGGCTCCTGGTTATCAGGGCCCAAAGCTGCTCTTGAGGATCAAGGCATGGACTTTGGATTCCCAGGCCAGCGCTTTGGTTTGCCGCAACGTGGAGTTGGGTCTGTTGCCCGAATGGGACGTCGGATAGTTGCCCTTACTTTGGATTGGACTGCGGCGATCTTGGTAACTCACTTAGTTTTCCCAGATCTGGTTTATGGCTCTGAAGGTTTTGCCGCTGCCACATTAGGTGTTTTTGCTTCTGAAGTTATTGTTTTGACCGCTACAACTGGGGCCACATTCGGTTACAAGATTGCCGGAATCAAACTGATCTCGGTAAGTCCGATGCGAATTAACTTCCTTAAGGTTCTAGTTCGAACTGCGCTACTTTGCTTGGTTGTTCCAGCCGTTATCTGGGATCGTGACGGTCGAGGATTGCACGATAAGGCAGTTGGAACATTAATCATGCGCACTCGCCAGTAGAGCGGGCAAGATAGGGACATGCCATCTTTAGAACTCCCTGCAGGTAAGAAATCTGCATTCGTAATTAGTTTTGATTTTGATGCCGAAGAAGTCTGGTTAGCCGAAAATCCAGAAAACGTAAATCGGCCTGGTGTGCTTTCGCAAGGAACTTATGGCGCAAAAGTTGGCTTAGGACTCGTATTGGATGTCCTTGATCACTTGGGGCTACCCGCGACCTTCTTCACTCCAGGACGAGTAGCGGAACGCTACCCAGATCAATTGCGTGAAATTGTTGCGCATGGGCATGAACTCGGTCATCACGGATACACCCACACATCTCCGACAAAACTTTCCAAAAGTGAGGAACTAGAAGAACTGCTGAAAGGTAAAGCCGCGCTGGAGCAATTTGGAGTTCAAGTAACCGGATATAGATCGCCATCGTGGGAGGTCAGTCAAAACACATTTGATCTACTTGTACAAAATGGCTTTGAGTATTCATCAAGCATGATGGATGACATTAAGCCTTACGTTCATCAGGCTCATAAGCTCGTTGAGTTACCGGTTCAGTGGATGTTGGATGACGCACCATACTTTTGGTTCAGTGTCGGAAGCGATTGGAATCGAACTATCAGATCAGCACGTGATGTTGAAGAGATCTGGCGCGAGGAGTTTCTGGGAATTCACAGACTCGGTGGCCTGACGATGCTAACGATGCACCCGCAATTCATTGGGCGGCCAAGTCGAGTGGCCATGCTGGAGCAATTCTTAAAGTTTGTTAAGTCCCATGACGACGTCTGGATTGCCACTGCGGGAGAAGTAGCCCGCGCAGTTAGGTAACTCAGGCAGTTAGCTGAAGATTCCCTTGATCGAATCTAAGTAACCTTGTTCATCAAGGTAGGGAAGCACAAAGAACATAAGTACGGCAAAAACGATTGCCCACTTGAGCAATTTCTTGGCAATAAAGATTACGACCAACACAATTCCCAAAATGTAAGAAATCGGAGCGTTTGAAAACAAGTCCGAAAACATGGTTGTAATTTCATTCATCTGCGTGGCATCTTTCTACTTTGTGGAAGTGGGCCTTTTGGAATCGGAAGTGCGGTTTGAGGAAGCGCCTTTAGACGATTTCTGACTTGGGTAACTTCGGCTGGACGAAGCGCTTTACCCAGTTTCTTAACTTTCTTTTGAAGATTAACAATTGTCACGTCTCCATCATCAACAATGATTTCGTGGATAGGAACACCTTGGGCGTATCGAGCATGGGCTTTGCGCTGTTCGGCAAGAAGTACACCAGGGCGACTACCTTCACCGACCAGGATAATTCCCGGGCGACCTACGACACGGTGAACCATGTTTTGATTCTTGTCAACGCCTACAGCTGGCGTTACAAACCATGCGCCTCTAATTGCGTTGAGAACTGAGGCAGCTGCGCCAACTTGTCCGGCAATGGAGGAGTAGGCGGCTTTCTCGGCAATTTTTCCAAAAAAGAAAGTTGTCGCCAGAAGAGCCGTACCAAAAGCTAAAATTCCCAGGAATAAGGGAAGGTCTAGGGCTAGTCCAATTGCGAAGATAACTCCAAATACGACCGCAAAAACTGCCAATAGTCGCAGCGCAAGAAATGAGATCTCTTCGGAAGCAAACTTATAAGTTTCCTTGATCTGGACATACCAGCGTTGTTTCTTTGGTTCCTGCAACTTTAGTGACATGCCTCTACCTTAAACGTCTGAAGAATTTCTGGCCGCAATGGCTTGCTTATAAAGTTTCCCAGCTCGATACGAAGATCGAACAAGTGGCCCACTGAGCACTCCAGCGAAGCCGATTTCTTCGGCAACCTTAGCCAGTTCCACAAACTCTTCTGGGCGAACCCAGCGATCCACGGGGTGGTGGCGAAGTGAAGGACGCAGGTACTGAGTGATTGTTACCAGGTCGCACCCGGCTTCATGTAGGTCAGTAAGTGCTTGGTGTACTTCGGAAATTTCTTCGCCCATACCAAGAATCAAATTACTTTTCGTTACTAACCCAAACTCACGAGCTGCAGTAATCACTCCAAGTGACTTTTCGTATTTAAAGCCTGGTCGGATTCGTTTAAAAATTCGAGGGACGGTTTCAATGTTGTGCGCAAAAACTTCGGGCTTTGATTCAAATACTTCTTTTAGTAATTCAGGTTTGCCATCGAAGTCAGGAGCGAGCATTTCGACACCGCAACCCGGGACCACTTCATGTATCTGGCGAATTGTTTCGGAGTAAAGCCAAGCACCGCCATCAGGAAGGTCATCACGGGCAACCC
>Ga0208788_1001078_pt1 | contig 13351 bp, 13 predicted proteins | sample Wag4_2014_7_11_3_FD_187363 | JGI IMG/M metagenome (GOLD analysis project Ga0208788, IMG submission 187363) | Fresh water mixed with fracking chemicals microbial communities from Ohio, USA - Utica-2 Time Series FC 2014_7_11 (SPAdes) (version 2) ... | reverse complement strand
ACTACACACTATTCTTAATATCAATAGAGAATAAATAATGAAATGAGTGAAGTAGTTGATTTTGTGCTTTTAAGAATACAGCACGAGCTAGAAAAATATTCTAAATCTAAAACTATACCTTTTGATTTATTAGAAGGTGCGTACTCTATTGACGATATAAAAGAACACTATTACGACAAACTAGATTCTAAATATCAAAAACTTGCTGATAAACTTATCAATGCTTACGAAAAAAAGATAAAAGAAAACTTAGATAGTTTAAAACATGCGTTACGCAAAGACTATACAAGCACTATAAATCTATTAGAAACTGAATCTGCAGAGTTTAAGTTTCCATCGGTGCTAATAAAATATCGTGCAAATATTAATCCTATACGGGCATTATTCTACGAAGTAAGAGAAATCACTCGTAGCTACAACCTCGATAACGAATATCATACATGGTTAATAGGATTATTATCTGATCAGGAATACAACAATAAAATTGTTGATGCTCTTAGTGTAGATATCAAACGATTAGAACGAATAGTAAGTAGGTATTATCTGCCTATGACAAAATACACAGACAGTATACCACTAGAACTATTTCATGCTAGACAATTAATAAAAGATTTTAGACATTATAAAAATACATTTATAACTGTAAAGTCTTGGGACCCTGAGGCGTAAAAGGCGTAAACAGCTTTTCTATAAAGTCTAAGTCGTTAGCTTTTGCACGCTCGTATACTTCCAATGCGTGCGTATAACTGCTAGTAAACACTAAGACTTTATCGTCATATAATACTGTAAATTTTGTACTATCTCTGTTTCTTTCTAGTGTAATCATTTTGATGTGGCTCTGTAGATGCCGTCCCAGTTTTTGGGAGGACTTGCTTTGAACTCATGTATACGAGCTCGCATTGCTTCGTAGTACTGAGTTAGTTCACCCTTCCAACTGTGTCTCATGTCTGTAGCTAGTTTGTATGCTGTATCCCATTCGCCTTTGCGATAGGCTGTTAAAAATTCTTTATGTACTCTTTCGTCGGCAGTGTCAAAGTCTTCTAGCACTGTAAAAATTTGTGCTGGCTCTGTTTTGCCTTTTACTGCGAGTAAATCGAGCTCAACGACTTGGTATGCTTCTCGCACATACTCAGCCGTTTTTGGTCCGATAATGATTTTGACTCCGTAGGGTTTGGATTGACCTTCGAGGCGACTAGCAAGATTAACACCGTCGCCAAGACAGGTATAGTCAAAACGCTGATCGCTGCCCATATTGCCAACAACCACAGTGTCAGTATTGATACCGAGACCCATACCAAAAGCTGGTACACCTTCTGCCTTAATTTCTGCATTGAATTCCTCTAATGATTTTAACATTTGAAATGCAGTACGTACTGCATCTTTTGCGTGTTGTGGATTATTAACAGGTGCGTTCCAGAATGCCATCTGTGCGTCACCGATATACTTGTCTAACGTACCTTTGTTCTCAAGGATAGCTTTAGTCATGGCAGTCATATAACGATTCATAATGCTTGTCAAGCCTTGAACGTCTTTGCCATAGTGTTCGCTGATTGTTGTAAAGCCGCGAACGTCAGTAAACATAATTGACAGTTCTTGTTCTGTGCCGCCTAGCTTTAGTAATTCTGGTTGACGCTGTAGCTGTGCAACTAAGTCTGGGCTTAAGTAAGTACCAAACTGCTTTTTAATTTGTTGCTTCTGTAAGAACTCGCTTACAAACTTAACGCCATAAACGTGCAGGGCAACAAGAATAAGGCCAATAGTAGTTGCTGTCGCGTCTGCGAGCATGTTGTGGTTAATAAACAGCCAATAAGAGCCACCAACACTGGCAGCGATCCCAACAACAGTTGTAGAAAGACCGACATATGTCCACCTTGATAAGAAAATTATAATTAAGCCTAATGCAAGCAATGCGGCAATTTCTGCAAAGTCTGCATAGTCTGGGCGTTGAATGTTAACGCCATTAAACATAGTACCAACTACTGCGGCTTGTAGTTCATGTGGATGAACTGGTCCTAGTGCTGTTGGTACTGGGTTACTAATGCCTGCTGCCGTTGGGCTTACAATAACAACAGCCCCTCTAAAGTCTTTAGGCAATTCTGCTAAACTGATACTGTGCGACTTTTGACTCCAGTCAATCCACACACGGCCTAAGCTGTCTGTGGTAACTGGACCAAACTGAGGTATACGCATCTTTTCAACACCAAGTTCGTTTAGCTTGATTTGAAAACTAGGATCGCCTGCTACTACTCGCAGTACTTCTAAACTTAGTGCTGGATATAATGTTCCGTCTACACTGGCTACTAATGGTACGCGACGATTAACACCGTCAATTTCTGGTAATGTATTAACTGTACCTGTACCGATTGCTAGCCCTTCGTAGTTGGGCAAGTTAGCAATGATACCCGGATATTGAACTACTGTATCTAAGTACTCTGGACCTAGGATTGCGGCACCAGTTTCGCGAGGATTATTTTTTGACTTGTCCGATGGCACATTTGGTAGTATAACAGGATACTGTGCCATTACAGTTTCCATTGCCTTGTCGCCTTTGAAACGATCTGGCTCTGCCATTAACACATTGAACACAACAAGGCCTGCGCCTCTGCTATATAAATCTTTTACTATGCTTGCGTACTGGTCACGTGGGAAAGGCCATTGTCCATATTTGTCTAGTGCTGCTTCATCAATGTTAATTGTGTAAACATTGTTTTGTACAGGCTCTTTACTAGTAATAAGTGTATCAAAATATCTTAGGCGTACACTTTCAACAAAGCTAGGATCTAATGCTCTGATACCTACGATTAAAATTAGTGTGAGTAATGCAGTCCATGGACTTAGTAAAATTTTCTTTAGCATGTTATTGTCCTTGTGTTACTGTGATTGTACCGCATCCTCCAGTTGTTGCACATGAATGTACAATTGAATAGAAGTTTTGTGTACTGCCACTTTGTGTCAATTCGAAACTTGTCGGGTTTCCGCTAAGGCTAACTGCGGCCATATGATTACCGCTGCCTTGTTGGATGATAGCAACAGATTTGTTACCACCGCTCAAAGATAGATCTAGGTAATGATTACCATTATCTTTTTGCTGAATATTTATCGTATTGTTATTGTTTGCTACTGTAGCAAAGATTCCTTTTGCACCACCTGTACCAGTTTGACTTAGAGTTAAACTGTTACTGTTACCATTAACTGTAATATCCATGTAATTTGTTACTGCATTACTTGTACCGCTTTGTGTTGCAGTAGTTGTATTGTTATTACCACTACTATAATACTTAAAGTAATTTTCTCTAGTGCCACTTTGTGTTACAGTAATACTATTGCTAGAACCAATTTGCTCAATGATTACTTTAGAATCTTTTACAGTTCTAGAACTAAAAGTATTAACTTTAGTAGTATTTGTTGCGCTAGCATTAAATGATGTATCAGTGCCGCCGCAGCAATAAGTTGGTCCAGGTGGCGGCTCAGTGGGAGGAGGTGGAGCAGTACTGCCTGCGTTTGGAGCAACAGATGTAAAGCTCTGACCATTCAGCTGAGTAGCGCCAATAATTTCGTCGATGAACAGTATCGGACTTAGTGCAGTGTCACCTAAGTTAAAAGTTATAAATGCTAAGTCGTAGGTGCCTGTTGTGGTTACTGTAATAACTATCTGCTGCCAACCAGTTGAACCATAGCTGCCAGTTGAATAGTTACCAGTTCCAGGATTAGTAAAACCTAGTAGCGCATATTTTTGTTGACCGTTAACTGTTACTGGCCCAGCTGGGCCAGTGACAACAACCATTGAACCGTCATTATATGGCGTATAGTCTGTACTTACATAGTTCCAAGCATAGGTATAAGTCTTACCTGCTTCTAGTACTACACTACGTTTTGCGTACGAAGCGTTAGTTGGGTACATGCTGCCGTTTTGATATATGGTATTTTTAATAGAAGTAGTTTCAGCACCGGTGAAGCCAAGTGTTGACATTGAGCTGTCAAATGAGGGAGAGCCGCCACCTGCTTGAATACTTAACATATAAGTACCGTAAGGTGTAATAGTCCAGCACTTGCCGCCACCTGGACAATAATTGTTCATACCTGTTGTTACTTGAGCGCCAGAACCATTGTCGCTCCAGCCGCTGGTTTTCACAGTTGTACTACCATTGCTAACAGTCCAGTTAGTGTAGTTTCCGCTTTCAAAACCGTAGTTAGCTTCTTGTGCTGCTACTGGCACGCCAATGAAAAATAATAATACTGCTAGTATCTTTCTCATTTTGACTGCCTAATAGTTATGATATTACCCGAGTTAGGCGCTGAGCCCCAACCTACTTTACCTTCATCACCATTATGCACAATAGTTAAATTAGTATTTGCACTTAGTCTTGCTCTCACTTCTGCATAATGATCGCTGTCAGTTGTTCTATAAAAAGTCACATACGGATTTGCTTCAACGCATATAATCTTTTCAGAGCAAGGACCTTTCGCATTACTACCTGCTGCTAGTGCAGCTAATCTAGCTTCATCTTTGTTTGCGTTTCTATTATCGGCATTAGCCACTCTAGTTATAGTTTCTTCTTCTTTTTCTTCTTGCTCGTTATCTTTCGATGCTTTAGCAAGCTGTTCCTGTACTGCTTCAGGTGGACTGATAATTAGTTCATTTGTTACTTGGCTGTCAAAACTAATTCTCGGGTCAATGCTGGTTAGCTTTAGCGTAACTGGAGGATTTGGTAATGAATCAAAGTTTGCTACATATGTTGCACTAAATGGTTCATTCAATTCAACTGAACCAGCTGCATTTTCGACTATGATTTTACCTGTTTGGCAGTTTAATAAACGCTGTTCATCTGATTTAGTTACTTCATTTTCATCACGGCAGCTAGGTACCAGAATAACTAAACTTCTGCCCATCTCGTCTACCGTCATGTGAAAATCTGTACCTCGCACTGCGATGGCAGCACTAGGAGTTTTGATGTTGATACGTTGAGGATTTACTTTGGCAATTTGTCCACTAGCATAACGTACAGTACCCATAGATACTTTCATTGCTAGTCTGCCAGCATCACTCTTTTTAGGATCGTAAACAAAGTCGTCTATAACTAGTCGACTGTTTTCTGTAATCTTTACTTTAGTGTTATCTTTAAAATTGATATTTAGTGTAGTACCTTTTCGGGTACTAACAGTGTCATTAGATGCTATTCCTGTGTTAGGTTTTCCTGCAATAACTTGTTTCCCGCGCTGAATAGAAGAGTCAGGGCCAACCTGAGTTGAGATTTTACCAATCTCAGCCCAAGCTGGCGCTGCGCTCAGAAAACAACACATTGCAATAGCAATCTGGCGTAGCATTAGTTGCTCGTAGTTACATTAATAATGTTACTGCCGCCGTTAACCTTGATGTTTACAGTTGTGTCAATTGTACCACCTTGTGTAGTTGTAATTTGGTTTAATGAACCAACTATTTGTACTTTAAGGTTATGTCCGTCAACACCCGCTGAACCAGTTTGTGTGTGACGTAAAATGTTACTGTCACCACTGATATCAACATCTAGCTTACCGTTGCTACTTGTTAAATCGTATTGTAGGTCGTTTAAGTTACCAACAATTTTTGTCTTACTATTGATAGCACTACCTGCAATTGTTTCAACTAATTTGTTACCATTGCCTGTAATTGTCTGATCAATAATAACACCTGTACATGCGCCTGCGCCTGTGCCGCAAGTCACTAGTACATCGTTGTTGTTACCCGAAACTACACTTGTATATGTATTACCATTACCTGTTATTTTATAATTTGCTTTATTGTTATCCCCAGTCTGGCTCATAGTGACTGTGTTAGTGTCGCCAGTAATAGTAGCATAATCACTGGTGCTAACACCAATGTTATTTCCACTACCGGACTGTGTTAAGGTAACTGTATTACTATTACCAACTTGGTCAATCATAACCTTGTTGGTAGTACTTGCTACCTGAGCAAAAGAACTGGTAGAGCCTAAAGCCATTACAAGACCAAACAACAAGCCTTTCAATGTCTTAGTCATTGACTCTCTCTCCTGTTTTAATTTTTTCACCGGAACCGTCTACAATAGTTGATTTAGGTTCTACGGCGGCGTTCTTCTCTTTACCGTTAAGTGTGTTTTTTAGCTTATTAAGAATTTGTGCTTCTTCTTTAGCTTTCTTTTTGGCTTCATCGGCTAGTCTGATTTCTTCTACAGATTTTGGATCATAGTCCCAGAAGCCTCGTTTCTGCCCTTCGCGAATCATTTCAACTACTGCGGCTTGGATAGCCATATTAGTTGCACGATTTCCGCTTTCGTTTACACCCATACCAATTTCAGCTTCAATAGATTTAGTACCAGCTTCTACAAAGCGTAGAACACCTAACTTATCCATGTAGCTATATACTGTTTTTGTTGTAGTAATGCTTACTAATACCTCACCGGTAGTAACACTAACTACACGCAGACTCACAGTAATCATGTCTGCTTGATATTGGGTTTGAGGCCCAATACCTAAAATACGCATACCGCTGCCGCCTGTTACAACATTACTGTCATAACCTACGATGCCGCCCTCTACAAGTACGCCAGCGAACAACATTGGAGGCATTGGTTTTGCATTTGCGCCTTCATAGATTTCGCGCATCTGACGAATCATTTGACGCTCTTTCATTAAGTTGTCTAAGCCAACACGCTCAACAACTTTGAACCAGCTGCCATTGCCTACATCTTGAAGTGCTTTAATCAAATAAGTTTCCGAACCTTGTGTAACTGCACTGCTTAACTGTGCAACCATTGGGCTGGGCTTACGTTGGCCTGTTCTATCTAAGAAGCTGTATACAGCAACAACTACTGGGCCGTTAGCTGGTTTTGGTAAAACAAACTCTGGACGATCTAATGTTGTGCCTTCAATCTTTGCATCTTGAAACTGAGTTTTAGTTAGCAACTTATCCATTTGTGAATAACTTGCACAACCACTTAGCACAAGGCTTGCACTTGCTAATAATGCTACTGTGAGTTTTTTCATATTAACCACCACCTGCTGCGCTAACCATTGTTGCTACTGGCACTTTAATAACTGTTACAGTACCATCAGCATCTGTAATAGTTAATGTAATAAATGAACCGTCTTTCTTATAAGAAACTGTACCGCCTGTTGGGAAGTCTAGTACGCCTTCGCTAATACCCGCTTCACCAAAGATGTTATCGGTGATCTGTTTTGCAAGTTCTTGATACATTCTACTTTCAAGTGCTTGCTTGAAACGATAGATTGGATCTTGCATTAGTTTTAATTCAGCCTTAGCTTCTGCTTGTGCTTTTTCGTCTTTAATTTTTTGTTTAGCTGCTTGTTCTTGATTGTAAATGCTTAGAACGTGCTGTGTAAAGCCTATGCCACTAAAGGATGGGCTATTAAATTGATGCACAATCTCAGAAGCACCAGCTGACGATGCAGAAACAAGTAAAGCTGAAAAAACAAACATGTTAATTTTTCTTAGCATCATGTGTCTCCTCGTGCTTTGCTCTTACTTTCCCTACTTGTGATGTGTTTACTTGTTTTTTAAGAGATTCTAATTCTCTTTCTTTATGAGTTTTTTCAATAATTTTTTGAACTGCTCTATACTCTAGTACAACATTAACTTTCTGTTGTAATCGAATCATGTCTTGGTCCAGCATACGAGTTTTATCAATAACTCGAATCAGTGCAATGTGCATATCATGCAATGCAGGATCAATATGCTCGCCAATAAATGTCCATATGAAATAGATAAAGTAGCCTAAGCCCACCATAGCTACAATTGGAAATCCAAATTGACCAATTAAATCAGCTATTCCGTCCATTATTTGCTCTCTTCGTCTACTCTGACTAAAATTATTCTATTATCTTCATTGACCTCTACAACAAACTTATCGCCTGTTTTTACTTTCAATGAGTTAGGGCTTAATTCTTTGTCAAAAAGAATATTGTTGCCTGCTGTTTCAAATACATAATCTACGTAAAGCATTAGTCTCTCCTTGCGTCCACTTTACCATCTTCTACAAAGTTGTTAGCTCTGGAGATGCGTTCAATGTCGGGTTTTAGTTCTAATGCGCTGCTAACCAGCAGATCAATCTTCATCATTTCGTTACTCATAGTGGTTGCACGGTTTTCTAATGATTTACAGAACATAGTTAATGTTTTAACTTGTTCTACTACACCCTCAAGTAATTGTCTGATTACAAGGAAAATAAAAAAGCCCATTGCTAGTGAACCAGCAATAGGTGCGCCAACTTCTGCTATGAGTTTAAAGATTTCTTCCACAAAGACTCCCAACTTAGGAAATAAGTTTTTATAGTGTCAATGTCTATGTGAGTTTGTGAATTGTAAGTGTAGAATGTATGTTATAATTCTTGTACTGTTATTTATCAAAAAGAAAGGGTATACATTGCTGTACACCCTTTCTAATTAGTTTAAAGTGTAGTTTTAATTACATTAAGTTAATCAATGCTTCAACTACGCCTTCGCCGCTGTCGCTTGAACCAATTGCTTTACCAATGATTGTACCGGCTTTAGCATTGTTATTAACCATTGCATGGCCTTTAACGCCGCTAGCAACTAGTAGGTCGCCCTTAGCAACTGGACCAACCACCTTAACTGGCACACGACCAGTTAGTGCAATATATGGATGAGTATCGTTGTTACCAGCAGCACTGTTCATCATGTATGCTGGATCTGTTGAAACAACACCTGCTACAGCGTGGTCATTTTCATGATCACATGCAGTAATTTCTTTAGCGCCGCCAAAGCATACTACTGTGCCTGGTTCTAGGATTGCATCAGCTTCGTAACGTTCTGCCAAGTCAGCGTAACGTGCGCTTGATGCAGTACCTTGGAAGATGTTAGCATAAATGTCACCGCTAGAATCGCGAGCTGCAACCTTGCTTGCTGTAGCTGTAGTTGTAGCATCAACTGCTACTGAATCTGCTGCTACAGTGATGTAGTTACCGGGGCCAACTGCTACTACGCCTGAGCTGTATGTTAAACCGCCGCCTGCTGTACTACTTGCTAATGTAATTGCACCAGTTGTGCTGTTGTAATCAACACCACTTGAACCACTGATTAACGCACGAACGCTTGAGTTTGACAGTTCAATGCTATCAGCATTCGCAACAATACCGTATCCACCAACTACGTTTAGTGTTACAGAACCGCTGCTGCCGCCGCCAGTTAAACCGCTACCAGCAACAACTTCACTAATGTCACCTGTTAATGTTACGTTGCTTGCGCTTGTAACACGACCGTATGCGTCAATTGTAATTTGAGCTGCTTGTGTTGCACTACCGTATGTACCAGCAGTTACACCGCTTGTTGAAAGTGCAACGTCATCTGCATTTACAGTAATACCAGTACCAGCACCAACTGCTAATACACCTGATGTAAATGTTAAACCTGCGCCTGCTGTTGAGCTTGCTAGGCTAATTACACCACTACTATAGCTAACACCAGATGAGCCGCTTAAACGAGCATCAATACGTGTATTTGCTTCTGATTGGCTAGGACCGGTATATGTAAATACGCCATCGCTGTAGCTAAAGCTACCATCACCACCTGAATCTGTTGCACTAAATAGGCCCTTAACGTAACTTGCGTTAACAGCAACATCATCTGCATTTACAGTAATACCGGAACCAGCACCAATGCTTAGTGAAACTGTGCCGCTTGTGCCGCCTCCAGTTAAACCTGCGCCTGCTGTTACAGCTTCAATATCACCTGCATCATTTGTAAAGCTAAACACACCTGTTGTTGAGTTATAGCTAATATCGCCTGATGCGCTAAACAATGCTCTAACGTCTGAGTTTGCTAACTCAATGTTATCAGCATTTACAGCAATACCATAACCAGCACCAATTGAAATGTTACCGCTGCTGTATGTTAAACCGTTGCCGCCTACAATTCGTGCATCAATTCGTGCATTTGCTTCAGATGCGCTTGGACCTGTGTAAGTAAATACACCGTCACTATAACTGAAACTGCCATCACCACCTGAATCTGTTGCGCTAAACAAGCTCTTAATATATGATACATTAACAGCAACATCATCTGCATTTACAGTAATACCGGATCCAGCACCAACAGCAAAAGTACCGTCAGTTAATGTTAGACCTGAACCGCCTGTAAAGTGAGCACGTACTTGAGCTGCACTTGGACCTGTATATGTAAATACGCCATCGCTGTAGCTAAAACTACCATCACCACCTGCATCAGTTGCACTGAATAATGCTTTGACTTGTGTGCCAGTTAATATGTCAGCATAAGTTGAACCATCATTTGTAAACTGCCACTTGTCGTCTGACTCGTTCCAACGAATCTGTACATCAGCACTGTCGCCACGCTTAATTCTGATACCAGCATTTTCAGTTGGTGAACCAGTTGTGAAGTTGCTGTTTAAGTCAATGATGTTGTCAGCTAAACTGATTGTTTCACTGTTAACTGTAACAGTTGTACCGCTAACTGTTAAGTTACCGCTAATAGTAACACTATCGCTGAATGCTGTTGCACCAGCAATTGTTTGTGCGCCTGTTGTACGGACAACTGTGTTGTCAACACTAAATGTGCCATTTGCTTTGCTTAGGCCGTCACCTGCACTTAGATAGCTTGCTAAGTCAACGTATTGTTTAGTAGCAGCATCTTGTGCTTGAACTGGATTTGTTAGGTTGTTGATATACTGACTGTTAACGTCTAAGTTACTTGCAAGTTTTAAGCCGCCACTAGCTGTAATTGTTTTGCCTGCACTTAAGACTACGTTTGATTTAATTTGAATTTCACCGCCTGCGGTTAATTCTAAATCACCCGAGCCTGTTGTTACAAGTGATAAGTTTTGGTTATTATCTGCACTAACTGTAATTGTACCGCTGTTATCAGCAAGTACCTTTTGTCCATTAACGTAAAGTGATCCTGGTCCGACGTAAACGTCTTTCCAAACTTTAGCCGCTGTACCTAAACTATATGTGTTATTAGCACTTGGTACTAAATTACCTGCTAAGTTCTCATAGTTCAAACTAATTGTTGCGTTACCTGATGATGCGCCACCTGTTAAGCCACTACCAGCAATTACTGCCGTGATATCAGCACCGCCCAGTGCTTCAACCTCATCAGCTCGAGCTAGTGGGTAACCGCCTGCTGTTACACCATCATGAACTACTACTGTATTTTTTTCTGTATCGATAGTAATTTCGCCGGCTAAACCAGTGAAACTGGCGTGTTGGGCGGTATTACCACGACGTCTCTGAATTGCTGTTGCCATTCTAAATCCCCTAAGAGTTAAACGTTGTTACGCATATTTATCATTTATTTAATAATCATTAGTTCTAACTCATCGTTCAAGTCTTTTACCTTGATCCAATTGTTATTAACTAGCTGACCTTTAAAAACTGGTGCTGATCCTAATATGCAAACTACCGCCCAGTTTTTTCTTTTTTCTCTACCCACATATTCTTCTGAACTATCCCAGAGATGATTTACAGCGGATTTAAAAAACTCGTTACCATTATAATCAGTTTGAATTTCAATTGCATTATCAGGTAATGCAAAATCTTTTGACAAACTATGCTTATAAAAACTTTTTAATTTTGTAGTTTCTATTTCTAACCACTCTACAATACTATACTTGTTCTGCTTGTCTCTAAATTTACTGTGCCAGTGGTTCCATGCACTATTACCTACAACTGCTGCATGAGGAACTACTACCCCTACGACCTTGTCGCCTTCGTCTGCTACCCGTAATTTGCCGTTAGCATCAAGTGTTACAGTAAATCCATTTCTATCTTCGCCGCGGCTGTTGCCGTCAGCCCATTCAAACAATTCTGCATAGCAGGTGCCATTGCTGTAATATGAGCTATTAGCATATACTGCACCGGTACCGTCAACTCTAAATGTTTCGGTATCCTCATCCGCAATTACATTAAATGCGTTCCAACGATTGTTTAGAGGAGTTGCTGCCGTAATACTAATCGCGGTATGATCATATTCTAATGTTGGTATATCAATTGAGACTGCATCAGTATCGTTGAACTTGTGATATACTCCAAAGGTAGCATCGTTAACTTTAGTCATGCTGCCTAATGCCATAGTACCATCACTGAATACGTTAGTGCCTTGGCGATTCATTCTGCTTACTGCACGAAATACAAATGTCTTATCATCGTCACCGTCACCTTCAACAATTACACCGCGGGTTGCACCATCACCACTGGTTGGGAGGTCTGCTTCACTGGTATAGCCTGATCTAAAGTGTGCTGATCCTTTACCATAACTTCTTGGACTTTTAGTGCCGGTGGCAATCTGTCCGTTTTTACCTACAAGGAGTACTACGTCGTTTTCTTTTGAAAACAACAATCCATCATCACTTGCATCAATAGCATAAGGCTTTGCGCCTGTGAGAACGATACGATCTCTACGTTGCTCCGATGCACTGGTAATTTTTTGTAGTGCTACTTGCATCTTTCCTTCAAATTCTACTGTTAACTTTTTTGTTACTGCTTCAGTGATTTTAGCTGTTAGTGAATCAACATCAATACTCGGTGTTGGTGCGCTAACTGATAGTGTAATATCACTTAAGTCTGTTTTTTGTGTTTTAGCTCTCGCCATGTGTGTTCCTATAGTTTAACTAATTACTTGTCTATCTTGAATTCTGCGCCAATCACTGCCGTCATAAAACGCCATTGTTGAGCCACCTGATTCGTTGCTAACAAAAATCATATCACCTGGATTAATATATGTAAGTGATTGTGCTTCTGCTACCGTATAACTATCATGTGATGTTGGTTTACGAGTTTCTATTTCGCTTACACCACCGTAATCAAAAGTAACATCAGCAAGTTCAGTAATAAAGCCATAATCTTCGACAGGGTCGCCTAATGCTGCAAAACTTAAATTGCCGCTACCATCTGTAACAATAGCATGGCCGGCGCCGCCGTCGCTAATTGGTAAGGTATAAGCATCGTTAATAGTAACGTTACTACCTTGTACTTTAAATACTTCGCTTTCGTTATTAGCGCCGTATACTTTAAAAATAGGTGCAGTGTTATTATTGTTATCTCTGACACGAATTACTGTGCCTGTGCCGTTTGAATGTTTAAAATCTAAATATGCACCGGAGTATTTAATGGCTGGGTTTGTACCTAAACGTACACTACCGTTTACGAATAGTTTTTCGTTTGAACTGGTAGATCCAATACTAACAGTGTCGTTAGCATTATCAACAAATAGTGTACCGTTATCAACGTTTAACTCAGTAAGAGTTGCGCCAACGCTTTGCCAAACATTGCCGTCGTAAAGATTAATCGTTGTGTTTGAAGAGTCTAACCAAACATCACCTGCATCTGCACTAGCAGGTTCA
>Ga0208788_1001077_pt1 | contig 13353 bp, 12 predicted proteins | sample Wag4_2014_7_11_3_FD_187363 | JGI IMG/M metagenome (GOLD analysis project Ga0208788, IMG submission 187363) | Fresh water mixed with fracking chemicals microbial communities from Ohio, USA - Utica-2 Time Series FC 2014_7_11 (SPAdes) (version 2) ... | reverse complement strand
CAAAACCATCACCCAACTTGATTGCCTTGATTGTTGTTAAGGACGCATGATTGATGATGAACCGCTCCCACTCCCAAGGCGTTGCCGAGAGACCAAGTAAATGGCAGATCAGCACACTATTGGTGCCCGCATGTGCGAAGAAGGCAAACCGCTCCCCTGGTTTATCGATGTGCCACACAGGCAACTCGTTCGGCAGTCTGTGGACACCATTCCGTTCAAGGAACTCCGTCGCCCCTGAATGAATTCTGTCTACAAAATCCTTGACGGATTCACCTCCTGCAAGCCCATTCCATCGTTCGTGCGATGAGTGTTTATCGCCATCACGATAGGCCTTGATGGTTTCTTCAGCTGGAGCACCATGCCAAGCGGGTTCGCGGATTTCTTCGAGGAACGGCTCAATTTCCAACTTACGATTTTGCCGCTCTAGTGTCGGCTGCGCTGTCAGATGTGTTCTCTGCAGTGGGGACGCAAACACGTGGTCAAACTTTTCTTCAGACAAACGCTGGCCTAGTAACTCAGCTTGACGACTTCCCCTTTCAGTTAGCGGAGGGTTGACAACACTTTTGCCGTCTTTCACCCACTCTGGCTCTGCATGACGGATAAGAACGATTTCCATGAATGTCAATCTAGTTGACAGCGATGCCGCACTCGCTTAATGCTGATGTCAATGTGGCTTCATACACCTCATCACTCAGCGTTGGATTATTTTCAGCAACACTGATCATTCGAGTACCCAAACACAAAGCCTGTTCGGGATTGATGGCTAATCCACGTTGCTCAGCAATAAAATAGGCATAGGAACTGATCGCAGTCTCTTCGTTGTCAAACCCGTGGTTGATATCGGGCTGAGGGTCAACAACCAGAGACGTAGAGCTCACCGATTGATCGTCTCCAGGCGCAGCATTGATGCCTTGCGAAATCTCCACTTTGCACTCTTCTGCAATGAACGTTCTGAGTGCCTCAAGTGATTTCACGTTGTCATTGCGCACTAAATTCTCAATTGCATTCTGGACGTTGTCGTCAACATCTGCGACCTTGCCGTCCCAATACACATTTTGTAAAGCCACCGACAACTCTTCGTAAGCGCGCTTGGTTTGTTCCACTTCAGGCTTTATTGCAGAAGGAGCGATGTCATTGATGATGGAAAGGGTTCCGGTTAGCACCGCAACTGTGCTTTGCAGTTGACGTCGCGAGATTGTCGAGAAACTTTCAACCGCAACTCCAGTTGCTACGAGCGATGATTCCAGTTCTGCAGCATGCGAACATACCGCGCGTGTTTCTTGCGATTCACTACAGGACGTGAGAACAACAGCAAATAGTGAAACTGCAACTAGATGACGCTTAATCATGGCTTGCACCACTTGTCGAGTTAATCCACGTTTCATACAGCGATGCATACTTTCCTCCAGCAGAAATTAATGCGAGATGGGAACCGTCTTCTACGATTCGACCATTTTCAAGCATGATCACACGATCTGCGCGCGAAGCCGTCGACAACCTGTGGGCAATAGAAATGGTGGTTCTGCCTACCGCTAAACGCTCTAGCGCATGAGAGATCCGTACTTCAGTGAGCGAATCAACTGAAGACGTCGCTTCATCAAGAACCAGAACATCCGGTTTGACAATGGAAGCCCTGACGAGCGCCACCAACTGCCGCTCACCCGCTGAAAGCGACGAGCCGCGCTGTCCAACCTGCGTCTGCAGTCCTGCTGGCAAGCTTTCAAGCCAGTCGGCCAACCCAAGTTCCGCAAAGCTATCGACCATGATTTGGGCGGACGCCTCTGGGTTTGCGAACTGCAAGTTGTACTCAATGGTGTTGGCGAAGAGAAATGGCTCTTGTGGAACAACAATGAGTCTCCGTCGCAGTTCGTCATTTGCAACCTCAGTAAGCGATACTCCTCCGATTTCCACTCGCCCTATGGTTGGATCAGTTAGCCGTGCAACGAGTCGGGCAATGGTCGTCTTTCCTGAACCTGACGGCCCGACAAGTGCGACATGTTGACCGGAAGCAATGTGCAACGAGATGTCATGGAGCACTGGTGTGTCATCGTCTGATTCATCAAGTCTGGAACCATACGCAAAACTCACATCTTTCAGATCCACAGATAGTCCACCTTGCGGAAGTGAGCGCGGATGTGGTGACTGTGGTGGACCAGTAGGAGTATCCAAAACACCCAACACTCTCCGTAACCCAGCGACAGCGCTCTGCACTTCATCGATGATTTCTGTGAATTCGGCAATGGGCTCAAGAAATCGGTAAGTAAGGAACACGAAGCCGACTAGAGCTCCGGACGTCAGCCCACCCGCTGGACCAATGAGTAACCCAGTACCAACAACCGCCATCACGGTGAACACTGCGAAAACTTCGCCACTTGGGAAAAGGAAAGCACCAATTACTCCTGCACGTATATTGCTCTTTTTGCGGTTGCGCATCGATACAGCAACCGTGTCGATCATTACTTGCTCAGCGTCATAAGCACGCAACGTTTCCGCACCAGCCATCAGTTCCGATACCGAACCGAGGAAATCGGCATTTCGTTCTCGAGAAAGATTGTGGGCATTAACTAAACGTGATTGCACAAAACGCAGAACGAGAACGAGTGGAGCGCTGGTGATGAAGGCAACCAGTGCTAAACGCCAGTCGTAAGCAAGCATTACCGCAGCAACTGCAATCATCTGAGAGCCATCCAGCAATAAACCAAGACCGCCCCACGAAAAGAATTGTGTGAGCGTCTCTATGTCGCTTGTTACTCGGGATACCAATGCGCCGCGCTTTTCGTTGTTGTGCTCTTCGAGACTGAGTCGATGTATATGGTCAAAGAGCTGAGACCGTAATGCGAAAAGTCCGCTTTCCGCTCTGGTTCCAAGTCGGCGGGTTGCTTCACGTAAGCAAAACGACGACAGTACGACGCAAAGTGCTCCGATGAGGCACAGGCGAATAATGTATTGAATGTCAATACGACCGGGTTGTAATCCGTGATCAATTGACTGCTGAATAAGGATTGGAATCACCAGACGTGCGCCCGTGCCAAACATGGCCAGTATGAATGTCAATCCAATGCCACTCTTTAATGCAGGAGCAACCGTTACTCCTCTGCCGATGATTCGTGCAGACGGGAATCTCTGTTCGAGATCGGTGCTCATTACGCTTTCCGATCCATTTCAAAGGATTTCATCAAATTGGCATATGCCGAGTTACTGCTCATGAGAGTTTCATGTGTAGCCAATTCGTGAACCTTGCCTTGGTGTACAAACAGCACACGGTCAGCGATCTTGACCGTTGTCGGTCGCGATGCGACCACAATTGTCGTGGTCGTACTAGACAGTGACGAAAGGCGCTCGATTACCAATGATTCGGTTGCAGGATCAAGTGCACTTGTGGTGTCGTCGAGCAGCAGAACGTGGCGTCCACTTGCAATTGCACGGGCCAAAGCAATTCGCTGTCTTTGGCCACCACTCAAACTGATTCCGCGTTCGCCAACAATCGTGTCAATGCCATTTTCAAGATCGGAAACGAACTCTTCACTCACTGATGCCCACAACGCGCGAGCAATATCGGGAACATGAATCGACTTACCTAGGGTCAAGTTGAAATGAAGGGAACCAGAAAAAAGAAATGGCTCTTGGAAAACAATCGCCGATCCACCTCGAGTTACGTGAACCGATCCATGTTGAGCACGAATCAAGCCTGCGATCATCCTTAGCAGTGTTGACTTCCCAGCACCCGTTTCACCTACAACTGCAACTGTTGAACCCACAGGAACAGAAAAATTGACATGAGTAAAGATCGGCTCGTTTGACTCTGAGTAGCAAAAAGATGCATCTACTACTTGAACTGCAATTTCAGAGTTTTGCGGAAGAAGGTTGATCTCTGGTTGCGTCTCTATTGGCTCATCGAGTATTTCGCGCACACGCTTGAAGCCACTTGCTGAGTGTGGAATCTCACTCAGCAGGTAGCCAATGATTCGTAACGGAAAAACGAGCAGCGTAAACAAATAAATAAAACTTGATAACTCTCCAATTGTCAGAGCTCCGTTGCGAACTCGAATTGCTCCAAATGCAATGAGCGCCACATTCACAAGTGATGGAGTTCCGTCAACGAGCGCTTCAAAGATCGCTCGTGCATTCACCGCTTTGATGCGAGCATCTTTCAGCTTTGATGAAATACGACCAAGGCGAACATGTTCCCTGTCTTCGGCTCCGAATGCCTTCACCACCATGACGCCGTCGAAACTCTCGTGAACAGCTTCCGACAGATCTCCCAATGCCTTTTGGGCAGAGTCAAAATGTCGATCTATGCGTCTTTGGTATCCAAGATTCAGAGCAAATAACAACGGAATGATGGTGACTGCCAACAGACCAAGTGGAAGGTCAATCACGACTAGCCAAATGCTCGTCAAACCAACAAGTAGCACCACTGACGTACTGAATGGAAGTGGGCCAAGAACAGAAGCGGCAGTATCCGAATCGACGCCCACTCTTGCGACTAAGTCGCCTGTCATGTGCTTTTGATGCCAAGCAGTTGGCTGGCGCATGGCGTGCCGAATGAGTTGCGTTGATAAGGACTCAGATGTTGACCAGTGGGAAATACCCGCGTAAGAACGGCGAATAACGACACCTACCGCCCTCAACAGACCGATACCAATGACAATGAAGCTCGCCATGACAAATGTCTGCTGATTGATGATGTCACTTTGAAACCGCGGGATAATCACTTCATCAACCACATAGCCCAAACCAAAACTAGATGCCACCGTACAAATGGCATAAACCGAAGCACCAGCAACCGCTATAAAAAACGGCCGCGGATGCAACTTCAGCAGCTGTCGAAGTAGCGAAATCGCTAACTGAAACCGAGACTGCTCCATAGGCGAAACTCTACTTCAGTGTCAAAGTTGCGAAGGAGAAACCAGAGATGAGTGAAGTACTATTCACAGCGTGACGAAGCCAAATAACGCCGATCAAACAACCTGGCAACGAGTCTCCCGAATCACTGCTCGAACAGTTATCGGTTTATCAATCATTGGACTTGTTGCGATGTGGGTGTACGCCTTTGGGTTTGCTTCAAAAGAAGCTGTCAACAAAATTGACGACCAAGCCTGGACTCAACGAGCAGAAGAAATTTGCAAACAAGCAGAAGAAGAACGGCTAGCGCTTGCCGACCTTCGTCAAATTTCTGATGCGGGCCCAAATGCCCTGAATGATCGAGCAGATTTAGTGGACAAGGCAACAGACACACTCGAAATAGCGATTACAAAGATCGCGGAAGTTTCACCAACTGATCCAAAGGGAAAGGCAATTGTTCCCATGTGGATCGCCGATTACATACAACTCATCAAGGATCGCAGAGATTACACGGCACTGCTGAGAACCGGCGTCAATGAACCTTTCTCAGAATCCATGTTTGAAGGACTACCCATTAGCGAGAAGATCTCCACCTTCGCCGCCGACAATCGCATGACGTCGTGCAAGATCCCAATGGATCTGTCTATCTAAATTCATTTGCTGGCAACCAGCCAGAATGTTCTGAATATTGCTTAATCACTTTTGCAGGAGAGCCAACTGCAACGCTGTAGTCAGGAATAATTCCGTTCACCACTGAATTGGCACCGATTGCAACGTGCTTACCAATGTGAGCACCAGGCAGGATTACGCTCCCCGCCCCAATCCATGAACCGTCCCCAATTACGACAGGCTTTTCTGGTTGCGTTTGCATTGAGATTGGGAGATCAATTTGTTCATATCCATGATTTTGATCTGTGATGTAGACGTGATGACCCGTCCACACATCATGACCAATATCAATTGCCAAGTGGCCAACGATTCCACTACCCCGCCCAATTAAACAACGGTCTCCTATACGCACGACTGGATTAGTTAAACACTGTTGACCAGGAATCATTCCCGCAGAGAGTGCAACATGGCTTCCAATCATGGTGTTAGAGCCGATGTGAATGTATTGCTCATTGAATACTGTGGTCTGAGGGAAACAGATGATGCTGTTGTGCCCGAATGCCCCGAAGCGCTTTCCACGCGATGTGTCCGGTCCAATGGATCCGTGAAGTGAAAGCCAACCCCAAGCAGCATGAGCCAAACGCTCCTTGAGTGCGCGCGATTTGGCCGAAATCATGATGTGCAATCTAATCGGTAGTCTGAATTTGTGACTGAAGCGCAATCGCGACCGCGAATCACCGTGCCAATGGTGATGGCAAACAAAGGCACGGGAAAGCCGCTGAGCATGATCACTGCCTATGACGCAACCTTTGCCCGAATTGTCGATGAATCTGGGGTCGACATGATTCTTGTAGGCGATTCCGTCGGCTCAGTCGTTCAGGGTGTCGCAAACACCATTCCCGTCACGCTTGAGGAAATGGAATACCACGTGAAGTTAGTAGCGCGGGCAAATCCTCGGGCTTTGATCATTGGTGATCTGCCGTTCGGTTCATACCAAGTCAATACGGAACAAGCTGTGCGAAGTGCGATTCGTCTTGTGAAGGCTGGCGCAGCTGCTGTGAAATTAGAAGGTGGAGTCACAATGTTTGACACCATCGCAGCCATTTCACGTGTTGACATTCCTGTGATGGGCCACATTGGGTTGACTCCACAGAGCTATCACCGAATGGGTGGTCATCGTGTGCAGGGGCGTGTTGATGGTCGTGAAGCGGGTGGACGCGAACGACTTCTCGAAGATGCACACTCGGTAGAGCAATCTGGAGCCTTTGCTGTTGTCATCGAAGGTGTACCACGGGATCTCGCCAAAGAAATCACCAACAAAGTTTCCATCCCAACTATTGGGATTGGCGCCGGCCCCGATTGTGATGGACAAGTGCTCGTCCTTCACGACATTCTTGGCTTGACACAAAACACTTTGAAGTTCACGCGCAAGTACGCAGATATTCGTTCAACGAGCGTAGATGCGTGCAAACAATTTGTTGAAGAAGTACGAAATGGATCGTGGCCAGACGATGACCACTCTTTTCACTAGCAGATCAAGTTTTCAAACATGGCGTGATTCATTATCGGAACATCGAACCGTCGGGTTTGTTCCAACGATGGGTGCTCTACATGCCGGTCACATCAGCCTCATCGAGCAAGCGAAGGCAAAGTGTGACGTCGTAGTAGTGAGCATCTACGTCAACGCCTTACAGTTCAATTCGGACACCGACTTCACGCGATACCCACGTACTGAGGAAACCGACTTTCAGTTATGTGCTCATGCGAATGTTGATGCCGTCTTCGCTCCGGTGAAAAGCGACCTGTTCCCTGAGGAAGTAGTGAAATTAGTGACACCTTCTAGCAATGCGTTGGGTTACGAAGGCGCAGATCGGCCAGGACATTTTGCTGGCGTTGCAACAGTTGTCGATCGACTCTTTTCAGTGGTTAAGCCAAGGGTCGCCTTCTTCGGCTTAAAGGATTACCAGCAAGTTGCAGTAATCAATGACATGGCATCACAACTACACCCCAACATCGTGATTGCGCCGTGCAAAACGATGCGTGAGGCTGACGGATTGGCAATGTCAAGCCGCAATAGATTCCTCACCCCATCTGGACGTGAAAGTGCAGCCTCATTGAACATCGCTCTCAAGAAAGCAGTCTCATTGTGGAATGACGGCAAGTCTCAATCACAGGAATTGATTGAGACCGTTTCTAAGGATGTTTTACGAGATTCAGCAATAGAAGTGCAGTACATTTCAGTCGTTCGCAATGGCACCATGGAACAGGTTCAGACTGTAAGTGAAAACGATGTAATCGTTGCGGCAATCATTGTCGACGGGGTCCGCCTTATTGACAACATGTCGTTTACTAACGCTTGACCTCGGCATTTGACTGTCTAACGCGATAGCGGACCGTGTAAATAGAGTCACCACTCAAAATTCCTCCCCGAGCAAAAGTACGACCGTTTTGCCAGTTGGATAAACCCAGTTCTGGTTTGTTTAATGCATACTGTCCATCAACCCAACGCGTCATGCCATCGCCGAAGAATGGTGCGTTAGACCTGCTCCAAGCAAGATCGATTTCCGATTCATCATCAGAGATAAATGATAAAACGAAAGACGGTGATTGCGCATTAAACAAATCAATCGCAGCATTCACATTCTCGGAAACCACAATGGATAGCTCAGGCGTGTTTTCCCACTCCCACTCAGTTCCAAGATTCGAGTGCTCTATTGGTTCAATTACAAAATCATGCGGAACAGTGCAGTTGGATAATGCAGAAGACACGTTCCCATCAACATGCAAAACCGCATGAGTATTTCTCTTAAGTGCGGCAAGCTGTACACCATCAATAACTGCCTGTAACGACTTATCCAACGAACCTACGGTATGCACCACAGTGTTCAATGTGTTGCAGACTTTTCGGTCCAGTGAGTTCTGCACCACATTCTTCAGTCGATCAACGTCTACAACATCGGAAACAACCATCCACGCGCCACCGGTGCCATGCAGACTTGCTGGGATGCCGTGTTGCTGGGCAATCTCGCCAAGTAGTGCAACAGAAGATCCACTACCCCGCGCCACAGCAAGTGACAATCGTTTGTCAGAGAACAAGGCCCAAGCAGCGGCATGTGTCTTTGACGGCAGCAGCGCAACAGATGCGGGAGGGAGACCAGCTTCTTGCAGGCTCGGTATTACTGCAAGGTCCATGATTGCTTGAGCGGTCTCGAGTGCATCGCTACCAATTCTGAACACGCAAACATTGCGACTTGCGAGCACACCTGTCGCATCTGCAAACACGTTTGGGCGACCTTCAAAGACGAACCCAACTACTCCAAGCGGTGCAATATGAGATTCAATTGACCAACCATCGTGGTTCAATGTGTCGCGCATAGTGCTCGATGTAACTAATTCCTTCCAGATCAACAAAGCGTCGATCATGTCTTGGCGCATAGATTCGCTCAGGACCAAACGAGTGGTTGAACGTCCTTTGGCCTTGGCGTCAGCAACGTTTCTTTGGTTTGCCTCTCGAATCTGATTGAAGATGGCCTCATCTTTCAAACGGCGTGCAAATGCTTCATAGAAAGAAATGATTTGGCGGTTGGTGGCATCCCCGAGAGCAGAGAACGCGTCGATTGATTTATTGATACACGAGGCAACCAAATCCGAATCAGCGTTGGGCACGAGCAACAAACCTGCCGAAGTTGTGGCAATCAGCCGATCGCCATCGACGAAGGCATCGGCTATTTCTCTGCCGATTTCTACCAGCTCTCCACCGATCAACACTTTGTCGTGTGGCTGAAGTTTCATTGTTGCTCCATGTGTCCATCGTAGGTCACTAGTCTGAAAACATGAATGATCGTTTATATTTTCGTCAATTGTTGTCTGGAACTGACTTCGCTCAACAAGACCAAATGGCACATCAGATGGTCAATTTTGTTTATTTGATTGGTGATAAGGAAACACGCGAATGCGTCATTGTTGATCCTGCGTACGCAGTGAATGAAATTTCAGACATTGTTCAGTCAGATGACATGAATCTTGTTGGAGCACTAGGCACCCACTATCACCCTGATCATGTGGGTGGGAACATGATGGGATGGAATATCGAAGGCATTTCATCTTTACTTGAACTCAACAACATTCCGATCCATATCCAAAAGGCTGAAACCGAGTGGGTCACAAAGACAACCGGTGTATCTGCATCTCACCTCACATCTCATGAGGGTGGCGACGTCATCCAAGTTGGCGCGATTGAAATCACACTGCTGCACACTCCGGGACATACACCAGGAAGTCAGTGCTTTCTCGTCGACGGAAACTTGGTTTCAGGAGACACATTGTTTCTTGAAGGGTGCGGCCGCACCGACCTTCCTGGTTCAAACCCTGACGATATGTATGACAGCTTGAGCATGCTCGCTTCTCTACCAACTGACACCATCGTCTATCCAGGTCATCGCTATTCAGATCCGGCTTTTCTTGCCCTCGGTCAAGTCCGAGAAACCAACTATGTATTCAAGCCAACTTCGAAAGAGGGCTGGTTGCAATGGTTCGGTCAGTAAGCCGGACAATCATCTGTCTCTAGCAGCCAGAACCACCTAGAAAGCACGGAAGTTGATCCAAGAAGAGATACGTCCAAGAGACCAAAAACAAAACCCCTGTCGCTAACATACTGGTACTAATTCTGCGATTAACTGAGAAAAAAGGATATGAAACAGATATCGATGAAACTGCAACAAATGATGTGAAGCCGAGAAAAAAGAATACTGCCCACGGAATTCCATAGGGGAAGCCCTCAGACCTTAAAGATTCTAGGGTAAACAAGGATGCCGTCGAGATTAAAGACGTTGTCAATCCGTATAGAACAGCTTTCCGATACACAATTGAAGTTTAGTAGAAGAGTCGCCCTAAAAGCCGGAGACTGCTTAGTTATGCGTGGAGTCACGCTTAATAATTATTGTTGCCCTATAAGCAAAGTGTTAGCCGAGCAGGCCCGAATACAAACTGCTCAGTCCTGCTACAGCAAGCAACACCAAAACCAATAACCGAAAACGATCGGGGTCAACGCGATTACGAATGAATCGTCCGGCGTAAACACCGACGATCATGCTCGGAAGCAGTGCAATGGCAATCAAAACATCTGACAACGCAATTTCCCCAAATGCGGCGAATAAACCCAATCCATAGACGCCACTGACTAAAAACACCATGTTCAACGTCGAACGGAAAACCTGCGGATCGCTCTTCCGCGCCTGCATCGCAAACACTAGAGGCGGACCGTTTGTCGATGTTGAAGTCAATAGAAAGCCGCTGATGACTCCCATCGACCAGTCAAGACTGACGTGGGCATTTGTAAGATCGCGGCCACGTGCGAGCAACAACACTCCGAACAACACGCCAATTCCTAACAGGATCTTAAGCACTTGCTGATTTGCATAAATGAAAGCAATAAGTCCAAAAGGCGCTCCGACACATGAAGCCAACAAGAACCGTTTAACTTGTGGTTTATCTTGATTATGTTTCAAATCTCGATACTGAAACACGTTGTTCGCTGTACCAATCAAGGAAGCAAGTATCACGGCACGTTGTAGACCAACAATTTGCATCATGATTGGAACCGTTAATAAGGCGAATCCGAACCCAACAACTGCCTGTGTGCACGCTGTTGCCAGAACTACTAGCGCAACTGCAACGAAACTCCACAACGTGATATCGATCATGAAATCAATTCTTGAACACACGACGTAAATACCGAAGTGTGCAGATCCACATCGGCTTCACTGTGGAACGGCGTCATGAGCGCCATGTTGTGAAATGGTGTAAGCAGAATGCCTCTGTTTAATGCGTAGATGTGCATGTAAGACTCAAGGGCGTCATTAACTGAAGCTGCTGCTTGCGCACCATTTTGCGGATGCTCAGAAAACCAGTATTCAGCACGACATCCAAGTTGCTGCACGGTCCAGGGCAATTGGTATTGGCTAATGACATTTTGCACTCCTTCGCTCCAACGAGTGGCAAGTGGAATGGCAATATCAAAATCCTGCTGCCGAAGCGCATGTGTAAGAGTCGCACGAATTGCAGCACCGGCTAGAGCGCTACCACTCAATGTTCCTCCGATGCCCGATACGTCAAGATCGTGGCCATGCATCAGATGCTCAACCTTATGTGCAATGTCTGCAGACATGCCGTAAGCGGCAACCGGAACTCCACCACCAATTGTTTTTCCGATTACCAACATGTCAGCATCGATTCCCCACATCCGCGATGCTCCTTGCGGACCAGCACAGATGGTGTGTGTTTCATCAAGAATGAGAATCACGCCGTATTTTCGTGTGAGTTGACGAACACCTTCTAGGTACCCGCTTTGCGGCAACACGATTCCTATGTTCGTCAGTGCAGGTTCCATCAGCACACATGCAACCTCTCCACCGGCAAGCGCGTTCTCCATGGCTGAGAGATCGTTGTAGGGCACAGCAATGGTCGTGACACCAGGATGCACCTGGGGACCAATTGCGCCAGGACGACTAACGGTTTTGCCATGCTCATCCAGAATGACAAGCGTTTCATCAACGGTTCCGTGATAGCACCAGTCATTCACCACAATCTTTGGCTTCCCGGTGAGTTGACGGGCGAGACGCAAGCTAAATCGATTGGCATCAGTAGCACTGAGACAAAACTGCCATTTACTCATTCCAAATCGTCCAGACAGATGATTTGCCACCCAAGACAGGTCTGATGAGGGCAGCATCGTCGTGAACCCTCGCTGTGACTGATCAGCAATCGCTCGAGAAATTGGAGCGTTAGCATGACCGGTCATCGATCCTGTGTCACCTAGGCAAAAGTCAACATATACATTGCCGTCGATATCAACGATGCTCCCACCCACTGCTTTGTCGGCGACCACTGGAAATGGGCCTGCCCACCTCTTCATCCATGGCATCGGGACTCCTGCCAGCAAAGACCCTTGCGATCGAGCTGACACCTCTTGCGATCGAGGATGATTCCGCACGAACATGTCCACTTCGGCACTCATGAGTTCCGCGATACGTGAATCAGCGATCATGCAACCATTCTTGTGCATCCATACCGCAACATGACGCATTTTGAAATATAAATTACGCCGATACATTACTTGAATGAAAAAACGCGTCTTAACATCAACAGCTACCGTCTTTATCGTCTTGGGCGGGACAGTAGGAATTCAGCAATTCATCTCGATGAAGATCATTTCACGAGTTGAGCAAGAGATGCCCAAGGCTTCTGGAGTTAGCGCTTCTATTCCACTCGCAGATGTTCCAAGCAATCTCGTTTCTGGCGAAATCAAGTCAGTTAAAATCAATATTGATGAATTTGCGCTGAAAACAACAGGCATTGCTGCTTCATTAGAAATTTCTGCTTCCAGTATCAGGAAAGCAAAACCATCCACTGTCGGCTCATTGGAACTTACGGCAACTATTCCTGCGTCAGCGATCACCAAGTTTTCGCAATTTAATGATGCTCAGATCGTGGGTAACACTTTGCAGGTCTCCGCTGGAGCGGGTGGTTTGGGTACAGCAACACTCATTCCGATGTACGGGAAGAACCAACTCTATTTTGAGCTACAGAGTATTTCATTCTTAGGAAACCAAGTACCTGCATCATCATTACCTGATGAACTTCAAGTCCAAATTCGGACAATGAGCCAAAGAAATTTGACACCGCCAAAGGGACTTGAAGTTGAATCAGTTGTCCTGAGTGAAAAGGGGCTTTCCGTCAATATGTCCGGAAGCAACATTCGGGTTGGAAACATCGGATCCGAATTGTGAATCTCAATCTCCGAGGTGAACATCTTGCATCTATGCGGTTTGTATAACGGGTTAAGACCTTTGTAGATGTAAATCTGCGTTCTACACTGACACTATGAATCCTCTGCGTATC
>Ga0208788_1001075_pt1 | contig 13366 bp, 12 predicted proteins | sample Wag4_2014_7_11_3_FD_187363 | JGI IMG/M metagenome (GOLD analysis project Ga0208788, IMG submission 187363) | Fresh water mixed with fracking chemicals microbial communities from Ohio, USA - Utica-2 Time Series FC 2014_7_11 (SPAdes) (version 2) ... | reverse complement strand
GTGCCCTACTTCGGCGCCTGCATCCACGTGCCGCCACCGCCGTCGAACCAGATCGTGCATGTCACCAGCGAACTCGGCGTGCTGCTCGATGCGCTGTACCAGCCCTTCTGGGTGGAAGGCCCGCTGAAAACCGAGCATGTCAGCAGCGAGCTGGCCGAGGTCGGTTACCAGATGGAAGCGGACAAGATCTACGCCTACGAATTGCCCGACAGCTGAGCCTGTAGGAGCCCCGCCTCGGGGCGAAGCGGTCGCGGTCATCCAGAAACATCTGCGGTGTTAGCACCATTCGCCGCGAGGCGCGTCTCCTACAAAAAGCCAATACGCTACCGTGCCTAACGACACCTCCAATGAAAAAGCCAGACACTAGGTCTAGCCGTTGGGGAAATCTGTTGAAAGATTTCCCGATGGCCTGCGGTTACGGGCCCTGGACGCAAAAATCCCCAGCAGAGATATTTTCTGCTGGGGATTTCTGTTTTTTGGCTTTCAGATCATGACGTTAGCGATCTTCATCAACAGATTAAGCCAGCGCCTTGACACTAGGTCTGGCTTTTTACTTGGTGCGCGCGACGCACCGAGAACGACTCAACTGCGACTGGCTACCCTATTTTCTCGCTCGAAACGCAGCTCGCTTTCCGCCCACTGCCGCCAGGAGCGCACCTTGGCCCGCTCGGCACCGCCACGTTCGGCGCGCGCCAACGCATCCAGCCCGGCCTGCCAGCGCGACTGCTCCAGCTCCAGCTGAGCGACGTACAGCCAGTGCTTGCCGTTGCCGCTGCGTTCGGCCAGCGGCCGCAGCACGCGCACCGCTGCGGCGCGATCGCGCGCCTGCCACCAGAACAGGCCCAGACGCTCCTGGCGAGCTGCGGTATTGGCCAGCAGACCGCTGTCGAGCATGCCAGCGAGCAGCTTGGCGCCCTGCCAGGGCTGATCCGCAGCGCCGGCGAGCAGCACCAGGTTGTCCAGTTCCGCCTCGCTGAAGCGCAGGCCCTTGCTGTGCGCCGCACGCAGGGTCGCCAGCGCCTTGTCGTTGCTGCCGGCCATCTGCTGCAGACCGGCCAGTTGGCGCCAGCCCTTGGCATCGTTCGGCTGGCGCGCCAGCAACTGACGCTGCCAGCGCTCGGCCTGGGCATAGCGCTTGAGGTCGGCGTTGGCGCCCACCAGAAACTGCAGCCAGATGTCATCGGCATTGGGATTGGCCTGCACGTAACGCTCGGCCAGCGGCAACGCCTTGGCCGGCTGGTTCATGCCCTGATAGGCCTGCACCAGCATCTGCAACACCTCCTCGGAGGCGCTGGCCTGATTCGGCGCCAGCAGCTCGACGACCTTGGCGTAGCGGCGCTCGCCCAGGTTGAGCTTGGCCAAGTTGAGGCGTTCGCCGGCGAGCATCTGTTCGTCGAGCTTGCCGCTGCGCACGGCCTTGTCCAGCCAGTCGATGGCCTGGCCGTTGTTGCCAGCAGACCAGGCCACGTAGGCCTTGCTGCGCCAGACCAGTGCCTCTTCGAGGCTGCCGCTCTTGGCCTGGACGTCATCCAGCACACGTCGTGCGGCGGCATAGTCGCCCTTCTGCTGCGCAACCTGCGCCGTGTTCAGGGCCTTGAACACGGCCGGGTCGACGGTCTGCTGGGCCATGCCAGGCACGGCCACAGCACTGAGCATCACGAGCAACAACCAACGGTACATGGTCAGCTCCTTTCCAGACGGAAGTAGAGGGTTTTCACCGCCTCGCGGTCCACCGCCAGGCCACCCTCGGTGCGTGGCGCGAAGCGCCAGCGAGACGCAGCACGGCGCGCTTCGCGCTCGAAGACATTACGCGGGTTGGCTTCCAGCACGCGGATGTTCTCCACATTGCCGGAGCGATTGATGGTGAAAGCCAGTTTGACGAAACCTTCGATGCCACGCTGCAGCGCATAACGCGGGTATTCCGGGCGCACGTCGTTGAGCGGCATGACTTCGCTCTCCATCCCGCCCATCTGCCCACCGGACTCGGCGGCCTGGCTCGGCGGTGTCGGCGCTGGAGCCCCCGGTGCAAGACCGGACAAGCTCGGCGCAGGCGCGCTGTTGACGGCGATACCACTGGCCAGGCTTGGCAGTTGGATGTCCAGCGCCGGCAGGTTGGCATTTGGCGTAGCCGTTTGCGGTGTCGGCGGCGTGGGTGGCTGCGGCGTTTGCGGCTGAGGTGGCTGCGGCGCCTGCTGACGGGTGCGGCTGGCGGTCTCGCTGGCGTTACCGTCCATGCGCACGAAGTTGGCCACGCTGACCGGGTCCTGGCTCACCTTGGCACTCGGCGGCGCGACCATGTACAGCATGAGGGCGAACAACCCCAGGGCCATCAGGCAGGCGCCGAGAAAAGACAGCGGCAGGCGCATCAGTTGACTCCGTTGCCGGCGGCCAGGGCGACATCCTGCACACCGGCCAGACGTGCCTGATCCATCACCTGGACGACCAGGCCGGTACGCGCATCCTGGTCGGCCTGCACCACCACCGCGCCGTCGGGCTGATCGACGCGCATGCGCTCGACATGGGCGCGCACGCTGCGGATGTCCACCGGCTGCTTGTCCATCCAGATCTGCCCGTCGGCAGTGACGGCGATGAGGATATTGCCCTTGTCCTGCGGGTTGGCGGTTTCCGCCTGCGGGCGCTGCACTTCGACCCCGGACTCACGAATGAAGGAGCTGGTGACGATGAAGAAGATCAGCATGATGAAGACCACGTCGAGCATCGGCGTGAGGTCGATGCCGGTGTCTTCGTCCTGCTGGTGGTGACGACGCATTCTCATGTTGGGCGATCTCAGTCGTGACGCAGCTGGTCGGCCAGCCGCTCGATGGCCTGGCTGGCTTCGCGCTCGAGGCTCGCCAGGCTGAACAATCCGGGAATGGCCAGGACCATGCCGGCCATGGTCGGCAGGGTCGCCTGCCAGACGCCTGCGGCCATGCCGCGTGGGTTACCGGCGCCGTTGAGGGCGAGCACATCGAACACGGCGATCATGCCGAGCACCGTGCCAAGCAGGCCCAGCAGCGGATACAGCGCCACCAGGGTCTTGCCCAGGCGCAGCGGCGCCGCCAGTTGCTGACGCGCCTGCGCCAGCCAGGCCGTGCGCACGGCGCGCTGCCAGTTGCCGTTGTCGTCGGCGAGTACCTGTTGCCAGGCCTCGCGACGCTCCTGCACCCAACGCGGAAAGATCCGCCGCATGTACCAAAAGCGCTCGAACACCAGGGTCCAGAACACCACGCAGAGCACCGCCAGCGCCCACATCACCACGCCGCCGGCACTCATGAAGTCGAGCAGTGCATGGGCACTGTCGACCACACGCAGCCAGAAGGCGAACAGATCAGTCACGGCGCGGCGCTCCCGACAGGTGCAGGGCAATCAGGCCGGCACTCTGCTGCTCGAGAATCTGGATCAGGCCCTTGCTGCGGCTGGCCAGCAAGCTGTGCAGGAACAGCAGCGGGATGGCGGTCACCAGCCCCTGTACGGTGGTCACCAGCGCCTGGGAAATCCCGTCGGCCATCATCCTCGAGTCACCACCGCCGCTCTGGGTGATGGCCTGGAAGGTCACGATCATGCCGGTCACGGTGCCCAGCAGGCCGAGCAGCGGTGCAACGGCAGCCAGCAGCTTGAGCAGGCCCTGGCCTTTTTCCAGTGGGGGTGTTTCCTGCAGGATCGCTTCGTCGAGCTTCAGTTCCAGGGTTTCCAGATCCGCCAGTTGCGGCTTGGCCCCCAGTACGCCGATCACACGGCCCAGCGGGTTGTCATCACGCGGCACGCTGAGGTTGTGCATCTGCGCCTTGACCAGACGGCCGACGCGGCTCAGGTAAATCATCCGCCACAGCGCCAGGAGCAGACCAAAGGTTCCCAGCACGACGATCACCCAGCCGACCAGACCACCCTGCTGTAGACGATCCCACAGGGTTGGCTGCTGCTGCAGCTGCGCCAGCAGGCTGCCACGGCTCGGATCGATGGGCAGCGTGGCGAGCGCATCGGTGCTGTTCAGGTAGTCCTTGACCTTGCCCAGGCCGGACGGCTGACGCGGCGGCGCCACCAATTGCCCGGCATCGGCGTCGTAACGCAGGAAGGCATCCTCGCCATACACAGCGAAGGCGCCAACACGCAGTACCTGCTGCTCCTGACGCGAACCATCGGCACTCACCACCGGCAGTTGCAGGCGCTCGATACGGCCGCTGGCGGCCAGGTCTTCGAGCAGCAGCATCCAGTAGCCGTCGAGATCGTCGGCGGACGGCAGCGAGCGGCTTTCGGCCAGCGCCTTGAGGCGCTTCAGACGCTCCGGATACTGGGCGTTGAGCAGGCTGTCCTGCCATTGCCCGGCGACATCACCGGCGCTCTGGCGCACGACACCGAACAGCTCACCGAGGTGACCGATGCGCTGCGCCAGCAGTTTTTCCTGCTCGGCCAGCTCGGCCTCCTGGCGGTCGAATTCAGCTTTCAGACGTTCGCTTTCGGCTTTCTGGATATTCAGTGCAGAGCGCGCGGCAGCCAGCAACTGCGCCTGTTCGCTACGCTTGGCGAGAAACGCCTGTTCGCGTTCCTGCATGGCGCTGACTTCGGCAGCGCGCTCGCTGCGGATGCGCTGCAGCAGTTGATCGGGGTTGAGGGTTTCGGCCACGGCAGCCAGTGCCGGCAACAGGCTGAGCGCCAATACGGCTACAACACGACGACTCATTGTGCGGCCTCCTCGGCCAGGGTCTTGATCGGCAGGGACAGCACGGCGGGCGCCTGCTGCTGACGGGCGATGGCGATAGCCTGGGTCAACGGACGACGTGCGCTGCCGTCGAGCACTTCCCAGGCCTTGGTCTGCGGGTTCCACCAGCCGCTCTCGTGGGCATCGAGGGTCTGGTAATAGAGCATGCTGCGGCCCAGGCGCAGGAACTCGACGCTGCGCGAACCACCGTCTGCCTGATTCAGCTCGCCGCGCCAGGCTTCGAGCGTGCGGCCATAATCGCTCTCGATCTGGTAGGCCTCAAGGATGCGGCGATATTTGTCGGCCAGACTGACGTCGGCGCGCGGCAGCAAATCCTGCAACTGAGCCAGACGATCCTCGCGCTCTTCAGGCAGGAACGGCAGATCGGCAGCGATGAACTCACCCAGCACTTCGACCATCTTGACCATCTGCGGGCTCACCGCTTCCTGGGTACGTTCGATGCCATCGAGCTGCTTCTGATAACTGGCCAGCTCCTGACGCTGGGCTTCGACCAGATCACGAAGCTGACTGTTATAACCTTTCAAAGCCTCAGCCTGCTGCAGGGCATTGCGGTACTCAGTGAGCATCTCACGACTGGCGTCATCCAGTTGCTCGACACGGCCCTGCGAGGCTTTTGCCTCGGCAGCCAGGCGTTGGCTTTCATCCAGCGCGGCATCCAGCGGCGCAGCAGCCAACGAGCCGCTGGCCAACATCAGGGCCACAGCCAGGGAACGGAGGGGGAAGCGATTCATGCGCAGAGGGTCCTCGACAGACAGGCTTGCTTCAAAAAGAGAAACATTATCATCTAGAGATGCATTTGAGGCAATGGACAAAACACCGCAGCAGAGCCCATCGATCTATTGAGCCAGGTCAAAAAGTGAATTGTTGCGTGGCTTAGCATTGATTCCAGCCAAAGACACAACCGACTCGAACTGGAGCTCGCTATGTACAAGTCACTGTTCACCGCTTCTCTGCTGGCCCTGGCCATCGCTTCCCCCATCGCCCAGGCTCACCAGGCTGGCGATATCATCGTCCGTGCCGGGGCCATCACCGTTCAACCCAATGACAGCAGCTCTGGAGTCAAGGTTGATCGCGGCGCATTGGCTGGCACCGACCTGGGAGGTAAGGCCACTGTAGGTAGTGACACCCAATTGGGCCTGAACTTCGCCTACATGCTTACCGATAACTTGGGTATCGAACTTCTGGCCGCCACCCCCTTCACGCATGACGTGCATGTCAAAGGCACAGCCCTTGGCGCGGCAAACGGCAAACTGGGCACTCTGAAGCACCTGCCGCCAACCCTGAGCCTGGTGTACTACCCGCTAGACAATGCATCGGCTTTCCAACCCTACATTGGCGCCGGCATCAACTACACCTGGTTCATGGATGGAGACACCAGCAGCCGTGCCGAAGCTGCAGGTTTCAGCAATCTGCAGGCCTCCAACAGCTGGGGCCTGGCTGCTCAAATCGGCGCTGATTACATGCTGACAGACAACATCATGATCAACGGCCAGATCCGCTACATCGATATCGATACTCAGGTGAATGTCGACCACAACACACTGGCAGGTGGTGTGCGTGCCAAAGTGGACGTTAAAGTCGACCCATGGGTCTACATGGTCGGTCTGGGCTACAAGTTCTGATAGCCCACGCAGAAACGAAAAAGCCGGCGAAAGCCTAATGCTGATCAGTTAAGCGACGACTGCCTACGATGAGCCCCCTCGCCCATCTGGCGAGCCATGTTCGGAGAGGGGTAAATGGCCGTTTCGCGGTATTTCGGCCCTCTCCCCCAGCCCCTCTCCCGTAAACGGGAGAGGGGAGCCAAACGCGTACAGCCTTAACTGACAGGCATTAGGCGAATGCCGGCTTTTTCATGGGCTCGATTCACAGCCCGAGCAGCTGACGCAACCCTTCACGCAGCGACGTCTGCTGCGGCATGCGGTAATGAGCTTGCAACCGCGCATTGTCGGCACGTGAATGACGGATATCGCCAGCTCGCGCCGGTAAGTGCGTCACCTGCGGCAGGCCGCCGCAAAGCGCACCGATTTCCGCCAGCAACTGGTTGAGGCTGACCGCCTGGTTCCAGCCAACATTCACCGCAGGCTCGACGAACTCACCCAGCAAGCCCTGCAGCAGCAGCTCGATCAGGTCAGCGACATAGAAGAAGTCCCGGGTCTGCTCGCCATCGCCGAAAACACTGATCGGCAGCCCCTGCTGCGCCCTCTGGGTGAAGATACTGATCACCCCGGAGTACGGCGAGGACGGATCCTGGCGTGGCCCGAATACATTGAAGAAACGAAACACCGCCGGTTCCAGACCATGCTGACGGCGGTAGAAATCCAGATAGTGTTCGCCGGCCAGCTTGTCGGACGCGTAAGGCGTCAGCGGCGCCTTGGCGGTGGCTTCATCGATTGCCACGCCCTCGCCGTTATTGCCATAGATGGCCGCACTGGAGGCATAGACGACGCGTCGCACGCCATGCTGACGCATGGCCTCGCAGACGTTCAGGGTGCCGATAAAGTTGCTCTGATGCGTGGCGACAGGGTCGTCTACCGAGGCCTGTACCGAAGCCACCGCGGCCAGATGCGCCACGGCCGAACAACCCGCTACCGCGCGGGCGACCACCTCGGCATCGGCGACATCGCCCTCGATGAAGCACAAACGCGGATTATCCAGCGGCAGGTTGCTGCGCTTGCCCATGGACAGATTGTCCAGTACGCGCACGCCATGGCCTGCAGCCAGCAAGGCGTCAACCAGGTGCGAGCCGATAAAGCCGGCACCGCCGGTTACGAGAATTTCAGCCATGACGATAATAACGGTCCAGCAGGCTCGGCAGACCGGAGCGCCAGGCGCGCGGCTTGATACCGAAGGTGTGAAGAATTTTCTTGCAGGCCAATACCGCATGCTGCGGCTCATCGGCCGCATCCGGACGTGCGGCGTGCGCCTGCGGCGCGACATCCTCGACCAGATTGCTGCGATAGTGACGCGCCTCGCTCAGTACCGCCTGCCCCAGACTCAGCGCCGTACTGGCCTCATGTCCGCCGTAATGATAGGTGCCCCACAAGGGCGACTCGCAATCGAGCTGCTTGAGCACGGCCAGAATCACCCGCGCCGCATCGTCCACCGGGGTGGGATTACCGCGCCGGTCATCGGCGAGATACAGCACCTCATCACGCTCGGCGCGCGCCAGAAAACGCCCCAGGCGTCCTTCGCGGCTGTCATCGAGCAACCAGCCGAAGCGCAGCAGCACATGCCGCGGACAGATCGCCCGCACACTCTGCTCCAGCCGCCACAGCGCCTGACCGCGCAGCCCGAGGGGCAGCGGCTCTTCCTTCTCGCTGTAGGCGGTGACCCGCGCGCCATCGAAAACCCGGTAGCTGGACGGCTGCAGCAAGACGATGGAGTGGTGCTGACACAGCTCGGCCAGGCGCTCCACGGCGCGTTCCTGCGTTTGCAGGCGCGACTCGGCCACCGACTCGGCCTGGAACCAGTCGAAGTAGTAAGCCAGGTTGATCAGTGCATCCGGGCGGGTGTCGTCGAGCAACTCGGTGAGGCTCGCCGCATCCCAGCCATTTTCCGGCGGGCGTGGTGCGAGGAAGCCGATATCTTCCTCGGCGCCAAGACGGATCAGCGCTTGCCCCAGGGCACTACCACCGCCCAGCAGCATCAGGCGCATTCGCATAGGCTAGAGCCCGCTCAGATTAGAACGGGATGTCGTCATCGAAGCTGTCGTAGTCAGGCGCTGGCTGGGCCTGCTGCGGAGCAGGACGCTCCTGACGCGGGGCCTGTTGCGGCTCGCGCTGCGGAGCCGGACGCGATTGACGCGGAGCGCCGCCTTCATCACCGCTCGGACGACCGCCCAGCAGCTGCATGGTGCCCTGCATATCGACGATGATCTCGGTGGTGTAGCGCTTGATGCCGTCCTTTTCCCACTCGCGGGTCTGCAGCTTGCCTTCGATGTACACCTGCGACCCCTTGCGCAGGTACTCGCCGGCGATCTCGGCGACCTTGCCGAACAGCGCAACACGGTGCCACTCGGTCTTCTCGACCTTCTGCCCGGTCTGCTTGTCGGTCCACTGCTCGCTGGTGGCCAGGCTCAGGTTGGTGACCGCGTTGCCGCTGGGCAGGTAGCGTGTTTCCGGGTCCTGGCCGCAGGTGCCGACCAGAATGACTTTGTTAACCCCACGGGCCATAACGTTCTCCTAGACTCGGCACGCCGCTGGTGCCGATATGATCAGGCTTTCCAGCGTCGTGCGATCCACTTGTTGGGTATCGACTTTGATATAGATGGCCGCTTCGTCGACCACCACCACGGCGTCCGCCACTCCCGGCGTTGCCTTGAGGCGTTCGACCAGTCCGACATCGGCCAGTGCCGCGGCATCGAGCGGCAGGCGCAAACTGGTCACGTACGGCGGTTCGCGCATAGTAACAGCAATAGCCAGCCAAATTGCACAGAGCACGGCGCAGCCGATGAACACACCGCCCAGGCCCACGTGCTGGTACAGCCAGCCACCGAGAATGCCGCCCAGGGCTGCGCCGAGGAACTGGCTGGTGGAATAGACGCCCATCGCAGTGCCCTTGCCGCCTGCCGGCGCCACCTTGCTGACCAGCGACGGCAGCGAGGCTTCGAGCAGGTTGAAGGCGGTGAAGAACACCACGATACCCAGTACCAGCGCCCGCAGGCTGCTGCCGAAGAAAGCGAAGTAGAGCTCGCAAGCCAGCAACACGCTGACGGCACCGAGCAGCACGCGCTTCATCTGGCGTTTTTTCTCGCCATAGATGATGAACGGCACCATGCCGAAGAAGCCGATCAACAGCGCGGTGAGATACACCCACCAGTGCTCTTCCTTGACCAAGCCGCCCTGCTCCACCAGCGCCAGCGGCAAGGCGACGAAACTGGCCATGAGCACCGCATGCAGGGCCAGGGTGGCGAAGTCCAGACGCAGCAGGTCGGCATGTTTGAGGGTCGGCCACAGCGCCTGTGCCGCCACGCCGGATTCGCGATGCTGCAGCGGGCCGGCGTCTTTCGGCACGATGCCGGCGACGATCAGGATGCCGAGCAACGCCATCGCCGCTGTCGCCCAGAACAGCCCGGACAGGCTAAACGCACGAGTCAGTAGCGGGCCGACCACCATGGCCACGGCGAACGACAGACCGATGCTCATGCCAATCATGGCCATGGCCTTGGTTCGGTGCTGCTCGCGAGTCAGATCCGACAATAACGCCATCACCGCCGCAGAGATCGCTCCAGCGCCCTGCAGCACACGCCCGGCGATCACGCCCCAGATCGAATCGGCATTGGCCGCCAGCACGCTGCCTGCAGCAAAAATCAGCAAGCCGGCGTAGATCACCGGGCGTCGGCCGATACGGTCACTGAGCATGCCGAAGGGAATTTGCAGCACAGCCTGGGTCAAACCATAGGCACCGATGGCCAGGCCGATCAGCGCCGGTGTGCTGCCCGCCAGATCCATGCCGTAGGTGGCCAGCACCGGCAGCACCATGAACATGCCCAGCATACGAAACGCGAACACCATAGCCAGGCCGCCGGCCGCGCGGGTCTCGCTACTACTCATGCGCTCGCTGTGCGGATCGTGCATCGAATGAACCCTGAGGAAATCAGCCGGCGATTCTAGCAGCCGCCATCGTTTCGGCACAGGCGCACACTTTGCCGCAGGGCAGCAGCAAGCCCTATACTCGACCGTTTTCCGCCCGCCCAGCGAGGCCCGTTGTAAGTGGACAAGATTCTGATTCGTGGGGCCCGCACCCACAACCTGAAAAACATCGACCTGACCCTGCCGCGCGACAAACTGATCGTGATCACCGGCCTGTCCGGCTCCGGCAAGTCCTCCCTGGCTTTCGATACCCTTTACGCGGAAGGCCAGCGCCGTTACGTCGAGTCGCTGTCGGCTTACGCCCGGCAGTTCCTGTCGATGATGGAAAAGCCCGATGTCGACACCATCGAAGGCCTGTCACCGGCAATTTCCATCGAACAGAAATCCACCTCGCACAACCCGCGCTCGACCGTCGGCACCATCACCGAAATCTACGATTACCTGCGCCTGCTGTATGCCCGCGCCGGTATTCCGCGTTGCCCGGACCATGACGTGCCACTCGAAGCGCAAACCGTCAGCCAGATGGTCGACCAGGTGCTGGCGCTGCCGGAAGGCCGCAAGCTGATGCTGCTGGCGCCGGTGATCCGCGAACGCAAGGGCGAACATCTGTCGGTGTTCGAGGAGCTGCGCGCGCAGGGCTTCGTCCGCGCACGGGTCAATGGCAAGCTGCATGAGCTGGACGAGCTGCCCAAGCTGGACAAGCAGAAGAAGCACTCCATCGACGTGGTGGTGGACCGCTTCAAGGTCCGTGAAGATCTGCAGCAGCGTCTGGCCGAGTCTTTCGAGACCGCCCTCGGCCTGGCCGACGGCATCGCCCTGATTGCTCCCATGGATGATGAGCCGGGCGAAGAGATCATCTTCTCCGCGCGCTTCGCCTGCCCGCACTGCGGCCACTCGATCAGCGAGCTGGAACCCAAGCTGTTCTCCTTCAACAACCCGGCCGGCGCCTGCCCGACCTGCGACGGCCTGGGCGTGAAGCAGTTCTTCGACGCCAAGCGCCTGGTCAATGGCGAGCTGACCCTGGCCGAAGGCGCCATACGCGGCTGGGACCGGCGCAACGTCTACTACTTCCAGATGCTCGGTTCGCTGGCCGCACACTATGGTTTCAGCCTCGAAGAGCCCTTCGACGACCTGGCCGCCGAACACCAGAAAGTCATTCTGTTCGGCAGCGCTACGCAGAGCGTCGACTTCAAGTACCTCAACGACCGCGGCGACATCGTCAAACGTTCGCACCCCTTCGAGGGCATCATTCCCAACCTCGAGCGCCGCTACCGCGAGACCGAGTCGGCCAGCGTGCGCGAGGAGCTGGCCAAGTTCCTCAGCACCCAGCCCTGCCCCGATTGCCGGGGCACGCGTCTGCGCCGCGAAGCGCGACATGTCTGGGTCGGCGAGAAGACCCTGCCGGCGGTGACCGGCCTGCCGGTCGGCGATGCCTGCGATTACGTCGCCAACCTGCACCTGACCGGGCGGCGCGGCGAGATCGCCGAGAAGATCCTCAAGGAAATCCGCGAACGCCTGCAGTTCCTGGTCAACGTCGGCCTCGATTATCTGACCCTGGATCGCAGCGCCGACACCCTGTCCGGCGGCGAAGCGCAGCGCATCCGCCTGGCCAGCCAGATCGGCGCCGGCCTGGTGGGCGTGATGTACATCCTCGATGAGCCCTCCATCGGCCTGCACCAGCGCGACAACGAGCGCCTGCTGGGCACCCTTAACCACCTGCGCAACCTGGGCAATACGGTGATCGTGGTCGAGCACGACGAAGACGCCATCCGCATGGCCGATTACGTGGTCGATATCGGTCCGGGCGCCGGTGTGCATGGCGGCCGCATCGTCGCCGAAGGCACGCCGGACGAGGTGATGAATCACCCCGACTCGCTGACCGGCAAATACCTGTCCGGCCGCGAGAAGATCCGCTATCCGGCGCAGCGCACCCCGCGTGACAAGAAGAAACTGCTCAAGCTCAAGGGCGCACGGGGCAACAACCTGCGCAATGTCGATCTGGAGATTCCGGTGGGCCTGCTCACCTGCGTTACCGGCGTGTCCGGCTCGGGTAAGTCGACGCTGATCAACAACACCCTGTTCCCGCTCACCGCCACAGCACTGAACGGTGCGACCACCCTGGAAGCGGCGCCGCACGATTCCTTCGACGGCCTGCAGCACCTGGACAAGGTGGTCGACATCGACCAGAGCCCGATCGGCCGCACGCCGCGCTCCAACCCGGCTACCTACACAGGCCTGTTCACACCGATCCGCGAACTCTTCGCCGGTGTGCCGGAATCGCGCTCGCGCGGTTATGGCCCGGGCCGATTCAGCTTCAACGTCAAGGGCGGGCGCTGCGAGGCGTGCCAGGGCGACGGCGTGATCAAGGTGGAGATGCACTTTCTGCCGGACATCTACGTGCCGTGCGACGTGTGCAAGGGCAAACGCTACAACCGCGAAACCCTGGAAGTGAAGTACAAGGGCAAGAGCATCACCGAAGTGCTGGACATGACCATCGAGGAAGCCCGCGCCTTCTTCGACGCCGTACCGGCCATCGCCCGCAAGCTGCAGACGCTGATGGACGTCGGTCTGTCCTATATTAAGCTGGGGCAGAGCGCGACCACCCTGTCCGGTGGCGAGGCGCAGCGGGTCAAGCTGAGCCGCGAGTTGAGCAAGCGCGATACCGGCAAGACCCTGTATATCCTCGACGAACCGACCACCGGCCTGCACTTCGCCGATATCCAGCAACTGCTCGACGTGCTGCACCGCCTGCGCGACCACGGCAATACCGTGGTGGTGATCGAGCACAACCTGGACGTGATCAAGACCGCCGACTGGCTGGTGGATCTTGGCCCCGAGGGCGGCTCCAAGGGCGGCATGATCATCGCCACCGGCACACCGGAGGACGTGGCCGACAACCCGGCATCACACACCGGGCACTTCCTCAAACCGTTGCTGGAACGCGACCGCGCCTGAAACGAAAGAGCCCCGCACATGCGGGTAATGCTGTTCACTTAAGGTTGCACACGTTTGGCTCCCCTCTCCCATTTATGGGAGAGGGGCTGGGGGAGAGGGCAGA
>Ga0208788_1001071_pt1 | contig 13392 bp, 7 predicted proteins | sample Wag4_2014_7_11_3_FD_187363 | JGI IMG/M metagenome (GOLD analysis project Ga0208788, IMG submission 187363) | Fresh water mixed with fracking chemicals microbial communities from Ohio, USA - Utica-2 Time Series FC 2014_7_11 (SPAdes) (version 2) ... | reverse complement strand
GTAGAGGAGCCAGTTCCAACCTATACCTTGACCACCAATGTAACACCAAGTGGAGGAGGGAAGATCAGTATATCGCCCCAAGAACCCAATTATGTGGAAGGAACGCAAGTAACCCTCACCCCTGAGCCAAATGAGAATTGGGTTTTTAAGCAGTGGGAAGGAGATGCGACAGGAAATACTACACCACTTCAACTAACCATGACTACAAACAAGAATGTGGTTGGGGTATTTGTTAAACGGGATTATCCTTTGAACATCAAAATTGAAGGGGAGGGAACAGTGGAGGAAAAGATAGTTCCAAATCCTTCAGGCAGAGAATACCCACATGGCACTACCGTGGAGTTGATTCCTAAACCCAAGGAAGGATGGGAATTCGATAGTTGGTCTGGAGACTTAACAGGGAACGAAAACCCTAAACGAATTACTGTAGATAAGCAGAAAAATGTGACAGCGAAGTTTAAGGAGGCAGTTATGACCTACACTAAGCAAACTATCGTCATTAATTCAACAAAATTTTCAACTAAAGCAGTGGAAGGTATGATGCGAAATGTTTCTGCATCATTTGTATATAAGGATAGTAAAGGAGATATTTTTTCCTTTCATCCAGGATTTGCCACTGAAGGTGATTTTAGTTCGCTAGCTACCGTTCCTCCAGTTACTTCTCAAATTCTGAAAAAGGAAAATGGGGTTTGGGTACGATTTAAAGAAGATGATAAAGCACTTTTTTGGGGGGCTCGAAACTTTAAGATAATTGGAGATAAAGTTGTGGTTTCTGATGCAAATGAAATTGGAGACCCTCAAAAGCAAAAGGGAAATATTTTGTTTGGAAAAATTTTAACAGGTGGAAATATTGAGTGGACAACTGTGAATAAACCTGAAGAGATGGGGTATTTTCATGGTGTTTCCATGGGTGATTTAGACAAAGATGGATTATTAGATATAGCAGGCACACCAGGGAGATTTGTAGGTGTTTGTCCAGATCTGCCACCTTGTGGATATTTAGATGTTAACTTTTTTTTCCAGAAAGGGGGAGTACAATTTCTTGGTAATGTTAATTTAATTAACCAGCCTCCTTTTGGAAGGGTGCCATTCTCAGTTGAACTTGAAGATTTATTTGGTGACCAAAGAAGTGAAATTATCACTTCTAACTATGGAGGTAACCAAATACCTGTAAATGGTGATAATGAAATTAGTGTTTATGGGTTTGATGAGCAAACCAATAAATTCGAGTTAAAATTTAGGGCAAGTAAACCAGAGGCCTACACTTCTGGGATGGGAGGCACTTCAATTAAGGTAATCGATGCAAATAAGGATGGCATTAAAGATATTGCAGTAGCTCGGGAAGGATTTTCAAATGGATTGAATCTGCATGGATTTGAAGTTTGGTTGGGAAAGGCAAATGGAACTTTTGAATATTCTTTCTCAACACCTACCTGGACAGAAAGAGAAATGCAGTTTAGGGAATTTCAAATTCTTGATGCAAATAATGATGGGCTAGATGACATTATTTTTGTTCCATTCCATTTTGGTTCACTGTTCAGAAACAACCCGCCATGCGGTCCAGGTACCTGTAAAGGTATAAAGTTAAACAACCTGATCTGGTTGAGTAAGGGGGATGGAACTTTTAGCCCCTACACTAAATTCCCATTAATATTACCTGATGTTGATGTGAATTACTTGCTCCCATACAAGGTTGGAACTTCCCTTCACTTTGTAGGCACTAATGCTCAAGGGAACTGGCCAAATTTTTCATCAAATTATGATCTGTTTGATATTAAACTAAAATTGGATTAAAAGATAGGATTTTGGAAAAAGTTAATCGGAGGTCATTTTTGACCTCCTTTTTTCATCAATTCAAAAACCCAAATTCTCGTGTAGTCGAAATTCAGAAAACAATGTGTAAGTACCCCTAAAATTCGGACTGGTTATAAAGTTGGCAAAACCGCGTACATCCTTCTGCATCTTTAGTCAATAGGTGAATCAATAAAAAAGTCCTTAGAAGCTATTCTAAGGACTTTTTCACTTTTAATGGAGATTTTGTAATCTGTGGCCCCTTTTTCATTTGCAAACGATTTGCACAAAAATCTAACTTTAGCTTACCTGGTTTGATTCCCGCACCTGCGGGATTTTTTTTTGGTGTACTCCTTTAGCTAGAACCAGTTATTTTTTCCAATCCAATTGTTGATTAACTTGAAATTCCAATTAAGTCTATCTGGACCAAATCCGATGAAGGATCAATTACCCATTTTATCCAATGAATTGCTTCCAGACTATTTGGAAAAGGTCTCCAATGGTTTGAAGGATGCGTTTGATGCTTTAGAAGATGCTGAAATCTCCACGGATGCCTTTAGCTTTTACACTTCCGTGGCCTCCGTGTTCAGCAGTAAAATTGAAGGAGAAGCGATCGAATTGGATAGCTACATCAAGTACAAAAAGTTCGGTATTGAGTTTTCTCCCGATTACACCAAAAAAATAGACGACTTATACGAAGCCTATACTTATGCTAAAACCCATGCATTGAATGAAGGCAACATTCGAAGGGCACATGCCTTGCTGAGCAAAAATATGCTTACTAAAGATAGACAAGGGAATTATCGGACGCAAAATATGTATGTGTCCACTCCGGATGGCCGCATAGCCTATGTAGCTGCTTCACCTTTTGATGTGGAACCTGAAATGAAAAAATTCTACACGGATCTTGCGCTCTTACTTGAACGAAAAATGACTGTTGAGGAAGTGTTTTTCTTTGCTTCGATAATCCACTTGGTTTTTGTCAAAATCCACCCTTGGAACGATGGCAATGGGCGAAGTGCTAGATTGATTGAAAAGTGGTTTGTAGCTCAAAAATTGGGGGAAAAGGCCTGGTTTTTACAAAGTGAGAAAATGTATTACCAGGAGCAACAAACCTATTACAGTAACATTCGATTAGTAGGCCTGGAGTATAAGAACTTAGACTATAGCCATGCCCTTCCATTTTTGCTGATGTTACCAAACGCTTTAAAAATTACTTAGCCTTTTTTGATACGTTTTACCTAGGGATTACATTCAAAATGACAATATTCGCAGTAGTTAAAACTAAATTTGAACAAGCAGTAGGATTACGAATAGTGGTAGTTGTTTTACCAATAATCAACCTCAGAAATTAAAAATGGAAAAAGAAATCTTTAAAGACCTGTTGGCGCAAAATAGGCTGTCTTGCAGTTATGCATTCAATAAGGTGAGTCAGGAGAATGTGTCGAAGTCGTTGAATGAAAATACTGCTTCGGTGGGCTTCATTTACAGGCATGTTGGGGAGACCATGCTACAGTTTGGGTATTTTTTTGGGATTCCCTCTGCGATTCAAAATACCACCATGGGAAAGCAAGATGAAGGGCAGGGGAAGGATGTTGAGGAAAGCAAAAAGTTGATCGAACAAGGGTTTAAACTACTCGAAGAAATTATTGAAAGCACGCCTAGTTCAGGATGGTCAGAAATTGTGGAAACCCCATTTTTTGGGTCCCTATCCAAAACGAGGTTATTTTCCCATGTTTTATACCACAATTCCTACCATGCAGGACAAATTGCCCTTGCGATAAAAAGAGGTCAATAAATTAGTTAAGCATTATTTTTTGAGGGATTCCTAATTCAAGGTTCATTTTGGAGAAGTGGACCACAATTTCTTTGCGGCTTTGCGAGTAGAAATCCCCCTAACCCCCTTGTCAAGGGGGAATTGCCCCAATTGCGGATAGGAGTGGACCACAATTTCTTTGCGGCTCTGCGTCCTGCTCGCCGCGGTGGGTCTTTGCGAGAATAAAAAAAAGAATAGGGCGCGCAAAGCCGCCAAGATGCAAAGGCCTCCGGAAGTGTAACCGAGCGGATCACTATTTCTTTGTGTCTCTGCGCCTTTGCGAGAGTAAAAAATCCGCCTACCTGCGGAAGGCAGGCCGCGGCGGATGAGCTTTTTTTAGCTATCGGATCGTGAAGTCGGGCAGCTTTTTGGTTTATACTCTATTTTTTGCAAAGTCGAAAATGGCTCCAATTCCTACACCAATGGATAACCCAAATCCAGCACCCAAAGCCACACCAGTGGAAATGTCACCAAATACAATTCCCAAAGCAGAACCAAAAACCAACCCAAAACAAGCACCAAGAGCAATTCCGTTGCCAGAATTTTTATTCTTTTTTTCTTCCATCTGCGCAGTCAAACCCCTCATTTTTTGACGCTGAAGGATATTTACGATTTCAATTTAGAAATTATTTGTCGATTGGTTGGTAATTAATTAATAATCTACTAAAATTGTAGACTAATAAAAAAAACGATGTCTACTACCTTACACTTTGAAACTCTACAATTGCATGCAGGTCAGGAACCTGACGCAGTCACCGGCTCTCGAGCGGTCCCAATACACCAAACCACTTCCTATGTTTTTAAAAATACGGACCATGCCGCCAACCTATTCGGCTTGAAGGAATTCGGGAATATCTATTCCCGAATCATGAATCCTACTACCGATGTTTTTGAAAAAAGGGTAGCAGCCTTAGAAGGAGGGGTAGCTGCCTTGGCGACAGCATCAGGACAAGCAGCACAATTTTTGGCATTAAACAATCTGTTGCAAGCTGGAGATAATTTTATCAGTAGTTCGTTTATCTACGGGGGTACCTTCAACCAATTTAAGGTAGCCTTTAAGCGACTTGGTGTAGAAGTGCGATTTGCTGAAGGAGATGATCCCTCCGCATTTGAAACCTTAATCGATGAGAAAACCAAAGCGATCTATCTTGAAACGATTGGGAATCCTCGTTTGAATATTCCAGATTTTGAAAAATTTGCCGCGTTGGCTAAAAAATATGATTTCCCGCTAGTGGTGGACAACACCTTTGGCGCGGGTGGCTACCTTGCACAACCCATCAAACACGGAGCCAACATTGTAGTGGAGTCCGCCACCAAATGGATTGGAGGGCATGGAACAAGTATCGGAGGGGTTATTGTTGACGGGGGAAACTACAACTGGGGCAATGGGAAGTTTCCACAGTTTACCGAGCCTTCCGAAGGATACCATGGCTTAAAGTTCTGGGATGTTTTTGGCGAAGGGAATCCACTGGGACTTCCAAATGTAGCCTTCATTACACGTGCTCGAGTAGAGGGATTGCGGGATTTTGGACCTTCTCTGAGTCCATTTAACTCATTTTTACTGCTCCAAGGACTTGAGACGCTTTCGCTTCGAGTTCATCGGCATGCAGAAAATGCCCTTACCCTTGCTACCTGGCTAGAAAACCACCCTTCCGTAGAGTTTGTCTATTATCCAGGTTTATCCTCTAGTCCGTATCACGACCTTGCCAAAAAATATTTGCAAAACGGATTTGGTGGGGTGTTGCAATTTGGCATTAAGGGTGGTGCTGAGAATGGGAAGAAATTCATTAACTCTCTTCAATTGGTAAGTCATTTGGCCAATGTAGGAGATGCCAAAACGTTGGCCATTCATCCTGCATCTACTACCCACGAACAACTTTCGGAAGTGGAACAAAAACAATCAGGAGTACTTCCAAATTTGATTCGAATTAGCGTGGGTCTCGAGCACATCGAAGACATCAAAAATGACTTTGAGCAGGCCTTCGCCAAATTGAACTAAGGCAACTAGAGCATTGAACTTTTTCTTGTAACTTGTACTGTTATTCAGAGAATAGTTCAATGCTCAATAAAAAAACCCAATACGCTTTACAGGCGCTTCAATACCTCATTGAACATAAAACTGAGGGGCCTATACTCATTGCACAGATCGCAAGCGAGAAAAAAATCCCATTAAAATTTTTGGAAAACATCCTACTTGAACTCAAGAACATGGAGGTCTTGAGCAGTAAAAAGGGGAAAGGTGGAGGATATTTTATCAACCCAGCGGCAATCGAAACACCTTTGGCAAAAATCATTCGCACTATTGAAGGACCCATTGCCATGCTGCCCTGTGCTAGCCTTAATTTTTACGAGCGTTGTGCCAATTGCGATGAGAAAAATTGTGGTTTACACGCCACAATGGTGCTGGTGAGAGATGCCACCTTAAATGTCCTAGGCTCCAAAACCGTAAGTGATCTAGCTAAGAGAGATTCGGTAATCTAAAAAGAAGTTCCAATCATTCGTTAGGCTGTGGCGTGTAGCGGAGGTAGGGCTTTACTATCTTCAGTCCTTTTGGAAATTTGATAAGCGCGTCTTCGGTTTTTACTGCGGGCACTACAATTACATCTTCGCCGTTCACCCAATTGGCCGGAGTAGCTACACTGTAGTTTGCTGTCAACTGTAAGGAATCAATCACCCGCAAAACTTCCACAAAATTTCGCCCAGTAGATGCAGGATAGGTAATGGTCAACTTGATCTTCTTATCAGGTCCAATAATGAAAAGGGAGCGAACCGTGAATGTTTCCGAAGCATTGGGATGGATCATGCCATAGGAATTTGCTATGGTTTTATCTGGATCAGCAAGGATGGGGAAGCCTACAGTGACGTGTTGGGTTTCATTGATGTCCTTGATCCATTCAAAATGTTTATCCAGAGGATCCACACTCAGAGCCAAGACTTTGACATTTCGTTTCTCAAATTCTGCCTGCAATCCTGCCGTGCGACCCAATTCCGTAGTACAGACGGGGGTAAAATCTGCAGGGTGTGAAAAGAGTACCCCCCAGCTTGTGCCGAGGTATTCATGGAAATGAATGGTTCCGAGGGTGCTTTCTGCGGTAAAGTCCGGTGCGATGTCTCCTAGTTGTATGCTCATATGGTGTAAATAAACTACAAGTCTCTTAAAGAACCAATGAATTGTCTACTTTTTTTATAGACTTTTAAAAAAGTAGTTTTTTTGCCTTGCGAATCAGACCTCTTAATCAGAAGGCTCTTGAATTTATTGCTTAAATCACCTTGGTTTAGCGTGCTCCATTTGTGAACTCATGCAACAGCTTAGTTGGGGATACTGATCTGATTTAGCAGCATTTTGGTTTTTTTGATGGCCCTAGAATCATTCTTTTAAGTTGATTCATCTGAAGTATTTTTTTGATTAAAAGTTACCTCTTGAAAAGGAGCCATTCCGAAATGACAGCCAATTGGTTAATCCTTAAACTAGTGCTACAAAAAAAATCATCCCTCAAATCTTACAAATTTATCTCAAATCCTTCAAAATGGGGGCTGCCGATTTCCTAGACCTACTCATCCCAATTTTAATATTCCTTAATTTATATTCTCATCAATCGATTCGATTAATTGTCGATTGAAAGGATTTTTAACCGTGTTTATTTATAAAGTTCGTAAGGTAGTATCCATGAAAAAAATACTCTTCACCCTCAGCATCATCCTCTGCGGATTAACCTCTTATGGGCAGTCCACCTATTGGAAAAAATCCACTCAAAATTTCAGCAACAACAAAATAGTTCAAGCCGAAACCCAGCCCTATCAAATCTTTGAACTAAACCAAAAAGCGCTTCAGTGGCAGCTTTCCTCTGGAAAAGCAACGCGACTAAGTATGCCAACAAGCCAAGGAAGTTTTGAGGACTACCTAGTCGAGGAGAAGGAGAGTATCTCTAAAGAATTGGCCAAAAAATACCCGGCAATCAAAACCTACCAAGGGTATAAGATTTCTGATCCCAAGAGCCGAATTGCACTCACCTTAGCAAGCAATGGAATCTATCTCTATGCCTTTTCGGAAGCTTCCGAGGGGATGAGAATGCTATCATCGAACACCTACATGTTTTACAAGATTAGTGGAAACCAAACCCTGTTAGAACAATTTTCCTGTGGCGTGCTTTCCGATAACCGATCTATCCCAGCTGACCAGACAACTCCTAGCGGCGACCGACTGGATATAAGTAGTCAAACTGCAAGAAACAAGGTGGAAGGGGTACGCACACTTCGATTGGCGGTGGTTTCTGCAGGAGAATATGGCGAGATCAATGGAGGTACAAAAGAGGCGGTTTTGGCCAACATCGTCAGTATCGTCAATGGATTGAACGTGATTAGTCAACAAGATCTTGGGATTAGATACAACCTCATCGCGAACAATGACAAATTGATTTTTTTCAATAAGGCAACAGACCCTTACAACATCGAGCAAAATGGAATCTCTACGAATTCAGCCTACTTAAATACAAGAACTCAAGTAGTCATCGATTCATTAATTGGTCAACAAAATTATGACTTAGGGCATTTATTTATCGCCCGAAACGAAACGCAATCCCCAGTTCCCTACGGTATTGGCAATGCCTACGGAATAGGAAACGTAGGGACTCCAGAAAAGGGGTCCGGTTGGTCTTATTTCAGCAAAAGCACGACGAATGAACTTGGGTTTATTGGATTGGTTTCACACGAATTTGGTCACCACCTTGGAGCTTCCCACACATTTTCAAATCAACCAGATGGGATGGTTACCCAATCCGAATTGAGTTCGGGCAGATCTATCATGTCTTATGGCCGTATCAACCAACCGGATTTGCATTACTACCACTACCACTCCATCCATCAAATCATTCAGTCATTCAAGCGCATCCAATTTGGAATAGATTTTTCTAAAGTAGGGACGCTTACTCCTTATCCCCAGCAACCACCCGCGAACATTAACTTAAAAGCATACCATATTCCAATTAAAACACCGTTTGTATTGGAAACGCCGAGCGGACTAAAAAATTCAAATTACTTCTACAATTGGGAACAATTAGATTCAGACCTGGTCCCTCCAGGATCCTATTGGGGGTCTAAATCTCAAAAAGCACCCTTATTTAGTTCTACCTCTCCAAGTGCAAATTCGCAGCGTTACTTCCCAACCTTCGCTCGGGTACTTGCGGACAACCTGACAAGTGATAACGCTATTTTATCTGAAAATGCAGGTACCTCCATGCTCTTTGAGACGCTATCTGAGGTGCCTAGACAAATGACTTTTGGCTTGTCAGTCCGAGATCGCTCAGCAGCGCAAGGGGTATATTTGGATTCTACTCAAGTCACTACGGTTGCAAACAGCAAGCCATTTTCTATCCTGACCCCACTCACTGCCCAAGTGAATGCGGGCAATCCATTGACCCTCGAATGGGAGATCAGCAACACAAACGACAATCCGATCAAGGCTACCCAAGTAAACATTTTACTTTCAATAGATGGAGGCGTAAAATTTGATTACCTCTTGGCCGAAAAAACTGCCAATGATGGATCTCAATCGGTGGTGATTCCAAATGTCGCTACCACGACCTCAAGAATAAAAATTGAACCCGTAGATAATATCTTCTACACCATCAATCCAACGAATTTTGTAATCAACGCTACTCAATTAAGTTTATTTAGTTCGGCTACAGCGGTTGAATTGACTGCTTGTAACGAATACAAGCAAACCTTCAACTTGCAGGTTCAAAGCAATCAAGCTACTGCCACGTTATCCAACATCAGTTTTACTGGGGTCCCTCAGGGATTAACTATCGCCCTTAGTAAGAGTCAGGTAGCTGTAAGTGAGTTGTTTACTGCTACAGTTACCAATCAAACAGCCGCCGCGGGTACCTACACCATTACCTTAAAAGCAGAACTCAATGGGACCACAGTAGAAAGATCCCTTGCCCTGTCTGTCTTATCGGGCACCTTAGCACCCGTGACGTTGACAAGCCCCGCTGCTGGGGGGACAATTAATCAAAACTCCGTTGAACTCAAATGGGATCAAGCTGCGAATACCCAAAAGGTCCTTCTACAAATCTCAAAAGATCAAAATTTCACCACCCTATTGGTTGACAAAGTCATTTTTGGCACTAAATACCTTTTTAGCCCACTAGCAAACGGAACTACCTACTACTGGCGTGTCTATGCACAGAATGCATGTGCTACCTCTGCAGCGGTTAGCAGTAGCTTTACCGTAAACTTGGGTTATGAAAAAGCACTCAAGCACAACGCCACTCTTTACAATACCTCCAACGGGCAATATCCGATACAAGTCACCGATTCAAACACCATCAAGGAAGTGAAAATCAGTGTATCGGTCGCCAAGGATGCGACTTCGCAACTAGCAAGGCTGAACGACATGACCATGACCTTGCTCAATCCTTCTGGCCGTGCGGTTGTATTGGCAAAGCCAACGAGTGAGAATACTATTGTAAACCTAAACTCGGTTTCCTATTTATTTAAGGATCAAGCCCTCGATTTCAGTGCGCCAATTTTTAATGAGGCCACTCAAAAATGGCAACTGACGGTCTCTCCTTTTGAAGCGCTCAGTCAATTTAATGGAGGGAATACCTTGGGAAATTGGATTTTTAAGGTGGAAGGAAAATCAGATCAACTTCTCATTGAAGAGGTGGCTCTTGAGTTCCTTTCGAATGAAATCTTTAAAGCCCCTAGCGCAGAAAACTTGAACGTATTCTTATTCCAAAACGAAACGAAAGTTTCACTGGTTGGAAAAAATTATTTGGGTCAATCCTTGGTGAACTCCAAGATAAAAATCAACAAACTTCCTGCAAATGGAACCCTAGTGGATAATCAAAATAATTTACTCGTCGTGAATACGGTCTATTCATTTACCGATGTGTTTTTTGTTCCAAACCAAGGGTTTCAAGGAGTAGATCTCTTCAATTACCAAGTGATTGATGTTGCAAATAACAATCTAGAAAGTACCACAGCTCAGGCTAAAATTGAGTATAAAAACACCAAACCTGCTTTAAAAGTATTTGATGTATACACCTCTGTTCAGGTGGGTAAGTCCCAGACTTTAAATCTGATATTCAAAAATGCTGAATTTTACAGCAACTATACTTACAGCCTTAGTTCTCCAAAATACGGAACAACAGAAATCAACGGAAACTCGATTCTTTACAAAGCTACAAGTGTAGGGGATGAAGCAATCGAAGTAACCTACACGACTGGAAATACGGTTGCTAAAGGCTACATCAACATCAAGAATTTTGGTGGCTATAAATTGATTACTGAACCTCTTCAGGTAGTAAAACGAGAAGACGTTGGTTTCAGAGTGGGTAGAGCAGTAGCGGTTAATGCGGATGGAAGCGTTTTGGCATCTTCACAAGAAATCTCTTGGGAAGTAGGAGACGCAGGATTCAACATGAAAAACTACGAAGGGTTGACCAAGGTGTTTACACTACAAAACGGGCAATACATTCCTTTGGGGAATGAAATCAAGGGCCTTGGAGTGAATGACCGGTTAGGGTACCGTATCAGTTTGAGTGGTGATGGAAAAATAATCGCCCTAGCCACCAACCACGTGATGGGCTGTATGAGTTGTGTAGCTGCTGCCGATTACGTAATTGTGTACCAATACGACGAGGTGCTCAAAACCTGGGTCAAGAGAGGGGATAAGATCCCATTTGATGGACAAGGAACAGGTCCTGGAGGAGTAGATATTCAAAGTCTTGATTTGAATTTTGACGGCTCTGTATTGGCAGTAGGCAATGCAAGAGAACCTATCAATGGATATGCTTCTGGTGCAGCATTTATTTTCTCCTTTGATGAGATCACCAAAACTTGGGTGAAAAAAGGATCTACAATTAATTCAATAACTGTGGGCTTGTCTGAAAACGGAACTGATTTCGGTGCTTTTGTGCGACTGAATAAGGAAGGTAATCGACTCGTATTAAATCAGCCCTACTCTTATTTTAATTACTCAAAAGCTGGAAGCGTGTATGCTTTTGAGTTTGCTCAAGGCGACTGGAAATTATTGGGACAGCCTATTTCTGGAAGTCAAGGATTCTTTTCCCGGTTTGGAAAATCCGTTGACATGAATGATTCGGGCGATCAAATCGTGATCAGTGAGAATTATGAAGTCATCTCAAACACCGAAATATATTTGGGTAAGGCGCATACCTATTCCTACGATGTAGCTACAAAAAAATGGAAGCTGCTTGGGAATCAAATGCGAGGGCCAAAAATAACCCTAGCAAAATCGATTGATGAATGGAGATTTACAGATGAAAATGCGAAGGTTTCCATCAATGGAGCCGGTGATCAAATTGCCCTTTCGTTGAAGGTTGCTGAAAACCTTGAAATCAACCCGAATCAAAAGCAATTCATCAATGTGTACAATTACGACAAGGTCTTGGGTGCATGGGCGGCTTTCTCCGCACCTTTTGCTACGGAAAATTCTAGCCCCGGTTCGGGACATCGCCCTACCTATGCTGAAACAGTGATCAGTTCAAATGGCGCCAAGGTGTTTTTTGGTTCTGGTGAAGAAATAGGTTTACCTGAGGATAAAACATTCATCAAGGTCTATGAGACCACCACAAACATCCTCCCAGATACACAGGCTCCTGTTTTAGTGCTGAAAAATCCGTACACGCTTGCTCTCTCAGCCACTGGTTCTGCTGTTCTTGTGGCGTCAAGCCTTGACAATGGCTCTACGGATAATGTAGGCATTACTGAAAGTGCCATTTCCAAATCCACCTTTACTTGTGCGAATCTAGGATCGAACACAATCACCTATACTGCGAAAGATGCTGCTGGAAACACGACGACTGCTACAGTAACTATCAACGTAGTCGATGAGATCAAACCTGTCCTAAAATCAAAAATTAGCTTCACCATCAAGTTGGATGCTGAAGGGAAAGGCAGTTTGAAGTGGGAAGATCTCGATGAGGGCAGTACAGATAACTGTGCTATCAAAGACAAGCTACTCTCCAAATCTGCCTTCACCTGTGCCGACCTAGGTACAAGCAAAATCATCTACACCATAAAGGATGCCTCTGGAAACACCTCCACGGCCGAAGTAACAATTACGGTGGTGGACGACATCAAACCTATACTTAAAGCAAAAAGTAGCTACACCATCAAGCTGGATGCCCAAGGAAAGGCTACACTCAAGTGGGAGGATATCGACGAGGGAAGCAGCGACAACTGCAGCATCAAGTCACGATCCCTATCCAAAACAGAGTTTACCCGCACCGAAGGGGGAGACAACAAGGTTACTTATACGATCACTGATGCCAGCGGAAATACCAGCAGCACGGAAGTGACCGTTCGAGTAGACATTGTTCTCGCTTCACCTGAGCGACCTAAGGATTCCAATTTCTTGAGGGCTTACCCTAACCCAGTGAGTGACTACCTCTACCTCGAGTTCGCTGAGGGAGTTAATGCGAGCACTATCCGAAGTAGTTCCTTGGTAAATGCCTCTGGCAAAGTCATTGGGGAGCTGAGCCTTGAAGATGGCGGCAATGGCTTGCTCGGCTTCTCGACCCAATCGCTTACCCCAGGAATGTATTTCCTACGACTAAGCACACGTGACACGCTACACCTAATCAAATTCACTGTAATCCACTAAGCCATGAAAAAAATTATTCCTTTCCTACTCCTTTGCCTTGGATTACTCGCGTCTTGTGGAGAAGATCCAAAAACACCTGAAGAGGTGGCACTCGAAAAGTTGAGCGGAGACCTCGGTACCAACTATACGTTGGGTACAACAGGTTACGTGAAAC
>Ga0208788_1001066_pt1 | contig 13446 bp, 12 predicted proteins | sample Wag4_2014_7_11_3_FD_187363 | JGI IMG/M metagenome (GOLD analysis project Ga0208788, IMG submission 187363) | Fresh water mixed with fracking chemicals microbial communities from Ohio, USA - Utica-2 Time Series FC 2014_7_11 (SPAdes) (version 2) ... | reverse complement strand
GACGCGGCGCCTGTGCGAAGCGATGCATGGCAAGCTGACGCTGCAGTCGAAAGAGGGCTTCGGCAGCGAGTTCTGCGCGCAACTGCCGCTGCCCGCCCATGCGCAAGCCGGCTCACAACCTGTGCTTGACGGCCGCATAGTCGCGCTGACGCCGGCCAGCAGCGGCCTGCAGCAGATGCTCAGCCAGTGGCTGCCAGCCTGGGGCCTGAGTTATCAGCGCCTGGATACCGATGCCAGCCTGCACGGCGTGGATGCCGACCTGCTGATCAGCGATTGCCCGGAATGCCTGCTGGGTATTCGCCCGGCGATCAGCACGCCGATACTGCTGGTCACCGCCTATGGCAACTTCCTGCCGCACGAGCAGGCGCAGCGTCTCATGCCGCTGCTGCAGATCGCCCGCCCGCTGGCGCGCAATGGCCTGCTACAGGTGCTGCGGCACATCCTGCACAGCGACGACGGCAACCTGCACAGCAGCGCCCAGACGCAAGCTGCGCGAGAAAGTACAGCGCGCGTGCTGCTGGTCGAAGACAACCCGGTCAACCAGATGGTCGCCAAAGGCATGCTGGCCAAGCTCGGCTACCAGGTGTTGGTCGCCGCACACGGCGCTGAAGCATTGGAGGTGCTGGAGCAGGAGCCCATCGACCTGATCCTGATGGACTGCAACATGCCGGTGATGGATGGCTACGAAGCCAGCCGACGCATCCGCAACAATGGCCGCTGGCCGGAGTTGCCCATCGTCGCCCTGACCGCCAATGCGCTGTCCGACGAGCGCGAGCGCTGCCGCGCTGCCGGCATGAACGATTACCTGGCCAAACCCTTCCGCCGTGAAGAACTGGCAGTCATGCTCGACACCTGGCTGCCCGATGAGGTCAATCGCTGAGCCGAGCCAGCAGCCGATCCAGGCTGCGCCGCAGCCCTTCCATTTCCAGCAGATCCTGATCACCGAACTGGCAGAGCAACTGCGCCTTGAGCGGCAGGACCTGCGCCTGCAGCGCCCTGCCAGCCTCGCTCAGGGCCAGATGCACCTCGCGTTCATCCGCCTGCGCGCGGCGACGCTGCACCAAGTCCATCTGCTCCAGACGCTTGAGCAGCGGCGTCAGGGTGCCGGAATCGAGCTGCAGGCGTTGCCCGAGCGCCTTGAGCGTCGGCTGCTCGGGCGCCCGCTCCTGCCATTCCCACAGCACCAGCATCGCCAGGTACTGCGGGTAGGTCAGACCGAGGGCATCGAGCATCGGCTTGTAGCGCGGATCACCGCACGCGAGGCGGCGTAAAGCTTGAAGCACAGCTGGTTGTCCAGCTGCAGCCCGGCGGTGTCGAAAGCACTCATTTCAGCAGGGCTTCGATCTCGCTGCTCAGTTCTTCGGGCTTGGTGGTCGGGGCGAAGCGCTTGACCACCTTGCCGTCCTCGCCAATCAGAAACTTGGTGAAGTTCCACTTGATGCCCTGGCTGCCCAGCAGGCCCGGCGCGCGCTTCTTCAACTGCACGAACAGCGGGTGAGCATCGCTGCCATTGACGTCGACCTTCTTGAACAGTGGGAAGCTGACGCCGAAGTTCAGCTCGCAGAACTCGGAGATCGCGCCCTCGTCACCCGGCTCCTGCTTGCCGAACTGATTGCAGGGGAAACCGAGCACTACCAGCCCTTTGTCCTTGTATTGCTGCCAGACGCTTTCCAGCCCTTTGTACTGCGGGGTGAAGCCACATTTACTGGCCGTGTTGACCACCAGCACAGCCTTGCCGCCGAAGTCGGCCAGGGTCTTCTGCTCGCCCTTGATGGTGGTGACCGGAATATCGAAAAGTGCGTTGCTCATGGGGAATCGTCCTGAATGGGCTTGAAGTGACGAACAAAGTAGCGAGCAATTAAATTGCATGCAATTTAATTAGCGCGAAATAAGGCATGCGAATACACGCTATCTCGTAGGGTGGGTTAGCGGCGCCAAATGCCGGGCGTCCAAACGCAGATGAACCCAGCGCGCTCGGATGGCCGCCCCACGTAACCCACCGGGCGATGGATCGCGTTGCACCGATGGTGGGTTATCGCGGGGCGGCCATCCGCCGCACCGGGCTTAGCAAACTGTTCTACAAGCGTGACAGGCGGCTAACCCACCCTACGAAACGGTGGCGCCCAGGGCTCGTACCAGAGCGGCCAGCGGCGCTGAATCGCCCTGAATACGTACGCGTAAGCCATCGATCTCGCGGCGCATGGGGTAGTGCTTGCGCAAGCGATCGAACGCAGCCTTGCGGGCATCGGCATCGCCAACCAGGCTGCGGCGAAAGTCGGCATCGTCGCGACGCGGGTCGTACACCGCGCGGCAAATACTGGCCAGCGCCCATGTCGGATCGGCGCTGCTATCGATACTCAGCTCACTCAACCAGGGCGCCGGCAACAGATCGGCCAGGCTCACCTGCTCGGCCACGCCCAGCGCCCGGCAGCAGGCTTGATAGATCTGCGCCGTGCCGCGCAGCTTGCCGTCCAGGCTGTAGCCGGCAATGTGCGGCGTCGCCAGTTGGCACAGGGTGGCCAATTCGACATCGGCCTGCGGCTCGCCTTCCCAGACGTCCAGCACTACCTTCAGATCAGGCCGCTGTGGCAGCAGGCTGCGCAGCGCAGCGTTGTCCACCACGGCACCACGACTGGCATTGATCAGCCAGGTGCCGGGTTTGAGTGCGGCCAGCCGCGTCGTATCGAACAGATGGCGCGTCGAAGCATCCAGCGGCGTGTGCAGGCTGATCACATCGCATTCGTCGATGATCTGCTCCAGGCTGTCGAAGTCGCCTCCCTCGGCAGCCTGGCGCGGCGGGTCACACACCCGCACCTGCCAACCGAGACCACGCAACAGATTGACCAGGCGCCCACCGACCTGCCCCGCTCCGACTACGCCGTAGACACGCGCTGCCGGATCGACGCCCTCGCGCTCGGCCAGAGTCAGCACACTGCCCAGCACGTAATCCACCACGCCACGGGCGTTGCAACCAGGCGCACTGCTCCAGACGATGCCAACCTCAGCGAAGTAATCGAGATCCAGATGGTCGGTGCCGATAGTGCAGGTGCCAACGAAGCGCACTCGGCTGCCTTCGAGCAAGGCGCGGTTCACCTGGGTCACCGAACGCACCAGCAACAGATCGGCATCGCGCACGTCCTGTGCGGTGATGGCGCGCCCTGGCAGGCGGTGAATGGTGCCGAAGTCGGAGAAAAACTCATCGAGCAGGGGAATATTTTCGTCGGCGACGATATGCATGGCAGGCTCCATCGGGCAGGTCGCCATTCTAAGTCAGCCGACACCTCAGCGTCGCCCCACAGGCCGCCAGACAGAGGGGCAGATCGTACTTTCCTGACCGACACGTCAAAGCGTAGACTACGCGGTTTCCTGCTATCCCGAAGAATCGAAATGTCCACCGACACCCGCCTTGGCCGCGTGCGCACGGAACTGCGCAGCCTGCTCATCCTGGCCACGCCGATCATCATCGCCCAGTTGGCGCACACCGCCATGGGCTTCGTCGATACGCTGATGGCCGGGCGCGTCAGCCCGCAGGACCTGGCTGCGGTGGCGTTGGGCAACTCGATTTGGGTGCCGGTGTTCCTGTTGATGACCGGCATCCTGCTGGCCACCACACCCAAGGTGGCCCAGCGCTTCGGCGCAGGCGAAGAGGCCGACATCGGCCCGTTGGTGCGCCAGGCACTCTGGCTGGCGCTGGCCGTCGGCGGTAGTGCTGCGGCGCTGCTGTGGAACGCCGAGTTCATCCTGCGCACCATGAATGTCGACCCGGCGCTGATCACTCCGGCGATGGGCTATTTGCGCGCTGTGGCCCTGGGTTTCCCGGCTGTGGCGCTGTATCACGTGCTGCGCTGTTTCAGCGACGGCCTTGGTCATACGCGCCCGGCCATGGTGCTGGGCATTATCGGCCTGCTGCTGAACATCCCGGCCAACTACATCTTCATCTACGGCAAGTTCGGCCTGCCGGCCATGGGTGGCGTTGGCTGCGGCTGGGCGACCGCCCTGGTGATGGGTTTCATGCTGATCGGCATGCTGGCATGGGTGAAGTGGGCGCCCTACTACCGCAGCAGCGCGCTGTTTACCCACTTCGAATGGCCGCAGTGGACGGTGATCAAACGCCTGCTGAGCATCGGCGTGCCAATCGGCATCGCAGTGTTCGCCGAATCGAGCATCTTCGCGGTGATCGCCCTGCTGATCGGCGGCCTCGGCGCCACTGTGGTAGCCGGGCACCAGATCGCGCTCAACTTCAGCTCCATGGTGTTCATGATTCCCTACTCGCTGGCCATGGCCGCCACCGTGCGCGTCGGCCAGGCGCTGGGCCGTGGTCAGCCGCGTGAGGCGCGCTTCGCTGCCGGGGTAAGCATGGCGGCGGCGCTGGGCTACGCCTGCGTATCGGCCAGCCTGATGTTCCTGCTGCGCGAACAGATCGCGCAGATCTACACCCCGGACAAGACGGTGATCGCGGTGGCGGCAACGCTGATCGTCTATTCGGCGCTGTTCCAGTTCTCCGATGCCATCCAGGTGACCGCCGCAGGCGCGCTGCGTGGCTACCAGGACACGCGCATCACCATGTTGCTGACCCTGTTCGCCTATTGGGGCATCGGCCTGCCGGTGGGTTATGCGCTGGGGCTGTCCGACCTGTTCGGCGAACCCAGCGGCCCCAGTGGCCTATGGCAGGGGCTGGTGGTCGGGCTGACCTGCGCTGCCGCGATGCTCACCGTGCGCCTGGCGCGCAGCGCGCGCAAGCGCATCCGCCGGGCCGCCTGAGTCATTGGATAGGCAGGAAATCAGCTCTAGACTGAGCGCATGATTCGACCTGCCCTGCTCCTCTGCTTCCTTCTGCTCTCTGGCTGCGGCCCGGCCAACGATGGCCTGGCCCTGCAGAGCGATTACCTCGAACGCCTGCAGCGCTCGCTCGATGCACCGAACGTCAGCTCGTTGGATAGGCGCAGCATCAGTCAGTACCGCCTGCCAGCCCGGCGCGAGCGGCTTTCGGATATCTCCGAACTGCGCATCGGCCTGCTCGATCTGGTGATCGACGCGCGGCGCTGTCCGCACCTGCAGCAGTTGATCAGCCAGCGCAACAGCAGCCTGGGCAAACAGTTGATGCCCAGCCAGCGCCTGGGCTACGAGGGCGATCTGCTGCGCGCCATCGACGACTGCCTCCCCCATCTGCAGGAAGGCTCCAGCCTCAAGGCTACGCTGCAGCGCCTGGCCAGCGACAAGCGCCAGCAACTGCCTGCAGTATTCTGGAATGCGCTGAACGGCAGCCCGGAGTTCGAGAACTACCTGCGTTTCGCCGACCAAGCCTTGCCGGTGGACACGCTGGAAGACAGCGCCGCGCTGGACGCATTGCAGCGGCTGGCCAGCGTCGGCGCCGGCCTGCCTGCACAGCTGCCGCCGAGTGCCGATCAGCTGGAACCGCTGTTCTTCGCCCTCTATGCCAGCGAACAGGGCAGCCAGTTGATCACCAGCCTGGCCAGCCTGCGCCACACCCTCGACGTTGGCAGCGAACTGCTGGAGCAACGCCAGCACAATCGCCCACTCTGCCCACTGGGCCAGGCGACGCCACGCGGGCGCATCCTGCAGAACATCTTCATCAAGTTCTACGCTGGCAGCCTGCAACCCTACCTGGCACAGGTCGACCAACGCGGCCGGGAGTGGCAGGCGGCGCTGCTGCAATTGCAGCGCATCGACGGTATTCCCACCGCCACCCGCGAGCACCTGCAGAGACTGGCCGGCGAGCAGGATTCGTTATGGCAGGATTTCCGCGCCGCCACGGCGCGTCACGTCAAGGCCTGGCAGACGCTACTGAACAGCTGCGGCCTGGCACCGGGACAGGCGGGATGGAACAGCGAAAGCTAGCAAACCGTAGGGCGGACTCAGGAGCCCAAGCGAACAGTCCGCCAGAATATCTGGCACACCGCATACAACCGGCAGCTAATCGGCCTTCTTGCGAATCCAGTACAGGTAGGTGCCGTCTTCCTCGGCCTGGCCGAGCAGCTCGTGGCCAAGAAACACGCAGAACTTGGGAATATCACGACGGGTCGACGGATCGGTAGCGATCACCTTGAGCAGGCCGCCCGGCGACAGGTCGCGCACCTTGTTGTGCAGCATCATCACCGGCTCAGGGCAATTCAGGCCGCTGGCGTCGAGCAGGTCATCGTGATTGAGGGTCAGGGCTTCGGACATAAGGGGCTCCACAAACAGGCGCGCATTGTCGCGCAAAGCTGACCTTCAGGTCACCTACACGCAGATCATCACTTGCCATGCCGACGCAGATGGCAGGTCACTTCCTCACGGTCGTGATACAGCTGCTTGCAGCCGATGCTGACCTTCAGGCCCCGCTCGACCAGCCCCGACTCGATGCGATCGAGCAGGCGCCGCACTTCGGCGTAACGCTGCTTCATCGGCAGCTTGAGGTTGACCACCGCCTCGCGGCACAACCCCTCGCCCAGCCAGGTTTCGATCATCGCCGCCGTGCGCGCCGGTTTCTCGACGATATCGCAGACCATCCAGTGCACTGGATGCCGCGGGCGAAAGGTAAAGCCATCGGCGCGCTGGTGCACGACGAAGCCGGAGTACATCAGGCTTTCAGCCATCGGCCCGTTGTCCACGGCGGTGACGCGGATTTCCCGATTGACCAGTTGCCAGGTCCAGCCGCCTGGCGCAGCGCCCAGGTCAACGGCGGTCATGCCCGGCGCCAGGCGCTGGTCCCACTGCTCGCGCGGGATGAAATGGTGCCAGGCCTCCTCCAGCTTGAGCGTGGAGCGGCTCGGCGCCTCGCGCGGGAACTTCAAGCGCGGAATGCCCATCGGCCACATCGCCTGGTTGTCCGCCTCGGCAATGCCGGCGAACACCTCACGGCCGCTCTTGAAGGTCAGCAGCAGACGCGGCTTCCTGGCGTCGTCCACCAGTTTGCCGGCCTTGAGCAAGGCCTTGCGCAGCGGCGCCTCGAACTTCTTGCAGAAGGTCGAGAGCTCCTTGCCGTCGTTGGTATCCACCACTTCCAACCACAGGCTGCCGCACACCGGGTAATCAGCCAGCGCCTCCAGCAACACGCTGATACGGTCACTTTCCGGCAGGATGACGTAGGCCCCGCGCGCCCATTGCCGCGGGAAGATCAGCTGATTGAAACGCACGCTGCGCATCAGCCGCTCGGCATCGGCCGCCTCGCTGCAGACGAACTCGGCGCACGCGCTGCCGGGCTTGGTCTTGGAGTAGCCCGCTACATCCAGGCGTGCGGCGAGGTCGGTGACCTCGCCGCAAACCTCCCCTTCGAAACCGGGGCGGCAATGCAGAAACAGGGTATTCATCAAAGGGTCTCCTCGAGGCCCGCATGATACCCGAGACCGGAACCCAGAGCCGCTAAACCTGTCCAGCTACATATGCGCTGCCCACAGATAGGGAGCCGCCAGCCATCGCGTTTCGATGAGGCCCACCCCCCAGAACAGCTAGCGCATAGCAACCGATAAAGGATATGCGCTAGGGTCTGTTGCCGTTTCGCGCACAGCTCGCGTCGAAACGGCAACAGACCCTAGCCAGACTGCTCAAGCTGAACTAGCTTGAAGGTCTGCCGCCATCAGATACAGCCCGTACCGTGCGGGCCCAAGGAGATGTGCAATGCCCTCCCTCGATAGCCTGAACTGCCGCCGCGAACTGAAAGTCGGCGACGCCACCTACCACTACTTCAGCCTGCCCGAGGCCGCCCAGCGCCTCGGCAACATTGACCGCTTGCCCAAGTCGCTCAAGGTGCTGCTGGAAAACCTGCTGCGCAACGAAGACGGCCAGACCGTGCAGCCGCCGGATCTGCAAGCCATGGTCGACTGGCTCGACCAGCGCGCCTCCGACCGCGAGATCCAGTACCGCCCGGCGCGCGTGCTGATGCAGGACTTCACCGGCGTGCCGGCGGTGGTCGACCTGGCCGCCATGCGCGACGCCATGGCCAAGGCCGGCGGCGACCCGCAGCGGATCAACCCGCTGTCGCCGGTGGACCTGGTCATCGACCACTCGGTGATGGTCGACAGCTACGCCTCCTCCAGCGCCTTCCACGACAACGTCGAGCTGGAAATGCAGCGCAACGGCGAGCGCTACGCCTTTCTGCGTTGGGGCCAACACGCCTTCGACAACTTCAGCGTGGTGCCGCCGGGCACCGGCATCTGCCACCAGGTCAACCTCGAGTACCTGGCGCGCACCGTATGGACCAAGGAGGAAGACGGCGTCACCCTCGCCTACCCCGACACCCTGGTCGGTACCGACTCGCACACCACCATGATTAACGGCCTCGGCGTGCTCGGCTGGGGCGTCGGCGGCATCGAGGCGGAAGCGGCCATGCTTGGCCAGCCGGTGTCGATGCTGATTCCCGAAGTGATTGGCTTCAAGCTCAGCGGCAAGCTGAAGGAAGGAATCACCGCCACCGACCTGGTGCTGACCGTCACCCAGATGCTGCGCAAGAAGGGCGTGGTGGGCAAATTCGTCGAGTTCTACGGCGACGGCCTGGCCGACCTGCCGCTGGCCGACCGCGCCACCATCGCCAACATGGCCCCGGAATACGGCGCCACCTGCGGTTTCTTCCCGGTGGACGAGATCACTCTCGGCTACCTGCGTCTGTCCGGCCGCCCGGAGGCCACCGTGCAACTGGTCGAGGCCTACAGCAAGGCCCAGGGGCTATGGCGCGAGCCAGGCGATGAGCCGCTGTTCAGCGGCAGCCTGAGCCTGGACATGGGCAGTGTCGAAGCCAGCCTGGCCGGGCCCAAGCGCCCGCAGGACCGCGTCCCGCTGGGCCAGGTCAGCCAGGCCTTCGATGACTTCCTCGGCCTGCAGCTCAAGCCAAGCGCCAAGGAAGAGGGTCGCCTGCTCAGCGAAGGCGGCAACAAGCAGAGCGGCGAAATCGACTATGAGGACGACGGCCATACCCATCGCCTGAAAGACGGCGCCGTGGTGATCGCTGCCATCACCTCCTGCACCAACACGTCCAACCCCAGCGTGATGATGGCCGCCGGCCTACTGGCCAAGAAAGCCGTGGAAAAAGGCCTGCAGCGCCAGCCCTGGGTGAAGAGCTCGCTGGCCCCCGGCTCCAAGGTGGTCACCGAGTACTTCAATGCTGCCGGCCTGACGCCCTACCTGGAGAAGCTCGGCTTCAACCTGGTGGGCTACGGCTGCACCACCTGCATCGGCAACTCCGGGCCGCTGCGCGAGCCCATCGAGAAAGCCATCACCCAGGCCGACCTGACCGTCGCTTCGGTGCTCTCCGGCAACCGCAACTTCGAGGGCCGCGTGCACCCGCTGGTGAAAACCAACTGGCTGGCCTCGCCCCCCCTGGTGGTGGCCTATGCCCTGGCCGGCAGCGTGCGCATCGACATGACCCGTGACGCCCTCGGCACCGGCAAGGACGGCCAACCGGTCTACCTCAAGGACATCTGGCCGACCCAGGCCGAGATCACCCAGGCAATCGCCCAGGTCGACACCGCCATGTTCCGCAAGGAATACGCCGAAGTTTTCACCGGCGACGAGAAATGGCAGGCCATTGCCGTGCCCAAGTCCGATACCTACGCCTGGCAAGGTGACTCCACTTATATCCAGCATCCGCCGTTCTTCGAGGACATCGCCGGCGATCCGCCACGTATCACCGATATCCGCCAGGCGCGCATCCTCGCCCTGCTTGGCGACTCGGTGACCACCGACCACATCTCGCCGGCCGGCAACATCAAGGCCGACAGCCCGGCTGGGCGCTATCTGCGCGATAACGGCGTGGCCCAGGCCGACTTCAACTCCTACGGCTCGCGCCGCGGCAACCATGAAGTGATGATGCGCGGCACCTTCGCCAACATCCGCATCCGCAACGAAATGCTCGGCGGCGAGGAAGGCGGCAACACCCTGCACGTGCCCAGTGGCGAGAAGCTGGCGATCTACGACGCCGCCATGCGCTATCAGGCCGAAGGCACGCCACTGGTGATCATCGCCGGCAAGGAATATGGCACTGGCTCCAGCCGCGACTGGGCGGCCAAGGGCACCAACCTGCTGGGGGTCAAGGCGGTGATCGCCGAAAGCTTCGAGCGCATCCACCGCTCCAACCTGGTGGGCATGGGTGTGCTGCCGCTGCAGTTCAAACCCGGTACCGACCGCACCAGCCTGAAACTGACCGGCAAGGAAGTGCTGGCCATCGAAGGTCTGGAAGGCGTGGAACTGCGCCCGCAGATGCCCCTGACGCTGATCATCACCCGTGAAGACGGCACGCATGAGGAAGTCGAAGTGCTGTGCCGCATCGACACCCTCAACGAGGTCGAGTACTTCAAGGTTGGCGGCATCCTGCACTACGTGCTGCGCCAGATGATCGCCAACTGATGCACCTGCCCTGCCGCGCCACGCGGCAGGGCCTCACCGTCGGGCCAAGGACGGCTCATGCCGTGACAAAAATGTGACGTCACTCAAAAAATTGCCGGGAGCAATTTTTGACGTCGCTCCGCGACGGCCCGCAGGGTGGCCGCCATGGACGGCGGGCCACAAAAAGCGTTTACACTCGCCAAAACGCACTCACCCCTCAACTTTGCCGTCCGTCGGCCGATGACAGGGCATTACAACGACGGATACCTGCCATGCGTAACAACCAGCCGGTCACTCAGCGTGAGCGCACTTTTCCTGCGCAACAACGCCTGATATCCACCACCGATCTCAAAGGGCAAATCACCTACTGCAACGACGCCTTCGTCGACATCAGCGGCTTCAGTCGTGAAGAACTGCTGCGCGCGCCACACAACATCGTGCGCCACCCGGACGTTCCATCGGCCGTGTTCGAGCATATGTGGACGACTCTAAAGAAGGGCCGCCCGTGGATGGGCATCGTCAAGAACCGCTGCAAGAACGGTGACCATTACTGGGTCAACGCCTACGTCACGCCCGTGACCGAAAACAACCAGGTCGTCGGCTACGAATCCGTCCGCGTCAAACCGACCGCCGAGCAAGTACGCCGCGCCGAAACGCTGTACGCCCGTATCAACGCCGGCAAGTCGGCTGTTCCAGCCAGCAATCAGTGGTTGCCCATCGTCCAGGCGTGGATGCCCTTCATCCTGGTCAGCCAGATCGGCTTCATGATCGGTCACTGGATGGGCAGCAACTGGGGCTTCATCCTCGCTGCCGTGCTCTCCGTGCCGCTGGGTCTGGCTGGCATCGCCTGGCAGACGCGCGGCGTCAAACGCCTGCTGCGCCTTGCCGAGCAAACCACCTCTGACCCGCTGATCGCGCAGATGTACACCGACAGCCGCGGCGCCGAAGCACGCCTGGAAATGGCCATGCTCAGCCAGGAAGCGCGCCTGAAAACCTGCCTCACCCGCCTGCAGGACACAGCCGAACAACTGACCCTGCAAGCGCGTGAAGCCGACAAGCTGGCGCACAACAGCTCGGCCGGCCTCGAGCGCCAGCGCAGCGAGACCGAGCAGGTCGCCACCGCCGTCAACGAAATGGCCGCCACCACCCTGGAAGTCGCCAGCAACGTCGCCCGCGCCGCCATCGCCACCCAGGAAGCCAACCGCCTGACCAGCGAAGGTCGCACCATCGCCGCGGAAACCCGCGAAGCTATCCAGCGCCTGTCGCAATCGGTAGGCGATACCGGCGAAACCGTGACCCGCCTGGCCCAGGACAGCAGCGAAATCGGCGGCGTGGTCGACGTGATCAAAGGCATCGCCGACCAGACCAACCTGCTCGCCCTCAACGCCGCCATCGAAGCTGCTCGCGCCGGCGAGATGGGCCGCGGCTTCGCTGTGGTGGCTGACGAGGTGCGCTCGCTGGCGCAGCGCACCGCTGAATCCACCGAACAGATCCACGCCCTGATCGCCAAACTGCAGCGCACTGCCGAAGAGGCCGTGCTGACCATGGAAATCGGCCGCAAGCAGGCCGACGAAGGTGTCGAGCGCGTGCTGCAGGCCGATCAGGCGCTGTCCGGCATCAGCGACTCGGTGGCCAATATCGCCGATATGGCCAACCAGATCGCTGCGGCGGCGGAAGAGCAAAGCGCCGTCGCCGACGAGATCAACCAGAACATCACCACCATCGCCCAACTGGCCGACCAGACCGCCGGCGAAGCCAACGATACCGCCAAACTCAGCGAAGCCCTGACCAACACCGCACAGGGCCAATACGCCCTGGTCGAACGCTTCAACCGCTGAAACAAAAGGCGCAGCGGCTCACCGCTGCGCCTCCCCTCCCCGCCCTGCTTTTTGTAGGAGCGAGCTTGCTCGCGATCTTCCCTACGCCGTTCCCATCCGTCCCCGCTTTCACCGTAATTGCCAATTGCCAGCAATTATCTGACATGGTGTATAACCCCCAAACACATTAAAAGCCAGGTGGCGGTGACTCCTAACTAGTTTTTGCTGGTGAGCATTGCCTTCACGGATACGGATGCCATTTATGAACTCAGAGGCCGCTACAACCATCCACGGACGGCAAAACCTATCTAGTGATTGAACACGATAACGGTGGTGGCTGTGGAGCGTTCTCGGTAGACGACAAACGCTGGCCTCACCAGCTTCACGAGGCCGGGGAGATAATGCCCGGGACGCGCACAATCAAGTGCGGCGGGGAGATCGATATCGAGATCAAGCCCGGCAACATCTACTACTTCAATTATTGGGGCCCGTAGGAGCTGGAAACACCAGCGCTCACGCGCTTTACATCCTGGCGCTGCAAAGGCTTCGCCCCGGGGCGGGGCTCCTACCGCATGGCGTTCAATAACCCTTGTAGGAGCAGCGCCGCGCGGGGAATAGGCTCTCGCGGGACGGCGATGTATCGATTAACCGCACGACGATGCCATATCTCCAAACGATGAGAGATCTCCTGCCAGGCCAAAGGCAACAGAGTTATTGTTACCCGCTCCTTTGAGACGTCAAAGCTCAGCCAGTTTCAGCCAGTGTGCGTAGAAACCTTCGGCAACCTGGTTCAGTGCCCTGACCTTCCCACTCAGGTCGTCACGCATCTCGGCGATACTCTGCTGGCTGCTCTGGCTGGCATCGAGCAGGTGTGCCCAGTCGTCTAGCCAGAGCGCGATCAAATCTTCGGTCATCTCCGGGTGGCCCTGCAGCGCCAGCACCTTGTCACCCCAGGCGAAGGCCTGGTTATCGCACCAGCGGCTGCTCAACAGAGGCTGGGCGCCGTCAGGCAGCGAGAAGGTGTCGCCGTGCCACTGAAAAATGCTGAACGCTGCAGGCAAATGCGCCAGCCAGGGACTATCGACAGCCTCTGCACGACGTTGCATGTGCTGCCAACCCGCTTCGGTATAAGGCATGCGACGGACGCTGGCACCCAGTGCCTTGGCCAGCAGCTGGCCGCCCAGACAGTGACCAATGATGGGAATGTCGCGCTCGATAAAACGCTGCAGCGCAGCCACTTCGTCGGCGATCCAGGCCAGTGGGTCGTTGACGCTCATCGGCCCGCCCATCACGGCAACCGCCTTGGGTCGCT
>Ga0208788_1001064_pt1 | contig 13457 bp, 11 predicted proteins | sample Wag4_2014_7_11_3_FD_187363 | JGI IMG/M metagenome (GOLD analysis project Ga0208788, IMG submission 187363) | Fresh water mixed with fracking chemicals microbial communities from Ohio, USA - Utica-2 Time Series FC 2014_7_11 (SPAdes) (version 2) ... | reverse complement strand
GCTTATCGCTAAGCACGCATACATTTTCTCCCACATCACTCTTTAGGGTTAGACTTTCACCACGCCTCGGTACTCCAACGGTAGAGAGGGCAGTCTCAAACACTGCATAGTGTCGGTTCGAATCCGACTCGAGGCACATGAGCACAATACGAATTTTGGTCGCAGAAGATGAAGCGCTCATTCGTATGGATTTAGTTGAGATGCTCACTGAATCTGGTTATGAAGTTGTTGCGCAAGCAACTAACGGAGCAGAAGCAATCGAATTAGCAAAAGAGCACAAACCAGATTTAGCAATTCTTGATGTGAAGATGCCCGTACTCGATGGAATTTCTGCAGCAGAAGAAATAATTTTTATTGCGCCAGTCCTAATGCTTACAGCCTTTAGCCAAAAGGAACTCGTTGATCGCGCGCGCGATGCTGGAGTAATGGCTTATGTTGTTAAGCCATTTACCATCAACGATTTGATTCCATCAATTGAAATTGCAATCAGTCGACACACTCAGATGAAATCACTCGCTGATGAAGTTGCTGATTTACACGAACGTTTGGAAACTAGAAAATTAGTTGATAAAGCTAAAGGGATTCTGATGCAAGCCCTTAATCTTTCAGAGCCAGAAGCCTTCTCCTGGATCCAGAGAGCTGCCATGGACCGACGCATCAGTATGAAGGCTGTGGCCGAGGCAGTCATTTCACCTAGTGCCGTCCCTGACGGGAAATAAGCCTTAAAAGTTTGTAGTAGCGAGCATTCGCGCTCACTTTCGCCTTGTCCGAATGCGCCCCTTGCCGTTACCCTTCTCATCTCCCTGTCCCGGGACACAAGAACAGGAAAGGCAATACATGAAGAAGATCATTTCGATCGTTTCTACAACAGCACTGGCTGTTGGATTAACAGTTGCTGCAGCTCCAAGCGCATTTGCTGCTTGCGGTGGCGACCTAAAGATTTACTTCCAAGGCGCATTAACTGGTCCATACGCTGAGACCGGTATCAATGAAGCAAACGGAGTAAAGCTTGCAATTGATAAGTACAACGCAACAAATCCAAAGACAAAGCTTGCATACGATGCAATTGATACAGAAGCATCTGGCGCAAAGTCACCAGCTCTTGCAGCAAAGGTTGTAGCAGATGAGTGTGCACTCGGCGTAGTTGGCGGTATGTACTCAGGTGAAACAATCAACGCAATGCCTATTTATGATGGCGGCAAAGTACCTGTCATTTCACCATCAGCAACAAACCCAGCTCTTACAAATAAGTCTCCTTACTTCCACCGCGTTGTAGGTTCTGACCTTGTACAGGGACCAGCTCTTGCAAAAATCGCAATTGGCTTGAAGTCAAAGCTATTCGTTGTAGATGATGCAACTGCATACGGTAAGGGTCTTGCAACTATCGTTAAGAAGAATGCTTCAAAGATCATCGTAGGTTCAGATGGTGTTACAGAAGGTACAACTAACTTCACATCTGTTGTTGCTAAGGTCGCAAAGGCAAAGGCAACAGCAGTGTTCTATGGTGGTTACTACCCAGAAGCTGCAATCTTCATCAAGGCACTTCGCGATAATCCTGCAACTAAGAAGGTTGCATTCATCGCCGGTGACGGAGTTCTAGATGGTGAGTACATCAAGCTTGCTAAGCGCAACGCTGAAGGTACATACCTCACAGCTCCAGGAGAGCCAATGGACAAGGTTGCACCAGCACTAGCTAAGGAATACAAGGCGAAGTTCGGTCGCGTACACGGTCTCTACACACTAGAGGCTTACAACGCAGCTTATGTATTCACACAAGGCGTCAAGGCTGGAAAGACAACTCGCGAATCACTTAACACATGGCTTGAAGGAGCTGTTGTTAAGGCTGTTGGTTCAACAATTTCATTCTCAGCAACTGGAGATCCAGACAAGATCGTGATGAACCAGTACACAATCAAGAATGGAAAGATGGTTTGGGTAAAGAAGCTTTCATAAGCTGATTTCGCAAACTCCAATTCGCAATGCGTGGCAGATGTTTAATCACATCTGCCACGCATCGCAATAACCAAAGGGATTCATAGTGGATTTTTCGATTTTAATAACAAATTTCTGGTCACTTGGTTTGGACGGGCTTGTAGTCGGAGCAATTTACGCTCTTGTCTCGCTTGGATATACATTGGTCTATGGCGTCTTGCGCTTAATTAACTTCGCGCATTCTGAAATTTTTATGATCGGCACTATGACTGTTTATTTCGTCGTTTTGCAATTTGGCTTTACAGGGTATGAAGATCCTCTGCCTCTCATTCAATTCATAGGACTGTTCTTACTCTTTGCCCTAGCAGCTGCCCTTGTTTCAGGTGGCTCTGCAGTATTACTCGAAATCGTTGCATATCGCAGGTTACGCAATATGAAGGCGAGTCGTCTCAGCTCGTTAATTTCTGCTATCGGAGCATCCTTTGTGCTTACTGAAGTTTTCCGCATTATCTCCGACTCCAAAAATTTAGATTTTCCACGTTTGATCAACAAGGACCCATTTTTCACATGGGGAACCTTGTACCTATCAGCAGATAAAGTTCTCGTAATCGTCGGTGCGGCAATAATTTTCTTCTTCCTCAACCGAATAATTAATCACACCAAACTTGGTCTCGGAATTCGTGCGGTGTCACAAGATGAGCGCACAGCTATTCTCATGGGCGTAAATGTAAACAAAGTAATTTCCTACACTTTCTTACTCGGGGGAGTTCTAGCTGGCGTTGGTTCCGCTTTCTATATGGTCTTCTATGAAACTACAAAAGCGAATGTAGGTTTCCTTGTGGGAATCTCTGCATTTACAGCTGCAGTTCTTGGCGGTATCGGAAACGTAAAGGGTGCTCTCTATGGATCATTTGCACTTGGACTCATACAGCAATACACATCAGCTGTTCTTGGATACAACTGGCGTGATGTTGTAACTTTCGTAATTCTAGTTTTGGTTCTACTGATCAGACCAACAGGTTTATTTGGTGAAGCGTTACAGAAGGCGAGAGTTTAATTATGACTAAAACAACAAAATCGTCCTTCAATTTGAGAACTAAGTTTGGTGATTGGTGGGAAGGCGCGAATTCCGCTCAACGTACGATTTTCCGAGTTGTTTTGATTGGGCTTTTCTTCGCGTTGCCAATGCTCAACAATCCGATTATTAACACTCCTGAAACGTCATTTTATTCGGTGCTTTTCTACCCCCTCATCATGTTTAGCTTGATGGCAGTGGGATTAAATGTGGTAGTTGGTAAATCTGGAATTTTGGATCTTGGTTATGTTGCATTCTTTGCCATAGGTGCCTACACCCAGGCCGTCTTTAGCAACCGTACATCATTAAACTTTTGGGAAACACTTCCATTCGCTATGGGATTTGCAATGCTGGCAGGTGTAATCCTTGGTCTTCCAGCGCTGCGTCTGCGCGGTGATTACTTAGCAATTATTACTCTAGGTTTCGGAGAGATCGTCAGAATTGTGGCTGTCAACACCGAAGCCATTGGTGGGTCCAGTGGATTAACTGATATCGAAGGACCAACAGCAATTTTCGGTATGGAATTTACTGTTAACGATCCGCGTCCGTATTACTGGCTAACACTTACTATGCTGTTGCTCGTAATTTGGGGCGTTATTCGTCTTTCACATAGAAAACCAGGACGAGCTTGGGAAGCTATTCGCGAAGACGAAGACGTTGCGGAGTTTATGGGTGTAGCAACACTCAAATACAAATTGTGGGCATTCATCATCGGTGGAGCAGTTGGTGGTCTTGCAGGCGCTATTTATGCATCTCAAATTCGTTCAATTCAACCAGAATTATTCACATTAAATCTTTCCATCATGATTCTTGCTTGTGTTGTATTTGGCGGTATGGGAAATATTTGGGGCGTTATTTTGGGTGCTGTAATTCTTGGTTACATTCCAGAGAAATTACGTTTTTTAAGCGATTATCGAATCGTTTTCTTTGGCCTTTTGATGGTGGTCATGATGAACATTCGTCCAAATGGTCTCTTGCCTCGTCAAAAGCGTGAGAAGTTTCAGGAGAAGAGCAAATGACAAAGAAATTACTTGAAGTTCAAGACATACTCGTAAACTTCGGTGGAGTTACAGCTCTTAACAAAGTAAATCTGCATGTCAATGAGGGCGAAATTGCCGCACTCATTGGTCCAAATGGAGCGGGCAAGACAACTGTCTTCAACATTGTTACTGGCTATTACACACCAACCTCAGGCAATGTCATCGTTGATGGCGAATCTGTTCTTGGACTTCGTCCATACAAGATTGCACGCAAAGGTCTCGGTCGCACATTTCAGAACATTCGCTTGTTCGGAGATATGACTGCAGTAGAAAACGTTGCTACCGCTGCAGATTCACTCAATAAATCAGGTTTAGTCGGATCACTATTCGGTGTGCCACGTAGCCGTCGCGATGAAACAGCAAGTATGGAGAAAGCTCACGAGCTACTTAAGTTCATCGGTCTTGATCACAGAGCACTACAGATGGCGAAGAATCTTCCCTACGGAGATCAACGCCGCCTCGAAATCGCTCGTGCCCTTGCACTTAATCCAAAGGTATTACTTTTGGACGAACCTGCAGCAGGTTTTAACCCACAGGAGAAAGTCGAACTGGGTCAATTGATTCGCAAGATTCGCGATCGTGGTTTTGCAGTCCTTCTTATCGAACACGATATGAGCCTTGTTATGGATATTTCTGACCGAGTTTCTGTTTTGGACTTTGGTCAAAAAATTGCTGAAGGTAACCCAGGAGAAATCCAGAATAATCAACGTGTAATCGATGCATATTTGGGAGTTGCTGAAGATGCTTCTTAAAGTTAAAGACCTAAATGTTTCCTACGGGAAAATCAAAGCGATCAAGGGCATCTCACTCGAGGTTAATGCTGGCGAAGTTGTAACTCTCATCGGCGCAAATGGTGCGGGTAAGACTACTTTCCTAAAAACTATCTCTGGAATTCTTGAACCAGCAAGTGGCGAAATTACATATGACGGAAAACAACTTGAAAGTATTAAACCTTTCGAAAGAGTGAACGAAGGAATTTGCCAAGCTCCTGAAGGCCGCGGAATATTCCCTGGAATGACCGTATTGGAAAACCTCGAAATGGGTAAGTTTGGACGAACCCCATCGAAGCAAGAGACTCAAGAAGATCTTGAGAAAGTTTTTGAACTCTTTCCTCGTTTGAAGGAACGGGTTTCGCAAATGGGTGGAACGCTTTCTGGGGGAGAGCAACAGATGCTTGCAATTGGTCGCGCTCTAATGAGTCGCCCTCGTTTGCTGCTATTAGATGAACCTTCTATGGGTCTTGCGCCGATGTTTATCGCTCAGATATTCGAAATCATCAAGGAAATCAAAAAGCAAGGCGTAACAATATTGCTGGTAGAGCAGAATGCATCAAAAGCTCTGAGCATTGCAGATCGTGCATATGTTCTTGAAACCGGCAACATTACAAAAGAAGGTTCAGGAAAAGATCTTCTCAACGATCCTGCTGTTCGCGCGGCATACCTCGGAACAGGCGCTCACTAACCTTTAAGTTTTAGCGCTCGGCAAGAATTAAACAAGTAATTCGAGCGGTGCAAGTGCGTTGTCCTTCGTCATTTGTAATCACAATGTCATAGCAGCACATTGTTTTGCCTAATGACACTGCTGTGGCAACGCCAGTAACAATTCCCTTGGTTGCAGATTTGTGATGTGTTGCATTGATGTCAACGCCAACGATTCTGCGAGTTGGACCGGCATGTAACTGAGTGCCAACTGATCCAAGACTTTCTGCCAATACAACATTAGCGCCACCGTGTAACAAACCAACTGGTTGTGTATTTCCTTCAACGGGCATTGTTGCTACAAGGCGCTCGGGGGATGCTTCGATAATCTCGATTCCCATTTTCTTATCGAGTGCACCACTGCCACGTTCGCGGATTAATGCTAGAAAGTCTGCTTGTTCCATGGGTCGAAGTCTAACTTGCCTCATAGGATGCGGGCATGACCAAACGCCTGCTTTTAATCGATGGTCACTCCATGGCATATCGAGCATTCTTTGCTCTGCCCGCTGAGAATTTCACAACAGCCCAAGGCCAACACACGAACGCGATTTACGGTTTTGCCACGATGTTGATTTCCCTAATCAAAGAAGAGAAGCCGACTCATATTGCTGTGGCATTCGATGTGTCTAGAAAAACTTTTAGAACCGACATTTTTCCTGAGTACAAAGCAAATCGCTCGAAAACGCCAGATGAGTTCAGATCTCAGATGAGTTATCTGCACGAACTCGTAAGCGCGTTTGGAATCCAGCAATTTGAAATTGAAGGCTATGAAGCTGATGACATCATCGCAACGATTACGAAGCGCGCAGAGAAAGAAAAGTGTGAAGTTCTTATCTGCACAGGAGATAGGGATAGTTTTCAATTAGTTAATAACCAAACAACAATTCTGTATCCAAAACGTGGTGTGAGCGAGATGTCTCGAATGACACCGGAAGCTGTTATTACCAAATACGGAATGAGTGCCGAACAGTACCCAGACTTCGCAGCCTTACGCGGAGACCCCAGCGATAATTTGCCGTCGGTACCAGGTGTTGGTGAAAAAACTGCAGCAAAGTGGATTGTTGATTTTGGCTCGCTGAAAAATTTGCTTTCAAATGTAGATACTTTGGGTGGCAAAGTCGGTCAATCCCTGAGGGATAACATCGATAATGTCATTCGCAATCGTGAACTGACTCAACTTGTTCATGATGCACCTATGGATTTTCAAATCGATGCGCTGCTTTGGAGTGGCCCTGATGAAGAACTCGTTACGCCGCTCTTTGAAAAATTGGAGTTCAGAACTCTCAAGGAGCGTTTAGCCCCACTTCTAAAGAAATCTCCAGAAAAATCTAAATCAACACCATCAGCTGAGACGCTATTTGAAACTCCATTTGATTCATCAATCCTCACACCCGAAGAAGCAACCAAGAGAATCTCCGAACACACAGGAGAAATTGCAATTGCTTTTGAAGTTGTTGAAGAAAAGATGCATCGCTACTGCGTAGCACTAAACCGCCAAGACTCTTTTATAGTCCACTCAAGTCAGATGGGCTCATGGGCAACAGATGCAAAAGTTTCTAAAATTGCACATGACGCTAAATCTGTGGCTCGAAATTATCCGTTGACGAGCATCTCATTTGATACCAACCTTGCTGCTTATCTACTGAATCCAGGTACTCGCAGTTTAGATTTCACCGACATCATCGAACGATGGGGCGATGGAACACAAATTGATCAAGGTTCTGCGGAAGCCGCTTTACATTCGCGCGCTCGATTGCTATTTACCTTACGAGATTCTCTTTCGAAAGAACTCAAAGAGCGAGAACTAGAAAGTCTGTTTAATGAACTCGAGATGCCGATCTCCGAATTATTAGCAACCATGGAGAGCAGGGGCATAGCAGTAGATAGAAAGAAGCTGGAATCTTTAGCTGTGTTTTTCGAAAAGGAGAGTGCGGTTCAGACAAAAATTGCACATGAAGCCGTTGGTCATGAGTTCAACTTAGCCTCGCCTAAGCAGTTGCAAGTTGTTCTATTTGACGAACTAAAACTGCCGAAAACCAAGAAGATTAAAACTGGATATACAACGGATGCCGACGCCCTTAATTGGTTATTTGAAAAATCTAAACATCCTGTATTGGCCGCGATGTTACGTGTTCGTGAAACAAAAAAATTAGGCGCAACAGTAGAAGGATTGCTGGCAGAAACGACAAAAGCCAATCGCATTCATACTCACTTTGCACAAACAGTAGCCGCTACTGGTCGCTTATCTTCGGTGGGACCAAACTTACAAAACATTCCAGTGCGCACAGAAGAGGGCAGACAAATCCGCGAATGCTTTGTTGCTGGTTCTGGTTATGAGTCTTTACTGACAGCTGATTACAGTCAGATAGAGATGCGAATAATGGCTCACTTATCTAATGATGCCGCGTTGCTTAAAGCTTTCGAATCTGGCGAGGATTTACACGCAAGTGTGGCTGGATTGGTTTTCGGAGTTAAACCAAGTGAGGTAGATCCTGAGATGAGACGCCAGATGAAGGCAATGTCTTATGGCTTAGCGTATGGATTAAGCGCTTATGGTTTAGCCGCACAATTAGATCTCTCCGCGAGTGCTGCGCAAGATTTAATGAATAAATACTTTATTCGCTTCGGTGGAATCCGTGATTATTTAAGTGATGTAGTTGAGCAAGCACGTAAAGTTGGATACACGCAAACAGTGATGGGCCGCAGACGTTATTTGCCCGATCTCAGTAGCGATAACCGGCCGCGCCGCGAAATAGCAGAACGCATGGCGCTTAATGCGCCCATTCAAGGATCAGCGGCTGACATTATAAAAAAAGCGATGCTCAATGTTTCTTCTTTAATGAGTGAAAAAAAGATGAAATCCCAATTACTGCTACAGGTTCATGACGAATTGATCTTTGAAGTTGCACCCGGAGAAGTAGACGTGCTTACGCAGGTTGTACGAAAAGGCATGGGAAGTGCTTTTGAATTAAGGGCACCGCTAGATGTCAGTATCGGAATAGGTTCAAGTTGGAACGAAGCCGCACACTAATTAATTGTTGGCAGATTATCCTTCATGGCTTCAAGGTCCTCTTCAGATTCAGGAATTCTGTCAGCCTCTTTTAACCTTTCTCTGCCGAGAGATAACACAATGAAGCCAAGGCCGATGCAGACTGATGTTGTTGCAAGTACAAGTCGTGGTGAAAATAACTCTGATAAGTAACCACCAAGTGCTGCTCCAAGTGCCATGAACGAACCTTCAACGCTCCAGAGCCAACCCAAAGCTGCGGTTTGCGAACCTTTTGGACGTACAGCTTCCATAACTTCCCAATAAAAAACTTGAATCGCTCCACCAATTAATCCGAGTGCGGCACCAAAGATGGCCATGGACCAACCAGGGTATGTAAATGCAATGGGAATAGATACAAAGAACCAAATTAAATAAGTTTTACGCATTGTCGAAAGCGCTGAGCGATTCTTTGAAACTAACCCAGCTAATAAACCACCAATTACGTTAGCCATTCCCATGGATGCAAAGATCCACGCAGTTCGCTGAGGAACACCTTCGAGCGTTGCAAACGCAGGGACAGCGACATCAAAGAGTCCCCAGCCAAAACCAATAAAGCATCCTTCAATCATCAAGAGTTGAAGTGGTTTCGAGCGCAATAAAGATACGGCGCCCTTAACTTTTTTCTCCGGTATCCAATTTCGTGAAATAGATGAGAGTCCTAGTGCAGCTCCTCCAATGAACATCAACGCAGAAGCTGTAGCTAATGCCGAACCCGGATGTGAAGACAGGGCGAGTGAAGTTGCAAGCACTGGACCAATAACAAAGGCAAAGTTCATCATTGTTGAATCAGCTGCGTAGGCAACTCTTAAATAATCTGGGGTGACAACATCTTTCCAAAGTGGTCTCACAGAAAGATTAATTGGTGGAGCCGTTATGCCGAGAATAAATGCTGCGATAAGAAGAACGTTACGATCCTGAGCCATATTTAGCGCAAGGAGCATTCCGGCATAACACGGAACAAATATTCGAAGTGGCCATTTCTGACCCCACTTATCCATGATTGAACCGCGGATACCTGCAGTGAGAGAACCTGCTACAGAGTTAATTCCAATAGCCAAACCTGCGATTGCAACGGAGTTAGTTGCTTGTTCCGTTTTGAAAAAAATTGCCAAACTAATCATTCCGTAAGAGATGCGCGCGGGAAGGGCAGCCAAAATAAGCACCCATGCGTTCGGAAATCTCAGCAACTCTTTGTATCTATGCATTTGGAAGGATTCTAACCTTCGGCGCCTGGTTAAAGAGCCTGTTTATACGCACGGAATTGACCCATGAACACGTAAAACCGTACCCTTAGCGCTCCCTGTCCCTACTACTCATCTATCCCTACGGAGCATTTTGACTACTTCACCAGTAATTGCAGTTAATGACATTGGATCAGCGGCAGATTTCCTAGCCGCAATCGAAGGAACAATCAGAAATTTTAACGACGGAGATCTCGTCGAAGGCACAGTTGTTCAAGTAGATCGCGAAGAAGTACTTGTTGATATTGGTTACAAGACAGAAGGTGTTATTCCTTCTCGCGAATTATCGATCCGTCACGATGCAGACCCAAATGAGATTGTAAAAGTTGGCGACAAGATTGAAGCACTAGTTCTTCAAAAAGAAGATAAAGAAGGCCGTTTGATTCTTTCCAAGAAGCGCGCACAATACGAACGCGCATGGGGAGATATCGAAGGCAAGAAAGAGCGCGACGAAGTTGTTATCGGAACAGTTATTGAAGTTGTTAAGGGTGGTCTCATCGTTGACATCGGTCTTCGTGGCTTCCTTCCAGCATCTCTCGTTGAAATGCGCCGTGTACGCGATCTGACTCCATACATTGGCAAGCAGGTTGAAGCACGTATCATCGAATTAGATAAGAACCGCAACAACGTTGTTCTTTCACGTCGTGCGTTCCTAGAACAAACACAATCTGAATCACGTACAACATTCCTTAACCAACTTCAAAAGGGTCAAGTACGTTCCGGTGTGGTTTCATCAATCGTTAACTTTGGTGCATTCGTTGACCTTGGTGGCGTAGATGGTTTGGTTCACGTTTCAGAGCTTTCATGGAAGCACATCGATCACCCAGGTGAAGTTGTTGAAGTGGGCGATGAAGTAACTGTTGAAGTTCTTGAAGTTGATTTTGAACGCGAACGCGTATCACTCTCTCTTAAGGCGACACAGGAAGATCCATGGCAAGCATTTGCTCGCACACACACAATCAATCAGGTTGTTCCAGGTGTTGTGACCAAGCTTGTTCCATTCGGAGCATTCATTCGTGTGCACGAAGGTATCGAAGGTCTAGTTCACATCTCTGAATTAGCAGAACGTCACGTAGAAATTCCTGAGCAAGTTGTTCAAGTAGATGACGAACTCTTTGTAAAGATTATTGATATCGATCTAGAGCGTCGTCGCATCTCACTTTCACTCAAGCAAGCTAACGAAGGACAAGAAGTTGAGATTGAAGCATTCGATCCAACTCAATACGGAATGTCTGCTCGTTACGATGCTGAAGGTAAGTTCATTTATCCAGAAGGCTTTGACGCTGACACTCAAGAGTGGAAGCCAGGATATGAATCTCAACGCGAAGCGTGGGAAAAAGAGTATGCAGTTGCACAAGAGCGTTTCCTAGCGCACAAAAAGCAAAAGGCTGAAGCTAAAGCTGCTGACGCTGCTGCAACACCTGTCGAGGTAGCAGCAGAGTAATTTCTAGTGGCCTTCGTTGTAGGACTCACTGGCGGTATTGGTTCGGGTAAATCCCTGGCTGCGCAATTCTTTTCGCAGTTAGGCGCACTCGTTATAGATGCTGATCAATTAGCACGTTCTGCTATTGAAAGAGGCTCAGAAGGTTTTGATGAAGTTCTACTTCGATTCGGTGACACTGTATTAAAAAATGGTGACATCGATCGAGTAGCACTTGGTCAGATTGTCTTTGAGAATCCACAAGCCAAGAAAGATCTCGAAGAGATCATTCACCCACGAATTCGAGCTGAGTTCGAAGAAGCCGTCGCTAGTTTAAATCCAGGTCAAATTATGGTTTACGAGATTCCTCTCCTCGTTGAGACAAATGCGGCGGATCGTTTTGATTTTGTCATCACCGTCGAATCAGATCCAGAAGTGCGTAAGCAACGTCTGCGTGCTCGAGGAATGTTTCACTCTGATATTGAGAAGAGAATGGCATCACAGGCCACCGAAGAAGAGCGCAGAGCTGTGGCTGATTGCGTTTTCACAAATGATGGCACTGAAGATGATTTGTTGCGCCAAGTAGAAAACATCTGGGAATCAACAATTTTGCCTCGCGCGCAAATTTAGTGCCCCGCGGATAGAGTTAGGCACATGCGCCCAATTACTGATCTTCAAAGGCGAGTCGAGCCTTTCCAGGTTATCAGTGATTACGTTCCTGCCGGAGATCAGCCTGCTGCAATCGAAGAAATTGTTAAACGCATCAATGCTGGAGTGCAGGATGTTGTTCTCTTAGGTGCCACCGGAACCGGTAAATCTGCAACAACTGCTTGGATGATTGAGAAATTACAACGTCCTACATTGGTCCTTGCACCTAATAAAACCCTAGCCGCCCAGCTAGCAAATGAGTTTCGTGAGTTACTGCCCAATAATGCTGTTGAGTATTTTGTTTCGTATTACGACTATTACCAACCAGAAGCGTACGTCCCTCAGACAGATACCTTTATTGAGAAGGATTCCAGCGTCAATGACGAGGTAGAACGTCTTAGACACTCTGCGACAAACTCACTGTTAACGCGTAGAGACGTTGTTGTAGTTGCGACAGTTTCGTGTATTTATGGACTCGGAACACCTCAAGAATACGTCGACCGAATGATCAAATTGCGGGTGGGCGATGAAATAGAGCGAAACGTTCTGCTCCGCCGATTCGTAGATGTTCAATACAAACGCAATGACATGGCTTTTGAACGTGGAACTTTTAGAGTTCGTGGTGACACCATCGAAATTATTCCGATGTATGAGGAGTTAGCACTTCGCATCGAGATGTTCGGAGATGAAATTGAGCGAATTACTACGCTCAATCCACTCACCGGTGAAATCGTTCGCGAAGAGCAAGAGATGTATGTCTTTCCTGCAACGCACTATGCAGCCGGACCGGAAACTATGAAGCGGGCGATGGGGGACATCACCGATGAACTTCAGGTTCAGCTCAATCTCTTTGAAAAGCAAGGCAAATTACTGGAGGCGCAACGATTACGGATGCGCACAACCTTCGACTTAGAAATGATGGAGCAGTTAGGTTTTTGTTCTGGAATTGAGAATTATTCGAGGCACCTTGACGGGCGCGAACAAGGCTCCGCGCCAAACTGTTTGTTGGATTATTTCCCAGAAGATTTCCTTGTCGTCATAGATGAGAGTCACGTGACAGTTCCTCAAATCGGTGCAATGTATGAAGGCGATGCTTCCCGTAAACGAACTCTTGTCGAACATGGTTTCAGATTGCCAAGTGCACTTGATAACCGACCATTAAAGTGGCCAGAGTTCTTAGATCGCGTTGGACAAAAGGTTTATCTCTCAGCAACGCCTGGTCCTTACGAACTTGACAAAGTAGAAAACGATGTTGTTGAGCAAGTTATTCGCCCAACGGGGCTTGTAGATCCGCAGATTGTTCTTAAACCAATTAAAGGTCAAATTGATGATCTATTGGCGGAAATAAAGATTCGTACAGAGCGCAATGAACGCGTCTTAGTTACAACCCTTACTAAGAAGATGTCCGAAGACCTCACTGAGTATCTTCAGGAAAAGGGAATCAAGGTTGAATATCTCCACTCTGAAGTAGATACCTTGCGAAGAGTCGAGTTGTTGCGCGAACTTCGTTCAGGTCAATTTGATGTGTTGATCGGTATTAACTTACTTCGCGAAGGTCTGGATTTACCTGAGGT
>Ga0208788_1001058_pt1 | contig 13481 bp, 9 predicted proteins | sample Wag4_2014_7_11_3_FD_187363 | JGI IMG/M metagenome (GOLD analysis project Ga0208788, IMG submission 187363) | Fresh water mixed with fracking chemicals microbial communities from Ohio, USA - Utica-2 Time Series FC 2014_7_11 (SPAdes) (version 2) ... | reverse complement strand
GTGCGATTGAGGAACACGAACAGCACCGGGTTGAACACCTCCACCTTGATGTCCAGCTCGACCAGCGCGGCCAGTCCGTTGATGGATTTGCGGAAGTCGACGGGCTTTGGGTAGAGATAGACCTTCTGCACTTTGGCGTCGGGACGCATCATGACGGAACTCCACGGGAAAATAGGGAGCCCAGCATCCGGGATACGGAGAGGTCAGTTGAAGATGGGGTCTATGGAGCGCATACGGCTGTCTTATTCCACAGTGCAATAGCGTCAGATTTGTACCACACAACATCATTTTCTTTAGCAAGAAGAAGGAAAATTAACTCCTCCATCGTGGGTAAGTAAAAGTTTTCCAGAATTAAGCGACAGCCATTGGTATAATTTTCGCTGGAAATATGATACTCAGTTTCTTTATTGTGTACGATCGAGCACCTGATTCGATAGAGAACGGTTGAGAAAAAACTTCTAAATGAATTAATGTCTGTAATGGAGCTTCTGGATGTATCAAGCTTGCTCAGGAACTCATCGATATCTACTAATTCGGTTGTGTGTTGGTTAAGAAAGGCCTGCCACAATGAATATACTTCATTCCCTATGGTTGAACCGTTAAACGGAAGAGGGAATGATGCTTTCATTAAAGACTTTACTGCATCCAGTTCGTTGGTCTCTACAGCCTTGTAAAGACTTTTGAATTCTCGAATAGAAAACATTGCGCCATTTCTTGCGCGCTCTAATTTTACTATCGGATGTTTGAACATAAAATTTTCAATGACGTGATAGATCGAAAGGTATTTTGAAAGAACATCTTTTCGATCAACGTACTCACCCATGATCTGCACAATGTCGCTGAATTGTGCATAGTTGAGTTCGGGGTTATAGTTGTTGATGGATGAGTTTCTAGGGGTGGCCAGATACTCTATTGTTCGTGTGATTTTTTTCCCTTTTGTCAGCATGTATATTTTTCAGTAGCGCTAGGGCATTATTTTTTGCGGTCATGCACGGCAAAGGGCAAATTAATATTTCCTTTGAAGAAAAAAAGTCTATTCTCTCTGGGATAGATGCAAGGTAATACAAGAGTTCTATATTGATTTCGTAAGCGGATAGGGCGTCTAGTGAGTCATTGCTGCTTGGGTTAAGCCAAGCCAGGTTGCTGCTAAGAGTGCTTATATTTGAGGCAAAAGCAGCAGAGGTAAACGCTAGAGCGCATTCGAAAAAATCAAAATCAGAGGTGACATCTTCGTCAGGAATTTCTCCAACCGAAGCGCAGATTTTTTTTGAAATTGCTATTTGGTAAATTAGTTTATTGAAATTAAAATCTGGATAGTCGGAGAAGGCTTGATTAAACTCGTTGAGCGTGTTTTTTAGCTCGTCAAAATCATACGTCAAGGAAAAGTTATTGCGGCTATCTTCCAGTGCTGAACTTAGATTTATTAAGTGGTCGCAAATTGCATCAAATTGATTTTTTCTGGAGTCATCTAAATTATCCCAGTAGGCCTCATTGGGTTCATCATGAATTTTCTTGGCTTCTGATATTAGTAGAGAAAATACAGCGTCAACTTTTCTCATGCCTGCACCCCATCAAAGGCCATGCGCCAATTGATTGGTTTGGAGAAGTCGCTCTCAATCAGGTTTATGAAAGATTTAAAAATTATTCTTTTGCTGACTGCGCCAATATTTATTTTTGCTAAATCTATGTTTTTTCGTGCAGCTTCATAGCTGGAGATGTCACAGTTTTCGAAATTTTTTGCTAGCTTTTCGCAGTCGGAAATAAACTGCTCGGGGGTTTCGGATTTTGCGCCAAGTGCCGCAAACATACCGCTCAGAGAGGTGTCGCGGCCCATCCATTGAACGCCGTCATGTCCAAACTTTCTTTCTGCGGCAGCGTCTATTTCGTAGAGAGCTCGCACAAATGACTCTAGGAATTCATACGTAAATATTTCTGTTAGTTCTGAGTGTTTTTCTTTGTCGTTTTGAATGCTTTCAATGAAGCTTGAATTTGTTGATATAGGTTTGCCTTCAGCGTAAGAAATGAGTGAGGAGATTAAGTGAGAGAAATGAAATTCGCCTACGTTTCTTTGTTTGCTGTGGGATGCTGAAGATATATCCTTTTCTCTTGAGATTTTTATGTGGCCGGCTTTGACTTCTGCAAGCATTGAATAGGTGTTGTTAAAAAGAAGCTCTAACTGATGGCGTATATTTACTGGCTTGTGTCCGGCATTCAGTAAAAGCATTTTTTGCACTTGTTCGCTTGCACTAAGCCCGCTCCAGGCTTCGAACCACTGATAGTTCTGCGTAAAGCAGTCTTCTAGGGCTGCGCTACCATAAATATCATAAAATCGCTTTAATTCAATTAGTATATAACTGGAAGATCCGATTGCAACGAGCTCGCTTCGATACTTTCGCTTTAGTTGGAATTCGGAAAGGCTTTCGGTATCAAGTATTATTTTTTCAAGCAGTAAGTTCTTTGTGTCGTTTATTATTTTTAGTCTATGGGTGCGCTGTAGTCCGTCAAGTATTTTGAAATTTTCTATTTTGTTGGTTTTTAGACTTTTGTTGTCATCGAGTACCAAGGTTATAGAAGGAATGTGTCGTTTGTTTAAAATGGTAAGCACTAATTTGTCTAGGTATGAGTTGCCGACAATAGCGCGCTGGACATCATAGGATGCGTAATCTTCTGGGAGCGATGATAGATACTCGCTTATAGAGGACTTTATCAAGTGGCAGATTGCTCCGCCCTCTTGTTTGATGTCCAGTATTTCGAATTGCATGATATATTTACTCTGAGGTGGTATGGTGAGATAAATGCACGGTTGGTTGTGGCATTTATATTCAATTTTTTGTTGCTGACCCTCAGTTAGGTGGGGTTGAAATAAGGTGCTCTGGAATATTTTTTAAATTTTCTGAATAGCCAGTATCCCTTACTTTCCACCAGCACTCAGTTTTCTTCGCCCACTCAGAAATCATTTTCCCGCCTGCACCCCGATGCAGTGCCTCGTTGACTTCCTCGGCCCATATCGCTATTTGCCGGTGAAGCTGCGGCGATATCGATTGCTCCTGCCAGATCCGGTTCAGATTGAGGGCTGCTCCCAGCTTGAGCGCTAGAATCGAAACTGTGTAGGACGTGATGTTGGCTTGGAATGCCGGGAACATGGGGCGGATGATTTTGTGAGCTGACTTGAACAGGATCGCCTTCGCGATCATCTGTTTGTACTGCTCCTGATCTGGTATCACGTTCTCGCCCGCACTTTCCCTTTCCATCAGCTCATCCATGAATGCTTGGAAGTTTTTCTGACTGCCGAGGCTAACGATATGGGGCTTCTGATCCCAGGCAAACAGGAATTTGGCTAGGTCGGGCTTGGTAAGTTTGCGGTAAGGTGGAATTGTCGCTTGGAGTTTTTTCTTCTGTGCAGGGGTAGTTGCTTCCTTCTCCAGCATCACCTTGTAGCTGCCAGCTGAGCGCTCGTAGAACCAGCGTCCAACGCCATCGGGGCAGTAAGTACGCATGGACAGTTTTTCCAGCTCTCGATGGAAGGGCTTGTTGGCGGACAGGTCGGACTGTTTGACAACGTTCTGGCTGTTTGCATACCGCGATATATTGGCAATCAGTTCCTCATCATCAGCCTGCCCTGAGCGGAGCACGATGATCTTGGCCGGAACCCGCACACTGGAAAGATCGATGTCCGGATGCTTTTTCTTGGCGAAGTAGATGGAAGCAGTAGTCTGACCGCCATTGACGATCTGCATGCCCTGGAGCCAGAGAATGCCTGTCGAACCATCTGCCGCGGTGTCGAGCTTGACCTGGTCGGCAACAACGACGATGCCGTTGTTATAGGCCATGAAACGGTCGGGGTGGTCGCGCAGGCTGTCACGGATTCCCTTGTTGACCCCCTTGCTGCTAACTCCCAAAAAGGAGCGCACGTTTGCCTCGAGGATCCGGGGACCATACTTCTCGTAGAGGAATCGCAGGGCTTCGCCGGGTACGGCTGTCAGGGCGTAGTCATATTCATCGTCTCCGGATCCTGGTACCCACACGCTGGGCAGCGCAGTGCCGCAGATGTCCCGGAAGTTGACTACCAGCTCATCCCGCGGACGCCCCTGCTGCCAGTGGTTGAAGAGGCGCTGTATGTCCATGACTTCAAGGCGGACCTGCTTGCCCTCGACATCCTGCGGTGCATAGTTTCTGGTCTTGGCTACAGCATCCGTGATGACGAAAATGCGGATGCTATCCAGCGTCTTGAAGATGCGCTCGACTTCGGTAACAAGAGCATAGGCATCGTTGGTTTCATCGAGCTTGCCGGATAGCTGGCCGGTTGCGCAGAACCTCAGGAACTGCAGTCCTTCCTTGGCGGCTTTTCCGATCTCTGGGTCCGGTAGTGGCTCAACCTCATCGAGCCCTTTGTAAAGGCTGACGAAAAGATCTAGACGGTCAGGGTTGCCCGTTTCGTCCGTAGTGTCTGATACGGCATACCCACTGATCTTTACCTTGTAGTTGGATCCTCTGCCTCCAAAGCTTCCTGGCACGAGTGCTTCATAGTGGCAAACCGTAGGTTCAAAGGTGATCCCCTCGTCTGCCATATGTGTCATCACATGCTCGGTGAATACGGCCTCAGGAGGAATGGGGGCTTCCCCTGGGCCTATATCTTTTTCAACTTCATCGCGGATCGCGGCCTGCGTCTCACGCAGAAAGTCGGCGAGCTCCATCAAACGACTCCTAACTGTTCGAGTACATCATCCAGTGTGTGGTTGTTTGCCGTAACGAGAGAAAGATCCAGCTCATATGCGGCATGGCGAATTGCCGACGAAACGTTGAAGGGGGTTAGCCTGGGAAACTCCCCGTCCACCAGATGCAACTTTGTGTCGGCCAGCAGGAATCGACGTGTATAGACTGCCGCGTGCATGTCCAGATATCCGGCCTTATGGAGAGCCAGCTCAAAAAGGCGCATTGCGGCGGGGTCAGCGTCAAGGCGCTGCCGAGTTGCATCAACGAGCTCAGTGAGCGTTTTACCCGCCTCCTGAGCGCTGAATCGAAGCCCGGCCAGAAAGAGAGGCGGGCAGTTAGTGTCATCCAGCTGCTCAAGTGAGCCAATCCGAACAGGGAAGCCGTCCGGAATCATTGTCGACTTGATTTCCACGCTGCCAAGTCCGATCTGGAAGTCGTGCAATCCGTCATGCGGACCTTTCCATGCATCCACCGCCGTAAACTGAAGGATCCCCGCATCCAGCAGAAGATTCAGAAATCGCAGCTCCCCGACCAGCCCCAGCTCCTTCTCTGGGCCCAAGCCTTCTCGTCCCTGACGCATGAACTCCTGCCAGCCCCGCACCCGCCCGAGGAAGCGCTGATAAAGCGTTTCCTCGGGAGAATCGCTGAATGACTGGAGCAGGTGCACGATATCGGAGACTACCTTGGCAAACAGTTCAAGATTGCCCGCGGGCTGACGAACTATTGCGAGCCAACTGTGGTTGCCGCCGGTTTCGCCGAGCGTGGCTCGCTCCATACGGAAGCCCTGCCCTTGGGGAAGCTGAGTCGCCGGTGCGATTTTTGTAGTAGCAAATCCAACCAGAACCGCTTCCTCGTTACCTGGTGAGTGTCGGGCGGCCTTGATTCGGCAGGAGCCCGTCTGCTGAACCAGATCTATTGAGCGCCAGCCGGGAGTGGCGGCGTTGCCGGGCAGTGCTCTCCAGACTCCCAGAATTTCGAGGTCACTCACTTGAGCCATACTGCTGCTCCCAAAGCACATTGGTGACTAGATAGGGCACGGATTTGCCGGCATTGCTGGAAGGGAAGCTGATGGCAAATGCCACGACAGGTGTAGTTACACCGGTGACGTTTGAGTCCTCGGGATCCAGTAATGAAATGATCAGGAGCCCTTTATCCGGTCGAGGTTTTATCCCATCTGCGCCTAGGCCTTTTACATGCCTGATTGCAGGGCCATTGGGGGTCTCGGGGGGCTCTTTGCGTCTGGATCGTCCCGGGTCCTTCACCCAGGCCCGTTTGGTTAACTCAAGCGCTGCGTTCCATCCGGCCTCATCAAGATCCATGGCCTCGTCTTGGGGGGATAGCAGTCTGCCGATGGAGTATTTGCCTTCTCCTTCGGTTGCCTTGTTCTGTCGCTGCATCATTCTGACTGGACTGCCGACGATATCGAGTGTCTTCTCTGTCCCACCGCCTATGACAGCCACCGTCCAAGATGTCAGTTCCCCGGAAAAACTCATTTCTTCAATGAAGTCTGCCAGAAGATCACTTTTTACCTTTCTGGAGTCGGGATGGGTCTGATAACCACGCAGGAAGCGCGTAACCGATTGCGCTGTTGCGTCGGGCCACTGAATCCCGCTCCAGCTATCCTTCTTGCCATTTCGCTGCTGCGGGGGGATTGAGGAGGGACTTCCAAGCTCATCGGCAAGGGCCATGAGAGCTGACAGATTCTTTTCCAGAATATCCTTGTCGGTGTAAAAGCTGACAGTCTCGACTACATCGCCACTGAAAGAGAGATACAAGGTTTTGGCCGTGCGCATCTTCAGCGGCGATGTGACCATAAGAACCGGGTGAGAGCGCACCTTGAGGCCATATTCTCTGGGCGTCAGCCTGCTTTCCATCATGAAGTCGAACTCGGCCCGCAACTCCTCAGCGGCGTCGGCAATATGTTCGAACCACTCGACCAAGTCATTGGTCGTGTACAGGCGGCACAAATCGAGGTAGCCCGGCCGATAACCAAACCAGCGCCCCATCTGCATCAGGGTGTCGTACATCTTGGATGCGCGCAGGAAGTAGCTGGTGCAAAGTCCTTCGAGGGTTAGCCCCCGGGCAAGCTTGTCGCCGCCGATGGCGATGACTTTCAGCCCGGTTGCACTGTCGGCATAGTCAAGAGCATCCGTGGCCTTGCCGTTGATCATGCGCACATCGATTTCATCAAGCACATCCAGCAGTACAGCCTCGATGTCCTGCCAGGATGTGGAAGGGTGGCGGGACTCTTCTTCTATCTGGGCTTCGATCTCGAGGCTGGTGCTGACAAAGTCTCTTTCCCAGAGGCTCCTCAATTCGGCCAATGCGCTCAGATGGTCCGTGCGTCTCCGGAATCGCTGCTTCAGGCCGTGAACGTAGCCCAGAACCTGGCGGTGGACATGCTGCTGCACCTGATTGAATCTGGTTACGTGAATCAGCATCGAGCTGTGCTGGGAGCCCTGTCCACGAAGGCCTCTGATCGCGCATGAAAGAACGAATGCGTGTACGGCCTCGATTAGGGAGGCAGGCATTGCGTCCTGACCTTCAAGCAGTGGGATATGGCTGCTTTTGTGGCTGACCGGCATCCAGCCACTCTTGCCGTCTTGGGAGCACTGATCCTTGACTATTCGGACCAGGTTCAGAGCGCCTGTGCGTCCGCTCTCACCGGCGAGTCCGAATACCCTTGAAGGCCCTACATAGCTGGACGGCGCCGAGAGATTGGTGATGAAGGCGGAGGGGAACAGGTCCGGGCCTTCCTTGGCGGTTTCACCATGCTCGTGAATGTAGATGTTGGCGAATGGGGTAGCGGTATAGCCGACATAAGCCTTTCTTGAGAACGCATGGAGAATCTGGCGGATCAGGCTGTTGATGGCTGTCGGCTCATGATCCAGATCGGGGTTGCCGTCTTCGTCGACAACCTTCTCGCCAGTGTCGACAGATGCGTGGTCGGCCTCGTCATCAATTATCAGCAACGGCAGATGTGTAACGAGCGGGCGACCGCTTTCCGGATCCTTGGTTTCGGCTACATGGGACTGGATCCAGTTGAGCAGCCGCGTCAGAACCGTCTTGTTCTTCTTGACGACAAACAGCCACGGGCGCTGCTCCGGAGAGACGCCCAGATTCTTCGCAAACTTGGTGTTGAAGTCGCCGGTTTCCGTTCTGTTGGTCACATACTGGGGGCGCAGTGCCGGAGATGGGTCGATTTTGCCGACCCCGATGAGTTTGTTTCCTTCACCTTCGATGGCACTTGTTTCGTAGCCCAGAAAGCCCTCGTCCAGACGCATCTGGGTCTGTGCTCGCAGGTTGTTGTGCAGCCCCGCAAGCACAATGATGATCTTGTAACCGGCATCTGCTGCCTTGCAGATGAGGCCAGTGTAGTTGCCGGTCTTGCCCGACTGTACATGGCCAACCACCATCCCTCGTCGATCCCAGGCCCCATCTCGCTTTGGGTCTTCAAGCATCGACAGAACGTTGTCAGTGGTCTTGTCCAGTGCTTCCATGGCGCTGAGGGGCAGTTTCAGCTCCTGCCACTCACGGTAGCGCCGCCAGTATCGCCAGTCCTTTTTCCGATCGCTTGGTTGCCAAGGCTCATGCCCAGTGGTGTCAATCAGGGATGAGTCATCCCCAACCCAGACACTGAAGCGTCTGATCAGCTCCTCCGTGACCGAGTCACGATCCAGACCCTCGGCCTTTCCCGGCATTATCTTCAGCACCATGTCGATCTTCTGGGAAATGAGCTGAGGGGTGATCGCCGACTTGTCCTTTTCATCAGCCAGCATTTCCTGAACGAACTTGACCACACTCCATTTGTTTTCCTCAGGCATGAGGCGTCACTCCTTAAAGACTGTCTGGCAAAGCGCTGATTAGGGCAGGGTATGCGTGGAACGGCTCCATTTGCTTCAGCTGCTCCTTTGCTGCGCTGGGGGAATAACCCTTTCTTTCGATCATATTGCGGTACATCACCATCATGATGTCGCTGACTTCTTGAGGCGGCGTCTTGTCGAATCCTGTGCGGGGGGTGTCCTTGTTTTCGGCGGTATCTATCCAGATTCGCTGAACCGGAACCGTCTCCTCGATCACGCGGAGCATTGCCTTGAGCTGGGGTAGAAGGCTGCCGGCATCATCCAGAACCGCTCTTATTGCCGGATGTTCCGTGTCGATCCGATATCGCATACCGTCCGCAAGTCTTTCGACCTTCCAGGCCTCTGCAATCTGTCTGTTGCCCAGCATGGTCGGCTTGCCTCGATGGGCAAAGGCTCTTCTTGCGCGGCCGCGCGTAACCTCGGCAAGTCTTGTCAGCCAGTCCCGCAGATACACTGGCGGCCGTGCAGTTGATTTCCTGATGTCGATCTTCCAGTCCGCATCTGCGGAGTTGGGTATGTCGAGGCGAATTCGCGCAAGGCGATGAGCTTCATCCTTAGTCCATGAACGTCCTGTACCAAGTCCTAGCCAGCTGCCAGCCACCAGCAGTCTTTCGTTTCGATAGATGTAGAAACCCTGCTGTGCAGTCCAGCCTTCCGGGCCTGCCAGGCGCTCGAAGTCTCCGGGAGAGAGCATGTCCTTGTGCGGCAGAACGTGGCACTCGGCCTCGATATCTTTGCGGCTGGGGTGTTTGAATACCGGAGGGTTATATGGCTTTCCGGGATGATCTGTCATGAAGGGATCCCAGGGTTTGACCGGCTGGCCATTCAGTAGAATTCGCAGTCGAGGCCTGGTGCCTTCCAGGTATCTGTGAAACACCATTCCCAAGTGCTGTTCGACTTTGTCGACCAAATTGAGAAAGTCCTGCACTGTTGTCCCAGGCGTAACGATGCGATCCAGTTCTTCCCAGAGAACCAGGGTGCCCGTTGCGCTGGTGAGGCGTTCCAGAAATCCTTCCGAACCGGGATGGGGGCCCTCCAGCAAATGCCAGCCGTCGTCGGCACTGCTTGCCAGGAAGTCGAGATCCCAGCGGAGGGTATGTAGGCCATCGGAGCCACGTGTGGCAACGGTCATCCTTCGGCACTGAGAAAAGGACGCAGTCTTTAGGCCGAGGCCGAAACGACCCAGATCGCCTGCCGATCTCTCCTCAAGAGGATTCCGATCGCCCAGACGCATGGCCCGATCAAGTCCGTCTGCAGTCATCCCCGAACCGTTGTCCAGGCAAAGCACACAGCTTTCCTGCTCAGCCCAGATGAATTCGATATGTACTTCGTTCGCGCCGGCAGCAATGCTGTTGTCGATGATGTCTGCCAGAGCTGTCTGGGTGTTGTATCCCAGCCCACGCAGTGCTTCGACCATGGCGCTGGCCTTGGGAGGAGCACTGCGGCTTTTGAAGGAGGATTGCATGGCTGGACTCCCTGTCTGCACAGCTCTTCTATCGAGCTGCCTTTCCGAGGTTGATGATACGGGCGACCACGCTGGCGATTTGATTCGCCAGAAGTGGGGGAACCGCGTTACCAACCTGGTGGAACTGTTGGGTTCGGTTCCCCAGAAAGAAATAGTTGTCCGGGAAGGTCTGTAGCCGGGCTGCTTCACGAACGGTCAGGCTGCGGCACTGCCTTGGGTCGTAGTGAATGAAATAGTGACCGTCCTTTGCAATGTGGCTGGTGATCGTAGTGGACGGAATCCCCCTGCGCTGAACACGGAAACGATCGCTGAACTTGCCGGTTTTCCAGTTCTTGTGGTCCGGCTCCAGCCCCGGGAGATTGAAGTCGTGATGGCCTTTGGGAGAGTCTTCATAAAGCTCGGCATACTCAGCCGCGTAGACGTATCTGCGCAGGTCTGACTCCATGTGTCCGCGAGCCTCGTGGTTTAGCCAGTATCTGAGACGATCATCAAGGAGCCAGCCATCCAGATGTGTGCCTGTCAGCCCATCCCATTCGCTCTTGCGGTGAATGCGGAGTGCACCATTGCTCATCCCCTCGCCCGAGAAGGTGCTCGCAAGTATTTCTAGGCGCTTTGCGAGTGTGAGTCTGCGGGGGACATCAGTCAGCTTACTGCACTCGTGGCTCAGCATTTCCAGGTTCCGGCGAATTACCTCTGCCCATGCCTCTGGAGAGTCCTTCATTCGTGTGAGTGTGCTTCGCAGAGGTGGGAGGCGGCCAATTACCTGGTCGATTGAGGGCCCTGTCGAGGGGACAAGTTTGTGGTCGCCCAAGGCGCCGAAATATTCCTCCGAAACCCCGAGGAGAATAACCCGGTGTCTTGCCTGCGGGATCCCGTAGTTCTCTGCTCGGATGATGTAGTTTGCCGGATCGATGCTATCCGGAGACGCACCATCCTCGAAAATGTCGTCTGCCACGAGCGAGCAGATTCTGTACTTAGGGCCGTTGCCGCTTTCCCCGAATGCCGCATCCGGATCTGCAAGATCCTGCAAAATCTTCGGGAACATCTGTTCGCCAGCGACACGCGAGGAGAGGATGCCTTTGACGTTTTCCATCACGAAAACGGCGGGGCGCTTCTTCTGGATGATGCGCAGGTACTCTCGGTACAGGAAATGGCGATGATCGTCCTCTGCCCTGTAGTTATGCTTGCCGCGATTTCTGGCTCGGCCAACGATTGAGTATGCCTGGCAGGGTGGGCCACCTATCAGAACCCATGGTTTGGTCTCGTCCAAGCGTGACTTAAGAATGCGGTCGAGGCGTTCGTTGCCCTCTGCGGTACCCAGTTCGAGCTGCTGCGCCTCTAGTTCGGCGTGCCTCCAAGCATCCCGAGTTCTGCTGGTATATGGTGGGGCTGCATCATCGGTTTCGCAGAAACTGTAATATTCCTCTAGATCTTCAGGCTGGTTGCGCTTGAGAAGCCTGTAAAAGGCCCTCAGTTGAAGAGTGGAGTGCGCAGACTTTTCCATTTCGGCTGAGACTTTGATTTCAAACGCCTCGCCTTGGTTGTCTGCATAGGATGAAAACCCTTCTCCCAGGCCACCAGGGCCTGCAAAGAGATCAACGACCTGAATGGGGTGGGTACGACTCATGAAACCACGCTGTCTAGAATCGGTTCGTAATGGACATCGTTGAGCCAGCCCTGAGATCCAGAATGATGTCTGGAATCCGGTGCAAGGACACGAAACCCGAAATGCTTGTGCGCAGGTTTTTGTATGCCCACGGCTATCGTTACCGGCTGCATCGCAAGGATCTGCCGGGAAGACCGGACATTGTACTGTCTCGGTTGAGGGTCTGTATCTTTGTACATGGATGCTTTTGGCATCGCCATCCTGGGTGTCGACTCGCTGTGCTTCCAAAGACTCGCCCGGAATTCTGGGAGGCCAAACTCTCGGGCAATGTGGTAAGGGATCAGCAAGCGATTGAGTCTCTAAATCAGTCTGGTTGGAGGACGTTTGTCCTATGGGAATGTGAGCTTCGCGGGGCATCGACCGTTTTGCATGAGTTACTTGGGCAACTGCAAAAGCTTGCATCGCGCTCATGAGCTCGCCTAGATCAACCCACCTAATGTTTCTCGTAGAGAGCAGACAGTACTTGCTCGACCCATGGGTGGCATTCCCATCCGCCGGTGTCCGTTTTCTTAAGGTAGTGTCCGAGAGATCCCAGCAAAAGGCGACGAATTTCCGTCATAGGGTATCCAAGCACTGCTTCCGCATGTACGGCTCTGTCGCCCGGATTGTCAGAAAAGTATCTCAATAGATCGAGGGCGATAGTGCCAAGCTGCGTAGTGCGTTCTATCAGCGCACTCTCATTCAGGAGTGGGGCGTCTGTCGGGGTTGTGAAGGTCCCCTGTTCACTGGTCAGATCTTCAAACCCTGGGATGGCCGCACCTGACTCTCTTGCACGGTACGAACCGATGCTTTCCTGCAGCTTGGTAGCGGTGGCCCTGAGTGAACTGTCGTCCACATCCGGCTTTTCTGGATCATCTAAAGACTCAGACCACTCCCAATCCATGTCTACTCCGGGTAGCTGCTCTGATTCCTGGGGCGCCTCGACCGCAGAAGAGGGCGTAATACCAGTGCTGTCTTGAGTCCTTCCCACTCGTCCCCGGAACAGCAGCTGCATCTGCAAAAGCCGAAACAGCCGGTGAGCGTTGCGATGCTCTCTGAGAAAGTCCACCAGCAGCCGGCGGGCCTGTTGTTCAAATCTCAGCGCCACCAGCGAGGCTACAGCTTTAGTTACACCAATCGGTAGGCTCCCCCTAAAGTAGTCCTGCAGCAGTTTCTCGCAGGAATCTGTTTGATCAGGAAGCACTGGTGGTAAAAGATTCTGGATGAGAGCAGCCCACTCTGCGGAGCTACATTCTTGGTTGGCAGGCCCATCTAGCTGGATGCAGCCATCAACAACAGGCCAATACTGCTCGCGATATTTGACCGTAGGCATGCCTTCGTTGAGCTGGGTTGAGCACGCGATCCGCTCAATCTCTCGACCGTCGGATATTACTCGAATGATTTCTGCCATTGCCTGATCCGTGCTGCTCAGCTCCATACCTTGGGCCGCCATAGAGGCCTTGCGCCATATAATGCCCTCCAAATGCTCGGCATCCAAGTGTGAAGTGGGTCACGATACAGCATGGGCCTTCGCTGCCTAAAAATCAGGCAGAGGGCATCCAAGGTGGTTTGGTTCCTTGAGCTTATATGCCTGCCAGTGTGCTGCGTTACTGATCTTGGTCATTCTTTCCATAGAACATCTCTTCAATCTCGTCGGCGAAAGGCGTCTTGATGTCATCGGGAACTGGGGGCATGCCAATGTCATCAACCTAAGCTGCAGCCCTGCCCAAGGCAAACCCCCCGAAGCAGCCAGCCGCCATGGCCGTCGGGCGATGACCAGGCCTCTGCCGCTCAA
>Ga0208788_1001055_pt1 | contig 13503 bp, 15 predicted proteins | sample Wag4_2014_7_11_3_FD_187363 | JGI IMG/M metagenome (GOLD analysis project Ga0208788, IMG submission 187363) | Fresh water mixed with fracking chemicals microbial communities from Ohio, USA - Utica-2 Time Series FC 2014_7_11 (SPAdes) (version 2) ... | reverse complement strand
TAAGCAAAAACGCACCTGTTCCGTATGTGCACTTAGCTTGACCGAGTGCAAAACAATTCTCAGCCAATAGAGCAGCAGGCTGATCCACCATTGCGCCAGCTAAAACAACTCCACGAAGTTCTTCGATATCTGGATGACAAATTTCACCAATAACAACATCGTTATTGATTAACTCAGGCAGATCAGCAGTTTCTAAACCCCAAATATCTGCTAGCTCCGTGCTCCACGTGCGAGTATCTAAATCAAATAACAACGTGCGAGACGCAGTTGAAACATCGGTAACAAACTTGCCTGTTAATCGAGCGATAATCCACGTATCAGTTGTCGTGATGACGCCTGATGAAACTCGTTCGCGTAACCACACCATCTTTGGTGCAACAAAATATGGATCCAGAGCTAAACCACTTTTAGCCAAGATTAAATCTGAGTGAGATCTGCGTTCATCGCATAAGGATGCCGAGCGAGAGTCCTGCCAGATGATTACTTGAGATAAAGGTTCTCCGTTTGTTTTATTCCACGCGAGAATTGATTCGCCTTGATTTGCCAATCCAACAGCAGTGATTTTCTCTGTGGACCCAGCAAGTGCTTGCTTTAATGCTTTAACAATTGATTGCCATAAATCTTCGGCGGCGCATTCACTGACACCAGGTGCGCCGTGTTGTAAATCTAGATGCGCATAACCACGGCTAAGTACTTCACCTGTTTCACCAATTACAAGTGCCTTGGTGCCGGATGTGCCTTGATCAATTGCCACAATGGCCATGGCAGATTCTAACTTCCTTCGATTGGCTGACCTAATATGCGCATGGCTTTTTGATAATCCTTATCGAAGACCATTAACTGCACACCATCATATGTATCTGTCACCGTTGCTTTAATCTTAAAATCTAAGAGCATCTCCTGTGCACGTGCCACATCTATTTTCATCTGCGCTGCATCGATTGGCTTTAACAATCCGTATTGATCCTTCTTGCCCGCAGCAATTGGCAGAACGGTCATCTTTGGATTAGAAGAGAAGGCCCATTTAAGAATTATCACGAAGATAATCGAAGCAACAATTGCGCCAATGAACTGCTGCAAAGGATCGTTGTAACGGAAAAAGCCCATGTCCAAGAGTAACTTCACCCTTGCTTTCTGCACCTCTAACGTTGAAAATAAACCCATGCGTAAAGTGTTTGCAGTGGCTATGGCGGTGGCATTAATCACTGGCACATTCGCAACCTTCGCTAATGCTGCAGCCCCAAAAGCGGGTGCGAAATGCCCAAAGTTAAACCAATCCCAAATAGCCAATGGCAGCAAATACGTTTGCTTTAAGTCAGGCAAAAAACTTGTATGGAAGAGCGTTGGATTGGTTCAACCGAAACCGAGTGCGATCGTAATTGATTTTTCAAAAACACACTCGACGGATAATGGTTACTTCGCACCTTTTACTGATCCGTGCCAAATGGATGTGAATATTCCAGCTCATCTAAAAGAAGTTCAGGATTACTTTTATTTCATCAATCGCTGTGCAGGTCAGATGCAACTTGGAAAGTACACACTTGGCAGTAAACGCCCAGCATCAACCTTCGACGCTGCTTCAAAATTTGCAAACTTTGAACCCTGCAAATTAACTACCCCACAGAATCTGCGAAGTAATTTGGGTTATACGGTGGCAGACCCTGGCAGACGACAATATGACAACCTTCTGCGGCATCCATCTCCAAATACCGTTATTCAATTTATACCTATCTATACAAGTGATTCTTCTAAGCCCACAACCAATCCAGGGGCGGATTACAAAGTATTTTTGGACTACTTCCGAAATTGGATTGAGTATTCAAGTGACTTCGGATCTAACGTCCAACTCCGTATCCCAAATAATTATTTCAAAATGGATACGACATTGGCTAGCTATGGTCTTGTTCATCATTCAAATTGGAATACTCCATCCCACGTTAAATTCAACAAAGACCTTGTTGCAGCCGTCGATTCCTCAATTGATTTCACTGGTGCAAATCTGGCAATCATTGTTCCACCGCCAGGAACAGAAGCTTCGGTCTTCTCACAAGCTGCCATCGGCGCACTTGAAACTAGCGAAGGTCGCGTTACCAACGTAATGACCGAGTACGCAGCTTTTGCGGCTAACCCACTAAGCAGTACGTACACTTTACTTAGCCATCCATTCTGGTGGGTTCACGAAATTATGCACGCTGGTATTGGTTTTGAAGATCACTATGGAGATACGAAGAAAGATCTCACAACAGAATACGGAATGGGTCACCTAACATTGATGACGCCATGGGGTGGAGATCTAACTACGTGGGAAAAATTGCGACTCGGTTTTATGCGCGAATCGCAGGTGCAATGTAAATCTGATTCAACAACTTCCACACATTGGATTGCTCCATCAACGGTTCAAACTACAGAGAGCAAAGCCGTCGTAATTCCGATTTCACCAACAAAGGTTGTTGCTATAGAAAGCCTGCGCCCAGGGGGATTGTTCTATAAGCATCCAGTGCAATCACAGGGTGTGATTGCCTATGAAATTGATTTAACACAAGAAGGTCACGGATTGGGTATGAAGTTATCTCTTCCAATCGGTCGCAAAGTTGAGAGCAACGCGCTATTCATGGCTTCCGCACCATTAAAGCAAGGAGAGAGCACCATTAATAATGGTTACAAAATTACAGTCGTTGAATCAGGCACATTCGGAGACGTTATAAAAGTTGAGAAGCAGTAGAGTTTAGGCATGGTTAAAAAAGTAGAAGAATCGAAGTCATTTGATTGGAAATCGCTCTATCTCTATGCGGTCTCCCTCATCACGTTGCTAATTTGTTTATTCGCCGTCATCAGCATGATTCGAAGCGGCGTTGACGTGGCTTTTCCTGATTACGGATACATAGATCCTTATGCACAAACTAATGGCGTTAAAGTTGATCAAGAATTAATTAAGCAAGCCAACATCGATCAAAATCGTCGCAATGCCGCCAAAAACATCGTTGGCTCTGCTGCGACCCTGCTTGTCACCGCGCCTTTGTATCTCTACCACTGGCGATTAGTTCGCAAGTAAGGGATTTATTTCTTATTCTCCAGTGGAGTCAATTTCGCTCCAACAGCCATTGCTGCTCCGATAAGAACCAAGTTCTTGATTATGTATTGCCCTTCAAGAGTTAGATCAAAAGGAAAAGTTGTGAAGCAAACTTCTGGCAGAAGAATCAAAGGCAAGAAGGTTCCAGGCATTTGAAGAGCGAGTAAAAACAAGCCCACACGAGTAAGAGTTGGAATAAGAAGGCATACGCCGATTGCCATCTCCCAAATGCCTAAAACTGGAATGAAAATATCTGGGTTAAACCAATAAATAGTCTTAGTAATCAGGTCATTTGCAGGACTTTCGGCAAAGACTTTAAGCGCACCAAACCAGATGAAGATGATGCCAAGAGAGACGCGCAGCGCTTGCATGCTTAATCTATTGAGCAGGTTTATAAGGCGCACATCAATTTTCTTGATGAAGTGAAGTTTGTTTAACACTGATTTCTCCGATGTCTTAGTCAAATCATAATCCGACAAGTCAATAAATGTGAGTTAGACTTTTTTTATGGAACCAAGTGGGTTGGCTCACAAATGCCCAAGATTTTAGTTTTCTATGATGGACAGTGCGAACTATGTAAAAACTCCATTTTCTGGGTTGGCAAGAAGTTAGATTTTGATGCGTTGGATTATCACCTTGCTGATCTCGAGAAGTTTAATTTAACTTTGGAGCAGTGCTCACGAGAAGTAATTGTGATTGATCGAAATCAGCAATACGCCGGAGCCGATGCCGCCGCTTTTCTCCTAGCCAGACGTGGTAACACCAACCTTGCGAAAATAGTGAGATCGCTAGGTCCAATTTCGCGTTTCACTTATCGCTGGATAGCAGGGCACAGGCGTTCGATTCCTGTGAAGTTTCTGTCATATCTCTTGAGACGTTGATTTGGTATCGCGCCTAAGTCGACTCTTAAGATAACTTAAATGCATGCGCCATCCAAAAATCCTGCTCGCAATTCTTCCTTTACTGATGATTGTTGGCACACCTGCCAATGCGCATCAACCAGTTGTACTGCTTAATTCGGATACGACAGCAGCGAGTGGACCACTCTTAGTTGATGGAACTGTTACATTTGCAGTGCGCGCAGGATTTACTAAAGCGGGACAGAAGAAGGCTTTCCGTGCAGGATTTAAAGCTGGCGATCCTGTGGAAGTTCAGCTCTTGATTATGGATAAGAGACCTGAGAATAGATTAAAGAATTCTCAAATACCTACCCTGACTATTACTTCTCCTTCAGGCAAGAGCACAACACTTAAAATTAGAGAACGCACGAAGTTCCTCGAAACATTTACTTCGACAAATTATTTCTATCTTGCTCGTTACAGCGCACCCGCTGAAGAAGGCATCTATAACTTCATGTTGACTTCTCGTACCAAAGCGGCAGTGACTATTGGCGTGGGATATCAAGAAATTCCTGGCGAAGTCATTCGTGGCGCAGCGCCAACACCAACAGTTGCACCAACTCCAAGTGCATCAGCGACTCCTGCTGGTTACACAATGGAACAAGTGAAAGCTAATAACACAGCAACAAAATGTTGGAGTGCTATTGATGGAAAGGTCTATGACCTGACCAATTGGATTTCATCTCACCCAGGTGGAGCTGGAGCAATCACTTCACTCTGCGGAACTGATGGAACCGCATCATTTAAAGGTCAGCACGGTGGATCTGGTCAACCTCAAAGCAGGCTCTCAGGATATTTACTCGGTCCTCTAAATAAGTAGTAGTAACATGCCGAGGTGCGTGTAGATACTCAGATTCTCAAAGTCCTCGAGAATGAATCTCTCGAGATTTTGCGCGAAACTGCCGCTTCATTTCGCAAACCAGTGTTGATGTATTCCATTGGCAAAGACTCCTCAGTTCTATTGCACTTAGCAAAGAAAGCTTTCTATCCAGCACCAATGCCATTTCAACTTCTGCATGTAGATACAACGTGGAAGTTCAAAGAGATGATCAGCTTTAGAGACAAGGTAGTTGCCGAAAACTCTCTGTCGTTGATTGCGCACACAAATAAAGAAGGCGCTGATGCAGGGGTAAATCCTTTTACGATTGGTATTTCTGAGTACACGCGCATCATGAAAACAGTTGCGCTTCGCCAAGCCCTCGATCATCACGAAGTTGATGCGGCTATTGGCGGCTCACGTCGTGATGAAGAAAAGTCTCGCGCGAAGGAACGAATCTTTAGTGTGCGAGATGAAGGACATCGTTGGAATCCTCGCAATCAGCGTCCAGAGATGTGGCATACATATAACACTCGTCTGGCACCTGGTCAGACGATGCGCGTATTTCCATTATCTGATTGGACCGAATTAGATATTTGGCGCTACATCGAACAAGAGAAGATAGAAGTTAATCCTCTTTATTTTGCTAAAGAGCGACCAATTGTTAAACGCGGCACCCAATTAATCATGGTCGATGATGATCGATATCCACTAAATCCTGGCGAAGTACCCCAGATGATGCAGGTTCGCTTTAGAACTCTTGGTTGTTACCCACTGACTGCAGCGGTTGAATCCACTGCGACAACGATAGAAGAGATTGTTCAAGAAGTATTCGATGTGAAACTGAGTGAACGTGCCACTCGATTAATCGATGGTGAAAACGAAGACTCTATGGAGAAGAAAAAAACTGAGGGGTATTTTTAAATGCAAACCTCAGTACTTCGATTACTTACATGCGGCAGTGTTGATGATGGAAAGAGCACGCTTATCGGCAGACTCTTAGTCGAAACAGATAGCGTTCCGCATGACACGGTGGGCGCAGCGCGTCACGTGCGCAGAGCTGGTTCAACAATTGCAGCAGGTGAAATCGACTTTAGTTTGCTTACAGATGGGCTAGAAGCAGAGCGCGAACAAGGCATCACAATCGATGTTGCTTATCGTTCGATGTCTTTACTAGATGGCAGACGTTTAATTATCTCTGATGCTCCAGGACACGAGCAGTACACACGCAATATGGCAGTTGCCGCATCTCGCGCGGATATTGCAATTGTTTTAGTTGATGCGACAAAGGGCGTTCGCACACAAACTCTGCGCCACTTGATGATCTGTAATCTCATGGGAGTTTCTCGAGTAATCGTTGCAATTAATAAGTTAGACGCCGTTGCCTACAGCCACGATGTATTCACATCGATTCAAAACGATTTACTTGCTCAGATGTCGCGATTTGATCTGCCAGATATTCACTTTATTCCAATGAGCGCGCTGGCTGGCGATAACGTCATCACTCATAGCGCCGCAATGCCTTGGTACACAGGAGAAACCTTGCTTGATTGCATTCAATCGTGGCACCCACAAAAGAGCGCTGAGATATCAATGCGTGCGCGCGTTCAATCAATCGTTCGCGCAGAAGATTTCAGAGGCGTAAGCACCACAATTCACCGCGGTGCAATCTCATGTGGCGATCGCGTATCGATTTTTCCAAGTAATCAAGTTGCAACCGTTGCGACCATTGTCTCTGATATGAAAAATGTGCAGAGCGCAGCAGAAGGCGATGCAGTAACACTCGTACTCGAACCTGAAGTAGATATCACCCGTGGAGATTTGATTGCATCAGTTGATGAAGAGATTTCAGCAAGTGATCGTTTCAGCGCACACCTTGTCTGGCTCAATGAAGAAGCCCTTGTCCCTAGCCGTTCGTACTTGTTGATTTCAGGCCCAACACAGATTCCAGCAATTGTGACAAAGATTCGCCACAGCATTGATGTGAACACTGGCGAAGAAAACTCTGCGACTTCTTTAGAGATGAATGAAATCGGCGTTGTAGAAATTGCCACTAATTCACCACTTGCTTTGTTACCATATAAAGAGTCCCGCGAATTCGGAAACTTTATTCTTGTAGATCGCCTAACTTTCCAAAGCGTTGGCGCTGGCATGATTCGCCACCCATTACGTCGCGGTGAGAACATCACCTATCAGTCATATGAAGTAAATAAAGCGGCACGCGAAAGCGCAAAGAATCAGCGTGCACAGATGATTTGGCTTACCGGCTTATCTGGCTCTGGAAAATCAACAATTGCTAACGCTCTAGAAAAGAGATTGCACGCACTTGGCATGCATGCATACGTTCTAGACGGCGATAACTTACGTATGGGATTAAACGTTGATCTTGGCTTTACTGCCGCAGATCGCGCAGAAAATGTGCGTCGCGTATCTGAAGTTGGCAAGCTCATGGTTGATGCGGGGTTAATTGTCATCACAGCCCTCGTCAGTCCATTTGAAGTAGATAGACAACGTGCGCGATCAATATTTAATGAAGGCGATTTCATCGAAGTCTTTGTTGATACACCCGTAGAAGTTTGTATCGAACGCGATCCAAAGGGTCTTTATACGAAGGCTGCAAAGGGTGAGATTCCAAACTTCACTGGAGTTGGTCAAGACTATGAAAGACCTACCAATCCAGATTTGAAACTAGATGGTCAAGATGATGTTCAGAAAAATACCGAGCAGATACTGAAGCACCTGCTATGAATTGGATTTTCTTTGCATTTGCCGGCTCTATAGCCCAACTCATCGATGGCACACTCGGAATGGGTTTCGGATTAACCAGCTCCACACTTTTGCTCACTCTCGGTGCTTCCGCTGCTGTGGCTTCGGCTGCTGTGCACGCCGCTGAAATAGGAACCACGTTGGTATCTGGTATTTCACATTGGCACGCAGATAATGTTGATACAAAGATGCTTAAGCAACTTGCAATCCCTGGTGGAATTGGCGCACTCCTTGGCGCAACTTTCTTATCTTCCATTGATTTATCCAATGCCAAGATATTTGTTTCTACACTTCTGTTGCTCTTAGGTTTCTTACTTCTCTACAGAAACATCTTCAATTTTGCAGCGCAACCAACGACTCTTCAGGTTACTAATCCTCGTTACTTCACATACCTCGGTTTCACTGGCGGATTCGTTGACGCATCCGGTGGCGGGGGATGGGGTCCAATTGTTACCCCAACAATGATGACAACGACTGCGATTGAACCGCGAAAAATCATCGGAACAGTAAGTGCTGCAGAATTCATCGTTGCAGTCTCAGCAAGTGTTGGCTTTCTGATCAACATCAATCGTTTAGACATTAACTGGGCAGCTGTAGGCGGTCTGGCACTCGGTGGAGCGCTGATGGCACCGATCGCAGCGCGCATTGTTGTGAAGTTGCCACGCAAACAAATCGGAATTCTTGTTGGTCTAGCCGTAATTATTATCAACGGCTACAGAATTCTCGCTAATTAATCAGCGTTCTTAATCTCTATCCCTTTGCTCATTAGTTTCTTACACAAAGCTTTGTACTTGGCGTTAAAGCGCCCAGAATCTGTGACTTCAGTACGCCAGCGCCCATTGTGCAATTTCTCTGGTGTTACTTGCTCTGCAAAGTATTGATTCAACACCTCTGAGTCTTCGAGCTTTAAGAAGTTCAATAAGTCGGCATAAGTCTTTTCTCGTTCATTCACAATCAGATCTGTGATTAGAATGTGCAAGACTGAAGCTGGCTCCACTTTTCTTAGCGCCACTGCAGATCGATACACACGATTAGCCCACCATGACAGCGCTTCGTATGGATCATCAGGACCCCAGCGCTCTTTGGAGACAGAAACTGCCACATCTCGCCCATCTCGAATCACGTTAATAAATCGAGCCTCAGGTAACAACTGATGAATCTGATCGGCGTGCATCATGTTTACCGGTGTTGAGTCACCAAAATAAAGAGCATCTTTTTTAATTTGAGCAGCAGCCAGTGAGTAGAAGAACTCGCGTGCGGCGCGTGTGCGGTCAACAGCAAAGGTTTGAATAAATTCATTATGCGCCTTCTCTACAACCTCTAAAGAAAGAGATTGAACTAAGCCGCGGGGTTTTCCTGCTTTGCCCTCTTCGCTCCACCACCGATTAAATAAATTCTTTGTAAAGAAATCAGTTTTCTTTCGACCTAACAATGGAAATGCCCGAGTAACTAAGTTATTGCGAAAACCGTTGAAATCTTCTTCCACAGAAAATGGCCGGGTGTATACAAGATCTAATAAACCATGGCGACTAGTAAGAAACTTAATTTCACGAGGAAGACTGGCGTGAAATTGTGGATGTCGTTGCAATAAATTCAGAGTCACAGTTGTTCCACTGCGCCCTGAGCCTCCGATGAAAACAGGAGAAAATTTATACGCCACACCTTGATACTAGACTTCTAAAGTAGATACACCTCGGATTACCCTTACACAATGAAGAACTCTTCGAGAACTCACAAGGTTCGCCCTGTCTTTGTAGGCGGCACTGGGCGTAGCGGCACAACCGTTATGGGCGATTTGTTAGGTTCTCACGAAGACATCAGAACAAGTGTTCCGATTGAAATTAAATTCCTTGCCAATAAATCAGGATTACTACACCTTGTCTTTGGACGCGAGAAATCAGATCAGATCGAGAAAATCTCTCCACTAAATATCACCGGCCAGATTCGTCGCCGCCGCCGAGCCAAGCAAGCATTTATTAAAATCGAAAAAGAGTTTCTTGATCGAATATGGAATGACTGGTGGGACATAGATGCACCACCACCTCATGGACGAGGTTTGCAATCAGGAATATCAAAGCAACGATTACAAGAACTGCTAGACAGGCTAGTTAAAGATCTGCGCATCAACAGAGTTTGGGCTGGTCGCCGCTTCATGCAAGGATTCATTTCATCGCAAGAAGATCACGGCAATCAAAAGTATTGGATAGAAACAACTCCACTTAATATTGCCCAAGCTCGACGCATTAAAAAACTATTTCCACATGCTCTATTTATTAACATGGTCCGCGATCCACGAGATGTAATTGCTTCACTGCTTACAAAAAATTGGGGACCGACTACACCGTTAGAAGGACTTGAGTGGATTGAAAAACGTCTGATCGATGGCCACAACGCATTGCGTGTCATCCCAGCAAAGCAACAAATAACAATTGCACTAGAAGATCTAGCTATTCATAATCGCGAAAAGAGTTACCAAGCAATACTTACATTTCTTGGATTACGCGATGACTCAAAGATGCGACATTTCTTTGAATCCGAATTAACCCCACAGGCTGCGACCAGCGGACGTTGGAAAACAGAGATTGCTACGCCTGAATTCTTGGCGGGATATGCAGAGTTAGAAAAGAAGTTACAACAACTACATTAATTAAGCCGTGCGTAAGTCCAACTCAAGAAGCTAGCGATTGAAACCCATATTTGATACGGCATTAAAGCAAGTGCCAGTGGCCATGAAGCACGCGATGCAATAACAACCAGTGCAATGGTTAGCACTGCCACACATGTCAGTGCAGTTGATGCGGCTTCTAAGTTATGGGGGCGATAGAACTGATATGCCCACGTAAGTGCACACGCAACGCTGATTGCAAAGACTGTTAAATAGGTAGCAACCAGGGCTGCACTCAACCGATTAGAAACAATTACCGCTGCATAACCTAAAACAATAAAGTTATATGGCCAGATTATTCCAAAGATAAAATCTGGTGGTTGCCATGCTGGTTGATTTAATCCGCGATACCAACTATCGCCTGTATTAACCCAAAGCCCAGATCCCACAACATAAATCAGAACTAAGGCAACGCCAATAGAGGAAGCAACGAGTTTCATGTATTTAGTGTATTTCTCTTCGACACATATCGTGAAGAATCGCCCTCCCGCGCTATCGTTACTAAATGATTAAGCACATCGCCCGCACGCTTTTAGGCGCAGCCCTTGCATACGCCGGTATTACTCACTTAACCACCAACCGCACAGAGTTTCTGGCACAAGTACCAACGTGGGTGCCACTAGATGCCGACTTCGTCGTTCTAGCATCTGGTGTTGTTGAAATACTTCTCGGGCTCTCGTTAATTCTATTAATCAAATACCAAATACAAATCGGCTGGATCACCGCAGCATTTTTCGTTGCAATATTTCCTGGCAACATTTCTCAATACGTTAACGGCATCGATGCCTTCGGATTAGACACTGATCAAGCCCGGCTGACTCGTCTCTTTTTCCAACCATTACTAGTGATCTGGGCGCTTTGGTGCACAGGTGCATGGAAGTCGCGCAAAGCAGGCAAGTAATCTGCCCGACATTTCTAGATTCGCCATGCGGTGTTCGGCGTTGCCACATAAAATCCTCCTAAGTGGATAATCAAATCCATTCTTAAGGGGAGAAAACATGTCTGAAGAAGAGCTATTAGAACTCTGGAACGCGAAGCGCTCACAAATTATCTTTGCTCAAATCGCACCAACTCTGATGCTTATCGCGATTTTTGTTATGGCAGCTTTCGGCAAGTTTGAAAATGCATCGGATGCAACCCAGTACCTAACAATCGGTGTTGCAGCCGCTACAGGAATTCTTTCAATCATCTCTCAGTACGCGGCCATTCGCGAAGGCGAAGCCTTGATTGCTGATCTAAAGGAAATTAAGAAGCCATCACGCCTTGCACAAAAAATCGCAGAATCAGGTGATTTCCTGAAGCTTTCGGCACTTGCAGTGGTTGGTCTAGGAGTTGCCGTATTCGCACTCGTTGTGTGGACAGTTCTCTAATCCGCACATGGAAAAGTTCATTGTTATTGGCGCTTTTGCCATAGTTCTTGTTGCCTTGCTGGTCGCTTACGAGCGACCAGCAAAAAGCAAGAAGAAGATAACTGGTCGAGGCGGAGACTTCGAATAACCCATGTCATTCGTAATGTATTCAACTTCGTGGTGTGGCTATTGCAAGCGCCTTAAATCTCAACTCGCAGATCTCGGTGTTACATTTGAAGAGATCAATATCGAAGAGGTTCCTGGAACTGCTGAAATTGTTGAAAAAGTAAATGGTGGCAACCGCACCGTTCCAACTTTAGTTTTCTCCGATGGCACTGCAATGACAAATCCTTCGGCCAAGCAAGTTGTAGAAAAGATGGCTACGCTTTAATTCAACGCTTTAGGTTATTTCTTAATACTTATACACAGCTAAGTAACAAATTCATTTTTGCGGTACGCAATCAATCTAGATTCCAAATTGCGTACCGCTGTAGCTCACTGGATAGAGCATCCCTCCAACTAAGGGAAGTGTAGCGGGTTCGATCCCCGCCAGCGGTACGCACACTAAGTAGCCCTGCGCTTTGTCGTGCAGGGCTACTTTTTATTTACTAACGCAGAGTAACTTCGCAACAACTTCAGTATTATTGAAATTGTGAAAGCCAAAACAAAAAATGGTTTCGTCCCTAAAATCTGTCAACGTTGCAACTTGCCATTTGAATGGCGCAAGAAGTGGGCGCGTGATTGGGAGAACGTGAAGTACTGCTCAGAAAAGTGCAAGGCGGGCAAATAGCCGATCATCGGCCGGCAAGGGCAGAAAAGATCACCGAGCGGGGCAGACACATCCTGGAGTAAGCGATTTCGCCCTAGTTCCCTAGAAAAGCGCCTACCGGTGTCATATGCTCACCCAGATTACTTGTTGGGGTGAGAGGGTCTAATACTTGAGCGCAGGTTTTGTTTCACTACGTGGCGTCAATAAGTTCTTTGATGATGTCCATGCTGTCGCCAATTTAGATTTAGATGTCCACGCTGGTGAATTCTTCTCAATGCTCGGTCCATCTGGTTCTGGCAAGACAACTGTTCTTAGACTCATTGCAGGTTTTGAAACCACCAGCACCGGAAGCATTTCAATTGAGTCACAAGATGTGACAGAGCTGGCGCCATTTGATCGCCCAGTGAACACAGTTTTCCAAGATTACGCACTCTTTCCTCACATGAGCATTCAAGAAAATGTTGAATACGGTCTTCGCACAAGAAAAGTTCCTAAGGCAGAGCGCGCAAAGCAAGCACTCGAAGCAATTGACTCAGTAAAGCTTTCTCACCTCTCACAACGCTTGCCACACCAACTCTCAGGTGGACAACGCCAACGCATCGCACTTGCTCGCGCCCTTGTTCTTCGTCCAAAGGTTTTGCTCCTTGATGAACCACTCGGCGCACTCGATAAGCAGTTGCGCGAAGAGATGCAGGTTGAACTCAAGCGCATCCAGCGTGAAGCAGGTATCACATTCATCTTTGTTACTCACGATCAAGAAGAAGCGATGCGCATGAGCGATCGCATCGCAGTCTTTAACGCAGGTGCCATCGAACAAATTGGCACACCGCAACAGGTTTATGAGAAACCAGAGAGCACCTTCGTTGCGCGCTTCTTAGGTGTTTCAAATGTATTTTCAGGCCAAGCTGCGCAAGAGATCTTCGGCAGCACAGCCACAGTCAACATCCGACCAGAGCGCATTAAATTGGTATCACCTGATACAAAGCCACACACAGGTGAGCGAGGCATCGTCGGAACAATCATTGAAGCCTCATATATCGGCGCCACAACAATATTTTTAATTCAAACAGAGTCGGGGCAGAGAGTAATTGCCACCAGATTAAATGAAGAATTGCCAGATCAAGTCAACCGATTTGTAACTGGTGATCGGGTCGGTGCCGTTTGGAAA